>JACKQG010000575.1_pt1 | contig 48552 bp, 39 predicted proteins | sample 8237621 | NCBI WGS metagenome assembly JACKQG01 (sample SAMN15677084, study PRJNA649215) | marine metagenome | biome: marine; feature: Black Sea; material: saline water; isolation source: suspended particulate matter (SPM) from the Black Sea western gyre | collected 2013-06-09/2013-06-10 | depth... | reverse complement strand
ATCCACCTGAGCCTTATTGGCCCGGACTTCGCTCTCGAACGCCTTGCATTTAAGTTCATAATCCCTGACTTTTTGATTGAATCTGGATGCGCTTTCATTAAATCTGTTAGTCTCGTCTCCGGGTTTGAGATCTTTTTTGTCCGTTTCAAGCTGCTCAAGTTCTTTCATCAAGGCTTGATATTCCAAGTTCAAATCCTTTTGAATTTTTTCAAATCGTTTTATATTTTCATCAAAACTTGATTATGACTTGAAAATGAGCGACTTTTTAAGATAAGATCTTTTCGTTTGTATCCGGTATCCCCGATGAATCGGGATATTGGAATCATGAATGAAACGGTCAATGGGATTTAATGGAAAGTTACAGGAAATAGGGTATCTTCAGCGAAAGGAGCGTGTCATGAGAAAAGCATTGTTGGGCCTGATCGTTGTAACGGTTTTTATGGGCCTGTCTATTCCGGCCATGGCGTTTGAGGTTGGTGTCAGAGGGTATTACTGGTTTCCCGGCCTGAGCGGTGATCTCAAGGTTGACGGCAACGGAATAACAGGCACCACCATTGATATAGAAGATGATTTGGGAATGGCTGACGAATCTTATCCCGTGATCGAGATTTTTGCCGGACTCGGGAATCATCACCTAAGCTTCTCATATTACAGCGCAGATTACGACGGCAGCAAGGTTCTTTCCAAAACTGTCAACTTTAACGGCCTGACATTCAATGCGAATACCTTGATCAACACCAACCTGAAATATGATGTCTATGATTTCATGTACATGTATGACCTGCTGGACCTGGAAAACATTTTGGCCGGGTTTTCCATAGGGCTTGTGGGTAAAATCAAATATTTCGACGGCAGCGTCGGTATTAGGTCCACCACTCAAAGCACCAGTACGGATTTTTCCGCCCCGATTCCCATGCTGGGTGTCAATTTTCATGCAGGCCTTTTGGCCGATATTCTGGAGGCCCGGCTGCTAATTACGGGAATCGGCTACAGCGGTAACAAAATATTGGACGGCCAGGCCGAAATTTCTTATACGCCATTTCCTTTTCTTGACATCCACGGCGGATACCGCTTCTTTACGATCGACTTTGACCTTGACGATGTTGAAGCCAATTATAGCACCTCCGGACCCTATGCAGCCGTCACCATAAGTTTCTAGCCCGTGAAATATCAGGATTAGCGCGGGTTCTTAGCCCGGCTTTTTCACGAGCCATGGCGGGAATTTTCTTGTCCATGGCTCTTTCTATCAAAGCGACTTTATTGATACCGTCAATTCCTCAGCCACATGAAACCATTTGATTTGGCCAATTCCCCCCTTGCCGGCACCTTTCTCATTGAAGCAAGCGCAGGTACGGGCAAGACATATACCATCGCCGGGCTTTATTTAAGGCTGATCCTCGAAGAACGTCTCTTGCCGGGCCAGATACTGGTAGTTACCTTTACCAAGGCGGCAACTGCGGAAATCAAGGACCGAATCCGCAATAAGCTCCTTCAGGCAAAATCGGCATTTTTAAGCGGGTCAAGTACGGACGATTTTGTCGACACTATTGTGAAAAAACACGATAATCCGCCGTTGGCCGTTCAATTGATTCAAGACGCTCTTTTCGATTTTGACAAATCCGCCGTCTTTACCATACACGGTTTTTGCCAGCGGATATTGCAGGAGAACGCCTTTGAGGCTCAAAGCTTATTCGATACGGAACTTGTGACCGACCCTTCCGATTTGACCCAGGAGATCGTTGATGACTTCTGGAGAAATCGTTTTTACACGCTGCCGCCGGAATTTATAAGCTACGCCCTTCAAAAGATATCCGGCCCGGAATTTTTTTTAAGGCTGCTGGACCAAAAAAAAGCACCGGAAATAAAAATTGTTCCGGATGTGGAGCAGCCTGCTCTAACCTCTCTGGATGATTTTAGAAAGATATTCAATACACTGAAAGACCTGTGGCCGGTTTCACGCACCGGGGTGATGCAGTTGTTAAAGGCTGCGGCGTTGAATGAAAAGGTTTACGGCAGTATCAAAACAAAGGCGGAGCAGCCCGGTGTTTCCGCTAGAGACCTGAAAGTTGTCTCCATGGCGGAAGCCATGGACAGATACGTTGATGCCAAATGCACGGGGTTCCCGTTGTTTGAAAATTTTGAAAAATTTACCGTTACAAAACTAATCACATCCACTCGAAAAAACCACACCCCGCCATCGCACGAGCTATTTGATTTTTGTGAAGAACTCTATCAAAAAGGTGTTGGCCTGGAAAAGGAAATGGAAAGGTATCTTCTGTTTCTTAAATCCGAATGTTTCAAATTTGTAGAAACAGAACTGTCGGCCAGGAAAAAACAAGCGAACATCCAATTTTTTGACGATCTTTTGCTGATGGTAAAAAGAGCCCTTGAAGATAAAGGCGGAAACGCGCTTGCCGCCGCTATTGCGAATAAATACAGGGCTGCCCTTGTGGATGAATTTCAGGATACGGATTCGGTTCAATATGAAATTTTTTCCAGGCTCTTTGCTTCAAAACAAAACGCCCTGTTTATGATCGGCGATCCCAAGCAATCCATATACAGCTTCAGAGGCGCTGATATCTTTTCTTACATGAAGGCGGCGCGCCAGGCGGATTCAAAATACACCCTGATCGAAAACTGGCGCTCAACGCCGGCGCTGATCAAAGCGGTCAACACGATTTTTTCAAATGTTCAAACACCGTTCATATTTAAAAAGATACCGTTTGAAGAAGGTATCCCCGGAGAAAAAAGCAAAGCGGTTACAGGGAACGCGCCGTTAACATTATGGTATCTGCCATTTGATAAAGCAACATCCCTAAATAAAACCGAGGCCATAGAGTTGATCGCAGCAGCGGTTGCCGCTGAAATTTCCCGTCTTATGGCCGCGGACCCCGGGGGCGCATCTGATCATGAAACCGTTGATATCAAGTCCGGTGACATCGCCGTCCTTGTTCGCACAAACCGGCAGGCAAAAGTTATCAAAACACACCTTGCAGCCAAACGGATTCCCGCTGTTATCTATGGCGCCGGAAACGTTTTTGATACCCATGAAGCCCTGGAGATGGAAAGGATCTTGGCGAGCATTTCCGAACCTGTCAATGAACGCCTGTTTCGGTCGGCCCTTGTAACCGACATGATGGGAGTTTCCGGACAAGAACTCGACCTGGGATCTGAAGAGGCGCACTGGTGGCAGGCGCGACTTGGCGCCTTCAGGGAATATTTTCAGGTATGGCAGCAATACGGTTTCATCAGAATGTTTCGTCTGATGACGGCCGGGGAAAAGGTGAGGGGACGTCTGCTGTCATTTCCGGATGGTGACAGGAGACTGACGAATGTTCTCCACCTGGCGGAAATTCTCCACCAGGAATCGATTTCAAAAAAGCTGGGAATTACCGGCCTTATCAGATGGTTGTCCGAACAAACACAAGCCGTATTATCCGAATCGGAAGTGCACCAGTTGCGTCTGGAAAGCGACGAGCATGCCGTTAAGATCATTACGATCCATAAAAGCAAAGGGCTGGAATTTCCGGTTGTTTTTTGTCCGTTTGGATGGGATGGCTCTTTAATCAAGCGCAAAGAAGTTTCTTTTCATGAAAATACCGAAAACAATACACTGACGCTCGATATTGACGCCGGCCCAAACAGCCGTCATCGTGTTCAGGCTCAAAATGAGCTTCTGGCGGAAAACTTAAGATTGCTTTACGTTGCTTTAACCCGTGCAAAAAAACGATGCTATCTGGTATGGGGATCCTTTAAAACAGCCCAAACGTCCGCTTTGGCCTACCTGTTTCACTGCGACCGGACCCATGCGGACGGCGCCAGCGGTGATGATATTGTGTCTGCCTTGATGAAATCCGGGATTTCAATCAAAAAAAGCCAAGAGTTTATGGCTGACCTTGAACATCTGGCAAATCGATCAGAAGGGAGCATTGAACTTGTTTCCATGCCGCTTGAAACCCACCAAGAATATCATCCTCGCAAGGCACGTGGGCAAAAACGCTTTTGCAGGCAATTTACAGGAAACATCGACACCACCTGGAAGGTGGCGAGTTACTCATACCTGATATCGAAACGGTCCTTTGATCAAGCGCTGCCGGATCGTGACACCTATGGCGATGCCAGCCGGAACATCCCGGCATATCGGCGGGATGTTCCCGAAAATGCCGATATCTTTTCATTTCCGGCGGGAACCAGAACCGGACTTTTTTTTCACGACATCTTCGAGCATCTTGATTTTGCATCAAACGATCCCGACCAACGCAAAAAACTGGTGACCGACAAGCTGAAGGCATATGGATTTGATGCCAACTGGCAGGCACCTGTCAATACCATGATACAAAAAGTCCTGGTAACCCCACTGCCGTCGGGCACAACGCCGTTAACCCTCTCCAGTGTTCAATGCCAGGACCGGATTAATGAGATGGAATTTTATTTTCCATTAAAATCGATAACCCCTCAAACACTGAAGACGATTTTCAAGACCCGTGCCGGCGTTGATATTTCCGCCGATTTTCCCCAGCGGATTGATAAACTGTCGTTTCCGCTGGCCAAGGGTTTTATGAAGGGGTATATCGACCTGGTCTTGCATGCCAAGGGCCGTTATTTTTTGGTGGACTGGAAATCGAATTTTTTGGGTTCGCGACTTGAAAATTACGATAGAGCCGCCTTGAATCAAACCATGCACAACGACTATTACATCCTGCAATATCATTTATATACGCTCGCACTTCACCGGTACTTGCAGAGCAGGGTGCCGGGTTACAGGTATGAAACCGATTTCGGCGGTGTTTTTTACATATTTATCCGTGGCGTTGATCCTGATTTCGGGCCGGATTTCGGAATTTACAAGGACCTGCCTGCTGCGGATACGATCGCTGCACTGGGCAGGGCCCTGATCCCCGGAGGCTAACCCGGCTATTTTCTATGAAAGATGATTCCGTTGTAAAGCGTGAAGCTGTTTGAGTGTGAATAACTGGTTAGCCCGTTTGCCAGTTTGCCCGTTGTCCCGTCTGGATAAGACAGGCTGACGGCGTATTCACCAACATCTGCAAATAAGGATCTTTATTAAAACTGTTTAAATCGAATCAACCGGCCAACCGGCGAACGGGATAACGGGATAACCAAAAAAAATCTGTTCGGTTTTATGAGCACTTGGGCACGAGTTCTTCACGGTTTACAACGGGATCATCCGACGGCGACAACATGAACAATATTAATCTAAAAGACTTATATGATAATGGAATTTTTAACGATATCGACTTCCATTTCGCACGCTTTATCACCGGCCTTTGCCGCCAAGATGATCCATATATTTTTCTGGGAGCGGCACTGGCAAGCCATGTAACTGGAACCGGCGATGTATATTTAGATCTGGCTGCGGTGGTGGAAACGCCTTTGTTTGAAAACCAGGATGGCGCAATCGGGCTGAAATATCCGCCGCTTTCCGTCTGGACTGAAAAACTCCGCGCAAGTCCTGTGGTGGGAAGTTCCGGAGAGTTTCGTCCCCTGATACTCGACGAGAAAAACAGACTGTACCTTTATCGCTATTGGGAATATGAAAAAAAACTTTCGGAGTCCGTCATTAAACGAGTTCAAAAGGATATCGATCCGATCAATATACCTTTGTTACAAGACGGCTTACAAAGACTTTTTCCCATGGTTTCCCAGGAAGGTACCGATTGGCAGAAAGTGGCGGCCCTTACCGCCACGTTGAAAAAGTTCTGTGTGATCTCCGGCGGGCCGGGAACCGGAAAAACCTTTACGGTGGCAAAAATCCTGGCATTGCTGTTAGAGCAGACCGGCGGGCTTGAGATCTTTCTGTGCGCACCGACCGGAAAAGCCGCTGCCAGACTTTCCGAATCGATTAAGGCCACAAAAAAAACATTGAACTGTCGCCAAGAAGTCATTGATGCCATACCCTCTGAATCGTATACGATTCACCGCATGCTGAAATCGAAGCAGGGGTCCAGGTACTTTTTTTATAATGCCGAAAATCCGCTGCCCGCTGACATCGTGGTGGTGGACGAGGCGTCTATGGTCGATCTGGCTCTGATGTCAAAACTCCTGGCGGCCGTACCGATCGAAGCCAGACTGATCCTCATCGGAGATAAGGATCAGCTTGCTTCGGTCGAGGCAGGTTCCGTTCTGGGCGACATTTGCGACCGCAACAATGTCCACGGTTTTTCGCTGCCATTTCGTAAACGGCTAGAACAAATCACCCGGGAAGAATTCAATCTGAACAGCGAGCATGATCAAACAGGACCCGGACTGCAGGATTGTATCGCGCTATTAACAAAAAGCTTTCGATTTGCAGAAAGCAGCGCCATCGGCAAATTCAGCCGAAGCGTGAATCAGGGGGACGTTGAAAAGGTTTTTAGTGTGCTAAGAGCTTCCCAGGCGCATATCTTATGGCAAGAGATGTCGGATCGGAAAGAGCTGCTTCAGACCCTTGCAAAAAGGTTGATCCAAGGTTATTCAGAATATCTTGAAACCGCTGATCCCCATACAGCCCTTGAACGCTTTGAGCGCTTCAAGATATTATGTGCCGTAAACATCGGACCCTTGGGGGTTATTGCGCTCAACAGGCTGGCGGAACAGGTGTTGGGCCGGGAAGGTTTGATAAGGCCAAAGCAAGAATGGTATGCGGGAAGACCGGTTATGATCACTCGCAATGATTATAACCTGGGCCTGTTTAATGGCGATATGGGGATCACCCTTCCGGCCCCGGAAGCAGGCGGCCGGGAAGAACTATATGTTTATTTTTCCGGAGCCTCCGGCCAACCCAGGCGATTTTTACCTCACAGACTTTCCGAGCACGAAACGGTTTTTGCCATGACCGTTCACAAAAGCCAGGGCTCTGAGTTTGATGACGTTCTGCTGGTTCTGCCGGAAAGGGATTATCCGGTACTGACACGCGAACTGTTCTACACGGCAATCACAAGGGCCAGGCAGACCATTTCGATATGGGGGACCGCAGACATTATCAAGGCCGCCGTATCGCGTAAAATTGAGCGGACTTCGGGGCTGCGGGACGCCCTGTGGGAATTTAAGGAATAACAACCATGAAAAAGTCCATCATAAAAAGTACCGGACGCTTTCTGCCGCCCCGTGTCGTTACCAACCATGATCTGGAACAGTGGATGGACACATCGGATGAATGGATCCGCCAGCGTACCGGTATCGAAAAACGGCACTGGATTCCTGAAGCCGGCGGGGTCGGATCTTCGGATCTTGGTCTTGAGGCTGCCAAAATTGCCCTGGAGCGAGCAGGGTGGCAACCCGAAGATATTGATCTTATTATTTTCGGCACACTCAGTCCGGATATTTTTTTTCCAGGATCAGGGTGTCTTTTACAGCACAAACTGGGGCTTGAAACCACACCGGCCCTTGATATCCGCCAGCAATGCACGGGGTTTTTATACGGATTGGCAACGGCGGATGCATTTATTCGCAGCGGCTATTTCAACCGAATTTTATTTGTCGGTGCTGAAGTGCACAGTACCGGACTCGATATTTCCACGCGCGGACGGGACGTTGCCGTAATATTCGGTGACGGCGCCGGCGCCGTCTGCCTGGAAGGTGTTGAAACCGACGAAGCGGTGGGCATTGTTGCCGCCCGGCTTCATTCCCAGGGTGAGTTCGCGGACATTTTGACGGTGGAAGTGCCGTCCCATAAGTTAAATCCTTCAATTAACGCGGAAATGATCAAGGAAGGCCGCCATTATCCGTTCATGGACGGCCGGGCGGTGTTCAAAACCGCGGTCAGGAGGCTCCCCCAGGTGGCCGAAGCAACCACAAAAGCGGCCGGTTTGTCCATCGACGATATCGATCTGTTCATTCCGCACCAGGCCAATCTGCGCATCAATCAGGCCTTTGCCAAGGCCATGAGTTTGCCTGAAGAAAAAGTATTTCACAATATCCAGCAATACGGCAATACCACCGCAGCCAGCATCCCCATTGCCCTGGACGAAGCCATTGAAAAAAATATAATCGGCAGGGGCAGCACGGTGATGTTTCTGGCGCTGGGCGCCGGATTGACCTGGGGCGCGGTGATTTACCGCTTTCCAAAATAAACCGGAAAAGAAGAAAATTTTATCACGAAAGCACGAAAATACGAAAAAATATTAAATTTCGTGCTTTCCCTATTTCGTGTTTTCGTGATCGATTTTCCTTTTACGACAAAAAAACACAAAATTCGGAACCGAGTCGCTAAATTCTGCCGGAAAACAGGGTGTTCAGATAAAATTCGGTAATGGGATCCAGGCCTTCAAAGCAATGTTCGCTGTTTTGATTTTTGGCCGCCGTCTGCTTGCGAATCCCTGTTGCCAGGGTTTTACCAAGCTCCACCCCGAACTGGTCAAAGGGATTAATCCCCCAGATAAAGGCTTCAAAGACCGTTTTGGCTTCATAAAATGCCAGAAGGCGCCCGATACTCTCCGCTGACAGGTCGTTCAGCAGCAGGGTGGATGACGGTCTGTTGCCGGCAAAAGATTTGGCCGGATTCGGGTCCTCCTTGCCGATTGCCAGGGCGGCCGGCTGTGCGATCAGATTCGACCACAGTTCCTGGTGGTTGGTGACCCCTTTGGACAGGTTCCGGTACTGATCGTACTGGGGCCGGATGATGCCGATAAATTCGATGGGGAAGGGACGTCCCTGGTGGGCCAGTTGAAAAAACGAGTGCTGGGCATTGGTACCAGGTTCTCCGAAGATAATGCCGCCGGCAGGTTCATCCAGCCTGTTGCCCTCTTTGGTAACCGATTTGCCGTTGCTTTCCATGCTAAGTTGCTGGATGTGGGCTGCCAGTTTGGACAAAGGAGCTGCATAGGGTATGACGGCCTGGGCAGGATACCCCAGAAAGTTGTTGTTCCAGATCGAAATCAAAGCGGCTATCAGGGGGATATTTTTTTCCGCAGGTAAATCATGGGCGTGCTGATCCATGGCTTCGGCGCCTTTTAAAAACGCTTCAAAACGCTCATACCCCAAATAGAGGCTCAGGGGCACGCCGCCTACGGCTGAAGTGACACTGTATCTTCCGCCGATGAAATCGAACATATGAAAGGAGGCGAGTACAGGATTGGAGGGGTCGTCTCCCGGGGATCCTTTAGCGGTGACCGTTACAATATGACGGGCCGGATCAAGATTCTTTTGCTTCAGGTAGGCCTGAACCTGTCTTTCATTGGCAAGGGTTTCGGCCGTGGTATAGCTTTTAGAAATAACAACCCACAGGGTGGTTTCCGGATCGATGGTTGCTGCGATGCTGCCAAAGTTATCAATGTCCACATTGGATAGGAAGCGGATGTCAATGTTTTTATCGGCCAGCGCCTGCAGCGCTCCGGCGACAAATTCGGTACCCAGATAGGATCCCCCGATTCCGATGACCACCACATATTTAAAAGACTTTCCGCTCGATCCGGTAATTTCCCGGTTGTGAACCCGTGATGTAAACGCCCGTATGTCATCCCTTATTTTGCGCATCCGGGGCATGATATCATCGCCGTTCACAAAGACCGGAGCATCGCAAAAGCGTCTTGTAGCGGTATGAAGCGCTGCCCGGTTCTCGGTCGTATTGATCTTTTCACCGCCGACCATCGCCTCAAACTGCTGTCGGATCTTGCGGGTTTCAGCCAGTTCAAACAGAAGCTCCATGGTCGCTGCATCAACCCGCTGGCGGGAATAATCATATAACATGCTTGAATCTTTAATTAAAAAAGTTTCGAGTCGTCCCTTTCCCGCCAGCAGGTGTTTTAAGTGCTTTTCGGGACGATTCATGATGGCAGCGCGATCTTTCAGCTTTGCCCATACGGGAGTATCCGTGAATTTTTGGAAAGACATGATGTTCTCCTTTTAAATAAATAGAAGTCTAGGCATCATTCATTTACGTATAATTCACTTTATTAATAAGTTTAAAGTGCCTAAAGTGATCTAAAGTGCCTATTTATCCCGTGTTAAACGGGGAAGTTAAGGTGTCGCTTTCAGCCGTCGTAGCCAAGCTACTATGGCGAAGTCGGCTCGCTCCATCTATTCATATAAAATTGACAGAATACCTTAACGAATCAACCGTTTGACCGGCCTGCTCCCCGCCGCGAAGCACTGACGCACGTCAGAACCCCCGCCCTTCAGGGCGGGGAGCTTCACAAGGTCCGAACGTCGGGATCACAATGATCAATAATTTCGAGTGCAGGAAACGACTTTTGATAGAACTGAATGGATTTTGTCCAGCATATCGCATTCATCGATGCATTCAGGAAAATTCTTCCTGGTATCGCACCCTTTACAGGGGCTCTTGACAAGATACCCGATTTCAAAATCAAACTTGTAGTGATAAAATTTTTTAGCGGCTGAATATTTCACAAGTTCCAATCCAGTATGTTCTGCCGTGCATGGCAATGATCTGCGCTTTGGGGTTTGGTCTTTGGCATTTCCCAACGACCAACATTACGCTTAAGGCGACACATTATTATACCATCTAAACGCTAACGAGGCAAAGACTCAATATGATATTATGCTTTCATCAAAAAGCGTCGGTATTCACACATCTTGGCAAACGCTTTCACCGCCCGTTCCGGTGTCAAATAGAACAATCCCTTGTATTGACTGCCCGCCACCCGGTAAACCGTTTGCGCCTTTTCGTCCGCCATAAGACTGACACCGAATACCGGTTTATGATAATGTTCCATTAACTCGACAATGCGTTCGACATATTTTTTTTCAAATTTAATCAGCTCGTTTTTGATGGCATCGATGGTTTCGGAAGAATAGGCGGGATCTGCCTTAAGGACCGAGTCGACCAGCCGTCCCACCAGAATGCTTCGACCCATAATACCCAGGTTGATGACGGCATCACAGCCGTCCCATTTCATCAGTTCCTCGAGAATGATCATGGGTAAAGTATTGTCGCCTTCGCCGACAATATCAACAGGATTCGATCGACTCCAGTAGGGCGGAAGCAATTTGTCGATACGTTCCAGAATTTCAGCGGAAAGTTCCGGCACTTCCAAACCGAATTCCGAACACAGATCAGCGGTGACAACCCCCCAGCCGCCACCAAGGGTCATGACGGCCGCTCGATTCCCCAGGGGCAACGGTACCGATGAAAATGCAGCCGCCAGATCCAGCAGGTCCATCGGGCGTTCGACCTTGATGATTCCGGCCTGGCGGCAGACTGCATCAAAAACGTTTGCATCGGAAGCCATGGCGCCGGTGTGGCTGGCAGCCGCCCGGTTGCCGGCCCGGCTTTGACCGCCTTTTAAAAGCACCACAGGCTTCTTTTTGCCTAAACGGCGGGCGCTTTCAAAAAAGCGGCGTCCGTTTTTAATGCTCTCAATATACAGCATAACGGTTCTTGTCAGTGCATCGTTTTCAAAGGCATCCAGATAATCCTCAACAGTTATCATAGCCTCGTTGCCGGAGCCGCAAAACCCGCGGATGCCGATGCCCTGTTGCTCGGCAAAAAACAACAACTGGGTACCCATATTCCCGGACTGGGCAACCATCGCCGTTGAACCGGGCCTTGGACGTACATGACTGCCGGTACAATAAAGATTGATATGCGGATTGCAGATCCCCATTGTATTGGGACCCAGTACCAAAACCCCGGCCCTTCTAGCCTGTTCGACGAGCGCCTTCTCAAGTGCCTTGCCGGCCTCGCCGGTTTCTCCGAAACCCGAGGTTATCAGGAGCATGTTGCCGATCTTTTTTTCTTTGAGTTGGGGAATCAGGTCCATCACCTTATCAGCGGGTATGGTTACCACCGCCAGGTCGACATTTCCGGGAATCTCCGCCAAGGACCGGTAAACCTTGCGGCCTGCAATTGTACCCCCTTTGGGATTGACCAGGTAAATTTCACCTTGGAATCCTCCGCTGATTGTGCATGTCAACAGAATGTGACCCCATTTGCCGATCCGGGCGGAAGCCCCGACAAAGGCGATCGGGCCCGGATGAAAAAAAGAACCTATAAGGACGGGGGTGATGGCTGGCAGATACTCGATTTCTTTACTCTTTTGGCGCTTTATTACCAGAGCGTCTGCCGCACAAACAATACCGTCCGGCGTTATCAGCAGGGGATTGATATCGATCTCGCTAAGTTCCGGCTGTTCCATGGCAATCCGCGATAATCCTTTCAATGTGTCGACGAGCTGTTTTCGGTCTGCGGCCTTCTGCCCCCTGAAATCCTGGAGAAGTGATTTTGCTTTGATTTCATCAAGCATTTCGAGGGCATCTGTTTCAGTTAGCGGTGCAAGTCGATAAGTAACATCTGCCAGAGCTTCCGTATAAATACCTCCTATGCCGAACATGATTACAGGTCCGAAATGCTCATCTTGAAACAACCCGGCAACAAACTCTCTTTTTGCTTCGATATAGGGCTGGGCCAGGAAACCTTCAAGTTGATCGCCGGCGGCCGCGGCGATGGAAGCAGCAGCCTCAGCCACCGCTTGCGGATCTCTGAGATCAAGATATACCAGACCGAGTTCGGTTTTATGCAAAAGCGCGGCTCCGAGTCCTTTCAGCACTACCGGAAAACCGATTTCCAGACTGGCCGTGACAGCGCTATCTATTGTTAAAGCAACGGTTTCACGTATGACCGGTATGCCGAAGGCCTTGAGAATTTTTTTTGATTCACTTTCGTTCAGTGCGGTTTTGCCTGTCTGTTTAGCCTGCTTTAACAGCGCGTCAGTATCCACTTTATTCTCCTTCTCCGGTGCGCACCAACCTTTTTTAAACCTAACCTGAGCGTTTCCGGGTTCAACGTTCAAAATCGTAAACCCTGAACCGTTAAAGCTATGTATATATATGCGCAATTTTAGCTTATTGACAATGCAAATCCACTTAACCCGAATATTTCATGAATTTTTTTCATCGATAACTAAAAAATAAATGATTCCATGTGGTTTGGATGAAAAATGGTCAAAAATCGAATGAAAGGGGCGGAAAGATCGTGGAGAAAGACGTGGTTTTCCAACAGATGAAAATCTGTATCATTCATGCTTGAAAAGAAATCCGATCAAAGCCAAGACAGCGACGGTGATACCGAACGCAAAATAAATTAAACTTTATTTATGATAACGCGCTATGATAAATTTGGATTAAATTTATATTTTTACGGCATCCATTTTTGTGGTATAGATCGATTCGTGATCTTAAGCAAATGGTAACTGTTTAGGTTTTTGAAACAAATCGATTTTAAAGGAACGATTATGCACATCGGTATCGGATATGATATTCATCCCCTAATTTCGAACCGCAAGCTTGTTCTGGGCGGAGTCGTCGTTCCTTTTGAAAAAGGGCTTGGCGGGCATTCAGATGCAGATGTGCTCGTGCATGCGGTCATCGACGCCCTGCTGGGTGCGGCCGGTTTGGGTGATATCGGTGAACATTTCCCGGACACGGCTCCGGAGTTCAAGGACATCTCCAGCCTAAAACTGCTGGCTAAAACCCATGATTTGATTAACGCCAAGGGTTTTACGGTTCAGAATATTGACGCTACTATTTTTGCCGAGACCCCTAAACTTACTCCATACAAAGCGGCGATGCGAAAAAATATTGCACGAACAATTGAAATTAAGCCTGATTGTGTTAATGTTAAAGCGAAAACCTTCGAAGGTCTCGGTGTGATCGGGAAAGGCGAGGGCATCGCTGCGCTGAGCGTTGCATTACTAAAAAGCGTTACTTAGAAATAAATTTTGCGTTCTTTTTCGTGTTTTCGTACCTTCGTGCTTTCGTGATAAAGAATCTTTTTATTTTACGGCTTTTCCGGTTTAGGATATAGGAAAAAACCATGGCGATTCGCGTTTTCAATACAATGGGCCGAAAAAAACAACTTTTTGAACCCCTGGAGCCCGGCAGAGTCCGAATGTATGTCTGCGGTCCTACAGTGTATGACTCATGCCATATCGGGCATGCACGATCTGTAGTGGTGTTTGATATCATCGCCCGCTATCTCAGAGCAAAAGGCTTTGAAGTAACCTATGTCAGAAATTTTACGGATGTTGACGACAAAATCATAGATAAGGCCAACCAACTGGGTATCGACTGCCGGACCCTGGCCGAAAAATACATCAAGGAATTCTATGAGGACATGGAGTCCCTGAATGTAGAAAGGGCCGACGTTGAGCCTAAACCGACCGAGCATATCGATCAAATCATTAAGTTTATCGAACGGCTGATTGAAGCGCGTTTTGCCTACCAAATCAACGGCGATGTGTATTATTCCATCGAGGCATTCAAAGACTATGGCAAACTTTCCGGCCGAAAGCTTGAAGAAATGGAGGCCGGGGCCCGAGTCGATGTTGACACAAGAAAACATAATCCTTTTGATTTTGTTTTATGGAAATCTTCGAAACCCGGGGAACCGGCCTGGGACAGCCCGTGGGGCAAAGGGAGACCGGGATGGCACATCGAGTGTTCAGTGATGAGCAGCGAATATCTGGGTGAAACCTTTGATATTCATGGCGGCGGCAAAGACCTGTGCTTTCCGCACCATGAAAACGAGATCGCCCAGTCTGAAAGTGTTTTCGGAAAACCGTTTGTTAAGTACTGGATACACAACGGCTTTGTGAATATCAATCAGGAAAAAATGTCAAAGTCTCTGGGCAATTTCCTGATGATAAAGGATGTGATCAAAACGTATCATCCTGAAGCCGTGCGTCTTTTTTTACTTTCAAATCACTATCGCAGCCCCATCGATTTTACCGACCAGGCCATGGATGAAGCCCGTGCGGGTCTTGATAAAATTTATGCTTTTCTTCAACGTGTTGAGCAAAAGATCGGTTTGAAGGCTCCTGGAGACGTCGCCCCCGGTTATTGCTGGAAACGTTTTTGTGAGGCAATGGATGACGATTTCAATTCTGCCCGTGGCATCGGCCTCCTTTTTGACACGATTCGCAACGCCAACCGCCGGTTGGATACTTGTAAAGAAAACTTATCTTTGGATTCCGAAAAGAAGCTGCAATCCGATCAGGCCGATATTCTGAGAATCGGCAGCGTCCTGGGAATCCTGACCGAATCGCCCCAGGCCTACTTTGATAAAGAAAGATCCCGAGCCCTTGCACAACAATCAATTGAACCGGCGGTCATTGACAAAATGGTTCAGGAGCGGAACGAAGCCAGAGCGTCAAAAGACTGGGAAAGGGCGGATAAAATCAGAAAACAGCTTGAAGAAATGAATATCATTCTTGAAGATCGGCCCGAAGGAACGATTTGGAAAACTGGTTGAACCGCAAAAGTGAAAAAAACTATTTCTCGTAACTTCAAAAAGATACTTTACCTAACTTCATGCCTTCCTTTAAGTTATCCTCAGCGTTTAGCCCAAAGGGTGACCAGTCAGATGCCATCGCCGCTTTGAGCGGCGGTGTTTTATCCGGGAAAAAACATCAGGTACTTTTGGGGGTGACAGGTTCCGGCAAAACGTTTACGATGGCAAATGTTATCGCCATGGTGGAGAAGCCGTCGCTGGTGATCGCTCCGAACAAAACCCTTGCGGCCCAACTGTATCATGAATTCAGAACATTTTTTCCCGAAAACGCGGTTGAGTATTTTGTCAGTTATTATGATTACTACCAACCTGAAGCGTATATCCCTGCCAGCGACACGTATATCCAAAAAGATTCCTCCATCAACGATATGATCGATAAACTCCGACATTCGGCGACACGATCCGTGCTGTCTCGCAGGGACGTCATTGTCGTTGCAAGCGTATCCTGTATTTTCGGGCTTGGAGCTCCTGAAGACTATCTGGCGATGCGTGTCGATATCGAAAAAGACACGGAACTTGTCCGTGACAAGCTCCTGTATGATCTTATCGGCATGCATTATGAGCGTAATGATGTCGATTTTCACAGGGGAGTTTTCAGGGTTAGGGGGGATCGGGTCGAAATTTTTCCGTCCTACGAAGAAGACAAGGCGCTAAGGATCGAGTTTTTTGGTGATGAGGTTGAAGGCATATCAGAGATTGATCCCCTAAGAGGAATTGTTACCAAACGCTTGAAAAAGACAACAATATATCCGGCCAGCCACTATGTCACTCAGAAAAAGGTTCTGAAAAAAGCGATAGAATCAATTGTTCTGGAATTGAAGGCGAGAATCGATTATTTCAGAGCGGAAAACAAGCTGATCGAAGCCCAGCGGATTGAAGAACGGACGAATTTTGACCTTGAGATGATGCAGGAACTCGGATACTGCAACGGCATTGAAAATTATTCACGTCACCTCACAGGCCGGGATACCGGAGAACCGCCGCCGACGCTGTTAGATTATTTCCCCGATGATTTTCTGTTGTTTATCGATGAAAGTCATATTGCCGTTCCCCAGGTTCGCGCCATGTACAAAGGAGACAGGTCCCGCAAAAAGACCCTTGTTGAATACGGGTTCAGGCTGCCTTCGGCTTTGGATAACCGTCCCTTGAGCTTCGATGAGTTCGAATCAAGGGTTTTACAGACAATTTTTGTATCGGCCACACCGGCCGAGTACGAACTTGAAAAGGCCGGAAACACATTTGTCGAACAGATTGTCAGGCCGACAGGTCTGGTTGATCCGCAAATAGACGTCCGGCAAGCGAAAAACCAGGTGGACGATCTTTTTGAAGAAATCCTGATACGCCGAAAAAGGAATGAAAGAGTCCTTGTAACCACCTTGACAAAGCGGATGGCCGAAGATCTTACCGAATATTATTCTGACATGGGAATACGCGTGCGCTATCTTCATGCGGAAGTCAATACGCTGGAAAGAATGGATATCATCCACGATTTGAGGGCCGGCAAGTTTGATGTTTTGATCGGGATCAATCTGTTGCGTGAAGGCTTAGACATTCCGGAGGTGTCACTGGTCGCCATCCTCGATGCCGACAAGGAAGGTTTCTTGCGTTCCACACGATCGCTGGTTCAGAGCTGCGGCCGCGCGGCCAGAAATGTTCGGGGCCAGGTGATCATGTATGCCGATATGACAACAGCTTCCATGAAACAGGCCATCGCTGAAACCAACCGGCGCAGGAAAATTCAGAAAGCCTACAACAAGAGACACGGCACCATGCCGAAATCCATTGAAAAGGATATCGCATCCGTTTTTGGGCCGATGGCTGAACTTGAGAAGACTTCCGCAGATCAAGTATCTGAAGCGGTTGCTCACTATAATTCGTTGGACGATTTGGACGATATTATCACGGCACTGCAAAAAGAAATGGCGCAGGCCGCCAAAGAGCTTGCATTCGAGAGGGCTTCAGAAATCCGAGACCAGATTAAGGCCCTGAAAAAATTAATCGTTTTCGAAATATGAAACCACAAGCAGATAGTGAAAGTTTGGTATCCGGCATTCAGGAGAAATTATCACGGGTTTCCCGCGGGCCCGGCGTATATATTATGAAAGATGTCTGTGACAACGTTATCTATGTGGGCAAAGCCCGCAACCTGAAGAAACGGCTGGCATCTTATTTTTCCGGATTCGATTCCAGTTCCAGTCCCCGGCAGTTGGATATGAAGACAGGGATTCTGTTAAAAAAAATTGCGGACTTCGACACCATCTTAACACGTACCGAAAAAGAGGCCCTGATTCTTGAATCGAACCTGATCAAACGCCATAAGCCCCGCTACAACGTCATTTTAAAAGATGACAAACGCTATCCCTCCTTGCGCCTGGACATTAAAAATGGTTATCCCGACCTGACCGTTGCGCGCAAATTGGAAAAAGACGGCGCCCTTTATTTTGGACCGTATGCGTCTGCCTCGGCAGTCCGCCAAACGCTTAAAATTGTCCATAAGACTTTTCAACTTCGTAAATGTAAACGCAAGTCATTTCAAAACCGAACTCGCCCTTGCCTCAACTACCAAATAGGCGCCTGTCTGGCACCTTGCTGCCTCGATGTCGACCAGATCAAGTATCAAGAAGTCGTTAAGGAAGTTATCCTGTTTTTAAACGGGAAGACCCCTGAGCTTATTCAAAAAATAAAAAAAGAGATGGTGGCTGCCGCCGCCATGCAGGACTTTGAAAAGGCAGCGGTTTTTCGGGATAAAATGTTTGCGCTTGAAAAGATCCTTGAAAAACAGGTCGCGGTTACAACCGATTTTATGGACAGAGATGTGCTGGCTGTTGCCCGCACCGCTGGATCTGCCCTGATCACACTCCTTGTTGTTCGTGGCGGGTTCCTGTTGGGGACACGTCATTTCAGTTTTCCGGAGACCATCGCAACGGAAGCGGAAATGATCGGAACATTTATTCGGCAGTATTATGAAAAAATTCCTTTTGTGCCCAAAGAAATTCTGGTTCCGATCTCAATTGAAGATGTCTCCTTGCTGGCGGAATTGCTGAGCGACATCAAGGGCCAAAAAGTTCGGATTCTCCGGCCTCAGAGGGGTGAAAAGGCTCGCCTGGTTAACATGGCGATCCAGAACGCCGAGAACAGCCTCAAAGATATCACGGCTTCCGAATTAATAGACAGAGATCTGCTGGCCGGCCTTCAGCAAAGATTGAAACTGAACAGACTGCCGGAGCGTATCGAGTGTATTGACAATTCCAACATCTCGGGAAAAGAGGCAGTGGCTGCCGTGGTGGTCTTTGAGAAGGCAAAACCGATGACATCCGCCTACCGCAGATTCAGGATTAAAACCGTCGCCGCCCACAATGACTACGGCTATCTAACTGAAGTCATGCAAAGGCGGTTCGGGAAAGGAGAAAAGTCAAAACCTTATCCGGATATTTTGTTGGTAGACGGCGGCAAAGGCCAGTTGAACATCGCAGTGGCAGTGCTAAAAGAACTGAAGCTGGATGGAAAATTTGAAATCTTGAGTATTGCCAAGAAAGATGAAAAAAAAGGTGAAACTTTAGACAAAATTTACAGGCCGGGACAGGCCAATCCCGTCAATTTGGGCCGGGAAGGGCACCTTCTGCTTTTTCTGCAACGAATCCGAGATGAAGCCCACCGTTTCGCAATTTCATTTCACCGTAAGCGTCGTTCCATGACATTCATGCACTCTGTTCTGGATACGATTCCCGGAATAGGCCCTAAAAGAAAAAAAGTGCTTTTAAAGCATTTCGGCAGCATCAATAGGATCCGGGCAGCAACTCTCGAAGAACTGAGCGCTGTGCCCGGTATGAATCGAAAAGTCGCCGAAAATATCATCACCCGGCTTGCTCATGAAGAATTGATCTGACCTCTAAAATAAGAAGGCTGGTTCCTCAACATCTTCTTTTTATCCTTCAAAATAGATTCCGCCATTTCCACGGCGGCCGAAGCCGGTGCATAATAGGCGCTAATATCAATCAGGACCACATCGCACAATTCTTTCTCAGCCAGCCGTTGAGCCGCCGTTGCGCCGACATTCCCGGCTCCGACAACGGTCACTTTTTTATCCATAAGATTTTCCTTCTATGAATTTCTCAGTTTCTGGTGGTTGACATGAAATATAAAAACAGTATAAAATTTTTTGCAAGTTTTTTAGCATTTTCGGCAAACAATCTCTTGATGAATCGGGATTTCCTTTTCTCTCCAATCAGCGTCACGAAGCCTCGTCGGTTTATCCCGGACCGTTACGGGCCGGTGAGGCCGAGCTTCGCTATTTTATGAGGTTGCATATGAATGTCGTTGAAAAGATAAAGGCATTACTAAAAGAGGCAGAACTTTATCATTCCATGGGATTACTCAACGAGGCCATGGGAAAATATCAGAACGCATCGGCACTGATCCAGGGCAACGAACAGTTGAAAAGCAGAACAAACCTGGTATCCGGCATCTTGAAAAAAATCAGTGCTCTTGAAAAAGATATCCGCAAGGTCGCGGAGACCTCGGACTTACCTGAAGTCCCTGAAAACGTACAGGATCTAATCAAAAAATTGTTTGCTTTTTCGGCGGAAGATGACCCTGACACTGCCGCCCTTGATGGAGCAATGGCCCTGGCGAAGTTTGGACAGCATGAAAGAGCATTATTGGAATTTAATGAATTATTGAAAAAAGATTCCGTCCGGGTAGTTGCCGCCAAGAATATTATCCGATGTCATCTGACGCATACTTCGGCGGATGCTGCAATTGGCCAGTATGAACGGTGGATTTCCAGCGATATCTTTAGGCCGGGAGAATTGAACAAACTGCGGATTTTTTTGCAAAGCCTTCTGAAAAAAGAGGGGATAGACAAAAAGCTTCCTGGGGCTGAAGCGCCGGTGATAACCCAGGAACCGACGATTGAAATGCCTGAAATCAAGGAACCAAAAACCGAGGAACCCGAGTTGGAGGTAAATGAGATTCAAGACGACGAGGTCATTGATATCAACTCGGTCGGCATTACCCTCGCTGGCGGATCCCAAGACGGGCAAGTGGTGGAATTGAATGTCAGCTTCCAGTCCGGCAATGTGATCAGCCTGCTTGTTTCACACACGGATAAAGATTTGATAGAATTTTTCAAGGAAGGAGACACCTTAAAAGACATTCAATTTTATTCTCCCATCGCCATGTTTGAAGGTGCCGCTATTGTTTCCGCCAAGAACAAGATTGAATCCGGCCCCAGACGCGGAGATTACAACATAGAGCTAAAGATTGTCAGTACTTAGCCTGGACTTCCCATGAACAACTCATATTAAAATGAAAGGTCTTGAAAAATTTGAAAAATTTATTTAGAGTGCTGACTGGGCACTCTAATCAACCGGGTTAGGTCAGCATTTACTTTGATTTGAGGTTTAATTGTATGGCTATTTTTAATTTAAAAAAAAGGGAAATCGAGTGTAAAATCGTGTATTACGGTCCTGGCCGATGCGGTAAAACAACGAATCTTGAATACATTTTCAAAACCTATAAAAAACAGATCGAAGGTGAAATGGTGTCCGTCAACACCGAGGGAGACCGAACCCTGTTCTTTGACTTTCTGCCCATCGGACTTGGCAAAATAAAAGGCTGTGAAGTCAGGGTCCAACTGTATACGGTTCCCGGTCAAGTTCAATACAGCTCTACCCGGAAACTGGTTTTGAGAGGAGTCGACGGGGTTATTTTTGTCGCTGATTCCCTTGAAGTCAGACGGGAAAAAAATATGATATCGCTGAAGGATCTTCAGCAGAACTTGAAAGAGTATGGCATCAGCATTCTTAAAATACCCCTTATTCTGCAGTACAACAAAAGGGATCTTGCCGAACAGGGCTTTCCACTGATGTCTATCGAACAAATGGAAAAGGACTTAAACCGACAACTGAAGGTATCTTCGTTTCCTGGCAGCGCTTTCACGGGGCAGGGGGTCGGGGCAACCTTAAAGGAATGCTTGAAGTTAACATTAAAATCATTGCAAAAAGAAATGATGACAGGGTAGTAAAAAATATCCATGAGTACATCCGTTTTGGCCGGCAGCCTTAAATTTCTGAGTCTGGGCGACGTCCTGCAGCTTTTGGGCTCAAACGCCAGCACCGGGGTTCTGCGCATAAAGAGTAAATACGCCCAGCAACCGGGATTGATCTATATCGTTAATGGTAATCCGGTAGACGCTTCCGCCGGCCCAGCCACCGGTCTTGAGGCGCTAAACGCTCTTTTTGGATGGCTTGAAGGCGAATTTGAATTCAGCGAGGAAAATGTTGCCAGCAATAATGTTATCAAGAAAAGCCGCATGGAAATAATTCTAGACAGCTTAAGTTTGCTGGATGACGGCCAGATCGAAATATTGGGTCCGGTCACTTATGAAAAAAAGGCCAAAGACCCTGGGAAAGAGCCGACCCTGCCGATCATCAGGGGGCCGCTGGTAGATTACATGTATGTGGTGGATGAGGAAGAGATCTATGACGGCAGCAAGATCACGGTTGAAGGCAAGCACGGCAGTTGGTTCTGGGTCATTTTGGAAGGCGTTGCCGAAGTATGTAAAGAAACTTCGGAAGGGTCCTTGAAAATACTTAGAATCGGTAACGGTGCCTTTGTCGGAAGCATTGCTTCTTTTTTGGTATCCGGCAGTGTTCGCAGCGCCACGATTCAAGCCGTCGGCAATGTTCAACTGGGCGTGCTCGATTCGCAGCGCCTCAGCATCGATTATTCGCGAATGTCCCCTGATTTCAGAAGCCTTTTCCTAAGTCTTGACAAACGGTTAAAGCAGGTTACGGATCGGGCTGTTGACATCCATTTAAAAAAGATCATGATCGAAGAGTTTGTAAAAGGTAAAAAACCGGTTCTTAAACAGGGTGACAGCAATGAAAAACTATTCATGATCAAAAAAGGTGAAGCCTGTATTATCCGTAAAACTGAATATGGTTACGTGCCCCTGGTGAACCTTGCTGAAAGAGATTTTTTCGGTTACATGCCCTTCCTTGATATGGCGCAGGAACCGTTTTCGGCTTTGGTTTTAGGATCAGAAGACCTCGAAGTCCGCGAGATGGACCTTGAACTCTTTAAGAATGAACATAATCAGCTTTCAGCCACTTTTAAAAACATCATCGAACATCTGGCAATCTGTATATCGGTGACCACCATGAGGGCATCTGATTTATACAAAAAAAGCGTCCGGAAGAAAACCGATAAAACTTAACCTACTATCTAACATCTGTTGAGTGAACACCATGACGCAAGAAGATAAAAGACTGCATCCAAGAATTCAGGCCCTCAATCTAATATCCTATGATTGCCTGGATGAAGCCGGTCAAGTAATCATGCAGGGAATGGGCAGGACCTTAAACATCAGTGAAGGCGGTATCCTTTTGGAAACACATGTTCAGATTGAACCGCAATCCGACGTTTTGCTGTCAATAGGCCTGGAAGATGATTTGATCGAAATCAAAGGTAAGGTTGTTACATCCAAGCCGGGCAAGGAGGATAAGTTTGAATCCGGAATTCAGCTCCTTGAAGTGGGTGAAGCAGACCTCGTTGTTTTAAAGTTATATATAAAAGCGTTCAAAGGACTCTAACCCGACTTTTTTATACGGAATTGATGCTAACCGAGTAAACTTCGGGTTAAGGAATCGATTTTATGGACCAGCCCGTGCGTGAAACAGATTTTAAAAAGCTTCATCTTTTGAAAAGAGGCAAGGTGCGGGATATTTATGATCTGGGCGATATGCTTTTAATGGTGGCGACGGATCGTATTTCTGCATTTGATGTCATCATGCCGGACCCCATTCCTGATAAAGGCAGGATTTTGACCCGGATATCCCTTTTCTGGTTTAACATTATGGAACCTCTGGTGCCCAACCATCTCATTTCGAGCAATGTGGACGGCTACCCGGCGTCCTGCAAGCCTTATGCCGACATCCTTCGCGGCCGAAGCATGCTTGTTCAAAAGGCCAAGCCACTCCCGATCGAATGTGTTGTCAGGGGCTATCTTTCAGGATCCGGCTGGAAAGAATATCAGGAATCCGGAAGTATCTGCGGAATAAAACTGCCGCAAGGTCTGCAAGAATCCGATAAACTCCCCGAACCTATTTTTACGCCATCAACAAAGGCGGAAATCGGACAGCATGATATTAATATCGATTTTGAAGCAGTTGGGGAAAAAATAGGGGCAAGCCTTGCCGAACAGGTCAAAACACTGAGCCTGGCGATCTATCAAAAAGGCGCCCGGCGGGCCGAAGAAAAAGGAATTATCATTGCAGACACCAAGTTTGAATTCGGCCTTGCGCAAGATCATATCATTCTCATCGATGAAGTGCTGACCCCTGACTCATCCAGATTCTGGCCCAAAACGTCCTACCGGCCGGGTGGCCCGCAAGATAGCTTTGACAAGCAATATCTCAGAGACTACCTGATTTCCATCAACTGGAACCAAAAACCACCGGGACCGGCTCTTCCGGAAAACGTCATCATGAATACCCGTAAGAAATACCTGGAAGCACTAAAACAACTTACCGATAATCATGCGCTTTAAAATTCAGACCGTAAAGCTGTCCAATATCGATTGCAAAGATAACACCTACCGCATAACGACCGAAACAAATGTCAGCGATCTAATGGTTTCCATTAGGCACGTAGGGTTGTTGAATCCTCCGTTGTTAATAGGAGACGATACGGAATATACGGTCGTATCAGGATTTCGCAGAATCGAAGCCTGCCGCGGCCTCGGATGGTCCCACCTCGAAGCAAGACTATTGGATCCTGAAACAACCATGATCGATTGTGCCCAATATGCCATCACAGACAATGCCCTGCAAAGACCCCTCAATCTGATCGAGACATCGAGATCGATCGGCTTAATTTCCGCCTTTGTTCAAGATGACGATACCATGGCCATGAAATTATCGTCCTTGAGCTTGCCGCAGAATCCGGCCCTGGTCAAAAAAATTCAGAAAATACGTCATCTTTCCCGGCCCATACAACGGGCAATACTCTTCAATACGATTTCCTTGGCCATGGCGCTGGAATTGGGCGATTTGGCACCGGATGCCGGCAACGGCTTTATAGAACTTTTTGAAAATCTTAAATTGAGTCTTAACAAACAAAGGGAAGTTGTAAATCTGGTAAAGGAAATTGCGTTTCGTGAGGAAATTGCCGTAATGGAAGTGCTTCGTGAAAAGCGTTTACAAGAAATTCTAACACACGCAGATCTTGATAAAAGTCAAAAGACCCGTATGATACGATCTTATTTGAAAAAGCGGCGTTTCCCTGCCATAACCAGTGCTGAAAGAACCTTTGACCGGCTGATGAAAGAATTAAAGCTTGGAAGCGAAATAAAATTGACGCCTCCCGATAATTTTGAAGGTCCTATATATACTTTAACCTTAAAATTCAAAGACTTGGTTGAACTCAAAGATCGCCAAGCAACCTTCGATACGATTATCCGGAACCCTGCTCTTGAAAAAATCATGGGTCGTTAATAAAAAAAATGAAACCCGCCAAAAATATAGCCCGCAGTACAAAAAATGAATATATTTGCTTGACTAAATCAAAACTACCATTTATATAGTGTTTAAATAAATAAATAAGGTTCAGTAAAATATGGGCATCAAGGAAAGGAAAGAGCGAGAAAGGGGCAGAAGGCGGCAGCAAATCATGATCGCCGCTAAAAGGGTGTTTTCTGAAAAGAGTTTCAACAGAGCCACGATGGAAGATATTGCCAAGGAGGCAGAGCTTAGCCCTGGAACTATTTACCTATATTTCAAGAACAAAGACGAATTGTTTGCTTCCCTTTCCTTACGGATCCTCCATTATATGAGCATTCGACTGGAACATGTCCTCAAGGAAAAGAATCAGGATCCTGTCCAAAAAATACAAGCCCTCAAAGAAGCTCTGTATGAAGTCTACGAGTTCGATCCGCTGGTCCTTATCAATATGTTCCACCTTCAATCGAGTGAAACCCTTAAAAATTTGTCACCGGATCTCCTTGCAGACATAAAAGAGTTATCCCGAACTTCTTTCGGTTCAATGGCTAAAATTTTTGAGGAAGGAATTCGAAACGGCGATTTTATCGACAGGCATCCGGTAGCTTTGTCCGATATTGTTTGGGCGTTATTTTCGGGAGTTGTTCTTTGGGAAGAAAGCAAACGATTGATCGACAGCAAAAAGGACTACTTGAAATCGACCCTTGAAATTGCATTTGAAATTTTTGGCCGAGGTATTCAAACTTGTCCTGAGCCTGCAAGCTAAGCCGACCGCAACTGAACGATGCAGCACATGCTCGGAAAAGATCCTGTTTCCTCTGCCAAAGTTTGGAGATCGCGGCAACTTAATGTAAACCCTAAACACAGAAAGGAGGTGGTAGCAAAGCCATTTTAAACTTCGATTTGTTTTTGCAGTTATTTTTCCACCGGAGACCTTGATGATGGTTTAATGTCGTGCGACTTTACAACGGATAGCCTCAGCGACCGAAGCCTTACGGACGTTCTAACATGAAAGCGCCCGCAAGTTGAAGGTCGGCTGATACATCGTGAAGGCCGGAAACCGGGGCTCCGGTAAATCAACCCAATATTTCAAACTTAAGGAGGTGTACTAATGGCATTTATGGGAAAGTATGCCGAGGGGTACAATAAACCAGTAGATGCAATCCCCGGGCGCGGCTGGGCCACCATCTTGGCTGGTACGACCATCAACTTATGTCTGGGCTGTCTGTATGCTTGGTCCGTCTGGCTCAAGTACCTCACAGACGACGTTTACATGAAGGCTCACGGCTGGCCCGCCGCTCTTACGGCAGAGCAGGCTTCCAACCCGGCGTCTTTGTGTATTTTAATCTTTGCCCTGCTGATGATTCCCGGCGGGAAGATCCAGGATAAATACGGTCCCTCCGTGGCCGGCACCATCTCTGCAATCTTCATGGGGATAGGCATGATCATCGCCGGTACGGCTCACTCCTACGCCGGAATCCTGTGGGGATTCGGCGTCGGCGGCGGAATCGCCATGGGCATTGGTTATGCCGCTCCGGTCCCGGCAACGCGGCGATGGGTCGGACCGCACCAGGTCGGTCTCATGATCGGCATCACGGTCGCAGGTTACGGCGGCGCGGCCTTTTACGTGTCCCCGCTCATCCAGTGGCTGATTACCAGTTATTCGCTTTCGGCCTCATTTCTGGTGCTTGGTGTCGCTTACCTGATCGTCATCTTTATCGCGGCCCAGGTTCTGAAATGGCCGGAACCCGGCTACGTACCGCCCCAACCGGTGACGGTCGCGGCCAAAAAAGCGGCATCCTCCGCGGTGGACTGGACTGCCGGAGAAATGGCCGGAACCTGGCAGATGTATGCCCTGATCGCTCTTTTCTGTCTGAACACCCAGGCCGGTCTGCTGATTATCGGCCATGCTGCCAAGATCGTTAAACCCTTCCTGGAGAGTGGATTTATCCTGGTTGCAGCCGGCGGATTTATGAACGCCGCGGGCCGGGTCGGAACCGGCAAGTACTCGGACATCATCGGCCGGGACAAGGCCTACATGATCAATGCCGCGGTCGCGGCTGTCTGTCTATTCGCGCTGCCCATGATGATTGCGGCCAAGTCGCTTGTCCTGACGTTCACGGCCTGTATGATCGCTTACTGGGTCTACGGCGGCGGCCTGGCCTTGATGCCCTCCTATACGGCTGACTTTTACGGCCCCAAGAACCTGGGCTTCAACTACGGCCTGGTCTTCATCGGCTGGGGTCTGGGCGCCTTCATGCCCAAGCTGGCAGGTAAAATCAAGGACGCAACCGGATCATACGACGCTGCGTTTTACGTCGCAGGAGGGTTGCTCATTCTCGCAATTTTGATTGCCTTGGTTACCAAGAAACCTCAAAAGGCAGGAGCCTAAACACGCGGTCGATCGGAAAGCATATTATCAACCGCAAATAAAAAGGCGGGAAGGGGCTGAAACCTTTCCGCCTTTTTTAATGACAATCAATAAAAGTGCCTAAAGTTTGAAGTGAGCTAACGTGCCGACTTCGCCATAGTAGCTGCCGACTTCGCCATAGTAGCTTTAGCTACGACGGCTGAATGGCTACGACGGCTGAAAGCGACTCCATAACTTTAGGCACTTTAGCTCACTTAAGGCACTTTGAACTTGTTCTATTTGCAGGAAAGCAGCCCCTTTCAGGGGCAAACCAAAGCTGGTCCTATGGGCCAGGATTCTTTGCTTGCCTCCAAAGTGTTCGGGTTGGGAGATCATCATTGGTATTCGACAAACCTGGTCACAACGTCCATAACCGGTGCAACCGTCTCTGTTAAAAACGGCACCCCCGAAAAACGTTCAGCGATTACTAAAGCCAGGATAATGTAGGGTCCGATCCTTGAGTACATTCTCCAGACACGCTGATTCTGACCGGGCAACGCCAGATAGATCAGCCTAGAACCTGCCAGGGGAGGAATGGGGAGTATATGGTAAGCGGTCACAGCCGCACACAGATGGAGTACGACCTCGACGACCCGGTCGGTCCAGAAGTATTGCTTCATGTAAGCCGCACTGAGCGCCAGGGTCAGACTGGCGAAGGGGGCGATCAGCGAAATAATGAGCCATCCCAGTTTCTGTTGCTTGAATCCGATCTTTTGATCGTCCAACTGTCGGCCCCAGCCGAAACCTCCCAGAAAAAAGACGATGGTCCCCACAATATCCAGGTTGCCGAAGGGGTTAAAGTCGAAACCGGCCTCTTCCCCGGCAGGCTTTACATTTGCGAAGCTTAAAGCGAAAAATCGCGTAAAACCGGAACTGAAGGCGACGATGGCGAGTATGGTCACGCTGTAATAGAGAATTTCTTCTGAATTGAATATCATTAAGGGCAAGGCAATTCCTCCGATTTATGGTTTGCGCGAGTATAGAGAAAATAAGTCTTTGGTGTCAAACAAAAAAGGACATCAAAAAATGGTCCGGACAAAGGACGGTGAAAAGCGGGTGGTTTTAGTCATCGACAGCGACCAATCCGACGCTGAAAAACTAAAGAACTCTCTTGTCGAGGGCGGCTACCGGGTCTATACCTCCGGTAACCTGGATGAGGCTTTGAAGATCGCCGGAGAGCAAAGGGTCGATGTGGCCCTTCTGGCCCTGGGTCGGCCGGAACTTGACCTGCAAAGGCTTATTAAATGCCTGCAAAAGGAAAAAGATGATATCAAGATCCCGGTAATCGTAATCATAGAAAGCTTTTCAGAGGACCTGGTGGCCTCGGCCTTAAAAGCCGGAGCAGCGGACTATCTCACAAGGCCCGTCGATTGCCAAGAACTCTTAAGGAGGACCGGAGTTTACGCCCGCCTCGGTGAATGCAGTATACATGATGATGGTAATGAAATCAATGGCTTGCAGGAGCTCGAGCCGCCATCCTCCTGTAAGAAGCTTCTGGCCAGATTTTTGCCCGGGTTGGCGGAACGTCTTCAATCCCGTTTCAGGGCCGACGAGTTTCTGGGCCACCGCTATAAAAAAGTTGCCAGGTTGGGGCTAGGGAGCTTTGGTGAAGTCTGGAAGGTCCGGGAGGTGTTGAATGTCTCTCCTGCTCTTTTTGTAGCCAAAATCCCGCTAAGCAAAAAGTTGAACCCCAAGATTGAAAAGGAGGCCCGGATTCTAAGGATGCTGGCCGGTCATGCCGGTGTGCCTGAAGTTTGCGAAATAATAGAAGTAAATAAAAAAAGGGTGCTCATCCAGGAGTTTGTTGCAGGAAAAACCCTTCTCGAGGTGATTGAGCGCGAACTGGAGGAAAAGGAGGTGGAATCGGTTGTGATCCAACTTTTGGATGTTGTTGCTCACGCCCACGATTTGGGAATTATCCACCGAGACATCAAGCCGGGAAACGTAATGGTCAAACCGGACGGCACCATTAAGCTTTTGGATTTCGGCGCCGCCAAGGAACTCAAAGAGAAGGATATATCCGGTACGGTGACCGGCTCCCGGCCCTTTATGTCTCCGGAGCAGATTATGGGTAAAAGCCAGCGTCGCTCGGACGTCTGGGCGCTGGGGGTCGTCATGTACGTACTCTACACCGGGATGTTTCCGTTCTATCACGAGGTGGAAAAGGTGCTCATGGACATGATTCTGGAACTTCCAGTCCCCCCACCAGGAAAACACAATGAGGACCTAAATCCCGAAATCGAGCAGATCATATTGAAATGCCTTGAGAAAAATCCGGAAGAACGTTATCCTGATGCCGGAACTCTTAAGAAGGCCATCAAAGCCAAATTTCCTGACTATGGCAGCAGCGTTTTACCGCTCTTTTAACCTTAATTTATCATGACTAAATCCTGCCGGCATGTGCGGCCACATCCATCACCATGATTACCACATCCAAATCCTGGCCATGGCGGTTTTTCATAAGTCCCTCAATCACCGCCCGGGGACTGAACCCGGCTTTCTTGAACATCGCCAGGGCGCCATGGGCCTTAAGGGGGAACTCCACCATGAGTTTCTCCAGCCCGAACTCCTGGGCCAGATCGATCAGTTCGTTGATCATCAGGGTTCCCAGGCCTTTTTCGTGGAATTCCGGATCCACAACGATCCTGATGGTGCCCAAGTGTCTCCGCCACCCGTGGGCCACCCGGTGAAGGGTCGCATCAGCCACCACCCTGTTTTCTATTAAGGCCAACAGAGGGAAAACCCTTTCGTAGTTCAGTTGTTCGAACCATTTGTCAAGTACTTGCGGATCGGTGACGTCGTTGCGCACATACTGGAGCACCGAGGGTGTCAGCCGACTGAAAAAATCCCCCACCACCTGGCGGTCGGCTTTGGTCATCGGACGTAAAATAACTTCGGTGCCGTCTTTAAGCTTACCTGTCTTTTTCAGTTCCTGCTTGCCTGTCATTTTAGCGCCTCCCAAGATACAAGGTTGTTTTATTAATGCCCGTGTATAAGCCTGTTTGCAAAAAAATCAGGAAGGTCAGCGGCAATAATTTTTCTCATGGCTGCGCCCAAATCATAGCCAACCCGTCTGAAATTCACCGTATGGTTGACAGTGTCGAAGATCAAGTATGAGGATCTGGGGTCGCCATTTCGGGGTTGGCCGACACTCCCGGGGTTTAAAAGATAAAATTCCTCTCTGTCGAGACGGACAATACCATCTGTGGGAATTTCAACAGGCGCTACTTTTCCCCGGATATCCATGCGCCAGATTTTCCTTTTGTGAGTGTGACCGAAAAAGCAAACATTCGTTTCACCCCAACATCCCTTTTTCATCTTCTTTAAAACGGCTTTAGCCTGGGAATGGAGGCCGATATAATTAAGCGTGCTTTCGGGAGAGCCGTGGAAGGCCATTCCGCAGGTTGTATTGAAACTTTCCGACAGACTGCACAAAAACTGTGTGTTCTCGTCAGTAAGGACTTTTTTTGTCCACAGGATTGCCTTATGCGCATAGATGTTGAACTTCTCGGCAAGATTTGGATTGCATATGGCTTGGTCATGGTTGCCCTGAATGGAATCCATCCCTATTTTCATAGCAAGCTCCACACATTCGTTGGGACTGGCATTGTAGCCGACGAGGTCTCCCAAATTCAGGACCCTATCCGCTTGATGCTCAAGATCACGAAGCACCGCTTGAAACGCCTCAATATTGGCATGGATATCCGAGAGAACCGCCACTTGCACGATCTGTCACTCCAAAGTGCCAGGAATCGTACAAGTAACGCTTTGCCTGGCCCAATTTATTTAAAATACTCTTTACCACAGCAAGATAGAGAATTATGATTTATGTGTCAATAAAATATAACAGTGGTACTCGAAGCTCTCAAAGTTGAAGACCATGCAAAATGATTTAAGTTAAAAAGCATATGACGGCAATTTCTTTTGGCATGTGTCTTGCGTATTTTTCATTTAACACGACAGCTGGCTTGTGTTGAATCTGAAAATTAGCTTACTAAAGATTGAAAAAAGGATAACGAGTGGAATGTTCTACTTTTTCCAGGGAAAATACGATAAGGTGATCGAGTATTTTACAAATATTTCTCCAGTTACGCCAGTCTGGACGCCATGAGAAACGCGGGGCTTATCGGCATGATCGGGATTGCCTTTGTACTGATTTTCGGGTTCAAGCTAAAGCCTCCCAGGAAAGACGAGTAGTTTTTGATGTTCTATCGTATCGGAAATTTAGTTGTCCGCTCACCCTATAGTCTCAGAAGGCCCAAAAAAGGGGAAGACTGTCTGGTCCTTAGGACCTGCCGTTCCTTTCCTCCGGCGCACCCTTCAACAAAAGCCGCGCTTACCGTCCTTCAGCGATTAGAGGTTAAAAATAAAGCCCGAATCCTCGATATAGGCTGCGGTTCTGGAATTTTAGGGCTGGCGGCGGCACTCAAAAACGGCGCTGCCGCCCTGGGCTGCGACATTAGCTTTGCAGCCATAAGCGCTTCAATTCAAAATGCGGTTTTCAACCGGATGGAAAACAGGCTACATCTTTTGCGCGGATCTGCAGATGCGATTAAAGGGGGATTCCAGCTTATCCTTGCCAACCTGCCGGCGGCCGTTCATACGGAAATGTTCGACCACTACCGTCGCCTTACAATCCCAAACGAAAGCTTGCTCGTTGTTTCCGGATTCTGCGACGTTAACGCGGCGGGTGTCGAGGAGGAACTCTTCTCCAAGGGCTTTAGGGTGCTGGAAAGAGTGGTTGTGGAGGCCTGGGCCGCAGCAATCACCCCCGAATACACCTATACCTGGGTGGGACTGGGTCTTAAAAGAGTGGATTAAATTCCTATCAAATCTTGAAATTTTTTTCGCAGCCATCTTAAAATCATGTCGCCGACATACACACGCCCGACGAGCGGTAACAAAATCAGGGCGTACAGATAAATATCACCGGCCTTGAAAATGGTTAAAATCGCGACCATAGTGATCATAATCAAGGCTAATATTATACTTGAGGCCAACCTGCTGATTTCATTTATCTTTATGTCCATATATTCGTGCAGTTCATCCTCCGTCAGCAAGATCTTTTTTCCTTTTCGTTGTATCTGCAGGACCATACCTTTTTCCATTCCTATTTTTTTATTTCCAAAAAAGTTAACGCTGAATCTCACCGCGCAAAAATTTACAATAATTATAGCACATTTTCATAACTTTAATACACCCGAATATCTTAACCGCCCTTACGTGTCAATAGTTGCCGGCAGCTCAACATCGACAAAATTTTATCTATGTTGATATACTTATTATTTTTGTAAGCGAAAGGAACTGGAAATTTGAAACTGGAAACCAGGAGGATGCAGTTCAAACTTGACCCGGATTCCGGTTCGTCATATAAAATCGCAAAACGATTTGAGACCAGGATTATCATCATTGACTTTTTCTAAACTTTATATCGAACAGCAAGTGGCTCATCTACCCGAGGTTGCTTCCATCCGCTCTCGCCTGAATATACCTTCGGAAATAGTTGAGGACGGGCAAAACATTTTTGATTGGGTTTCTTGCGCCGATGATCCCGTTCGAGAGGGCAAGAAGCTCCTTTTTCTAACCCGGAACAAAGGTGCATTCATCAAGGATTGTCCCGGCACCCGGGTGTATACATGCTGCGGTTATAAAATACTTCACATCGGGACTTACTGTACCATGGACTGTTCCTATTGTATTCTGCAGTCCTATTTTCATCCGCCGGTTCTTCAATATTTTATAAACCATGATGACCTCTTGGCAGAGTTGGATCGGATGTTTCTGGAAAAGACCGTCTACAGAATCGGGACCGGAGAATTTACCGACAGTATGATATGGGAAGCATGGACCGAACTGACAAACCTGCTGATTCCTAAATTTGCAGCCCAGTCTCATGTCGTATTGGAACTTAAGACAAAGACAACGGCCATTGAAAGGTTGAAACTGATAGGTCACAACCGTAAAACCATCGTTGCCTGGTCTTTGAATACAAGTCGAGTTATTTGTAACGAGGAACGTTACACGGCATCCCTTTCCGCCAGAATCCGGGCAGCAGCAGCATGTGAATCATGGGGTTATCCCCTTGCGTTCCATTTTGATCCGTTGGTTATTTATGACGGCTGTGATGAAGATTACCGTCAAGTCGTACGGCAGTTGTTCTCCCATGTCTCTTCAGAAAATATTGTTTGGATCAGTCTTGGAAGTTTTCGATTCATGCCGTCTTTAAAACCGATCATACAAAAACGCTTTCCGGGTTCAAAAATCATATACGGAGAATTCATAACCGGCCTTGATGGTAAGATGCGATATTTTAAGCCGCTCCGCATTGATCTTTACCGAAAGATGACGGACTGGATTCGGGAAATTGCCCCGGATGTTCTGATCTATTTTTGCATGGAAGATGACGAAGTCTGGCAAAAGGCTCTTGGATTTACCCCGGCTGAACGCGGCGGCCTCCCGAGAATGCTGGATGAGAGCGCCGTCAGGATTTGTGGGCTGAATCGCCAAACAGCACCTTCATCGGTCAAGGATGCAAAATAGGGCACGTCATTTTTTTCTTGTAATATTTTGGCCACAAAGACACTAAGACACCAAGAATATAATACAGTTTTAGTAATATAGTTTTTAAAAGCATATTAAATTTGTGCCTTTGTGCCTTAGTGACTAACCATTTATATTTTATATAAAATTCTATGAAAAAATACGGTTTTCTTTTCCAGCTATTGTTTTTATCCTTTTCTATTATCTCCAGTATCACCAGACCATCTGTTGCCCAGGAGCTGTTTAAAGTAAGGTGGGTGAATGACGGGGATACCGTGGTTTTGACAGATGGGCGGCATGTCCGTTACATTGGGATCAACGCGCCTGAAATTGACCATGAAAACCAAAGGGCCGAACCCTACGGATATCAGGCAAAGAAGTATAATGAAAAACTTGTCCTATCAAAAACGATTTGCTTGCAGTTTGACAAAGAGCAATATGACCAGTATGGACGACTGCTGGCCTATGTCTTTTTGCCGGGTATGGCGGGAAATGTCCTCGATTAGTTATTCTTTACTTTTGTTGATCTCTTCCACAAGTTTTTGCGAAATCTGAGCAGGAACTTCATCATAATGTGAAAATTCCATAGAAAATATGCCGCGGCCTCCGGTCATAGATCTTAGATCCGGAGCATAGGTTAGAAATTCAGCCATGGGGACTTGTGCTTTAATAATCTGGTTTTTCCCTTTGCTGTCCATGCCCAGGACCCGACCACGTCTGCTGTTAAGATCCCCCATGATATCACCCATGTACTCGTCCGGGGTCGTAATTGAAATATTCATGATAGGTTCCAGTAGAACCGGTTCGGCCTCAGCGGCGGCTTTCTTAAACGCCAGAGAGCCGGCAATCTTAAACGCCATTTCAGAAGAATCAACTGCATGATAGGATCCGTAATCCAGAGTGGCCCTAAAATCTATGCATGGGAATCCGGACAGAATCCCTTTCTGTCTGGATTCTATAATGCCTTTTTCAACTGCCGGAATATACTGTCTCGGTATCACACCGCCGACAACTTTATCGACAAACTCAAAACCGCTTCCTCTGGGGAGCGGCTCTATCTGGACCCAGCAGTCGCCGTACTGGCCGTGGCCGCCGGTTTGTTTTTTGTGTTTTCCCTGGACTCGAACTTTCTTTTTAATGGTTTCTTTGTAAGGGACTTTTGGAAGGCTCAACCGGACTTCAACGTTGAACTTTCGTTTGAGCTTTTCAACAGCAGCTTCAATGTGAATCTGCCCCAAGCCGGATATAAGAATCTGCTTGGTTTCGGCATTGCGCGTAAGCTTCAAGGAAGCATCTTCTTCCATCAGCTTTGACAGGGAGGTAAATACCTTGTCTTCGTCCCCCTTTGTTTTGGCTTCAACCGCAAAGGAAATCAGGCTGGGAAGCGGTTCTGCGCAATGAAATTTAATCTTGCGATTGTCATCGCACAGCGAATTACCCGTGGTGGTTTCTTTTAATTTGGCGACCGCGACAATTGAGCCCGGACAGGCGTGTTTTACCGGTATCTGTTCTTTACCGGCAAGTCTAAAGAGCTGATTGAAGCGTTCCTTGGTGTTTTTATTGACATTAAAAAACGTTCCGTCCGCCCCCAACGTCCCTGAAACAACCCTGAATATGGAAAGGCGCCCGGCAAAGGGATCGGCAACTGTTTTGAACACCAATCCGGCAAAAGGTGCCTCCGGGTCAGGATGACATTCCATCTTGTTTTCGCCGGCGGCATCGGTGACGATCCAGGCCCCGCGATCGACAGGGGAGGGCATACAGCTGACGATAAAATTCTGGATGAGATCAATGCCGATATTCTTGGTGGCCGATCCGCAAAGAACCGGCACAAATGCTCGTGCCAATGTGCCTTTTCTTAAAGCGCTCTTGATATCATCGTCCGACATGGATTCACCCTCAAGATAGCGTTCCAAGAGTGCGTCGTCCGATTCAAGCACATTTTCGATCAGGACCTCTCTTTCTTCTTCAACCTGATCCTGCATGTCAGCAGGGATATCGACTTGGGTTCCTTTGCCTTTAGCATCATACATATAGGCTTTCTTGCGGATAAGATCTATAACTCCCTGAAAATTCGATTCTTTTCCAATTGGAAGTTGAAGTATGATCGGCTTGGGCGCTAAAATTTCGCCGGCCTCTTGAAACGTTCGAAAAAAATCAGCCCGTTCGCGGTCAAGCTTATTGATAAAAATAACACAGGGCAGGTTGAATTCATGGGCTATATCCCAGGCCTGTTCAGTCTGGACCTTAACGCCGTCAACGGCATCTATGACCACAACCGCACCGTCTGCAGCCTGCATGCAGCTTTTGGTATCTGAAAAGAAATTTTGATCCCCGGGGGTGTCGATAAGGTTTACCGTATGTTTTTTCCAAGTAAATTGATGAAATGCGCTACTTATACTAATTTGACGCTTTAATTCTTCCGGCTCAAAGTCCATGGCCGTATTCCCGTCTTCGACGCGTCCCAGTCTGTTAATCACGCCTGTATTAAAAAGCATTACCTCAGCCAGAGAGGTCTTTCCTGAACCCCCGTGGGCCACTAACGCAATGTTCCTTAAACTCTCGGCACTATCAGACATTTAAACTCCTCTCTAAAAAAAGTTATTAAGATTCCCTGCAGTCTGGCGAGGCGGGACGAGAAATGCGTTCGCTATTGCAGTTAAAATTTCCAATCCTTTTTAAATTAAGTCTTAAATTTGAAATTTTTATATGCTAAGGGGGAAAAAATCAACATCAATTTTAGTTTTCCGAACCATTAAATTTCAGATGGATGATGAATTCCTTGTTCCCTTTGGGGCCAGCTATGGGAGAAGGGATGAGTGCTTGGCACAACAAGCCTTGTTTGGTAAAAAAAAACAAAAGATCTTTTATGACTTCAGCATGTTGTGATGGATCACGTACTACCCCCCCCTTGCCGACATTGCCTTTCCCAACTTCGAACTGGGGTTTTATCAAGGCCAGAATGACCGCACTCTTTTTCATAAATTTCATGACTGCGGGAACAACAATTTTAAGGGAAATAAAGGATACATCTATGGTTACGAGGTCGACAGGCTGTGGCAGGAGTTCAACAGGCATATGACGTATATTTGTACGTTCGATGGCAACTACACGTGAATCTTGCCGCAATTTCCATGCCAGCTGCCCATAGCCGACATCCACGGCAAAAACACGGCTGGCCCCATGCCGCAGCAAACAGTCCGTAAATCCGCCAGTGGAAGCACCCACATCAAGACAGACAAAGCCGGTTATATCGAATCCGAGTGTCTGCAGGGCTTTTTCAAGTTTAAGTCCGCCCCGGCTGACATAAGGGAAATCTTCTCCTTTTAAAACGATATCGTCCTCTCTGGAAATCAGCGCACCGGGCTTATCCATGACCTGGTTGTTTACCAGAATTTTTCCGGCCATGATTAAGGCCTGAGCCCGTTGCCGGCTTTTTACCAGCCCTTTTTCCGTTAGAAATAGATCGAGTCTGATTTTCTTTTTTGAATTCAATTTGTTGAACTTCAATAGCAAGCGCATTCGTCACAGCTTGGTGCGGAGATAGGAATTTTGCCTTCTCCAAATTGATCCCGCAGCGTAAATTACAGTGGTAAAAAGTCTCAAATACACATCACCTTCTTGTAGCACCTAAGCTACGGATGATTTGGCGCTGCGGGAGTTCTATAAAATCGTAAAGCGATTTTATTTCATGAGTTTTTTGGCTGCGTTGATAATCGCCGTTGAGTCTATGCCGTATTTGGATCTGAGAAGGTTTTGAGGACCGTGTTCAACAAACACATCCGGAATCCCGATACATTCCAGAAGAAAGCCGGTTATTGCTTGATCACTCAAACATTCCAGAACCGCACTTCCAAACCCGCCCTGTCGTACATTTTCTTCCACTGTTATAATTCGTGGTATATCGCGGGCAAGGGCTCCGATCAAATCGGCGTCAAGGGGTTTCACAAAGCGACAGTTGACCACCGTAGCGGAAATTCCTTCTTCCAACAGCGTTGAATGTGCAGAAAGCGCTTCGCGAACCGATCGACCTATGGCCAGAATCAGAACGTCATCCCCTTTAGTAAGAATTTCGGCCTTGCCGATCGGCAATGGAACCTCTTGAGGTTCCATCTTCACACCTTCGGCAACGCCACGGGGATATCGGACGGCAACAGGGCCGTTATGGTTTAAAGCAGTAAAGAGCATTCTAACGAGCTCATTTTCATCCTTGGGAGCCATAACAACCATATTGGGAAGACATCTGAGGTAAGATAAATCAAACACCCCGTTGTGGGTCGCTCCGTCTTCACCAACAATCCCGCCCCGATCGACGGCAAAAACCACCGGCAGCGCCTCGATACAAACATCATGCAGAATCTGATCATAAGCTCGCTGCAGAAATGTAGAATAAATGGCTACAACCGGCTTGAGGCCTTCGCTGGCCAACCCGGCGGCAAAGGTTACGCCGTGTTGCTCAGCAATGCCGACATCAAAAAAACGATCCGGATAGGCCTCGGCAAACTTGACAAGCCCTGTACCTTCGGGCATGGCCGCAGTCACCGCAACAATCCTGTCGTCATTTTTGGCTATTTTAAGGATAGTTTCGCCAAAAACTTCCGTATATGTCGGAATGGAGTTGGTACCGCTCTTGCACTCACCCGTTTCGATATCAAAGCATCCAACACCATGATAATAGATAGGATTTTTTTCTGCAGGCAGGTACCCTTTGCCCTTTTTCGTTGTAACATGGAGCAGAACCGGCTCGTCAAGTTCTTTGATATTATTCAATATATCTATAAGATGGCTTAAATTATGCCCGTTGATGGGACCAAAATATTCAAAATTAAAGGCTTCAAACAGCATCCCCGGAGTTATAAACGTTTTAAAGGACTCTTTGGAACGCTTGGCAAACTGGTAGATATCGTCTCCGAATCTGGGTAACGATTTAAGAAATTCACCGAATTCTTTTTTAAAATCCTGCAAATATTTTGCGGAAAAAGTGCGGCTTAACAAAGAGGATATGGCACCCACATTGGGGGCTATGGACATGTCGTTGTCATTGAGAATGACGATAATATTCTTGTTAATGTCACCGGCCTGGTTTAAACCTTCATAGGCCAAACCGGCCGTCATGGAACCATCCCCAATGACGGCGATAACCTTGGCACTGTCGTTTTTCAAACGCTTGGCGCAGGCAACTCCAAGCCCTGCGGAAATAGAAGTGCTGCTGTGACCGGTTGAAAATGCATCATAAGGGCTTTCACTCATACGGGTAAACCCGCTGATTCCCTCGAATTGGCGAAGTGTATGAAATCGCTGCCTGCGTCCTGTAAGAAGTTTATGAGCGTAGGACTGGTGACCGACATCCCAGATAATTTTATCGTGAGGAGCCTCAAAGACATAGTGGACGGCAATCGCCAGTTCGACAGCCCCCAGGCTCGATGCCAGATGACCGCCGTTTTTAGATACCACCTCTACAATAATCTGGCGAATCTCTTGGGCTAATATCGGAAGCTCCGACCGCGACAGGCGTTTTAAATCTGCGGGAGAATTAATCTTTTCCAGAAGGCTCAAGTTAGCGTTTCCTTTCTATAATATAGCGTGCAATGGCGCGAAGCGGATCTGATTTGTTATCAAAATAATCAAGTGCCTGCAAGGCGTTGTTGATAAGTTTGCGGGCAAACGCTTTCGATTCTTTTATCCCTATCAGGGCAGGGTAGGTGTTTTTGTCGCGAGATTGATCGGTGCCAACACCCTTGCCCATCACAGCAGGGTCACCTTCTACATCTAAAATGTCGTCGGCCACCTGAAATGCAAGTCCGATGTTTTTTGCATAGATTCTCAACCGTTCAATCTGTTGATGACTTCCACCCCCTAAAACGGCACCGGTATAAATGGAGGCCTCAATCAGGGCGCCGGTCTTTAATGCATGTATTTTTTCAAGATCTTCAATATCAAGCTGAATGCCCTCCGAGACAATATCCCTCATTTGTCCTTCAATCATACCTTCGTATCCGGCCGCCGAGGCAATATGATGTAAAACCCCGAGCCATTTTAAAGCATGCTTTTCGTTTTTGAAATCATTTCTTGAAAGAATCTGAAAGGCCAGGGTTAAAAGGCCGTCACCTGCCAGAATTGCGGTAGCTTCATCAAAGGCCACATGACATGTCGGCAGTCCTCTGCGCAAGTCATCGTTGTCAATTGCCGGAAGATCGTCATGGATTAAGGAATAGGTATGGATCATTTCAATGGCGCAGGCGGCTCGAATGGTATTCTCGGGCTTGCCGCCGACAGCTTCGGCAGCAGCCAGGCATAAAATCGGCCGTATGCGCTTGCCCCCCGCCATTAGCGAATATTTCATGGCCTCAAGAATCCTGCTCGAATTTTCAGCGGAATTAAGGATCATCACCAGGGCATCGTTGATCTGTTTGCGTTTGCAAACAAAGTATGCCTTCAGATCAAAGCTATTCATCTTTCTTGTCATTTTCCGACATAAAAGGTTTTTCGAATGTGTTTCCCTCCGCATCCTGCATCAGAATCGTTATCCTCTTTTCGGTTTCATCGAGGATACGGGAACAGATCTTGGAAAGTTTAACACCTTCTTCAAACTTGTCGATAGCCTTCTCAAGGGGCAAATCTCCGGATTCAAGCTCCTGGACGATCTGTTCAAGCTTTTTCAATGATTTTTCAAATGGTTGTTTGGTCATATTAATATTTCCCTTTAACATTGCAAAATATAGAACCCTTGGCCACTATCACTTCGAGCTCCTGACCGATGGTAACTGCATTCGGATCTCTGACAACAACTCCTTCCGGAAAAGTTCGGGTGATGCTGTAACCGCGATCCAGAATTGCAGAAGGGCTCAAGCCGAGCAGCCTTGCTGCCAGTTCTTTAAACAAAAATCGTTTATTATCTAATACTATTCTTATATATATTAATAGATTATCATTTATAAGTTCAATTTTTTCATTAAGTTTGTGGACCTGTAGGAAGGGACTGTTTTTTAGGAGACTTTCCACTCTCCAAATTAGACGCTCCCGTCTTTGTGACAGATTGTTGGTAAATGATTTTAAGAGTCGAGCAGTAAGATCATCATTTCGAAGTCTTAAATCTTCAATTTTCTTTTTGGGATCGATTAACCTTTGTGTTAAACCCTTTATATCAATTTGAAGATTTTCAATATATCTTGTAAATCGAGTGATTAAACGCATTGATAGCTCGCCGCATCTACGTTTAAGATCATGTTTTTGAGGCACGACCATTTCAGCGGCCGCCGAAGGTGTGGGAGCCCTTAGATCGGCCACAAAATCAGCGATACTGAAGTCGGTTTCATGGCCTACGGCAGAAATTATCGGAATCGTTGAAGAAAATATAGCCCTGGCTACATCTTCCGAATTAAATGCATGCAGATCCTCCAGGGAGCCGCCGCCTCTGGCCAGGATGATAACATCCGTGTCGCTGCGTTCATTCAGCAGTTTAAGGGCGGATGCAATTTCTTTTTCGGCGCCGTCGCCCTGAACCTTGGTCGGTACGATCTCAATATGAAGGTTTGAAAACCGCCTGTTTAGTACTTTTAAAATATCATGGACTACCGCACCTGTTGGAGATGTGACGATGCTGATTTTTCTTGGCAGAAAGGGTAGGGATTTTTTGTGTTTTTCGTCAAAAAACCCTTCGTGTGCAAGCCGTGCTTTGAGCTGTTCAAAGGCAACCTGGATGGCACCGGCTCCTGCGGGTTCGATATATTCCAATATTAACTGATAGGTACCTCGTGGTTCATAAACACTGATCCTGCCCAATCCTGTGACGCTCATGCCATCTTCGGGATCAAATTTTAGATTGCGATTCTGAGCGCGAAACATAACGGCACTTATCTGGGCATTTTCATCTTTTAGCGTAAAATAAAAATGTCCTGAAACCGGAATCCTGAAGTTGGAAATTTCTCCGGCAATCCAGATAAGCTGGAATTTGTCCTCGAGCAGAATTTTAATGTCAGCGGTTAGCTTGGAAACGGTGTAGATACGACGCTCAATGCTATTTGCAATCATTTTTATTTTTTAGACAGGATCTCTACAGGCTTTTCAGGATGCTTTTTTAGCTTAAAATCGGCATGTTATTTCATCAGAAGCCCTTAAGTGGAAATTAATATAAAATCGCATAGCGATTTTATATCATGGTTAAAAATCGCATTCAATCTTTTTGATTTGAAGAGCGCCCTGTTTTATCAAATAATGTATAACGTCTGATAAGGTATATTATGTAAACTATTAAATCTGACACAAAACAGGCTAAACCGCCCAGGCTTTATATATTCAGATTTAACAGTTCACATAATATATAAAGCTTAGGGACCGGTCTTGTAAGGCCCTACTTCCGTCTTGCTATTTAGTGTCCATCCAGAAATGGACACTATTTAAACTTATCCAGAAATTCTCTAACAGCCGGGACTACGTATATATCTTCATGGGGCATTTTGCTTAGACAGGCGGCCAGCAACTCATTCTTTTCATAAATTGATTTGTGTTTATCCATGATGAAGTGTAGCTGTCCTTTAAGCTTGCATAGTCCGCTTTTGGCTTTGACACCGGTTTGGCGTAAATTCTGCTCGGATACGCTAATATTAAGTTTTTCGGCAAGCTCCTTTAATGCTTGATAAATTTGCTCCGGTTTCATTGATTTTGCTTATTTTGTGGTTTAGTGGCTGAAGAATTATCTTTCATCTTGAAATAACAAGCAACTGTGTTATATTAAAGCATCAGATTAAAAGACAATGATCTTTTTTTGCGGCTTTGAGAATCCGCCATGATGGTAAATGTATAAATAATATCAGGAGGTCACAATGCAGACAATTCCTGCACAAAGGACGCAAGTTCAAATTCAGGTCAACACATTTATCCGCAGTGTTTACAACTGGATGGCCATCGGCCTTGGGCTCACAGGTCTGGTAGCTTTTTATGTTTCAAACAGCGAAGCCATGCTGAGATTGATATTTGGAAACCAGATTATTTTTTTCGGCCTGATTATTGGTGAACTCGCCCTTGTTTTCAGCATCAGCTCCAGGGTCCATAAAATGCAGGCTACTACCGCCACCTCTTTGTTTGTACTCTACGCAGCTTTGAACGGTGCTACTTTATCAGCGATATTTCTTGTATATACGAAAGCTTCTATCACTTCAACATTTTTTGTCTGTGCTGCAACCTTTGTTGCTTGCAGTGTTTACGGCATGGTCACCAAGCGTGACCTGACCTCGATGGGTCAGTTCATGTTTATGGGACTTATCGGGATTGTCATCGCTTCAGTTGTTAACCTTTTTGTTCGAAGTTCCGGAGTCAGTCTGATCGTCAGCTATATCGGTGTTATCGTTTTTGTGGGTCTGACTGCATATGACACTCAGAAGCTAAGAACCATGGCACTTACGCAGCCTGACGGACTTGATGGTGCAACCCTGCGAAAAGGTGCCATTTTGGGTGCCCTGACGCTGTATCTTGATTTTATCAACCTGTTCTTGATGCTGCTCAGGATTATGGGCAACAGAGAATAAATAAAATCGTGAAACGATTTTATCAGCCAAGTTTGTCTTTTATAATATCAGCTAGTTGATTGCAATATTGTTCGGTTTCTTCCAGTGTAGGACCTTCAACCATGATGCGGCATTTAGGCTGCGTACCGGAATACCTTACCAGCACCCTTCCCTTGGACCCTAACCTTTCTTCGACTGTTTTTATTGCATTTTTGATTTCAGGAATGGACCCGATATCAGGTTTGCGTTGAACGTTTACGTTTTTAAGAACCTGGGGGAATACTGCCATAATCTTGCAAAGTTCTGACAGGGGTTTTGATTCCGCATGCATAACTTCAATAAGCCTTAAAGCGGTAAAAAGGCCGTCTCCAGTGGTGTGACGATCCAAAAAGATCGTGTGTCCTGAATCTTCGCCCCCCAAAACAGCCTCGGATGCAACCATCTCCTCCATAACATGACGATCCCCAACGTCTGTCATCTTATGGATTATAGCCATATTTGCCAAGGCCAGACCAAGCCCCAGGTTACTCATGACTGTGCTGATCACTAGATCGTTTTTAAGAAGTCCTTTTTGTTTCAGGTACTTTGCACAAATCGCCAATATCTGATCTCCGATGATAACCGCGCCGTTTTCATCCACGGCAATCAGCCGGTCACCATCACCGTCAAATGCCAGGCCGATGTGAGCCCTTCTATCAACGAGCGTTTTCATCAGAACTTCAGGATGCTGAGATCCGCAGTTCTCATTGATATTTTTACCGTCCGGATTTGCAAAGAGCGTTTCAACTTCTGCGCCAAGCTTTTTAAGCACTGCAGGTGCTACCTGATACGTTGCTCCATTTGCACAGTCTACAATGATGTTTAGTCCTTTAAAGGAACAGCTTGGCGGCATTGCGTCAATTAAAAAGTTTTCGTATCGATTTGCAGCATCTTCGATTTTAAAAACACGGCCGGTCTCACGGACATGTTTTCCTGATGCCACTGTTTTATCTGACAATATAAGCTGTTCAATTTCCGTTTCGGTACGATCCGAAAGCTTATAGCCGTCGCTGTTGAAAATTTTGATGCCGTTGTCATAAAAGGGGTTGTGTGAGGCAGAGATAACGATGCCGGCATCGGCACCTATCATAGCCGTCAAAACAGCGACTGCTGGAGTTGGCAATATTCCTGCAAGGTATGCATCAACTCCTGTTGAACAGATCCCTGAGACCAGAGCATTTTCCAGCATATCTCCTGAAATACGCGTGTCCTTTCCAATAACAATCTTTGAGCGGATTCCATTTCTTTTAAAAAATACAGCCACGGCCCTTCCGATGTTAAGGGCCATCTCCGGGGTCATCGGATATTGATTGGCCACCCCCCTTATCCCGTCGGTACCGAATAATTTCCCCATTTTAATTCCCTTTTTATTTTTTCCACCGCCAGACGCAGAGAGCGCAATGTAACTTGAAGTGGTTTCAAAATCTTTAATCAGGTTCAAGATCAAGGCGGGGCGATGGATTCAAACGGAAGAATACATTAAGTATTTTGAGTATTGAAGCCCTCGCCCCAACACCGAGATTGGGTCTGAGGGGAGGTTTTGAAACCACTTCTAACAAAATGATGGTATAATTTTAAGCACTTCGGCCGTAACGGTATCAACGATTCCTTGAAGCCAGCGGGTGCCGATCTCAGCATCCTTAACATCCAGACCCTTTATCACGGAAATATAGTCCTTTCCGTACGTTTTGATGCCAACTTGGATCTTTTCCATGAACATTTCTCTAAGTTCGCGGTTGTCTGCCGCAGCACGATGTACCCTGAATGTTGTCTCAAGTTCGGACCACCTTTCGTAGAACTCTTTCTTTTGCTGCAACACAAGAGGGGAAGCTTTATCTTTTGCGGTTTTTTGGTAAATTTTGATAGAATCCGGCATCTTTTGAGACAGCGCCTTTAAGCGCTTGTTGCGTTCCTCAATTGCCATGTTCAGCTTTTCATTAAGGCCGTGCAAAAGAAGCTGCGGAAAATCATCCGAAACAAACTGTGAGCGAACATGGTTATACCAATGCTCGAGTGCGATCAGGTTGGCGATATAGATGATATTGTTTAGAATTATCCGTCTGATGTTACGATACATTCCGGGGCTTAACGGCATGTTGCCGCTTTTTACACCCCCTTCAAAAATGAGGCGGCCTTGCTCTAAAACATCCTTTCTGCATATGGATCCGGCGGCAATTGTGGTTCCAAAGGCCAGGCGGCACGGGCCTACTATACCCCCCTGCCCTCCCAGGAATATGGGCTGCCGGTTTAACATCACCCCGCCAGGCACATCACCGATCAGTGATGGTGTTGCTTTATCCTGATTGGGTGTATAATTGAAATGAATAAAAGAGCTGCCAACTTCACTGTGGTCCTGACGGTCTCTTCCACCCCCCATGAAACAGTCACAAAAATTGATCAGACTTCCCAAAGTTACAAACGGGAAAAGTATGGTTTGTTTCAAACCTACCGTATGAGCAGCATTCGCTTCTTCTTCCAGAATCGTTCCTTCCCGGACATGAGAACCGGCACCCATGCTTGTTTTTTTTAAAAAAACAGCTTGTCTGAAAAAACCGCCGTTTAAATTAACATTGGGGCCGATCTGACAGTTTTCTATGGTAACCGGCCCTTGATACCCCAACTTGACACCTTGAAGGATCAGGGTGGATCTACCAAAAATCTTACAGCCTGAATATATAACCACTCCGTTTCCGGCAATCTTTTCAATATCAACTTCATCACCAATCTCAATACTGTCAGGGTTGGGTATCTTGACGCCCTTTTTGATCAGTTTTTGAATTTTCGAAATCATTTGATTTTTCATGCCGGATCTTAACTTTATTGTGGATAAAATCGTGTTACGATTTTATGAATAAAAAAGCCATGCCGGGGATTATCCCGCCGGCATGGCTTTCCACCTATTAAAACAGATGATCTGGTTCACACCCTTCCTTTAAATCCAGCCAACGAACATCCTTTTTAAGAAACTTGGACCGTTATCTACGCTCCATGATTGGCCGGTATATATTCCGGTACGATCTCCTGAAGCTTGGCTTTAATCTTCTCTTGGTTCTGTTCCTCAGCGAGCATAGTCAGTTCGTTGATATTACCGTTCAATAGCTGCAGGTCGCACTCCAAGCCTTTTAACACCATGATCTTTTCGTGGCTGGTTGGAAGAATACCTTCGCCTTCGATAATCAACTCTTCATTAAGCTTTTCACCGGGTCTGAGACCGATATATTCAATTTTAATGTCCACATCCGGTTCAAATCCGGAAAGTCGGATAAGGTCTCGGGCCATGTCGTCAATTTTTATCGGTGTTCCCATTTTTAAAACAAAAATTTCACCACCACTTCCCATGGCAGCGGCCTGAAGAATAAGTTGACAGGACTCCGGGATGGTCATGAAATAGCGTGTTACTTCAGGATGGGTGACGGTGACCGGGCCGCCCTTCGCGATCTGCTTCTTAAAAAGCGGCACCACGCTGCCGACGCTCCCTACCACATTGCCGAAACGAACAATCATAAACCGGCTCTGTGAAAGCCCGCAGCCATTCTGGCTCTGAATAAGCATTTCAGCCACTCGTTTGGAAGCACCCATGACATTCGCCGGTCGCACGGCTTTGTCGGTGGACACGAAAACAAAGCGTTCAACGCTAAATTTATTTGCAATTTCAACTAAGTTTGCTGTTCCCCAAATATTATTTTTTACCACCTTCCAGGGCTGCATCTCCAGCATGGGCACATGTTTGTAAGCCGCAGCATGGAATACAGTTTGGGGACGATAATTTTCAAAAGCCTTTTTAATCTGCTGTTTATCCTGGACATCCGCCAGAAGCGGAACAATGTTTATATCGCTAAAATTCTGTTTAAGCTCCAGTTCAATCTCGTACAATGGGCTTTCCGCCCTTTCGAAAAGTATGATGCGCTGAGGATGAAAACGGCAAATCTGCCTGCAAAGTTCGGATCCGATGGAACCGCCGGCACCGGTTACCATGACGTTTTGTCCCTTAAGATATGACCCAATTTGTTCCTCATCCAGCTTTATCAATTCTCGGCCCAAAAGGTCCCGGTAGGCAACTTCTCGGATGGCATTGATGGTCAGCTTGCCGTTGATGAGCTCGCCCATACTGGGTATGGTCTTGAAATCAATATCGGATCCTTTACAATACTCAATTATTTTACGCATCTGACTGGCGCTTGCCGATGGAATCGCAATCAGAGCCTCATCAGCTTTTATTTGTTTTGCAACCTCGCGGATATCACTAATGCTACTCAATACGGGAATGCCGTGAATTTTCTTGCCGATTTTGGTGGAATTATCATCAAGGAATCCGACGACATTATACAGCAGTCTGGCATTATCACGGATTTCCCTGTATATCTTTTCCCCACAATCTCCGGCACCAATAATCAGCAAATTCTTTCTGCCAGAACGTTTTTTGGACAAAAGTCCAAAAAATGATAATGACACAGCTTTCCAGAGTTGCTCTTTGCTCAAATGTTCAAAATATACGCGGACACTTAATCGAAATGCAGAGATAAAGAGAATCGTTAAGCACCAGTCTATAACAAAAACAGAACGAGAAAACCCTTGGAACCTGGTTTTGAAAAGAATTACGGTTATGATAATAAGGGTGCTTAAAGTCGATGCCTTGATAATATTAAAAAGATCGGCAAGGCTGGTGTAACGCCACATACCCCGATAAAGGTCAAAAAAATGAAAAATGAAAATCTTAAGAGTTACGAGTAAAGGGAGGACCCATTTGATGGAAAGGCAGGTATTGGGTGGTATCTCAAACTCAAAGCGCACTAAGTGGGCACCATAAAAGGATGCCGTCAAAAGAAGAAAGTCTATCCCCAAAACAATGAAAAAGTTTTTATAAAAAAGCCTAAATTTCATAATTCAAGAGAGGCGTTACTTACCAAGATTCTGTTGAATAGATTCTGTATGGGCACTTATAATATATGGCATCAATCTTGTACAAAAGCGAAAGAAATGGATTTTAAAGCTTCCGAAAATAAGGGGTTTTTATGCCCAAAGGGCATGCTTTTTTTGCCCGGGCAATCTTGCCTATGCAAAAATAATCTTATTTGTCTGCGTGTATCTGTGCCTCCTTTTCTTTTTTTTTGGTTACTAATGATTTAGACTAAGTTATTGGACATAGTCAAGATTATTCTGATGTTTTAATTAATAGGCACCGATCTGATTATATTTGTCCTCTAAGTTTCGCCCATGCCAAGCCCAGATATTCATAAAACGCCCGTTCCATTTTGTCCATCCTACCGGCGCTTGGAAAAAACATCGCCGGAGTAACCTTTTGTTTTTCTT
>JACKQG010000684.1_pt1 | contig 48621 bp, 27 predicted proteins | sample 8237621 | NCBI WGS metagenome assembly JACKQG01 (sample SAMN15677084, study PRJNA649215) | marine metagenome | biome: marine; feature: Black Sea; material: saline water; isolation source: suspended particulate matter (SPM) from the Black Sea western gyre | collected 2013-06-09/2013-06-10 | depth... | reverse complement strand
GGGGCGGGGGGCGCCACCCCCCCGGGCCTGGGGGGGGGGGGGGGAGGGCCCCGTGGGGGGCGGTGGTGAACGCCCCGCCCGCGGTCGGCGGGAGGGTGCGGACGGGGGCGGGGGCGGGGAGGTGGGGGATGTTGTTTTGGGGACGGGCCGCCCGGTGGAGCAGCCCCCCCGCCGCGTTGACTTGGATTCCAACATTGGCTTGCACAGCGAAGGCCTCGTCGGTGTCAGTCGGCGGATCGTTCACCGCCGTGACATTGATCGTAAACGTCTGGTCGGGCGAAGTGTCGTCGCCTCCGTTGGCCGTGCCGCCACTGTCCATGATGTTCAACGTAATGGCCGACGCACCGTTGGCGTCGGCTGCCGGTGTGTAGGTCAGTTGTCCCGTCCCGTCGACCGCCGGTTGGGCCGAGAACAAGGCCATGTTGCTGTTGCCGGTGATATTGAACGACAAGGTCTGGGTGGCTTCATCGACCGGTCCGGTAGAGAGACCGGTGGCCCAACCAGGAACCGTCTGGGCTCCGGCGTCTTCCAATACCGTTTCGTCGGCACCCTTGGTGAACGAAGGTTCGTCGTTGACGGCCGTGACGTTGATCGTGAAGGTCTGGTCGGGCGACGTATCGTCGCCGCCGTTGGTCGTGCCACCGCTGTCCATCACGTTCAGCTTGATGACCGCCGAACCGTTCGCGTCGGCTGCCGGTGTGTAGGTCAGTTGTCCCGTGCCATCGACCGCCGGTTGGGCCGAGAACAACGCCATATTGCTGTTGCTGGTGATGTTGAACGAGAAGGTCTGGGCGGCTTCATCCGCGGGGCCCGCCGAGAGACCTGTTGCCCAGCCAGCCACTGTCTGAGCGCCAGCGTCTTCCAGTACCGCCGTGTCGGCACCCTTGGTGAACGAAGGTTCGTCGTTCACCGCCGTGACGTTGATCGTGAAGGTCTGGTCGGGCGACGTATCGTCGCCGCCGTTGGCCGTGCCACCGCTGTCCATCACGTTCAGCGTGATGACCGCCGAACCGTTCACGTCGGCTGCCGGTGTATAGGTCAGTTGTCCCGTCCCGTCGACCGCCGGTTGGGCCGAGAACAAGGCCATATTGCTGTTGCTGGTGATGTTGAACGAAAGGGTCTGGGCGGCCTCAGCCGCTGGTCCGACCGAAAGACTGGTGGCCCAGGCAGCTACTGTTTGCGCGCCCGCATCTTCCAAGACGGTCTCGTCGGCACCCTTGGTGAACGACGGTTCATCGTTGATCGGCGTAATGTCAAGCGTGATCGCGCCGTCGGTCGGTCCCGACGGAGCTTGGTCTTCGATGTGCGTGGTGATCGTTGTATCGACGTCGTTGTTCGCCGTCGGTGTAAACGAAACCGCCGCCAGCGCAGTGTTGACCGCCGCCGGCGAACCGGTGACCGTCCAGATTCCCGTGCCTGGTGTGTACGTCTCGCCGTTGCCACTGGCCGCTGTCAAGACGCCTGTTGCCGTGTTAGCTAGTGTCAGAGTGGCCGTAATGGTGTCACCCGTATCCGGATCGGTGATGACAATGTCGTCCAGCGCGACCGTCGCATCGTCTTCGTTGTAGGGCTTGTTCTGCGTCAGATTCGTGGCCGTCGGAGTGTCGTTCAATCCGTTGACCTTAACGGTGACAGTTCCCGGAGCGGTTGCGCCCTTGTCATCCGAAGCTTGATAGATAAACGTGTCGTTGGTCATTGCGCCGGCGACAAGTGCTTGCAGCGTCGCCGAACCTGTCGGGTCATAAGTGAAGCTGCCATCGGCGAGGATCGCGACCGAGGCACCCTGAGTGCTCAGCACCATTTCCGGGACGGCGGAGAAGGGATCGCTGTCTGGTTCGGTATCGCCGGTCAATACGCCCGGAGCAGCAATCGGCAGCGGCGTATCTTCGTTCGTCGGCGTCCCGGTAAAGTCGTCGTCGACGGTCGTGGGCGGCTGGTTGTTCACGCCCGGTACGTTGCTGGTCGCGATGATGTTGCCTTCGCTCAGCGGATTCTGCTCGTACTCGTCACTGAGGTCTCCCGCCGCGTTCGGATCGAACAGGTCGAGGCTTCCGACGGCATCGAGGTCGAGAATCCAGGTGTCAATGGCAAGTAAGCGTCGCGGCTCTAAGGCTTCCGCGTACAGTCGACGGCTGTTTCTTCGAGATCGCAGAGGGCGTGCTTTTCGTTTCATCTCTTAACGCGTCCATTCGCTAAAGACTTGATGATTTGTTTCGCTCGACGCGAACTGCAAACTTGCCGCTCAATAGAACAGAACTACATCGATCGCAGCGGTGACTTGGCTGCTGCTGCGGTTGTCGTCGAACGTCCGAAAGTTGGGGTCACCGCCTGGGGCTGCTCCATTCCCTTTCAGGTCGGAATAGTCCCAGCGAATCTCCGGACGGACGGTGACGTTCGTGTGCGGTCGCCAATTGAGTCCGCCAGTCAAGGCAAAGTAGTTCCCACCGAGAAAGGTTGGGCCTCCCGGATTGAAAACGACAGGGATGCCGATCCGACTGTGATCCTGGTCGCGAAACCACTCCGCGCGAACGGCGGCACTCATCTGATCGTTGACGTCGTAGATCAGGTACTGGTTGATTCCATACCACTTGCCGGTATTGAACGTGATCGTTGTGGGGCCGGTATTTACAACGACCTCGGCATCCTCTTGATAGCCGAAGTCGTGCTGAAAGACATACCGCCAGCAGTCGTTGATTTGATGTTGAAGAACGAGACTATAGAAGTGCCGGTTCTCGTCGATCAAAGCACCTCCGGCGCGAACGCCGGTGACGTCCATGCCTGAATGTACGGTTGCCGCCAGCGACGTTCGTCGATCGGAACTCCTGATCGTGATCCCACCCAGAACCCCGTTCTCATTGGAAGTACTATCGAAGACGTCCCAGCCGTTGGTGTATCCCGCATGCAGCGTGACCGAATCGTTCGGGTTGATCGTGAACAGAGCGCCAGTGTGGGTGAACGGCTCGCCGTATAGATAGGTGTAGGCGTGGGAGTAAAAGAAGTTCTCCGGCGCAGCCGCCGTTTCGTATCCAGCGATCGAATAGAAATGGCCTGCCTTAAGCGACACGCCGCGCAGCCACGGGGCAGCAACCTCAACATATGCCTGCGGAATCGCGAGGCCATAGTCGCTGGTCTCACCGTTCCACTTTGGCGTTCCGTCCCGATGTCTTTCCAGTCCGGGCACGGTAAGAAAGCGAGCGTCGCTACCCAGCAGTACATCAGCTCGACCGCCAAATCCCCACGCGTGTCCATTCCGGCGAACTGCTTTTTCCGCGTACAGATACAGCTGGTTCAGGCGATAGTCGTTCGACCTGTCGTTGAACCCTACTGGCGAGTTCATACGATCACTTGGCACGCCGTAGTTGCTCGTGAACCCCTGTTGAAGCCAACCACCAACAAGGATTCCACCCATGTCATGCGGCAACATGCCGGCCCGCTCAGTACATTTCAAGCACTCGGCGCCGTAACGGCCCAGCGGTTCACAATTGCAGTCAGCAACCTGTTCAAAGTGACTAACCGGCTGCACAGGATTCAAGAACGTCGGGATGTTGCCGCCAGGAATACTCGAAAAATCTGCCGGAGGGCCAGTGTATTGCGCGCCTGTCTGATAAGGCGGCGGCAGTCTGTTGGTAGTCTCAATGCCTGGCAGCGGCTGCATGTTCTGAACTGGCACAACAGGGTTGGCAGTTCCTGGGCGATTGGCACCGAGGTAACCAGCCTGCGACGGCATCGCGGATGCAGACGCGGCGGCTTGCCTCTGGGCCCATTCTTGATAGGACGGCCCTCCAGAACCGGGCGGTGCAATTGCTCGCGATTGCGCGGCGCACAACATAAACACTACGAACGCGATCGAGGCGACGCCCCGACAAGGCAATAGTTTCAACATCTCGTTTGCCTACCGGACCGGCGCAGCATTACCAAGTCGCGACCTCATCGAAGGTCGCAAGGTGAAGTACGCCGCGCCGGACGAAACGAAGGGACTGAACTGTGGTGACGAGTGTGTTCGCAGGCCTAGAAAAGTAACCGAACGGTAAACGGCCTGCCGAGTCGCGCGGAACTGTAGCAGAATCTGCGCCTTTTCCCAGATCAGTTCGGCGAGGCGCTGCTAGCGAGATTCGTAGATCGCCGACAACTTGCTCCAATTCAGGATCGCTGGCGCAAGCACTGGTACATGCGTCGGAATTGATTGCCGTAACTCGTTGTGGTATTGATTCTCGCAACCCATTGATTTGCGAATTTAGATCCGAGCGTTGCGGATTCGCCCACTGGTCGGCCTCTCTCCTGACAAAAGCTAGTAAATCGTTAGGCTTACGGGCTTTAGTTATTTCTTAACCGGAGGCCGTTGTGAATCACTCAGTGGAAACGCCAATACTAGAAACTGAGCGGTTGATCCTTCGTGGGTGGAGCGACGACGATTTAGCACCATTCGCCCAGATGAACGCTGATCCTAACGTGATGCGGCACTTTCCGACTACGCTCAGCCGTGAGGAGAGTGATCACTTTGCCTCTCGAATCATCGCCCATTTTTCTTCCGAAGGATTCGGCCTGTGGGCCGTTGAAATCAAGAGCGTCGCGCCATTTGTTGGCTTCATTGGCCTCGCGACGACGAGATTCGAGGCGCACTTTACACCAAATGTCGAAATCGGCTGGCGACTGGCCGCCGATTGCTGGGGTAACGGCTACGCGCCGGAGGGCGCACGCGCAGCATTGAAGTTTGGATTCAAGTCGTTGGACGAAATTGTCTCGTTCACGGTGCCCGCGAATCTTGCATCACGTCGCGTGATGGAAAAGATCGGCATGACACATGACCCAACAGAAGACTTCGAGCATCCCGCGCTTCCCGAAAGAGACCCGCTGCGACGACATGTCTTATACCGATTGCGCCGTGAAGATTGGGAGACTAACCACGCTCCAAAACGCTAACGCCGTTACACACTGTGCGTCTTCATGATATAGCCGGCGTAGACCGAGGCTTCTTCCCTCGCGAAGCAACAACTAATCCATCAGCCAACTTACCGCCCGGTAGAATAACGGGCTTTGATTTCGGCATGACGTCGCTCACCAACTCGATCATGTGCTGATGACAGGTCAGAAAGATGATCTGCACCTGCTCGGAAAACTCCGCCAGGACTTGCAAAGTTTGTTTGGCGCGTTCGATGTCGAAGTTGACGAGGACGTCGTCCATTACGATCGGTAGCGGTTCCGATTCGTTGCAATAGTGATTGATGTACGCCAATCGAATGGCAAGATAGAGTTGCTCTCGTGTGCCAGTGCTCAGCTGATGCGGTTGCTTGCGTTTGCCTTGCTCGTCGACGACCAACAAAGTCCCGTACTCATCCAGTTTACGCTCGATCTTCGTGTATCGGCCGAGCGTCATGCGATCGAGCAGCCGTTCCACTTCACCGAGCATTGCAGGTTGGTGGTCGCGTTCAAACTTCTTGAGTGCCTGTTTCATTAACGACTGAGCCAAGACGAGTGGAGCCCAGCGGTCGACAGCACTAGCGAGTTGGCTGCGAGTGCTTTCTAAATCGACGGCGATTTCAGCAGCTCGGCTCACTCCGTCGAGGTTCTTGCGATCTTGCTCAAGCAAAGTCGCTCGACCATGTGCCGTGTCGTAGTCGCGTTCGATTTGTGTCAGTTCCTCCGTGATTCGTTCGATCTCAATACGGACAGAATCTGAGTCGAGTTCTGACAATTCCTGAGTGAAGCCGACTTCATCCGTCGTGCCGCGAATTGCGTTGATTTCTGTTGTGGCTTCACGGCAAAGTTCGATTAACTCGGCGCGTCGAGTGGCTGCACTTGCGATGTCGTAAAAATTCGTCTCGCCATCCACGCCGGCCAGCTTGAACAGCTGATCCAACTCGACATCGATGCCGCCGAGTTGCGACTCTTTCGATTGTTGGCGCTTGCGCAGTTTGTCGCGACTGATAGCGAGTTGATGTTGGTCGCGATCCGCAGCTTTGGCTTTCGCTAAGCGTGATTGCAGCTCATCCATGGCATGTTCCGGAACGAAGTCAATCAAATCCGGCACCAGCTCGTCGCACAACGCGTGAACGGATTGCCGAAACGACTCGATGCCTGACTCCATGTCAGCGACACGTGTGTCAAGATCGGTTGCTTTGTCCCAATCGTTGCGAGCTTCCGCTAAACCGCTGAGAATCTTCGATGCGAGATGAACATTCCACTCGCGTGGGAACGAGAGCTGATCGAGAAACGCCTCCCAACGAATCTGCCAATCGTCCGTTTGTTGCTCGATGTCGGCAAGTTGTTCGTCGATCGTCTGCAGTGACTCCTCTTTTTCCGGCAACTGTTCTTCGTACGCTTGCCGGCGCACACGGGCCTCGCGAGCCGCTTCAGATTGCAGCTTTGCTTTGGCTAGTTGCTGAGTCGGTGTTTCGTTGGAGCCAGGAAAGCTCGCAGCAAGACGCCCTTCGAACTCGGCCACTGAAGCCTGCAGAGCGTCGACTCGCGACGTCAAGCGTTGAAGCTGCGAGCGTGCCTCCGAGAATTCGTCGAACACTGACAGCCAATCAAGCATGGCGTCGGGAGACACGGGCTCAAATGGGCAATGGCTCCACAACCCTTTCCACTCAGAAGCGAGTTGTGAGCGTTGTTCCAACCGCTCTGCTAAGTGTTGCTCCAGTGTCGTGCCCCGTTCGACAAGGCGTTTGATGTCGAATGTTAATTGATCTCGCGTCGCGGCTTGTTCCGCCCTGCCCTGCCGTTCATCGGCCAACTTGTCACAATCGGCGACGGCTTCTTCGTACGCATCGGCAAGAAAGCCAGTCGTTGCCTCAACGTTTGTTGGATTATCAATCCACTTGGTGACTGCCTTGGCATCGAATGCCTTCGGATCGAGCAATTGCATTCGAACGATCTGCCAACCAGCATCTCGATGAACGCGCGTGGCGACCAGTTGCTCACGATCTGGTACGGCGACTCTTGCATCGAACTGTGCGAGCTGCTCTTGCTTGTCCGATTCCTCCTGACGTGCCGATTCAAGTCGTCGCCTGGCTTCGTCGACGGCTTCCTCGAATTTTTTCAGCCTCGCGCGAAACTCCACGACCGTCGCTGCCAATGGCAACGATAGAGCTGATCCCCCGTCCATTGAAGCTTCAAATGGCGAGTTTAACTTTGCCAGCAAAGCCTGTACTTTGGCTTTGTTATCTCGGATCTGGTCCTGCAAGTCCGACAAGCGGTCAACGTCGCGCTGATAAGCGGTCGCTCGCTCGAGCAGTGCCGCCAATTCGACGGACTCTTCAGCGGCGTTCGTTTGTGCAAGCTGCTTTGCAAGTGAACTGATATCCGCTTGAATGGTTCGTCGCCCGGCAACCAGAGACATCTTTCGTTGTGTAAGTTCGTCGAGTTTCGACTCAAGCCGATCAATCTCGTCGCGCTGTGCCAATGTCGTTTGGAATCGTTCCAAGTGTTCGCAATTCCAATCAGGCGAAAAATCTCGCAGCTTAGCCAGCACACGAGACTTTATAGACAGTGAATCCTGCTGTCGAAGTGGGAGATCGCTGCGGTATCCCGTAATCTGTGTGATTTGTTGTTCCAACTGGCGAATCGTTGCCTCACGGGCGACCAATTCGGGCGCTGGCGTTAAGGCAGCGATCTGGTCCGTTTCTTCTATGAGTTCCTGCTCAATCGTGGCCAATTCGTTCGCGATAATTGTTCGCTGAACCTTCAGCCGCTGGAGGCGTTCGCCACCGTCCAAGGGAAACGAATCGGGAACGTTCAGTGTTCCTAGTTCCGCTTCGGCCTGCTGTTGACGCAACCAAGGCGTAATTGCCGCCGCGAGCCGTTCGAGATGCGTCTTACGAGTTCGTAGTTCTTCGCGACGCGTTCGCAGAGCTGAAACTGCGTCGGCCGCTCCACTTGACTCGCGCACCAGTTGCTCGAAGTCGCGAGGTTTAACGGTGGCTTCTTTCAAATCTTTCGCATGTCGCTTGATGCCGCTAAGCAGTTGATGAATCTGTTGCTTACTGCCTCGAGCTGTGAACAGGGCGTCGGCTTCTGCTTGTAACGCCGTCTGAGCCTTCTGGAAGTTGGCAAGGCCACCGAGCCCGCCACCGTACAATGCTTCGGTCAAGTTCGCTCGCTTCAGACTATCATCCGCCTCGGCCAACTCTCTGAGCGAGAAGCCAAACACTTGTTCGTACAGCTCTTTGTTAGCACCGCCAGTCAATTGACCGAGTGCGGACGCATCGATCTCGCGACCAGATGGTTCTTGCGAACCGACAACTTCGTTTTTCTTGCCCTTGCGGCGTCGGAAACGCAGTTGGGAGCCATCGTGCATGTCGAAAGAAGCGATTCCCGCCATCTCGCCGGAATGCTGTTCGAAGACGTAGGGATTTTGCTGAGCCTTAAAGCCAAATAGCATTTCTCGGATCAGCTGCAGCAGCGTCGACTTGCCAGCTTCATTTGGGCCGAAGACCAACGAAAATCCAGCATCGAACTCAAGCGATTGGTCACTGAAGACTCCGAAGTGTTCGACTTCCAATTCACGCAGCCTCATGCTTCAGCCTCCAGCAATTGCGAGACGAGTATTCCTTCGGCTTGCCCGAGCCATCGTCGAAGCTGAGCCAGATCTTGCACGTCGATCTCGCAAGCACTCAGTTCCGTTCCGGCTTTGGTCGCCAATGGCGCTAGGTCGGTCGCCAATGTTTTTAGCCTTACCTCGTCGTCTTGAGCTTCGTCCAGCAAGCGAAGCAACTCGGCAACCAAGTCCGAACCCAGGCGAAGCTGTTCGATGTCGATGGGCGGTCGTGTTTCGAGCTTGATCTTCTCGATCCACACTTCATCATCGAAGTCATTCGCCAAATTGCGAAGTTCCGTTAGTGTTTCCTCGCGTCGAATCGTTTGCACCAGTTCGTGATGTGCGGCGCAGGCTCCTTCAACAACAATGCGTATCGCCGAGAAACGGCCTGCGCTCGACTCGTGGCAAGACGCAATGTGTCGTTGAGCCTTCGTAATTAGATTCGCGATGTCGTCTTGCTCGTCGAGTTCGACTGTTGCTTGATGCCAACGAAGCGTATCCGTCTCGACGAACTCTGTCGCGGTCAGTTCGCCATCGACAACGGTATTCAACAGGCACCCACGCGGCCCTGCTTCGCGAATGTGCCGACCCTGCGTGTTTCCCGAGTACGCAACGAACGGTTCCGTCATGATCGGCGGTTCTGATCGTTGGTGGATGTGGCCGAGGGCCCAATAGTCGTAGCCCTTTGATCGCAGCATGGACTCACTGGTCGGGGCATACGTGTCGTGTTCGGCATTGCCAGTCAAACTAGTGTGCAGGACACCGATGTTGAATGCACCTTCAACGGCTTCGGGATATTTCGAAGCGATGTCGTCGTTACACTCGTGGTGTGCGAATCCTTGACCGTGCAACGCAACATCGTACTCTTCGAGCTTGAACGTTTGTGGTTTTCGAACAGAGAACTCATGCACATTATCGGGCCAGGCTAGGGCTTGGCGAACCTTGCTGGCCGCGTCGTGATTGCCTCGCAGTATGTAAACCGGAATGTTTGCGCGGTCGAGTCTTCGGAATTGGTTCGCGGTCCACAAGCCGGTCTTCATGTCTTGCCATTTGCCATCGAATAAGTCGCCAGCGATGATGACGAACGAAACCTCGTACTCAATCGCTAGATTCACAAGGTTTTCGAAGGCCACTCGCGTCGCGGCCCGAAACCGTTCGACAGGTGCTCCTTCGTACGCTTCCAGGCCTCGAAGGGGACTGTCGATGTGTAGATCGGCGGCATGGATAAACTTGAACATGCGGGTGTCACTCTAATTTTGATAGAAGAACGTGCTCCAGTAGTGAACCCACGTATATTACCGTAGTCGTTTGAAAAATAGAACCGGCAAGGTCTATGCGCGTGCATCAGCGGCGGTGAATCTGCAGGTGCAGCTCGCGGTTTTCATCTTCTCGTACAATCAGGTTCGCGTTACGTTAGCCTGACTTTGCTTCAGCGTTTCCATTCAATTCGAGATAAAACATGAAAGCATCGGAAGCGACGCGGTTGTTCTTCGAGAATGCCGCTGACAAAGTTGACTTGGACGACAGCATGCGCAAGTTGCTGCTAGCGGCAGAGCGCGAAGTGCAAGTTCAAGTTGCGGTTGAGATGGACAACGGCGAGATTGAAACGCTGGTCGGATATCGCGTTCAACATGACGATTCACGTGGGCCCATGAAAGGTGGCTTGCGGTATCATCCGGATGTGGATCTTGATGAAGTCCGTTCGCTGGCGGCATTGATGACTTGGAAGAACGCCGTGGTCAATATCCCCTATGGGGGCGCGAAGGGCGGCGTTTGCGTCGACCCAAACAAGCTCAGCCGCAAAGAACTCGAACGATTAACTCGCAAGTTCGTTGATCAGATTCACGACATCATTGGACCGCACACCGACATCCCCGCACCAGATATGGGGACTGATCACGAGATCATGTCGTGGATTCGTAACCAGTGGGAGAAATATCACGGCTTCAATCCGGCATGTGTGACCGGCAAGCCTGTCGAACATTATGGAGCCGAAGGACGCGAGGAAGCGACCGGGCGGGGCGTAGGGATTCTGGCATTTAAGTTGCTCGGACGACTTGGCCGAAAGCCGGCCGAGACGCGTGTTGCCATTCAGGGGTTCGGAAATGTCGGAACGCACGCGGCCAAGTTCCTTCATGAAGCGGAATTCAAAGTCGTCGCGATCAGCGATGTCACCGGTGCTTACTATCGACCCGACGGAATCGACATTGCGAAAGCATTACGATTTTCCAACGAACACGGTCGAAGCCTGAATGGCTATCCGGAAGCGGACCGGATCTCGAACGAAGAGCTACTTGGGCTCGACGTCGAAGTGCTAATTCCTGCGGCGTTGGGTGGCGTGATCACCTCGGAAAATGTCGATCAAATCAAAGCGGATATCATTCTGGAAGCAGCGAATGGACCGATCAATCCGCACGCTGACAGCGTGCTGCATGAACGTGGTGTCATGATCTTGCCAGACATTTTGGCAAACGCCGGTGGTGTAACGGTCAGTTACTTCGAATGGGTTCAAAACCTTCAATACTACAAATGGGATCTGAATCGCGTCCGCCAAGAACTCGACCACGTGCTGACGCAAGCGTTTGAACAGGTCTGGCAAGAGGCTAACGACTGGCAAGCCAGCCTGCGGACCGCCGCCTACATCATCGCCATCCGGCGTGTGCATCGCGCGACAGTACTCGCTGGTATTTGATGCTAAACAGAGTTGTAACTGATACATCCGTTACAAGTGATCGTTCGCCCGCCATTCCTAGGCGGCGCTCAAGCGTAAAGCGTTCGTCGTCCGCATGCACGTAACCTACGCTTCCGTTGGTAACATCACTCGTTGCCATGTCGCGGGGGATCTAAGCCATACAAACGGCTCGGATCGGGTAGCACTCGCATTGGTTACGAAATGCGAACTGGTTATGGGAATCCTATGCTCTTCGATCTTAGTGGTCTCGACGTGTTTGGACTTTTTTTGACTGCTGCGTTCGGCTTCTTGGTCGGAAAACTGCGGCGTACTGGAGCGGTTGACGTCTCGTCAGTGGAACGGGATATACAGCGAGCCAACGCGATCATTCAGGAATTCGAAGGCATTGCGGCGCACCTGCGGCATGCCGTCCAACAACATCAACAACAAGTCGTTCAATTCAAGGACCGGCTCAACGCCGCGTCGCAGGGACGGCGAAACGCGGACTGGGAGGATTTTTCAGTCGAAGCGGAACGCATCCTGAAACCAACTCTCGCACTTGCTGATGACGTGGCACGAGCGTACGACCAGATCAAGCAACAATCAAACGTATTGGTGAATCTCCAGGAGTCTCGGGTTGATCCGCTGACGGGCCTTGGCAATCGCAGGATGTTCGATCAGTCACTTGATAGCTTTCGTGCGTTGTTCAATCGCTATCGCAAACACTATTCGCTGGCGATGCTCGACATCGATCACTTCAAGAAGATTAACGACACACACGGTCATCTGCACGGAGACCACTGCTTAGCAACGGTCGGGACTCTGCTGCGAGATTTAGCGCGAGAAACAGATGTTGTCGCGCGGTACGGCGGTGAGGAGGTCGTGATACTAATGCCCGAAACACCCATCCAAGGGGCTGCTATTTTCTGCGAACGAGTGCGGAGCAGAATTGAGTCCCAGTTAAATCTAACCGTCAGCATCGGCGCGGCATCCACGGAACACTTCGGCGTCACCGATGACCTACTTAACGTCGCCGATCAAGCGCTCTATCAAGCGAAAGAAGCGGGCCGCAACTTAGTGTTCATGACCGACTCGGACGGATGTCGCCAGGTTCAACCGCCGGAATCCGAACCAGAGACGGATTCGAATTGCGAATCTAACGAGGCGGAAGTGGCGTTGGCGTAACCATCGCTGAGTAGCTGTGCCCCCCTGACGTAGCGGTTACTACTAAAGTCGCACCAGTCAACCGATCGGCAATCGCCTGTCGTCGTCAGTTTAAGATTGCCGCGAAACATCTATAGAGTAAGCACTTAGGCGATTTTCGCGACATCTGGCTCCGAATCGATTACGATTGTAGCGGCCCAACGGAATAATCGTCGTTAGTCGTTGCGATGAAAAGTCTTGAACCAAGGAACGTAGCTTTTAGAATAGAGTTTACATTCGGTGCGGTCGGCGCTGACACAACGCTCGACAAAATAAGTCAGGCTGTGGCGGTGCTGGATGTCAGCGGCGTAAAACACCCAGGTTCTGCATGTCTTGTAAGGAGGCAAGGTTATGCGAAGTATGGTTTTTGGAGTTTTGTGTGTAGCTTGCCTGATCGGAATTGTTGTTGGCGGAGATGCGTGGCGAAACTATTTGCACGCTCAACCACCCGCGGCGCGACCACAAGGCGAATTAATTGCCCTTAACAGCGAAGTGGAAGAGGGACGGCAACAAGTTGTCGTCATCGATCCTAAGTCGCGAGTAATGAGCGTTTATCATATCGAACACGCGACGGGAGTGATCTCGCTGAAGAGCGTTCGCAACATTCATGCGGATTTGCTGCTGGACGAGTTCAACACGGAAAGCCCGCTGCCAAAAGAAATTCGCGCCATCCTAGACCAAAGATAGGTCACTTATGTCTCAGTTCCTGGAACTCAACGAAGCCGCACAACGACTAGGCGTCACGCCCGACAAGTTGGTCGAGATGCGATCCGCTGGCGAAATTCGTGGCTTTCGAGACGGAGCCAGTTGGAAGTTCAAAGAAGACGAAGTCGATCGAGTCAAAGCAGAGCTTGGCGACTCTGGCGACGCGCTCGATGATGATCCGCTCTCGTTCGATGAACACGCCAGCAGCAGCCTTGAGTTAGCCGACGATGAATCGATCCTCGTCAGCGAAGAAGAACTTGGACATTCAGGCGAAGCAACATCAAGCACGATTATTGGCAAGGCAACCGAAGCAACGAGTGCCGACAGCGACCTGGCACTTGTCTCGGACGCAGCCGGCAGCGATCTCGATCTAGCAAGTGATGGCAGTGATCTATCGTTAGTTGGCGGTTCAGGAATCGCAGGTGGTTCGGGAATTGGCAGCGAACTCTCACTCACCGAACCAACGGAGGGCGACTCGGCGGTCGGCAGCGACGTTACGCTTGTTCCAGGTGTTACAGGCAGCGGCGTATCGCTTGTGCCAGATCCCGGTTCCGACAAAGACATGGATCTAGGTTCGTCCGCTAGTGATTCGGGTATCGGCGACGTACTCGCGGACGACTCGGAGCTTAGCTTAGAGTCACCGAGTTCTGGTGGCACTGGCAATCTCGAGCTTTCCGCCGACACGGGTCTTGGTTCGGGCGATCTCGACATGTCGCTGGACAGTGAACTCGCGTTGAGCGACGACGATGACATGGTTCTCAGCGGCAGCGGCACGGGCAGCGATCTGTCGTTAGGCGCTGGCGACAGCGGAATTAATCTAACATCACCGACAGACAGCGGACTTTCGCTCGAAGTTGATAGCGGCATTCAGCTGGATTCGCCAACCGACAGCGGTCTCTCGCTCGAGGAGGAACCGCTCGATCTTGGCGGTAGCTCGATCTCGTCGCTTGAACTTCCGGAAGACGAAGAGATCGTCGATCTCGGTGATGTCGACGAAGCTTCCGGTGCAGTCCAGAAGGACGAAGAGTTCTTGCTCTCGCCTTCGGACGAGATGTTTATGGACGAGTCGGACAGTGGCTCGCAGGTCATCGCTTTGGAAGATTCGGCGGCGTTCGATCAAGACGCTGCGACTTTGGTTCCAGGCCAAGCTCTGCTTGCGGAGACGGACGGACTTGACGAACAGCTCGACGCATTTGATGGCGGCGCTCCCGCAACTCCAATGGCCGCACCAGCCGCAGCCGCCGCGCAAACCTACGCCGCCGAACCTCCTGAAACGCCTTACTCAATCTGGAACGTGATCGGGTTGATGCTCATTATCATGTTCCTTTCGCTCTCGGGCATCGTCATGACCGACATGATGAAGAACATGTGGGCCTGGGATAACACGGATGGAGCGCACGACGTAGCAACCGCCGTCTCGAACGGTCTCACGGCCGCGGCTGGCTTGAAGGATTAGAGTTCAGGCAGTTCGAGCAGCCACCTTTCGTCGGCCATCTGTACCTTTCGTCGGTTCGGGCGCTATAATCGTGTAGAATTCGATCCACAGCACGATCGACGTGTTCTCCCACCTGCACGTCTGGCCTTCAAATCGCAAATGGCCGTCGAATCACGCCGTCCGCGACCACATTAGGCCTTGGCCCCAAAGAGTTTACGATGCTTAAGCGTACTACGTTACCTGTGTCGATCCAGACAAAACACGTTGTCCTCGGACTTTTCACGCTCTTTTCGCTCGTCACTATCTGCGGCTGTCATCCCCCGGATGAGATTTCGCGATATCAGATCGCTCGGGCCAACTCGCCACATCGGATGCTCGCTGCCATCGTCCCGCAAGGCGATCGTGAGTGGTTCTTTAAGCTAACAGGTGCTAACGAAGCGGTAGCAAACCAAACCGATAACTTCACCGCGTTTCTCAAGTCAATTCAATTTGGCGAAGGTGATGAAGCGGATCCGCAATGGGAACTGGCGGAAGGATGGACGCAAGAGCCGGGCAAAGACATGCGATTTGCAACAATCAAAATTGCGGCCGACGAACAGGAGTTGGAACTGAGCGTAACGCCTCTTCCGAAACCACCCACCGATGGCACCGTCGCCAACATCAATCGTTGGCGTGGGCAACTCGGGCTTGCCCCCATCGAGGCTGGTAAACTCGCCGAAGAAAGCACATCGGTCGAGTACAAGAATGGGACTGCGACAATGGTCAATCTCGTTGGTAAATCGGGAGCAAGCGCACCGATGACTTCACGCGCAATCAGCCGTGGCGCGGCCGATCCAGACGCGGCTCGAATTGCTGCGCACGCAGCCGCTGGCGTCGATGAAACTAGGACTGGCCCGATGCCGGCCGCCCCGCCGTCGTCAATTACTTATGAGGCACCGCCGGAGTGGAAGCCCGGCAAACGAGTCGTCTCAAGCAGCGCGTTCGCAGTGCCGCGTGAAGCCGCTTTCGAAGTCACCGAAGGCGACAGCAAAGCCGAGATCACCGTAACCGCTTTGGGTGCAGGTGCCAGCGCACTTCTTCCGAATGTGAATCGTTGGCGAAATCAAATCGGGTTGGAACCTTTTACCAACGAACAACTCGCGACGGAATCAAAGAAGATCGATATGAACGGCGTGGAGGGCGACTACTTTCGTTTGATCGGCCCACAACAAGCGATTCTGGGCGTGATTGCGACGCACGGTGGCAAGGCTTGGTTCGTGAAACTGCAAGGCGAGCACGACCTTGCTGTGAAGTTACAAGAAGATTTCGAGTCGTTCGCACGCTCGATTAAGTTCTAGATCCACGGAGTAGATCATGGCTTCTGACTCATTGCCGAGCGCCGTCGGACAAGTTCGCCCACGCGCGGACGTGGATACCGCGTGGGGGGCGCTCCGATTGATCTTGGCGCCGGTCGCTTCGCTCAAGCTGACTGTCTCGTTGTTCACCATGTCGATCTTTCTTGTGTTTGTCGGCACACTCGCACAAGTCGATCAAAATATGTGGGAGATCATTAACAACTACTTCCACTCGGTACTGGTCTGGATTCCGCTACAAGTGTTCCTGCCGAAGACTTGGGCACCAAACTACCAGTCGATTCCTGGCCAGTTTCCGTATCCAGGTGGATTAACGCTCGGCGCAGTGTTGTTCATAAACCTTTTGGCAGCACATTCTGTTCGTTTCAAGCCACAGGCAAGAAGTACTCGACTCGCGATTGGTCTAGTCGTACTGCTGGTTGGCATCTTGTTTACATGGGCGGTTATCGCCAGCGGTCACAGCGGAGACGGTTTGCAAGGCGAACCACCGATCGCTTGGGCAACGATGTGGTTATTCGTCAAGCTTGGCGTTGCCGTTACGGCCGTCGGCTTGGTTCTTGGATTTACCGCAACGATTAAGCTGACACCCGATCGCAGTATTGAGATCGCGGCCTTCGGCGTCTCGGCCGTAGCGATGGGCATAATCGCCTTATGGCTGTTCGTTTCCGGAGTCTATCTTGGCGATTCGGGCATGCGAATACTATGGCAGCTGATCAAGTGCGGAGCAGCGTCGGCCGTCCTGCTCGTTGCTTGCCGGTTGATCTTCAAAAAAAGAAGCGGCATCGTCATGATTCATGGCGGCGTCGGTTTGTTGATGCTTGGCGAGTTGTTCGTTGGGACGTTCGTCACCGAAGAGCGCATCGCAGTTGATGAAGGCGACACCGTCAGCCACGCGATCGATATACGCTCGACCGAACTCGCGATTGTTGATTCTTCGACCTCCGAGAAGGACGATGTCGTCGTCGTTCCAATGTGGGTGAAGGGACGACGGTCGTCGTTTTTAAGTGATGGCAAGAAGATCACGCACCAAGATCTTCCGTTCGACATTGAACTCATTGATTACTACCGAAATTCAGATCTCAAAGACGTCGGTCCCAAAGCAGACAATAAGGCAACCGCCGGCAAGGGTTTGCGAACTGTTGCTCAAGAAGTTCGGACGGGTAGCGGCGCTGATTCATCCGGCGAAGTCGATATGGCGTCGGCATACGTTCGCTTCTTCGAGAAAGACAGTACCGACGAAATCGGTACTTACTTGTTATCGCAGGTCGTACTGCGGAGTCGCGGTGGCGGACTGTTCAACTTTGACGAAACGGTGTCGGCGGGAGGCAAAGACTACCACGTCGAACTCCGATTCAAACGAACTTACAAACCTTACTCGTTGCGTCTGATCGATGTTCGCAAAGACGACTACATCGGAACTAGCACGCCCCGCAACTATTCATCCGACGTCCAGTTGGTCGACGCTTCGCGAAGCGTCGACCGCGAAGTGAAGATCTGGATGAACAATCCGTTGCGATACGCGGGAGAAACATTTTATCAGAGCGGTTACCATGCCGATCCCAGCGGCGTCGAGAGCACGACACTTCAGGTCGTCAAAAATACCGGCTGGATGATCCCATACGTTTCATGCGTGCTGGTAATGTTCGGCCTGTTTGCTCACTTTTCCGGAACGCTACTACGGTTTCTAAATCGCGTCGCGGCAAATCAAACGACCAGCGACCCGATCGCCGAGCAACCCGTTGTTGCGGAAGTCGCGATGCCCGTGCAGGCGTCCAAGAAGCGGAGAGTTCCCAAACGCAAGCGCGCCGAAGCGAGCGAAGTCGCCGAACCGTTAAATCAACGTTCATCAATCCAACCCGCGAGTACGACGGCGGTACTCGTGTTAACTGCGGTGGTGGTCTTGGTCTTCGGCGCATGGTTGGCCAGCAAGGCGCGGCCCGCCAACGCCAAGCCCGGTGAAATGGACATTGTCGGATTCGGCAAGTTGCCGCTCGTCTACGAAGGTCGCATCAAACCGTTCGATACGCTTGCCCGTAATAGCCTTCGCGTCGTTTCGACGAAGGAGCAGGTCAAGGATGGCAGTGGCAACAAGCTAACAGCGATCGTCTGGTTACTAGACGTCATCTCTGGTTCCAAAGCAGGTACGAAGCACCAAGTATTCAAGGTCGACAATCTTGAGTTGCTCGACACTCTGAAAGTGACTCGTCGCAAGGGCGGTCTTTACTCGATGGACGAGATCGAACCGCAGATGGACGAGTTCCGCAAGCAGGTGCGACTCGCCGGCGAAGTGCCGACGGAGCAGTTGAGCGTCTATCAGCGCAAGGTGTTGGAACTCGATCAAAAGCTACAACTGTATTTCAAACTTCGCGAAGCGTTTCGGATGCCGCAGGAAGGCTTACCTGCCGACGAGGAAGCTTCGTATTTGGCAGGTATGGCCAACGTCAGTCAAGAATTGGCCACCGCGCCGGTTCCCTACGCGGTTCCCGTTACTGGCAGTGAAGAGCCTACTTGGGAACCCTTCGTTACATCGGTCACTCGCTTGTGGGCAAAGGATATCGCGGAGAAGCATAATGCGGTGACGACGGATGAGCTTGCAGAGAAGCTCTCTGCCATAATCCTCAGCGACGAAAATATCGATCAGATAGTCGAAACGCGACTGCTGGGAATGATCAAGAGCTTGGCCGATCAGAACATTCCGAAGGAGGAACTGGATACGTACGCACGCGAGGCGCTGGCGCGCATGCCAGCGGACGTTCGCGAGCGTGTCACGGTCGGCATTCGTGAAGAGATTGCAGCCAGCGGTCGCGAAGTAAAAACATCTCTCTCGATGTCACTGGACTCCGCGTTAGGAGACGGTGGAATCGCGGCAGCAGAGAATCCCGTCGCTCGTTCGATGTGGAACACGTTGACGTCGTATCGCGATAGCGACGAGCACTCGTTCTCGCGAGCACTTGAGTCATACAACGAGGCGCTCGCGGCAAATGCGCCCGATACCCTCAACATCGGCAAGACGAATTTCGAGGCTTCCTTTAACAACTTCGCACCATTTTACAATTGCGCAACTCTTTACGTCTTCGCCTTTGTACTCACGACGCTCAGCTGGCTGGCTTGGCCGTTTCGTTGGAATCGTCCGTTCAATTGGGCGGCATTCGGCTTGATCGCGTTAACTTTCTTTGTCCACACACTGGCATTAGTCGGACGAATTTACATTTCCGGACGACCTCCGGTAACGAATCTCTACTCCTCGGCAATCTTCATTGGATGGGCGGCAGTTATCCTTGGCTTAGGCTTGGAAGTGTTGTTCCGCCTCGGCATCGGAAACATCATCTCAGCCGTCGCTGGTTTCAGCACGCTTGTTATCGCCCATCAACTGGCTGGTGACGGCGATACGTTCACGGTCCTGCAGGCTGTCCTCGACACGCAGTTCTGGCTCGCGACACACGTCGTCAGCATCACGCTCGGTTACGCAACGACGTTCGTCGCCGGACTGCTTGGGATTGTCTTCGTAATTGCGGGAATCGCGACACCGACGCTGTCCGAAAGCGTTGGCCAATGGACCGTTCGTAAAGTTCTTGCCAACATGATCTACGGCATCGTGTGTTTCGCGCTACTGTTCAGCTTCGTCGGTACCGTCCTTGGTGGGTTGTGGGCTGATGATTCGTGGGGACGGTTCTGGGGTTGGGATCCGAAGGAGAACGGCGCGCTGATCATTGTGTTGTGGAACGCGTTAGTTCTGCATGCCCGCTGGGGTGGAATGGTTCGGGACCGCGGACTAGCGCTGCTCGCAATTGGCGGCAACATCGTGACAAGCTGGTCTTGGTTTGGTGTCAACGAACTTGGTGTCGGACTCCACTCCTATGGCTTCACCGAAGGTGTACTCATGTGGCTCGGCCTCTTCATCGGCAGTCAGCTTTGCGTGATCGTCATGGGTTCACTGCCAACGGCAATGTGGTGGAGCTATAAAGAAGAAGAGAAACAGAAAAAGGCCAAACCGGTTCGAGCTCAGGTCGCCACGTAGCTGTACTCGCGGGAGTTCAGAAGCCTGCCACTGGGCATTCCTCTTTCAGGCTACCAACGCGTCGTAATCTTCTTCGATTGGGTCCAAAAGCCGATCGCGCTCGTTCCCGTGATGTCGCCTGCACCAAAACGTGACTCGTTCCAACCGCCGAATCCAAAGGGCTCGCGGGGCACCGGCACGCCAACATTCACGCCAAGCATGCCAACGCTGGCAGCATCGATAAAAGACCTCGCCGCATCTCCGCTCTGCGTGTAGATCGCTGCGGCATTCCCGAACGGAGAAGCGTTCTCTAACTCAATGGCTTCGTCCAATTGTTGCACGCGAACGATCGCCAGCACCGGGCCAAAGACTTCCTCCTGCGCAATTCGCATGTCAGGTCGTACGTTGTCGATTACCGTTGGCCCGACATAAGACCCTTCTTCGCATCCTGGTACAACGGCACCGCGACCGTCGACCAAAACTGTCGCCCCCGCCCGTTCCGCCTCGGTGATGTATGCCTCGATCCGCTCTTTCGCTTCATGCGAAATCACGGCACCCAGATTTTCACCAGGGATCGTCTGTCGCGACTCGTCACAGATACTGTCGATAATCGCTTGGACCTCGCCAACGGCAATCATCGTCGCTGCCGCCATGCATCGCTGTCCGGCACAGCCTGCCATCGACGCGGTGACGTTGACAGCCGTCTGCTCCACATCAGCGTCCGGCAAAACGATCAGATGATTCTTGGCGCCTCCCATTGCCAGAGCGCGCTTCAAGTTAGCCGTAGCCCGCACGTAAACCTGTTTTGCGATCGGCGTTGATCCGACGAACGTCAACGCGGCGATTTTCTGGTGATCACAGATCGCTTCGACCGCTGTTCGATCACCATGCACCACATTGAAAACTCCTGCCGGCAAGCCGGCCTCTTGCAACAGGTCCGCCGTACGATCGGCGGTCAACGGTACCTTCTCCGACGGCTTTAGGATGAACGTGTTGCCCAAACAGATCGCAATGGGGATCGTCCAATGCGGCACCATGCTAGGGAAGTTGAACGGAGTGATCGAAGCAACGACTCCGATCGGGACGTGTTCAACTCGACATTCGACGCCAGCGCTAACTTCCATGACCTCGCCCGCGGTGAGCTGTGGCAAAGAGCACGCGAATTCAGTGATTTCGATCGCCTTCGCAACCTCGGCTCGCCCCTCACCGTGCGTCTTTCCATTTTCGGAGCGAATCAGATCTGCTAGTTCATTGGCGTGTCGCTGGAGCAATTCGCGATAACGATAAAAGACCTGCGAGCGTTCTTTGACCGTACACGCGGACCACGCTTCGTACGCGTCTTGGGCCACTGAAACAGCTCGATCGACTTCGGCAGCCGTCGAAAGGGGAACGCACGACAGCGGAGTCCCGTCCACAGGTGAGACCACATCGAGATGCTCACCATCAAACGGAACGTGCTCGCCGCCGATTCGATTGGTCAGAGGGTCATACTTCATCGCTCCACTCCTTATCAACAGATGGCTAACGTATCGGGCGGCGTTCACACTTGCAACCGAATGCTTGTTTCTTGACTCAGGAATGCGAGAATGTGACGAACTTTTACGTTGCCCTACCGCGAGAGTTCACGCATGTCCAACGACACCGCTTTCCAAATGTCTGCCTCGAATATCCGCTTTGGTCCGGGAACGACCACTGAAGTCGGCATGGATCTTCGAGACATGCAGCTTAAACGGGTAATGCTTGTCATCGACCCTGCATTGAGGAATCTGCCGACCGGACAAATGGTCTGTGACTCGCTGAAGGCGGCTGGCGTTGGCTTCGAACTGTATGACAGAATATCGGTGGAGCCAACTGACAAGACTTTTCGTCAGGCCGCGGAAGCAGCGACCGAAGGTGGCTTCGATTCTTTTGTCGCGGTTGGCGGCGGCAGCACCATCGACACGGCCAAAGCGGCCAATCTCTACTCGACGTATCCGGCCGACTTCTTCCACTATGTCAATGCACCGATTGGCGAAGGGCAACCTGTTCCCGGTCCGCTCAAACCGCTCATCGCGATTCCCACGACGGCAGGAACTGGCAGCGAAACGACGGGAGTCGCGATCTTTGATTACGTTGAAAAGAAAGCCAAGACCGGCATCGCGCATCGCTACTTGAAGCCGACGCTGGGCATCGTTGATCCAGATAACACGCGGACCTTGCCGCCGGCGGTCGCCGCCGCGACCGGCTTGGACGTGTTGAGTCACGCGTTGGAGTCGTATACGGCCATTCCTTTCACCGCGAGACCGATGCCGGCTCGACCGCTGGAACGGCCTGCGTATCAAGGTGCTAACCCAATCAGTGACATCTGGGCATTGCGAGCCCTTGAAATTGTCAACGAATCTTTGCTGCGGGCGGTTCGCGATCCAAGTGATGACGAAGCCCGTGGCCAAATGTTGCTGGGAGCTGCCATCGCAGGCATTGGTTTCGGGAATGCGGGCGTCCATCTTCCGCACGGCATGTCGTACCCAGTGGCTGGGATGGTGAAGGACTTCCAGCCGGCTGGTTACACCGTGGATCATCCGATCGTGCCGCACGGGATCTCCGTGATCTTACACACTCCGGCTGTGGCGCGTTTCACCGCTCCGGCATCTCCGCTACGACACTTGACGGCTGCCAAAGCATTGGGCGCGGACATTCGCAGTGCCGACGCAGACGACGCTGGCAACATCCTCGCAGATCGAGTTACAGAGTTCATGCGAGCCCTTGAGATGCCCAATGGTCTTGCGGCTGTCGGATATAGCGAAACCGACATCCCCGCCTTGGTTGCAGGAACTCTCCCGCAACATCGCGTCACAAAGCTCTCGCCGATTGCGGCAAACGAGCCGGAGCTAACTCGCTTGTTTGAGCAATCATTGACGATTTGGTAAACGCGCGAGGTAGCTCGAGGCGCACAATCGTTATCGCAGTTGTAACGTGGTGTAGGGTCGCCGCGCCGTGTCCGATGAGGGTAGCGCCGGGCTCGGCAATGGCAACGCGCGAATGAGTTGCTCCGTCGCTGTCGTTGCAGGAACATGAAACTCACTTTGCGGCACCAACGCTCGCGTCAATGCGATACTCGGCATTAGCTGGGCTTGGGAATTCAACAATAACTCGCCGCTTGTGCCGACCAGCAGCACGCCCTCTTGGTTACCGTCGCATTGCCCGGAGAGTTGTAATCCCGCGCCGTCGATCTGAAATCCAAATGCCAGCTGCTGATAAGCGAGTAACGTGTCGGCTTGTTCGTCGCGGATTGGATTTGATCCGAGCTTCAAGGAGTCGGCCGCAGCAATCAGCAGCGAGCGGCTGATAACGCCTCCGTTTGCCGTTAACGCACCTGCGGCCTCGACGAGTTTGCCTCGACGAAAGCTTGTATGGCTGAATGTTATCTCGGCCGACCCGCTCAGCTTATGCGGAAACGGCGCGACAAGGATTTCGAGGTCCGCGTCGAGAAACTGTCCGGCAACTTCACCGCTCCAACCTCGATCGCCCTCTTGCACCCAGGCAGTCCCACGAAACAGACAGCGGTCGCCCAGCGATCGAAGCGCCGGCAAGTAGTCCGCCACTAAATCACACGGGAGCGCTGTCGCTCCAGTCCGAACTTGCCACGTCGTGGAAGTCTTGGCGACGCCTCGCTCGCGAGTTATTTGAAGTTGGGCCGGGCTCTGCATGTCGTAACCGGCGAGCGTGAAGTCGACCGTTGCCTCGACTTCCCCTGAATCGGATACGACAAGACATCGTACATCGTTTGCGGTCAGCGCGCCCAATTCCCCCTGCAACGTCAACTCGCCGCTCAGCAATTGAAACTGCTGTGCCGGTCGGGGGCCTCGCAATACTCGCTGATGCAATAGTTCGCCGAGTCGTCCTAGCTGGCCTAACTTGATTTCGGGCTGTGATGCGATCACCACAATGCCGTCATCGGTCGCAGCGATTTCGACAACTCGGATATGAGCGACCAACCGTTCGCCATCGGGATCGCTTAGCGAAACGTTCTCAAGGATGGTCCTGGATCGAGTCGGGTGTCGGACGAAGTCCACTTCGGCCAATAATCCCGTCGTCTCGTAAATCGCTTTCGTCCAGACCGCATTCTCGCGCCAATCGCGCATCGGTGTCGCGCGATAGACGATCCAGCCGAACAACGATCCGCTCGGTGCCAAACACAACACGAGAAACGCGAGGCGGCAGATTATGCGTCGTGTTGAATCGTGCATCTACGAACGTCCTTGTTCATAGCAGCCATCACTCTCCGAGTGATCGGCCTTCGCGGTATCTTCTGCTGGATCTCTGTTGCTTTACGATCACAAGTCGCTGCGGGGCGATCGCCACGCGGTGCGCTCATCACTCGGAGAGTGATGGCTACTTTCGTAATGGCTACATTTTTGATGGCTACTTTAGTGCTCCGCCGCCATTTTCATGAACAACTCGTAGCGTCCCTTCATCTCCTGCAAGCTATCGCCGCCAAACTTATCCACCAAAGCACATGCGACTTCGAACGCAACAACGTTTTCAACGATCACGCTCGCCGCCGAAAGGGCACATACATCGCTGCGTTCGTACTCGGCCGATTCAGGCTGCTTGGTTTTCAGATTGACAGACTCGAGTGGCTTGGCCAGTGTACTAATCGGCTTCTTTGCGGCACGGACGACCAATGGCTGGCCGTTCGTCATTCCGGCTTCCAGCCCACCGGCGTTATTCGTTGGGCGAACGAAGCCGAGGTTCGGGCTGCCTTTTTGGGACTCGTCGTATTGAATTGGATCATGTACTTTTGAACCGGGAAGGCGAGCTGCCTCGAAGCCCATGCCGATCTCAACGCCTTTGATCGCCTGTACGGCCATCACGGCTTGAGCGATGCGACCATCCAATTTTCGATCCCATTGTGCGTGCGTTCCCAATCCGAACGGCAAGCCTTCGACACGTACCTCGACAATGCCACCAAGCGTGTCGCCATCCTTTCGAGCGTCATCGATCAGTTGCTTGATCTCAGCGTCTCGTTCTGGATCGAGCGAGTAGATTTCACTTTGGTCGCGCAGCTTGTATTGCTCGTCGATCGCAATGACTTGCGGTTCGATACGAACGCCGCCAAGTTCGACGACGTAGCCGATCGTGCGAATGTTAAATGCCCGTAACAGTTGGTTTGCCAGAGCTCCAGCGGCGACTCTCACGGCGGTTTCACGAGCGCTCGAACGCTCCAAGATGCCACGAACTGACGAGAGGTGTTTCACAGAACCGGTCAGATCACCGTGCCCGGGGCGCGGACGCTCAATATCACCAAGTCGTTCAAGTTTGTAGTCCTTGTTGACAACTTGCAGAGCAATCGGGCTGCCGAGGGAAGTGTTCTTCCAGATGCCGGTCAGGATCTCGACTTTGTCAGTTTCGATCCGCTGACGGCCACCACGCCCGTACCCACCCTGGCGACGCCGAAGTTCGTTGTCGATCGAGTCAGTTTCGAGTTCCACTCCGGCCGGAAAGCCATCGACCATGGCGAGCAACGTCTTGCCATGCGATTCACCGGCGGTCCAATAACGCAACATACTTCGCCAACGAGATTTGCAAAAGTTAGGTAGGCCGGAACAAGTTTCGCAGTTCCGGCAGTGTTTTCGTGCGTACCGGAACTGCGCAGCTTGTTCCGGCCTACGGTGATTTTCAATCTTACTCGGAGCGTAAATCGCGAGATAGGGCGGTTGATACGGCTCAGGCAAGCCTCAACAATGCTTCCTCCCCTGCCCTGCGTGGTTGCGTCCCCCTCCTCGAAGTTCAGACATTCATGAAGCAGTTTCTGATCCAGCGTTGGTTTTTGGTCGCGCTTGTGGCCGTGCTAGCGACGGGAATCTGTTTAGCGGGGCAACTCCAACCGCTAACCGCGTTCGCGCTGCCGGGAACAAGCATCCCATTGCGTTCGGCGATTGTGGCGACGGTCTTGTTCTTGATGGCGTTCCCGCTGGAAGCCAGTGCGATGTGGCAAGCAATGCGTCGGCCGTGGCCGCCTTTGCTCGCGGTGGCAGTTAATTTCGGCCTGCTACCTCTCTTTGCGTGGGGAATTTCATTCGGACTCAACGCCGATTTGGCTGGCGGCCTGTTGGTAGCGGCGGCTACGCCTTGCACGCTTGCTTCGGCATCGGTGTGGACACGGCGAGCCGGTGGGAACGATGCCGTTTCGATCTTGGTCACGATAACCACTAACCTGATGTGTTTTATTGTGACGCCTCTCTGGCTGTTAGCGATGACGGGCGAGAGGGTCAGCAGTCCTGAACTGAGTCTCGAGAAGATGGCGCTAAAACTTGGCTTGCTCGTCGTGTTGCCGATGACAGCCGCGCAATTATTTCGCCTACATAAACCGCTGGCGATTTGGGCAACTCGCGAGAAGCGAATGCTAAGCGTTCTGGCTCAGTGCGGCCTGCTCTTGATGGTCATGTTTGGCGCGATTCGCACAGGGATAGGCTTTAGTGACCCCACGCAGACGCAATCGAGCATCTTTGATTTGCTCGCGATGCTAGCAGCGGTCTGCCTCGTCCACACCGTGATGTTATTCGTGGGCGTCTTTCTTGCAAAGATGGCTCGCTTCTCGCGGGAAGACCAGATCGCCGTCGCCTTCGCCGGCAGTCAAAAAACGCTGATGGTGGGGCTGCTAATGGCCATCTCCTTGCAAGTCTCGATCCTGCCTATGGTTACTTACCATGTCAGCCAGCTGTTCATCGATACGTTGATCGCGGATCGCTTCCGAGCAAACGCGCCGGACGAGCCAACATTAATGTAATGGTTGAACTTGCCCCACTCCACGGATTCGCATACACTCCCACGCCCGCAAGATTCGCCGTGATTCTATTTGGATCGCTGAACGCGTGGGAACCAATGCCGAGATGTTTACGTAACAGAACAAAGACGACAGGAAAACGACATAAGTCGCAAAGATTCACCATCCGTTGTTGCCGTTCGGCATCGTCAAGCACGGATGTGATGTGACTGACTGTCGCCACCGCCCTCAGCCGTCATAAACGGTGCGGGCACCTATCAACCGTACAGGATGTTCACTAACGATTTACGTTGAATCTTGACGTGTTGCGAGCCGATGAATGGAGTGCGATCGCGAAGGTCTTCTTCCGCAATGGACAGCGCTCATACGACACGGATTGCGACGCACAAAACGAAACGTGACGTATATTAGTGGGACGGACAAACTTGGTCCGCGAACAGAGTGCTGTTTTCGAGTCGACTGATGTTCAATCAAGGGCCCAATCGGGCGAGTCGGCATCGTCATACGTTCTCTGCGGAGCAACCCAGTCAAGCACGTCCCGGTTGGTTTTCGAGTACTGATTTCCAATCCACTGGACACTAGCAGACAAGTCGTGTCGGAGTTAAGCTGTCGTTGTTGGTTGTAACCAGCGACATCGGATTGTTTCCAGCAATACTTTGCCATCGTTTGTCGTTGGGGGAGATGAAAAATGCAAATTAACGGACCAGCACATCTGCACGGCGCTCAGGCGATCAACCCGCCACATCACAGCACACGTGCGGCAAACGCCTCAGCAGCTCAAGCGAAGTCGTTGGCACAGGTAGATCAATTAGACATTTCACACGAAGCCGACCTCGTCAGCCGCGTGCATGACTTGCCAGAGATCCGCCAAGATCGGGTCGCCGAAATTCGATCCCAAATCGAGTCGGGTGCTTATGAAACCGACGAGAAGTTGGATGGCGCGCTAGAGCGGTTGTTGGACGAGATTGGCTAGTAGACGATGTCGGAAGAATACTCGCTCGAAAACGTTAAAGTCTCCCTGTCGCCTCTGCAACGCTTCGAAGAGTATTTGCAAAGTCGCGGAATGAGGATGACCAAGCCGCGACGTGCTGTGTTGGAGCACGTTTTCGCTCGACATGAACACTTCGATGCCGACACACTGATTGAGCAGCTGCCATCTCACGGCCAAGACGGGTATGTCGGTCGGGCAACCGTTTATCGAACTCTAAAGGAATTCGTCGACGCAGGGCTGCTTCGCGAATTCCAACTCGATGGACGAGCTGTCTACGAGCATGACTACGGCTATCCGCAGCACGATCATCTTTACTGCCAAGAGTGCCAGAAGTTAATCGAGTTCCAGAGCGACGAGTTGCTTGAGCTGCGTGAGGCTGTCGCCAGGAAGAGCAATTTTCGAGTCACGGGCCATCGGTTTATTATTACCGGCAACTGCGAAGAGTGCCGCGCGGCGAAACGCCGCCGTCGGCAACGGCTTGATATGATCTAAGCCATGGTACAACTCCGCAAAATGTTGAAGTCCAGGCTTTAGCCTGCCCTTGCAGCCTAAAGGCTGTACTCCAACGTACATCTCCAACTGGCGGCGGAATAGGCATCAATCCCGCGATGGCGCATGTACGATCCTGGGAGGCTGATACCCGGTCTTCCATTCGCCGCGAAACTCGACTTGTCCATAGAACTCGGACTCGCCAAGTTCATAGTCCCGGTCTTTCTTCGTCTTATCTTCACGATCGATGTAAATCTTGACTAAGTAGCGACCACCAGGGACCGGCGTGTTTGGTTTGATTTTAGCGGCTCGCTTAGAATCGCGCGGCGCGGTCGCCATCACCATGCTCTGCCACATGTTCCGCTTGCCAGCGATGGGATTCTCAGCAGTTGCCCATCTTGTTTCGGACCAACCGGCATCGGTGTATCGATAGATATCGGCTCGTAAAAGCTTCTGATGGAACCGCTCCGGCAAATCGATGATGCGAAGATGTTGCCCCGAGAGTACCGCTAGTTCGTCCGATGCCTTGGGAAGCTGATCCGTCTGTTTGTACTTGTCGCTGACGACCGCGGCGTAATCGTTCAAGAAGCGTCGGAAGTTCTTGTCGGTGCGGCTGCCAACGGCGAACTTGGGACCGCCGCCATGTTCCTCGAGGCCAGCAGGCTTGGTGAGTACTTGGCTCTCGTCCGGATCATCCGTATCGATGTTGCCTGTATCCACAAGCTCTTGCAGCGTCGCCGCCGGATCACGCGGCACGACCCACGAGATCGCATCAACATCTTCTTTGGTAAAGCCGTTGCGACCGATCTTCTTGCGGTTCAGTTCCGGCGAGTGGCAACTGACGCAACGTCCCATCTCGGACCAAATATTCTCGACGAACGATTGCATTACGCGATCTTGCCTCGTATGCCGAATCACTTCGAGCGGCACTGCCGGACCAAGCTGATCGTTATCGGTCTTGGCAGCCGCCAGCTTCGGATCTTTGACGGCGGCGTGAATCCATGCGCGAAACGCCTCGTATTCCTGTTTGCGAACTTTTTCTCCGATCGGAGTGGGCTTGTCGGGCGTCCGCTTAATAAACCGCAGCAACTTCGATTGGTCCGGATTGTCCATGTCGATCAACCCGGCCAACCGGAGCGAAGCGAAGGTCTCCTCCTGCGTCTCGCCGATGTAATCTCTTAAGTCCACGCCGCTCAAATGGCATTCCGTACAACTCGACGCATTCGGCGCGCGGAGGATTGGTGTGATGCGTCGTTTGAAGAGGTCGAGAGCAGAATCATCGGCAAGGATACTGGACGAATGGCAGAACAGCAGGCCATAAAGGACAACCGAAAATCGGAATTGCTTCAGCATGACCGGGCTCCCACGAACACAAAGATTGCGTGTTGTTTGACTCCACTCGATGTGGCACGTCGTTAGGCCGACATTATGATGGACTGTAGCCGCAATCTCAATATCGCGACGGTTTTGAAACGCCTCTATGTTCGTGAGCGTCTATCATGTTGACTATGTAGCGACCGAGGTCACGTCTTCGTGCGATCCTAGATCTGCTACCCCCGCCCAACGCTCGTCCTGCATGCCCAAGTTCATCTTCATTTCCATGTAACCGCAATAGAGTACCGGCACGACGAACAACGACACGAGTTCGATGAACATTCCAGCGAATACGGGCAGCGCCATTGCTTGAGCCACATCGGCTCCGCGGCCGGTTGCCAGCATCACAGGCATCAGTCCGGCGAACGTCGTTACCGCAGTCATCAGACAGGGGCGAATGCGTCGTCGGCCCGCAGTGACCGTGGCGTTGCGAATATCGGCAGTGAATTCGAGTCGGCGTCGCCGGAAAGTCTGCTCCAGATAAGTCGCCATCACGACGCCATCGTCGACGGAGATTCCGAACAGAGCGATGAAGCCGATCCAAATTGCGGTATTCATCTCAACGCCCATCACGCCGAGTCCGATCATTCCGCCAGCAAAGGCTACCGGGATCTGGCAGAAGATAATCAAAGCGACCGACAAGTTGCGGAACTGAAAGTAAATGATCAGCAAGTTGATCAACACAACGGCTGGCACGATCACGATCAGCCGATTGTTTGCTTCAATTTGATTCTGAAACGAGCCGACTGCTTGCAACGCATAGCCTTGCGGTAGATCCAACTCGCCGCTGGCCTGCGCTTCGTGCAATGCGTCTTCCACTGCTTGAACCGTTTCAAGGTCGCCAACAACTCCAGAAGGTGAGAACGAAACATGAGCGACCAGTCGAGCGTCTTCACTGTTGATGACTCCCGGTCCCCAGGTCGTCTTCATCTTGGCCAGCATTTGCAGTGGGACGACTTCGCCAGAATGACTCACGACCGGCAGCCGCGACAATTCATCGATCTGTTCACGCAGATTCCGTTGGTAACGAACTCGGATTGGATAGCGTTCGCGACCTTCGACGGTGCGCGTGAGGTTCATGCCTCCCAATGCCGTTTCGATGACTTGATTGACCATCATGGTGGACATGCCGTAGCGGGCGGCTGTCTCGCGATCCACGTCGAACTCGACATACGGTTTGCCAAGCACGATATCGGGATTCACCGTTGCTGCATTAACCTGTGGGGTTTGCTTGATTTGATCGGCTACTGCAAACGCAGCTTCTGCCAACCCTTCGAGACTATCGCCGAAGATACGGATCGCCATAGGTGCCTTGATGCCGCTTTGCAGCATTACAACGCGGCCTTCGATCGGTTGAAGCGGCGAGGCGGGGGTCACGCCAGGCAGTGTGGCGACAGCGTTAATCTGATCCCAGATGTCGTGGGAAGTGATGCCTTCACGCCACTGATCGGACGGCTTGAGCATCACATAGGTTTCGATCATCGCAGCGGGGGCAGGGTCGAGCGCTGATTCCGCTCGACCGATCTTACCGAGTACGTTCTCAACTTCAGGAATCTCTTTAATCAGCGCGTCTTGCGTCTGCAGAATCTCCATCGATTGTGAGAAGCTTGCTGCCGGGTACAACGTCGGCATGTAGAACCAGCTTCCCTCGTCCAAGGCGATCCAGTCGTCGGTCTTTAGGCCCGTAAACGAGTGTTTCAGCTTCACGTAACCGGGCACTTCGTTGGGCTCACACCCCAGTACTCGCACGGGATAATCAAACGGCTTGAGGACTGTCGGCAAACCAAACCAGGCACCAGCACCCGCGATTATCAGCAACACGGGAACCGATAAAAACGCCGCCTTGTGCCGCAGCAGGAAGTGGAGCGTCGGTTCGTAGGCCCAAAGAATCACGCGACTGATCGGGTTCTCGTCGACGGGGCGCAGACGTTCGCACAGCATCCAAAAAACAAGTAGTCCACCTGCGATCGCGCTAATTACCGTCAAAGCCACGCGACCAACCGGTAGATGGCTTGCCAGCGATTCGCCCCACAGGAAGAAACAGGTGCCACCAAGGAGCAAGCTGAACGTCACTGATCCGATGAGTCTCGGTCGCCACTTCATTTGACTCGACGACAGCAACAGGCGGCTCAGCATCGGCACGAGCGTGACGGCGACAATCATCGACGCGATCAATGCAAATGACTTCGTCCAAGCCAGCGGAGCAAACAACCGGTAGTCGCGCCCGGTTAACATAAACACCGGCAGAAAACTGATGACGGTTGTCGAGACAGCGGTGACGACTGCGGGCGCGACTTCGCTGGCAGCCTGATTAATGATCGCCATCCGTTGTTGAGGTCCGCCTGGCCTTCCCTGCTTCTCCCAGTCGGCCAAGTGATCGTAGATTGTCTCCGAGACAATGATGCCCATGTCGACCATCGTTCCGATGGCGATCGCGATTCCCGCGAGCGACATGATGTTCGCATCAACGTTGAACTGCTTCATCCCGATGAAGGCCATCAAAACCGCAATCGGAAGTGTCACGGCGACAACGAAGCTGGCCCGGACGTGCATCAGGAACAGAAGTATCACGATGGCCGTGACAATCACTTCCTCGGTCAGTGCAGCCGTCAAAGTACCGACGGTCTCGTCGATCAGTCCTGAACGATCGTAGATACCTTGGATCTTCACGCCCTTGAGGCTCGGTTCGAGATCTTCGATCTTTTCTTTTACACGATCGATGACTGCCCTTGGGTTCTCGCCAAATCGCATGACGACGACGCCACCGACGGCCTCCGATCCGTTCAGGTCAATGGCTCCACGACGGAAATCCGGTCCGAGTTGCACATGGCCAAGGTCTCGAATGCGAACAGGAATTCCGTCCCGAGAGAGAATCACGGTCTTCTCAATGTCCTCAACGGCTTGCGCGGCATCTTTGTCGGCCCCGATGAATCCGCGGCCACGGATAATAAACTCCATGCCGTTGGACTCCACCGTCTTGGCTCCAACGTCGATGTTGGAGTCCTTCACTGCCTTGATGAGTTGGTCGAGCGGGATGTCGTGAAAGCGAAGTTTGTCGGGATCGACTTCGATTTGGTACTGCCGGACGTAACCACCAACGCTGGCAACTTCACTCACGCCAGGGACCGCTTGCAGTTCGTACTTGATGACGAAATCCTGCAAGCTGCGGAGTTCGGCGAGTGTCATTCCCGTCGGTGGTTTGAGTACGTAGTAGTAAACTTGTCCGAGTCCCGTCGCATCGGGCCCCAGTGTCGGCACCACGCCGTCAGGGAGATACGAGGCCGCTGTACCAAGCTGTTCGGAGACACGGGAACGCGCCCAGTAGAAGTCAGTGTCATCAGAAAACGTCACCTGCGCGAAGCTGTAGCCGAAGAGGCTCTTGCCGCGAACGCTTTCCGCCTGCGGAACTGCGAGCAAAGCGACGGACAACGGATATGTAATCTGGTCTTCAACATCCTTGGGGGACCGCCCTGGCCATGCGGTCAACACAATCACCTGGTTTTCGCCAACATTTGGGATCGCGTCGATCGGCACTGTTTGCGTGCAATACCAACCGTAGGCAACAATGATGACTGTGAGTAACAGTAAAATCAGCGGCTCGCGAACCGAGAAGTTGATGATCGAACGCAACATACGTTAGGTTCCCGAGTGCTTATGTGAATTCGGAGCATCATCATCGTGCGGCTTCGACGCACTGTCTTCTGGACGGTGGCCGTTCGCGGAGAATTCGTGAATGATTTCACCACACCTGAGCATTTCCCTTCCCTTGTAAGGATTGACCAAATCGCTTGTCGGCTGCAGCCAATCGCCGGCTCCTCCTTCGACCATTGGGCAAAACATGTGATGGAACGATTGCCGGGCTGTTGCGCTTCGAACGATCGTCGCCAACGAAACAACGGCGTGGCTGATCGGTCGAAAGGCTTCGTGCCGAGCCTTATCGAGATCAAGATGATGCAAGTGCTCGCTGTGCTTTGCAACGGTCGTGAGATGAGTTCGCGCGTCGTTAGGCAGATCCGGATTGGATTCGAGCGTCATCGCAAGCTGATGCAGCGCGGTGGCGTCTGACATAGAAGGCTTCTTGTCCGAAGCCAACGTCTGTTGGATGCTAAAGTAAGTCGCGAACATTGCTTCCAATTCATTGCCTGCCTCACCGGTCACTGCTGTCACTTGTACCTCAGTGAATTCGAGCGGAATCTTGCGTTCCCGCTGAGCAACGATCGCACGCGTCGGGTCGATCAAGCTCGGCTTTCCAGCAAGCTGCATTTGGGAGTCGATGAGGAAATTACCAGCGGTTGCAACCAGTTCGCCTTCCTTGAGTCCGCCGAGAATGACGACCTTGTCTCGTAAGATTGGCCCAAGTACCACGGAGCGAATCTCAAATCGTCCGGGGGTAATCTCGACATAGACTACGCTGCTGCTGCCTGCCATTAACAATGCCGACCGCGGCACATACAGCGAAGTTGGCTGCTCGACGGGTTTGTCTGAATAGCCAAACTGGGAAGTTGGCACGAGGTCCATGCCGCAGATCGTACAGACGCCTGGCGTGTCGCTGATGATTTGCGGATGCATGGGGCTGATCCATCGCCCCGCCAGTTCAGAATCGTATACTTCACCCTGTTCACCAATCGGCAGATAGATGGTGGCGTTTGCATAATCGCCAGGGCGAAGTGCGCCGTCGTTGTTCAGAAACTCAACTCGCACGCCGACGGTACGTTTATTTGCCTCCACGCGCGGATCGATAAACGCTATGCGACCGTTAAACAATTCACCGGGCAACGATTGCATCTCCGCTTCGACACGTTGACCATAGCGAATCCGCGCCGCATCCTCCGGGTATAGCTCCAACATTAACCACACGGTCGAAAGATCGGCAATACGATAGATGGGCTCACCCGCCTTGACGTACTTTCCTTCGACCGCGAGTTTCTCAATTACCGTTCCGCCGATGGGAGCATGGATCGTCAAGCGTGCCTTGGCCGTCTCGCTATCGTCGAGTTCTGCGAGTTGCTCGTCGGTCATGCCTAATTCAACAAGCCGTTGGCGCGAGTTCTTTGCCAGTCTCGTTTGCGCCTCGCGTACCGTCGCCAACGATGAGGAAGTCATCTTTCGAACGGACTTACGTGTCTCCACGTACTCAACTTGCGCCTTATAGAGGTCGGGGCTGTAAATGTCGGCGAGATGAACACCCTTCGCCACGTCCACGCCCGTGTAGTCCGCGAACAAGCGTTCCAGGCGCCCTTCGACATAAGACGCGATCGTCGCCATGCGGCTTTCGTCAATCGCGATCGCCCCGACCGTCTGAATCGTTGCGAAGACCGGCTGCCGACTCGCTTTTGCCGTTTCGATACCAGCGAGCCGCCGTTGAGCAGGTTCGATCCTAACGGACAATTCGTCGAGGTCCGCCCCGCCTGCCGTGGCAACCACCAACGCCATGCCGCAAATTGGGCAACGCCCCGCGGTCGGCTGACGGATCTGCGGGTGCATCGGACAGGTGAACACTTGATCCGCAGCCGATGACTCGACCGTTGCAGTACCATCGCCGGCGGAAATCCAACCGATCCGTTGAGCAAGCCCCATAGCGACGATGACGAGCATTCCAGCAACAATGATCATTACCGGCATCAACAGTTTGTTAAGCCACCAATGCAACGTCTTTCGTGAAGGTTGCGGCACCTGGCGATTAGCCGCTCCCGTTGATTGGTCGCTGGGAGCATTAGGTTTGGGAGCAATGGGTTGTTGTGTTGAGTCTGACATGATTGTGCTCTCCACGAAGGAGGAATTTTTCGACAAAGGTCGAGCGGTCGCCAAAGGGTCGATCGCATGGACGTGGAATCGTGCCAGTGCAATCATCTCCGCCGACCACTCGTGTGTGTTCGTTAAGTTTTGTGCTCAGAGTAATCGTGGTATTTCTCGCCTGGTGAGGCGAATTTCGCTGCCGTGTCGTCCTCCGGCAAATCGTTCCATTTGGCATACAGGTCTTCCAACATTGAGCGGATCGCGCGCGGTGGAGGCTACGTGGAGATATTTCTGCCTTCAGGACTCGCGACTAGTGCGGTTGGCGAGTGACTCGCCAACTTCTCTAGCGCAATGGTCAGGCAAAATCAGCATCATGGCGCGGTTTACTTGCGCCAGATGCAAAGCAGGACCTGCATCGAGTGCGGCCCGGAGAGAGCGTAAGGGACGAGTCCGGTCGCATCAACCAACTTGGGCGACGGTGCCGAAGTCCACGCTACGAACTGAGGCATCGCGAGCGACATCTCAATATCGCTATGCGCGCGTTCCGACTTTTCGACGGGAGTGTATGGAGCCTGCTCCGATTGCTCGCCGCATCCACAATCACAATGCGACATTGCTTCTGCGAGTAAACAGTTCCCAGACTGACAACACGAATCACTTTGTCCGCAACAAGTGGCTGAATCTTCGCGATCGCAACACGACTTCGTCCTACTGGCCGCGTCGGCTCCACAACCACAGGTAGATGGTATTGCAATCACAGACTGCAGAACCAGCACGAGGCCTGTAAGAAGGGTTGTCGAATGCTTAAACGTTTGGCGGCTCATAACGCGCAAGTAACCATTTATGGTTCCAAACGATAACGGAAATGGACTACTGCTATTATCGATTGCAATTCAGTTTAGAGCCAGGTCAAAAAACTTCAGCTAGTCAGGTTTATTGGCAACACAGCGACAACTGGTGATTCGTGTTCCCAACCGTCAGTCGAGCGGGAACGGTAAGCGGTATGCCTCCGATGGGTTGACCGCGAGATCAATTCCGACCGCTTGTTGAATACGAGCGAGAGCGACTGCGAGTTCACCAATTGTTCTGTGATAGCCAAACTCTAACATCAACACACTGCGGACGTCACGCACTACGCTGTCAAGATCCGCGGCGTTATTCGAGTAGGAATCGATGCTGGCGTCGAGCGCCAACTTGGCTTGCGGAAGGAGCGTCTCCTTGTGCAGTTGGGCCGTCTCCGCAGCCGTCTTGGCTTGCTCCCACAGGTCTCGCAATAGCGAGTCGTAGCGTTGGCTTACATCATCAACCGAAGCGTGCGACGCCCAATGCTTCCAAGTCGCTTCCTCCTCGATTGCATCGTACTTGTGATGCCACAGCGGTATGCTCACTTGCGCTCCGACGGACCAGGCGTCGCGGCCAACATCTACGAAGTTTGGCGTTGGTCGGTTATCGTCGATCGCAAACCAACTCGTACTGAGCGACAGGTCCGGCCTTCGCTTGAGGCGAGCCACCTCGATACCCCAACTGGTTGCTTGGGTCTGCAACTCGGCGGCCGTGATTTCGGGCTGTTGCTCCCGGGCGATCTGTTGCAACATCTCGTGTGTCCAGTCAGGCAGCGTCGGTGTCAGCGATTGAGGAATCTCAATCGGATGAGAACTCTCGCGGCCGATGACTCGGTTCAACTCCGACTTTGTCGAGGCAACTTGTTGCTTCAGAGTCAGAAGTTGCTCTTCAAGTTTGCTCAGCTCCAAATCTCCAAGCCATGAATCACGCGCCGATCCTCCACCGGCCGCGACTCGGGAACTCGCAACCGCCACCAGCGGCCCGAGTACTTCGAGATTGGCGCGATTGATTTCGATCTGTTTGCCAAGCACGTATAACCGAGACCACAGAGCACGCACGTCGCCAACGACGCGCAGTCGCTCGGCTTCGTACCGCTGACGCATCGACAAAGCCTCGAAGAATGCTTGCTGTGACTGCGCATCAAGCCGACTGAGCCAAGGGACCATCTGCATCACACTTATATTCGCACGTTGGGATCCCGCCGCTGTCTCGATCGGTCGCGCAAAAAGGTTTGCGCCGATCGTCGGATCCGGCATTTTGTCGGCGTAGTGCGTCTTCGCCTCCGCTGCCGTTGCCTCCTGCGCAAGCCGCAGTAAACGCGGGTTCATCGCCTGGGCAAGAGATTCGAGATCAACCAACGATTCTGTCGCGTGCAAAGTGACAGGTGCGACGACGGTTTCCGGCAGCGGCGTGTCTGCGACTTGATGCGTGACCAATGCCGTAGGAGGAGCAACGTCCGCTGTCACGATTGGCGATTCATCGCGAACTGCCGATTGGTCGCGCCTGTTATATCTTGGCCCAGCACATCCAATGAACCCCAGCGGCCCCGATATCAGCAAGGCGACGAGACAAGTTGAAATGGGCATCCGTACCATGCGGATCTCGCGTGGATGAGCGTTAAGCGCGCAAGCCCGTCAGTCGTTCAGGCATTTACACATGCATCGTTGGTTTCAAAAATGGCACGGTTCCAACAAATGCATCGGCTCACGAGAACCGTAACGATCGGCAAAATCGTCACGAGCCGTTACGTTAACCAACGTCTTCGTTCCACCTGTATCGATTAGGCAAGATCGGTACTCTAGACGCTCACTTCTGCGGGTGGAGCATCACTGCCGTACTTCGAACGAATTGGCTCGATGACCTCGGCGATAAACTCGTCGACTTGTTCAGGGGCTCGCCCCACAAACTGCCGCGCATCCATCGCTGCGTGAAGATCGATACCGGCGAAAGCATCGTCTTCGGCGAGGCGCTTGAGTAAGTCGTTCGGCTTCCCTTCGCTCTTGACGACGGCCGCCGCTGCTTGGCTGTGTTGCCGGATGTGCTCGTGAAGATCTTGCCGGTCACCACCGGCCGCGACGGCGGTCATGAGGATGTCCTCGGTCGCCATGAAAGGAAGCTCTTCTCCCAAGTTCTTCGCGATAACCTGTGGATAGACAACCAAGCCGGATGTCACGTTTTGGTACAGAATCAAGACAGCATCTGTCGCCAGAAACGCCTGCGGCAAAACAAGACGTCGATTGGCACTGTCGTCAAGCGTTCGTTCCATCCATTGTGTCGCTAGTGTGTTGGCGGCGCTCGATTGGAGGCTCATTACGAATCGGGCCAATGAACAGATGCGTTCGCTGCGCATTGGGTTTCGTTTGTAAGCCATCGCGGACGAGCCGATCTGTTCCTTTTCAAACGGCTCTTCGACTTCCTTTCGATTGGCAAGTAGCCGTAAATCCGTGGCAGTTTTGTGGGAGCTTTGAGCAACACCGCTGAGCGTGTCAACAATCTGCGAATCGACCTTCCGCGAGTACGTTTGCCCCGTCACGGCATAGCATTCCGTAAAGCCAATTTTTTCGGCGACCAATTGCTCAAGACGTCGCACCTTCTCATGATCACCGTCGAACAGTTTGAGGAAGCTCGCCTGTGTGCCTGTAGTTCCTTTGGTACTGCGAGCCTTGAGCAAGCTGATGCGGTGTTCGAGATCCTCAAGATCCAGCACCAAGTCATAAGCCCAAAGGCACGCCCGTTTGCCGACCGTCGTCGGCTGTGCAGGTTGCAGATGCGTGAAGCCAAGGCAGGGAAGATCACGATACTGTTCAGCGAATCGAGCAAGGCTATCGATCACACCAACCAATCGACTACGAACCAACTCCAACGCGTCACACAACAGGATCAAGTCCGTGTTGTCCGTCACGAAGCAGCTCGTTGCGCCAAGATGAATGATCGCTTTTGCACTTGGACAGATGTCGCCGTACGTATGCACATGTGCCATTACATCATGACGCAATCGGTTCTCATGCCCCCGAGCCACCTCAAAGTCGATGTCATCGACGTGAGCCTTCAACTCCGCGATCTGGGCGTCGGTGATCGGTAGCCCTAGTTCTTGCTCGGACTCCGCTAACGCGATCCACAACTTCCGCCACGTCGAGAACTTACGTTGCGCGCTCCAGAGGTGGCTCATCTCTTTGGACGCATAGCGAGTGATCAGCGGGTTTTCGTACTGGTCGTGCGACATGAATGTGTCTCGGCGGGATGCGCGGAAAATGAGTACGTCAGACTTTCTAGCGTGACTGTCAGCCTAGAAAGGGTAACGTACAAAAGGCTAACGTACTTAAACTTGGTAATACAATGTGAATCGGTTATTCTGGATTGAGGAGAACGTCCCGCAAAGGGGGCTCTTTCGTCTCCAAGCGTAAATTCGGAGAAGCGAGAATGAGTACCATAGCTCGACTGTCCATCGGCGAATACGACCGGATGATTGACAGCGGCGTGTTCGAAAATCGTCGTATCGAGTTAATCAACGGGGAGCTGCGGGAAATGAGCCCGATCGGAGTGCCTCACGAATATGCTGTCGATGAGTTGACCGAGTGGAGTATTCAGAACGTACCGCTGGATCGGGTTCGTGTTCGGATTCAGCATTCGATTGGACTCGTGGAACTAAGCTCGGTGCCCGAGCCAGACGTCGCCTGGGTGGCGCGCCTGGATTACACACGCCATCGCCCGACTTCAGCCGACGTCTTGCTCTTGATTGAAGTTTCCGACAGCAGTCTCGCCTATGATCGAGGTGAGAAGGCGATGCTGTATGCCCAAGTCGGCGTCACGGATTATTGGATTGTCAACATTCGCGAACGTTGCGTTGAGGTACGGCGGCAACCGGCGGGAAACAACTTCGAAGACATCCGCATCTACAACACAGGCGAGACGGTTTCTCCCTTGCACCTTCCTTCGCTCGCAGTACCCGTTGACATGGTCTTCGGGGCCTGACCTTGCTTACCGCTGCACGCGCCCTGAAGCATTTCCTCCCGCTAACGACGCGACTTCCGCTTCCGTCACATAGTTGAAGTCGCCTTGAACCGAGTGCTTCAAGCAACTTGCCGCGACGGCAAAGTTGATCGCGATTTGAGGATCGGCATACATGTTTGAATTCAAGGCATGTAACAGGCCGGCCCCGAACGAGTCGCCTGCCCCGACGCGATCGACGATGTTGCGCATCTCGTAGGGCTCGTAGTCACCACTCGCGTTCAAAGGCGCCAGAAACGCACGGTCTAGCGACTTGTCAAACAACATCGCGCCCCAGTTGTTGTGGTCAGCCGAGATACTCTCGCGCAGCGTGATCGCGACGCGTGAGATGTTGGGAAAGCGATCGATGATCTGCCTTGCAACTTTTTCGTACGCCGCCGCATTGATTTGGCCATGAGCCACGTCGGTGCCTTCGGCATGGATGTCCAGTACGTCGGACGCGTCCTCTTCATTACCGATGACCAAGTCCACATACGGCAGGACTTGGGCCATGCAATCACGAGCCAGCTGTCTTGGCTCGACGCTTGGTCGCCATCGCCAAAGCTTCTTGCGAAAGTTCAAGTCGCATGAAACAGCCACGCCTGCCTGCTTCGCCTGCTGCACGAGAGCCAAGTTCGCTTCGCAAGCCTGTTCGCTAATCGACGGCGTAATCCCCGTGATATGCAACCAGTGAACTCCATCGAGCGCACTCTCAAAATCGTACTCGCCAGCCACCGCCAAACTAACGGCGCTATTTTCGCGATCGTAGATGACGGTCGAGCCGCGCTGATTCGCTCCCTTCTCGACGAAGTATAGCCCGAGCCTCCCCTGCTCTCTCCAGAGGATCTGAGATGTATCGACACCGAGGCCGCGTAGTGTGGCAACGAGACTCTCCGCGATGGGATGTCGTGGCAACGCAGTCACGTAACGCGTGTCGTCTCCGAGCATCGCCAGCGACGCGCAAACATTCGCTTCGCCACCTCCCCACGTGACCTCAACGATTCCGGGCATGGACTGTTGCCAGCGAAGATGGTCGGGAGGAGCGATGCGAGCCATGATCTCGCCGAAAGCTAGGAACATCAAACGGATTCCTTATCACATATTCGTTAGATCGTCTTCGGAACTGCCGCCAAGCAAGCTGTCGAGCGCGGCCGCGAGTGGCCTTTGATGCTCCAAGCTTTCTGCATAGACACGACAAACGCGATGGCTCACGGGAGCGTGGCTGAATAACTCACTCGTTGTTAACGGTCGGACGGTATCGCGAGCGGAATCGTATAGGAAGTTCTGTCCGCCAGCTGGACCTTTTGTGTGCGGTCGATGGATATGCCTCGCGATGTCAACGCGAAAAGGCAACTCTCCGAGTTCGTCAGGAAGTGCACCGCGTAACTTAGCAGCGACCAATTCCTGATCGCTAAATATATTGCTCATTTCGCGATCTGCTTCTGCAAACACCATGCTCCGCTCACAAACCATGTGCCACGTGTACTGCCGATCTAACAGCTTGCGCCATTTCTTACCTAGCTCACACTGCGTCACATCGTCGCTCTTATTCCATCGCGATACATCCACCAAGACCGAGGACTCCGTGAACCCTTGATATGCTTCCAGGTCGTCGATCGGATTCCCCTTGAAAAGAAAGCGTTTGCTTTCCTTAAAAAGATCCGCCAACGTCAAATCGATCGCTTTGACCGTCCTGTGGAAATAGATCGAGCGAAACAGATCCGACTTCACCCCCATGAAGCGAACGAGCGCCGAGATGCCTCGATCGTGAATTGTCAGACCTGCATCCGTGAAGAAACTGTAATGTAACAGTCGTTCCAGGTCATACGCTTCGCGGCTGTAGCCGGACATGTACGCGTCGCGCAACACAAAGTCCATGTTGTCGATGGTATAGATTCCGCTAAGCAACCCGCGCAGCAATCGCATCCACTTCGGTTGCTCCTCGTCGTCGCCTCTCGGACGCTGGATGAGCCAGGCGACTTGAGCGGGATCGAGCGCCTCGGTATCGTCCAGCCGGCTGTTGGGATTCCGCCGAATACCACGCAGTAAATCGCCGAGTTCATGTTCGATGATCCGAGCGCCAAGCGTCTCGTGCGTCAGATTAAAGTCGCTCAGGAAATAGGTGTCGAGAAAGTGACCGAATGGCCCATGACCAACATCATGTAAGAGTCCTGCCATCCGCAACAAGGACTCGACATAACCGCGACTCGGCACGTCCGGGCAGACATCACCTAGACTGTCATAGAGCTTCTCGATGGCTCGGCTCGCCAAGTGCATTACGCCGAGGACATGTTGAAATCGAGTGTGCTCCGCCGTGGGAAATACCCACCACGCCGTTTGGAGCTGGTGAATGTGCCGGAGTCGCTGAACCCAGGGGTGATCGATGATGTCACGTTCAGAGGTTTCGGCTTCGGAGAGTTCCGCGGCAGAACAGAAAGGGATGTAACCGTGGACTGCGTCGTGGCTTAGGTTTTCCAGATGATACGCTCGCATGCGGGGATTATGCCGCTGGGTGGTGCTTGCGTCCAGGACAGGCTCCTACGAAATCGATCGGTGCAGCCGCAGAACGCCTCGGCAGGTGTCGGAAACCAATCGGGAAAGCGGGCAAACCCTTACCTAAATTGACTTGATTTGATACGATCGCGAGTTGGTAAGATGTGCGGGGAAGGCAACCTAGTCGTGTCTTGAGTTATGAAAGTGTTTCTCCGCTTCCGCCACGGACGATACAAAGTAAATCACCGTCCTCTTCTGATCATCCGCCGTCACCCGCAAACTCGCGCGTCCACGATCCTCAATAGGAGACCTTCCGTGGCTCATCCTCTCCTGGGCAAAATTGCCGTTGCACTTTCATTATCCTTGTTCGCGATGACTCAGACGTTCGCGGCCAAGCCCAGCGAGACACTGCTTCCCAACACCACCAAGGTCTATATCTCGGTGCCAGATGTTGACAAGCTGCGTGAACATTTCGACGAGACCCAGATTGGGCTCTTGCTCAATGATCCCGTAATGCAGCCGTTCGTCGAAGATGTCCAGAACCAGATTCGCAATAGGCTTAGTGAAGCAAGTGTGCGACTTGGATTGAGCTGGGACGACTTGGAAGGCGTCTACGGTGGCGAAGTTGCCATGGCATTGTTGCAGCCATGGGACCATGAAGCCGCAGCAACGACATTGGAAGCTGCCGCGGTCGAAGCAACCGCGCAGGCCAAAGCTGCTGGCAAGAACGCCGAAGACGCAGAAGCGGCTGTTGATGCAGCAGTCAAAAAAGTACAGAAGTCTCTCGATGCCGAGCGACAGAAGCAACGCGCCGTTGCCATGCTCGTCGACGTCACGGACCATCTCGCGCAAGCGAACGAACTGTTGGCAAAGGTAGCAGCGAATCATCTCGACAAAGGAGCCGAGCAAAGCAGCATTGAGCTTGCTGGCGTGAGCATCGCCGTCTTTACGCAGCCGAAGAGGGAAGAGGACGTGGACGCTCGCGTGTCCTTCTACTGTATCCACGAAGATCAACTCGTTGCGGCTGATCGCGAAGACGTAATCGCCTCGATCTTGGCCAAGTTCACCGAGTCTAGCGGGGACGAGTTGAAAGACTTCGAGCCCTACGCAAAGTCGATGGCCTACGCGCAAACTGCGATGGATGGGACCGACCCTCACTTGCGATTCTTCCTTGAGCCATTCGGTTACACGGAAGTTAAGCGAGCATACAGCGGTGGTCGCAAAAAACGCGGAACCGACATGCTGCGAGTCTTGCAAAGCCAAGGATTCACTTCGATCAAAGGGCTCGGCGGCCAGATTTCGTTCAAGACGGACGAGCACGACATTCGGCACCACACCTTGATCTATGCACCAGCGATCAAACGAGGACCTGGCGACCTAGCCGTTACGAAATACGATCGCGCAGCTCGCATGCTCGAGTTTCCGAACAAAGCCGATATCGCGCCAAGGGCATGGGTTCCGAGGGGACTCGCGACCCATCTAACATTTAACTGGAAGATGAAGGACGCATTCTGGTATGCCGAATCGCTCGTCAACGAAATCGCAGGTGACGAAGTGTTTAAGGATGTGATCGAAAACATCCAGTTTGATCCGCACGGTCCACAGATCGATATCAAGAAGGAGTTCACCGCTCACCTAGGTGAAAGTGCAACACTATTGAGCGACTACCGCTTACCGATCTCGCCGAAGAGCGAGCGTTTGATGTTAGCGATTGAGGTCATCGATCCAGCAACCGTTATGAAAACCGTCAACAAAGCGATGGAGAACGATCCAGCCGCAAAGAAACGCGAACACAACGGCCACGTTATTTGGGAGCTGCTAAACGAAGAAGCGGAAGTCGCGGAGGTTCAGATCGATTTCGATGGCGGATTCGGGTTCGACGATCCAGTCGAACCGCAAGCGGAAGAAGACAAGCCCTTCATTCCCAATTCTGCCGTCACTGTGGCGAATGGGCACCTTCTGATATCAACGCACGTCGACTACATCGTCGATATCATTGAGCCACAGCCTCCCGCCGATTCGCTCATCACGGCTGCAGATTTCAAAGCCGTCACCGAAGCACTGGTCTCTCTCGGCTCGAACAAAGACAGTTTCCGCCTTTTTACTCGCACGGATGAAGCTTATCGCGTGACTTACGAGTTGCTACGTCAGGGCAAGATGCCTGAGTCCGAGTCGCTACTTGGCAAGGTACTAAATGCGATGTTCACATCCGAAGACGCCGAGGAAGACGAACTTCGTGAGCAGCAGCTCGACGGCTCGAAGCTTCCTGAGTTCCAAGTCGTCCGGCGTTACCTGGGCCCAGCCGGATTCTTTATCCAAACCGTCGACGATGGCTGGACCGTGTCGGGATGCCTCCTCACCAAGGACTTGAAGTAGGCAAGTAACTGTGTGCGAAAGCGTCCCTGGCAGGATTCGAACCTGCGACCGCCGGTTTAGAAGACCGATGCTCTATCCAACTGAGCTACAGGGACTTACGGCGTTTGATTCTACTCAATCATTTGCGTCGCTGCAGCGCCCTCGCTATTCGTGCGCTGTCGTTCGATAGGCTCTAAGTGAGGCCGCCGTATCAGAAACGGTGAGCGGCGTAACCTTATAGCGTCGGCCCGAGGAAACACCTTGTACCGGATCTTCGACGCCACTAAAAGGCAAACAAAGGACTCAAAGCATTCTGCTCTAAGTCCTTCGTCTTCTAGTACCAGAGGTGGGACTTGAACCCACACTGTCTTGCGACAACTGGATTTTGAAGCAAGCCGATTGCCTTTATCAAGCGTTATCGGCAATCATTCAGACAATGTCAAGCGTCATACCGACGCCCCTGCGTTTAGGTGAGTGTAGTGCTTGTGTAGTTCGATGCGCGCGGTCGATCATCTCTCGCGCTGTCCAGGTGATCCAGTGAAAAATCCAGCGTCCCTCCAAGTGATGCAACGGGCCGAATCACGAAGTGCGCCAATTTGGAACGACCCGCGCGAGCATTCCCCTCACTGCCGCCAACCTTGCCAAGTCATCGAACCGTGCGCACGGATTGCGGGGCGTTGCGTCGGACGAGTACGGGGCTCACGAGACAGCGGATCGTGAAGCCATGTGGCATTGATTGCACCTACCTTCGTCTGGTCGACCTAGGACGTTGCGGTAGGTTAGGTGCAATGCTGTCCGACGCAAACGTCCCTTGGCTCAACTGGAAGTCCTTCACGGCGCTACCGCGACGGACACACGACGGCACTAATTTACCTCACCATGAGAACGTGGGGCAAGCAGCAGCAGATTGCTACTCCCACACAAGCGGACTAGGATGCGTGGATTGGGAGATGTGAGAATGGGAACACTCGCTAGAAGATGCCGCCAGCGACGTGCTGCAAGGCGAGCGCGAAGACTTCGTCTATTCATCGAGCCCCTTGAAGACCGTTTGATGCTGGCCACGATTACGGTGACCAAACTTGCAGACGACACCACGGTCGATGCCCAAGTCACGCTGCGGGAGGCGATCTTGGCAGCGAATACGGATACAAGTGTAGACGGTTCATCGGCAGGAGATGGAGCCGATACGATTTCTTTCGCTCAGAACCTGTTTGGCTCGCCGCGGACGATCACTCTCGCGTTAGGCGAATTGCCAATCACCGAAGCCCTCACGATCACTGGGCCGGGACAGGATGTGCTAACGATCGATGCGCAGCAGCAGTCTCGAATCCTCAATGTCTTCCCTGGCATCGCAACGGGTGATTTTGACGTAACAGTAGATGGCCTCACACTGACCGGTGGCCGAACGACCGGAAGCAATCAGATTATTAACGGTATTCTTGAATCAACTCACAGCGGTGGGGCGATTCGCTTCGATTCCCTCGGTACGCTCGCCTTGATCAACAGCACGATCTCGAAAAGCAGTACCGCAGGTGATTTTGCCCTTGGCGGCGGCATCCGATCGCTCGGCGCGCTCGAATTGACCAATAGCACCATTTCAGGGAATAGCACGAAAGGCAGCAATGCGACCGGTGGTGGCGTACACACAGTCGGCCCGCTTTCTATAACCAACAGCACGATCTCCGCCAACAGCACGGCTGGGAATTTTGCGGGTGGTGGTGGCGTTCTGGCACTTGACTCGGTCGCATTGACCAACAGCGCGGTCACGGGAAACGGGACGGGAGGTAATAGTTCGGTCGGCGGAGGTATCTTCTCGATAGGTGGCGCGTTCACCTTGATCAACAGCACAATCTCCGAGAACCGCACAGCAGGCAATGGTGCATTCGGTGGCGGAGTTGCAACAACTGTTCCACTTGTTTCGACGAATAGCACGATCTCGGGCAATAGCACGACGGGTGAAAGTTCGGACGGCGGAGGTGTCAGCGCGAATAGCTCGGTTACCTTGATCAACAGCACGGTCTCGGGGAACAAAACGGAAGGCGATTTTGCGGACGGTGGCGGTGTCGTTATGTTTGACAATGCCGCCCTGAGGATTTCCAACTCGATCATCGCCGGAAATACGGTCGCATTCGGCAATGTCGGTCCAGACTTCCTTCCCGAGCAAACTCCTATAATCCCGGCTCTCACACTGAGCGTGACCAACAGCCTTATCGGCGACAACTCCGGTACATCATTGAATGCTGCTCCGGTTGGCTCACCGGACACCGACGGGAACCTTATTGGCACGTCCGTCAGTCCGATTAACCCGCTTCTCGGCCCGCTTGGAAACAACGGCGGCCCCACTCAGACACACGCTCTGCTGCCCGGTAGCCCAGCAATTGACGCTGGGAATAGCACAATCGCGAGGGACGCCGGTCTCGATTATGACCAGCGAGGAATCGGCTTCGAGCGGACCGTCGACGGTGATAATGATGGAATGATGATTGTCGATATGGGAGCATTCGAGTTCTCTGTCGACTTTGGTGACGCACCTGCGCCTTATCTGACGACGTTCGCCGAAGACGGTGCAAGGCATGTTGCCATCGGCCCAACGCTGGGGACAACCCGCGACACGGAGGCAGGCGGCACACACTCCGCAAACGCTGATCACGATGACACGAACGGTGACAGCGACGAAGACGGCGTGACATTCGGAACGATCCGAGTCGGTCAACTCGACGCCACAGCGACTGTGAACGTTCAAGGCGGCTCCGCTCGGTTAGATGCTTGGATCGACTTCAATCAAGACGGAAGCTGGGGTGGTGCCTGGGAGCAAATCGCCGACAACGTACTTGTCCAGACGGGAGACAATACGATCGAGTTTGACGTGCCGAGTTGGGCCGTCTCTGGAACAACCTACGCGAGATTCCGACTAAGCACAGCGGGTAATCTCGGCGTAGGTGGCGAAGCGGCAGATGGCGAGGTTGAAGATTACACACTATCTATAGCGACGCCGACAGCAACGGAAGGACTGTTTCGAGGCGAAACGATAGTTGGTAGCACCGCACGGAGTCCCTCATCGGTGTTCGCGGCGGATATCGACGGCGATGGAGATATCGACTTACTTTCTGCGTCGGAATCTGACGACAGAATCGCGTGGTACGAGAATGACGGTCACCAGCAATTCATCGCTCGCTCGATCAGCGAAGTAGCCGATTTCGCCTTGTCGGTTTTCGCGGCTGACATGGACGGCGACGGCGACATTGATGTACTCTCCGCGTCGTGGAACGACAGCAAGATCGCTTGGTACGAGAACGATGGTACCCAACAGTTTACCGAGCACCCAATCAGTACGGTAGCCAACTTAGCGTCCTCGGTGTCCGCCGTCGATTTGGACCAGGACGGCGACATGGACGTGTTATCCAGTCAGGGATGGTACAAGAATGATGGCAGCCAGAACTTCACTCATCATACGATCTCCAGCGTAGCCAATTTCGCTTCGATTTTTGCCACTGACTTGGACAAGGACGGAGATATTGACGTTTTGTCTGCCCGGGCGTTTGACGATAGGATCACCTGGAACGAGAACGACGGCAGGCAAAGGTTTACTGCCCACAACGTGAATACACCTGAGGAGAATGAAACCAACGGGGAGGCCGACAGTGTGCAAGCCGTATTCGCGGGTGACATGGACGGCGACGGCGACATC
>JACKQG010000627.1_pt1 | contig 48661 bp, 46 predicted proteins | sample 8237621 | NCBI WGS metagenome assembly JACKQG01 (sample SAMN15677084, study PRJNA649215) | marine metagenome | biome: marine; feature: Black Sea; material: saline water; isolation source: suspended particulate matter (SPM) from the Black Sea western gyre | collected 2013-06-09/2013-06-10 | depth... | reverse complement strand
ATCATCATTTTGAACAACCTCCCTGCATCTTGTAATGCTCTGACGATCGGGCAAGTATTGCAGATTCCCTTTCCGACACCTACGGCTTCGCCCCCTCCTCCACCAACTTTGGAAGGAGCTGCGGCAACCGAGCAAGCCTGTGAAAAAGTTGTCATCACTGTTCAGGAGAACGATACCCTTTCCAGCATTGCGGCGAATTACGCCGTACCACAAGAGGCGATCAAAGCCTTCAATGGACTGAGCACAGACACCGTTTTCCTGGCGATGCAAATTCAAATTCCGCTTTGTATGCGCGCTGCCACCCCAGGACCCACCCCGACCCCAACAACTCCGCCCCCCTACCCCGCCCCCAATTTGCTCCTGCCTACGGATGGAGCATCCTTCACCCTGGCAAATGATGTCGTCACCTTACAATGGGCTTCTATCGGCGCTCTGCGTGATAATGAGGTTTATCAGGTCTCCGTTGAAGATGTCACTGAAGGTGAAGGGCGTAAGCTAATTAATTATGTGACTGATACAAAATTCATTGTCCCCGTATCCTTCCGCCCCAAAGATAGCTTACCTCATGTTATGCGCTGGAACGTTACCACTGTCCGGCAATTTGGTGCAGATGACCAGGGAGAACCAATTTGGGAATCTGCGGGTGCGATGAGTAAAGAACGAGTATTCTCATGGACCGGCGCCGCACCAGCATCAACACAAACTCCATAAGGGGATTGTGTTCGCCAAAAAAACATGATATATTGTCGGCATTAAATAGTTTTTATTATTTTATTGTTGCATCCTTGCTTAGTTTACTTAGGGTGCAATAATCGTCTATATACAAAAATATATAGAACGACAGGAAGGAAATATGCCTACCTCATTTTTAACCAAAGATGGTTATATCAAACTTCAAAAAGAGCTTGATGATTTACGCTCGGGTAAGCGCAAAGAAGTTGCAGATCGCCTCCGCGAAGCAATGGAAGGCGGCGACTTGATTGAAAATGCTGAATATGAATCAGCCAAAAATGAACAAGCCTTTGTGGAAGGCCGTATTCAGGAACTCAAAATGATCCTTGCGAATGCACATATCATTGGCGATGCGGATACTGAAAATAATGGTTTTGTCCAGGTTGGCTCAACAATTTATCTTCGTGAAGATGGCGAAAAACGCTCGGATAAATACATCATCGTAGGTGCAGCAGAAGCAAATCCGCGCAATGGGATGATTTCCAATGAATCCCCAATTGGCAAAGCAGTACTGGGTCATAAGGCCGGTGATGATATTGAAATCGAAGCTCCAGATGGAAATTTGAAATTTCGGATTACCACCGTTAAATGATCAGGGTTTTTTAATTTCTGCCCCGCGCCTCTGTGCTGAATGGCAGGACGCGGGGTTTTTTTATTACCATAGGACTTACACATTTCTAAAACCCTTCTCCCAATGCTCTGTGTTGGGGGACTGTAGCTTGGTAGCAACACAGTGCATTGCTGCTAGAAAAAGGTGTTATACGTAAGTCCGATAGAGGATATTTGCAATCACAAAGAGGAAATCCAATGACCGAATATTCATCTCTTGAGCAGGTTCGTCTCGATAAGATCGAGATCTTACGCGCAGAGGGGATCGAAACGTATCCAACCCGCGCCAGGCGGACGCATACCAGCGTTGAGGCTATCGCAGCCTTTGAAAGTGCGGAAGCAAGTGAAAAGGAGATTGAAGCGATCCTGACCGGTCGACTTCGGGCCACACGCAATATGGGTAAGATCACCTTTGCACATATTGAAGATGGTGCGGGACGTATCCAGCTATTTTTGCGGACCAATGATTTGGGCAAGGAGAAATTGGATTTCTTTGTCAAGATGTTCGATCTGGGTGATTTTATTGAGGCCGAGGGGAAGATGTTCCGTACCCGCACAGGCGAGGTGACGTTGCAAGTTAGCGACTTCAAGTTGCTTGCCAAAGCCGTGACCCCACTTCCTGCCGCGAAAGATGAGACCCTTGAAGACGGGACAGTAGTTCGCCACGCCGCACTGGAAGATTCGCAATTGCGCGCCCGCCAACGTTACGCAGACTTGGCTGTCAACCTTGCTACACGGGAAACATTTCGTAAGCGCGCTGCGATTACGCGTGCCTTGCGCGAATTCCTGGATGAACAGGATTTTCTTGAAGTGGAAACGCCGATTCTGCAACCGATCTATGGTGGCGCAGCAGCCCAGCCCTTTGTTACTCATCATAACCAGCTTAAGCAGGATCTATATTTACGAATTTCCTTTGAATTATATTTGAAGCGTCTTCTTGTTGGTAATCTGGAGCGTGTTTACGAAATAGGCCGCGACTTCCGCAACGAGGGTGTTTCTTATAAACATAATCCGGAATTTACCCAATTGGAATTTTATTGGGCCTATGCTGATTATTTGCAGGTGATGGAACTGACTGAGCAGATGGTGTCCTATGCAGCTGAGAAGGCGACCGGATCAATGAAGGTCACCTATCAGGGGAATGAAATTGATTTCACCCCTCCGTGGAATCGCCTGGAAATGCGCCAGGGATTATTGGATGCTTGTGGTGTGGATATCAATGAATGCCGCGATAATGCTTCTTTGCATACGGCCTTGAATGAAAAAAATATCGAACATCCCAACGATGCGCCACGTGGCAAATTGATTGGCTGGATGGTGGACGAATTCCTTGAACCCAAGATGATCCAGCCGACCTTCCTTTATAACTATCCGCGTGAGATTTCGCCGCTGGCGAAAGCCATCCCCGGCGATCCACAAACAGTGGAACGTTTTGAAGGTTTTGTAGCGGGGATGGAATTGTGCAATGCCTTTACCGAGTTGAACGACCCTCTCGATCAGGAAGCCCGCTTCCTCGAAATGGGGCGTGATTATGCAGATGATGATGAGGAACGTCATCCGATGGATGATGATTATCTCCGCGCCATGCGTTATGGGATGCCTCCAAACGGTGGCTTTGGGATGGGTGTGGATCGGCTGGTAATGCTGCTGACAGATAAGCATAGCATTCGCGAAGTGTTGCTCTTCCCCCATTTGAGAGCGGAAGAATAATCAATGAAAAAGAAAACTACTTTTCTTTTGCTGGGAGATACGCTGGCAGTTGGATTAATCACTGTGATCGGATTTCTAAGCCATGAGACACTGCTGACTGCACCACTGTTGCGTCTCGCCGCAACTTTTTTCCCCACACTTTTGGCCTGGCTGCTGATCGCCCCCTGGCTGGGTCTGTACCGCTCTGAAATTTATTCCAACTTTCGCCAGCTTTGGCGGGCGGGTTGGGCTGGAATCCTCGCTGCACCACTGGCTGGTCTATTTCGGAGCCTGATGCTTGGTGGTGTACCTATTCTGCCGGTCTTTGTCCTGGTGCTGGCCGCCACTTCTGCGTTTGGGATGATCATCTGGCGGGGAATCTGGTGGTTTTTTACAAGAGCACGGAAAATAAAAAACTGAGATTGCCTTCTTCCTAAAGAATACTAATCTCTTGGATTTCAATTGCTTTCTGTAAAATATTGAGCGTGATTTTTGCCCAGCAGGCGTTCAAGGTATGGCGTAACTTTCCAAAACGATTTCAGCTTTCGGTATTCATCCACCCAGCGTTTGTTCCCCGTTTGCGTTGTCTTCAGGCAGCGGATCATCAGGTTCTTGGCAGTATGTTCAATGGGGACAAATTGCACCACGTCTGTGCGGTAGCCCATGATGCGCAAGATGGTGGCGCGGAAGGTGTCTGTCAGAATATCTCCCATTCGTTCAGATAAGATGCCGTCTTGAAAAACAGGCAACATTTGGTCAGGCACAGGGAATTTTGATAACTGCTCTTGCAATTCATGCTGGCAACACGGCGCACAGACAATGACCTTGCTGCCCCATTGAATGCCTTTCGCAAGCGCGTCGTCAGTGGCGGTGTCGCAGGCGTGCAGGGCAATGACGATGTCGGGGGAGATGTCAGGTTGATAATCTGTGATACGGTTCACCTGAAAGGACAGTTGCTCCCAACCCAAAGATTCAACTTTTTTCTGATGGCGTTCGATCAAATCGGCATTGACGTCAACCCCAGTGACGTGTGTTTTGAGCTTCAGAATGTCGTGCAGATAAAAGTATATAGCGAAGGTTAAGTAGGCATTGCCACAGCCAAAGTCAGTGATGTGGATGGGCTCCCCGCTCCAGGCTTCGAAAGAGGCGGTTTCGTCCAATAAACGCAGGAACTCGTTGATCTGTTTGTACTTGCGTTGCATATCGGCCCTGATCCTGCCATCCTGAGTCATAATGCCGACCATCTGCAAAAACGGACGCGCGTTTTCATCGGAGAGCAATCTGGGCTTATCGCGATCGTGCGCAAGATTGGGCGGAGTCGGCGCGGCGGCAGATTTTGATTCCTTGACGAGGGCTTTTCCCTTTTTGGAAAAGTTGACCTGCACATTGCCCGCGTTGCTCTCCACAAAAAGATTTCGAAACGGGAGCGCTAATAGTCCGTTTACTTTATGCACAGCCTCTGCCAATGGATAATTTTTGGTGATGTCTTTCTTCTCGTCGAAATACGAGAATTGCAAGTTGAACTCACCCTTAATCTCGACCGGGCGCACGGTCACTTTGACCCATTGCACAGATGTTCCCTTTTGCTTTCCGCTGAACACGGCGCGCATAAAGGACTCCTGGTCAATGATTCTTTTTTGGATCACCTGTTTATAATCATCCATGAATTAAAGTATATCATTCGCACTAAGGCAGGTCTGTAAATGAAAGCGGAGTGGCTAAGCTTTTAAATGATAAAATACCAGTATGGACGAAGCCGCCCTCATCAACGATGCAAAACATGGTGATCTTGATTCCTTCAATCGACTGGTAATTGGATATCAGGATAAGCTCTACAATACCGCCTATCGCATCCTTGGCGATTCAGAACTCGCAGCAGATGCCACCCAGGAAGCCTTTATTTCTGCCTTTCGAAAACTAAAATCTTACCGTGGTGGTTCTTTTAAAGCCTGGTTGCTGCGCATAGTCACTAATGCCTGCTATGATGAATTGCGCCGCAAAAAAAGACGCCCCACTACTCCCCTCGAACCCCTCACTGAAAATGATGAAGAAATGGAAAGCCCACGCTGGCTCACCGACCCGGGCGCATCACCGGAAAAGCAAGTCGAAACCTTTGAGCTTGAACAGGCCATCCAAAATTGCATTGAAGCGCTCCCCCCCGATTTTCGCGCTGTAGTCGTTCTGACCGATATGCAAGGTCTTGATTACAAAGAAGCGGCTACTGCCCTCAAAAAACCTCTCGGTACGATCAAAAGTCGTCTGGCCCGCGCCCGTCTGCGCTTGCGTGATTGCCTGCAATCCGTGCGGGAACTTTTACCCGCTGCCTTTCGTCTGGATGAAGAGAGTACCCTATGAGCAGACAACCTTCCTTCCATGACCTAAAAGAAATCTCCGCCTATTTGGATGGAGAATTAAGTGCGTCTGCAACCAGGCGGATGAAAAGCCGCCTCGCCCGTGACCCAAACTTGCTTGCCGCGCTGGATGATTTGCGCCAAACTCGGGCAATCCTCCGCCAAACACCGCAACGACGTTCCCCGCGAAACTTTACCCTCTCCCCGCGGATGGTCGCCAAACGTCCGCCCATACCACGACTTGTTCCTGTGTTGAACTATGCTACTGTAATTGCAGCATTTCTTTTCTTCTTTAGCTTTCTTTCTCCAATCGGTTTTGGTGCAATGGGTGCACCTGCCCCAATGATGGAAGCCGTGGAAATGGCCGCCCCGGCCGAATTCAATGCCGACACCATGGACGAAGATGCGATGCCCGCCGCAGAAGAGATGTTGCCTATGGCAGAATCACCCCTTGCGCCACCTGCCCCAGAGATGGAGTCTCCTTTTGAAGAGCCTGCTGCTGAAGAAACAGCGCCGGAACCTGCAGCAGGGGCGACTGCCTCAGATCGTGCTCTTGCAACCGAAATGGTTGACCCTGAACCAACCGAGGGAGAAAACCTTGCGGCAGAAAAGGCACTAATACCAACCCTCATACCAACTGCCTCTCCGACCTCATTCCCGACTCCTTTACCAGTGCCTGATATCGAAACCCAAATAGAAACTGCACCGCTACTTACTGGCTGGCAACGAATCCTGCTGACAGTCATCGTACTCTTTTCACTGACCGCATTCGCCCTTCGTCGCAAAGCAATATCCAAATGGCAAAAAACTTCCAGGTAAACCACTGTATTCGCTGCGGAAATGCTGTCGAGTGGCAAGCAAAATATGGGCAAGATCGCCCCTTTTGCCCATCGTGCGGATGGGTTCATTTCGCCGACCCCAAGGTCGCAGCGGGAGTCCTCGTCGAAAAAAGGGGGAATATCCTGCTAGTACGACGGATCCATGATCCATATCGGGGGTTGTGGACCTTTCCGGCTGGCTTTGTAAACGCGGGCGAAGATCCTGCTCAGGCTGCAAGTCGTGAGTGTATGGAGGAAACTGGTCTGAATGTTCGTGTACTTCGCCTGCTCGATATCTACGCAAAACGTGAACATCCACAAGGTGCAGACTTCATCATTCTTTATCAGGCTGAATTGATCGATGGTCAGCTTCTTGCGGCTGATGATGTGGATGCCGCCAAATGGTTTCCACGCGAAGCTCTCCCGGATTTAGCATTTGATGCCACTCGCTATTTTTTAGAAAAATTTTAGTTCCCCTGTGCTACAATAAAATCGATGAAACCTGTTGCTCCTGTCCGCCCCTCACCGATAGCTGGGACATGGTACGAAGGCCACCCATCAAAACTGGCCTCCGAAGTGGACCGCTATATTCACGAAGCCTCCCTGCCTAAACTTGATGGGGAAGTTGTTGCGGTAATTGCTCCCCATGCAGGATACCTTTATTCAGGTCCTGTGGCAGGATATGCCTTCGCAACTGTCCACGGAATGGATTTCGACCTGGTTGCTGTAATCTCGCCAATGCATGCCTATTATCGTGAGCCCATATTGACTTCATCTCATGAAGCCTATTCTACACCCCTGGGGAAAATTTCCATTGATCGTGCTGCTGTAGAGGCGGTGGACACTCTCCTGTGTGCTGATATTGGGGTTGGACTAAAACCAATCGCAAATGATAGCGAACATTCCCTGGAGATCGAATTACCTTTTCTGCAACGTACCTTGAACGGTGAATTCAACCTGCTCCCGATTATGATTTCTGAACAAACAAATAGGATCGCATACACTTTGGGTACAGCCCTTGCCAAAATATTGCGTGGACGGAATGCATTGCTTGTTGGTAGTACGGACCTCTCTCATTTTAAATCGCGGGATGCCGCAAATAAATTCGATCAAGAAATGCTGCGACAGGTGGAAAGATTTTCTCCAGAAGGCTTGCTGAAAGCCGAAGAAAATGGGAAAGGTTTTGCTTGCGGTCGTGGTGCAGTTGCGACTGTACTGTATGCAGCAAAGAGCTTGGGTGCGGACACCGTCAAAATTTTGAATTACGCTACATCTGGGGATATTACAGGAGACTACGATTCTGTTGTTGGCTACGGCGCGGCGGTAGTTTTAAAATCTAATCAACAAAACTAATAACTATGATCATTTGGGATATTTTTGTAATACTTATACTTATTGCGCTAAACGGATATTTCGTCGGTGTGGAGTTCGCTATTGTCACGTCTCGCCGAACACGAATTGATTCTCTTGCCGAAGATGGGCATCGCGGGGCAAATATCGTCCAAGGCTGGCTATCAAACCCCGCAACGCGTGATCGGGTTATTGCTGCAGCGCAACTTGGGATCACAATCGTCAGCCTGGCTTTGGGTGCAGTTGGTGAAAATACCTTTGAAGAGCTGCTTGCGCCTTATTTTCACGATATGATCTTGCCTGAAAATCTTCAATTTATGGGTTCGGTTATCGCGGCTTTGCCGCTGATTATTTCATTGACCGTGGTTACGACATTGCATGTTGTTCTTGGAGAGCAGGTTCCCAAGATTACAGCCCTGAACTCTCCGGAACGCTTCTCGACAACCACTGCATCGTCCATGAGTATATTTATGAAGGCTTTTAGTGGGTTTGTCTCATTACTTGATTGGCTTACCCGTGGCACCTTGGGGCTTTTTGGTTTGGATGGGGAGGCTTCGCATAATACAGTTTATACCGTTGAAGAATTAAAGACCATCGTTTCTGGGCCAGATACAGAAGGAATTATCCAACAGCCTCAGCGAGAAATGCTTTCGGCGATTTTCGATTTTGGCAAACTGGTTGTACGGCAGGTGATGATCCCGCGCACAGAGATTACTGCCATTCAGGCAGATACACCTCTTTATGATGCCGCCGCGTTAATCCGCGAGAATGTGTATACTAAATTCCCAGTCTTTGGGGAAGATCTTGATGATGTTGTTGGGATCTTGCATGTCAAAGACTTGCTTAACAGGCTTGAAGACCCAAATAACCGTGAAACGCCTGCGAAGGATTTAATGCGTGAAGCCCTATTTGTACCGGAGACGATCTCTGTCACAAAGCTTCTCCATGAATTCCGTGACGGGCATCAGCATATTGCGATTTCCCTGGATGAATATGGTGGGACAGCGGGGCTCGTTACTCTGGAAGATTTATTGGAGGAGATTATCGGTGATATCCGCGATCCATTTGACGACAATTTGCCGGAAATTCAGATCCAGCCTGGCGGATCGATCTTGCTGGATGGTTTGGCGTTGATCGAATACGTCAACCAGCAAACAGGCTTGTCACTCACCGATGAGAATTACGATACCATAGGAGGGTTCGTTATGGGACGCTTGGGGCGCATCCCCAATCTGGACGACCAGATCGAAATCCCCGAAGATAATATCTGTCTAAAAGTCACCGAAATGGAAGGAATGCGAATCTCCCGGATTGAGTTGACCTTATTAAAAGAAGAATAACAATGACAGTTCCTGAGCGGCGACTGAAGAGAGGAGCACAGCCGCCTGTACCCGGATGGGTAAGGGACGGATTTTATGAGGCTGTTCATAGACTATGTCTTCGCTATCGCTACCCCTCCGCTCATTATCTGCAATAAATCCATGACTACCTTTGTCCAAATTTCTGTTAATATCCCAGCTATCAGCGGGGTTTTTGATTATCAGTTGCCCCCTGAGCTGGAGGGAAAAGTTGGTATTGGGACTCTGGTAACCATCCCCTTTAATAATCAGATTGTTCAAGGTGTAATATTACGCTTTTTGGATAAACCCTCCGTTGCTGTTACAAAATCCGTTGTAGACTTGCTTGATCCGTTGCCTGTGCTTACCCCCGCACAAATTGCGCTTGCAGAGAGAATGGCGGAGCAAACCTTAAATCCCCTCGCCGCAATGGTGGGGTTGATCTTGCCGAGCGGATTAAGCCAGCAAGCGGATACAGAGTTTGGGAATCGGGATTGGGAAATGGGGGTTGGGGAATCACCTATCGAGTTTTCAAAAATTCAAAAACGTTTGCTAAGCCTTCTTCAAAAATGCGGCTCACTGCGCGGCCGACAAATTGATCGTCACTTCAAACATGTCGATTGGCGTCAATCGGCGCAGGCATTGGTACGTCGCGGCATTCTTTCCAGCAAGTCTGTTTTACCCGCGCCAAAGGTACGACCAAAATTTATTCGCACAGCACAGTTGGCTGTCCCACCAGATTTTGCTGAAGAATCCATGTCCTCGCTGGGGAAAACTGAAGCAACACAAAAACGCCGCGCAGCAGCCCTCCAGTTCCTGATGCGTGAAGCGGATGCCATCGCGGTGACATGGGTCTATGCTGAGAGCGGTTGCAACCTGGCTGATTTGCAGATTCTGGCTGAAAAAGACCTGATCTCACTGCGCGAGACGGAGATTTGGCGTGATCCGGTTGAGAAGGTAAAAGTTGAAGAAGCAGAAAGCGATGCCTGGGTATTGACACCCGCGCAGGAGGAAGCGATGAGGGAGGTATATTCATCCTTCGCTGAATCGCAAACTCGCCCAATTCTCTTGCATGGCGTGACTGGCTCAGGGAAAACAGAAATATATATCCGTGCTGCCCAGGAGGCCATTCGGCGTGGCGGACAGGCATTAATCCTTGTTCCCGAGATCGCGCTTACCCCGCAGACAGTACGTCGACTTTTGGCCCGTTTTCCAGGACAGGTGGGCTTGATCCATTCGAAACTATCACAAGGCGAACGTTACGATACCTGGCGGCGGGCACGGGCAGGATCGCTGAAAGTTGTCATTGGACCGCGCAGTGCGCTTTTTGCACCGCTGCCCAAGGTGAGTTTGATCGTGTTGGATGAATTTCATGATGGCTCGTATCACCAAACTGAGCCACCTTTTTATGATGCAGTAAAAGCTGCCCAAATCTACGCTGAGATCAATGGCGCGGTCTGCATCTTGGGATCGGCAACACCACCGATTGATTTGATGTATCAAGCAAAAAGCGCCCTCACCCATTCTCGCTCCGCTCGAATTTCCCTCTCCCGCAAGGCGGGAGAGGGGGAGCAAGCGAAGCGACGCGGGGGTGAGGGCGCTTTTGCACTCGTCGAACTCCCTGAGAGAATTGCTAAACGTGAACTACCTCCCGTCCAGGTCGTCGATATGCGCACCGAGTTGAAATCCGGCAACCGTGGCATCTTCAGCCGCGCCCTCAAAGATGCCTTATCCCAAACGCTGGCGCGCAACGAGCAGGTAATTCTCTTTCTCAATCGACGTGGTACGGCGACCTATATTTTCTGCCGTGATTGCGGGCATACCCTGAAATGTCCTCGCTGCGAAACTCCGCTCACCTTGCATATGTCAAATCCTTCCCCCACGAGGGGGGGAGGTAGAGGGGGGGGCTTGCAATGCCATCGATGCAATTACACTCGTCAGATGCCCAAAACCTGCCCCGAATGTAAGAGTGAAAAAATCCGTGCTTATGGGTTGGGGAGCGAAAGGGTCGAGGACGAAGTCAATGTCCTTTTCCCTGATGCCCGTGTGCTGCGCTGGGATTGGGATACAACCCGCACCAAAGACGCCCACGAGCTGATTTTGAACCATTTCACCGCTCACCGGGCAGATGTGCTGGTCGGTACGCAGATGCTCGCCAAAGGGCTGGATCTGCCCCTCGTTACACTCGTTGGCGTGGTATTGGCAGATGTGGGATTAAATCTCCCTGATCCCTTTGCAGCGGAACGAGTCTTTCAGACGCTGACACAAGTCGCTGGCCGAGCGGGACGTTCCGAGCGTGGCGGACGTGTGCTGCTGCAAAGTTTTGAGCCAGAGCATTATGTGGTCCAACACGCATCCAGGCATGATTACGCCAATTTTTACGTCCACGAACTGGAATATCGCCGGCGGCTGGGATATCCGCCTTTTGCAAACCTGGTGCGTCTGGAGTATCGTCATCGAGACCCCATCACTGCTGAGGAAGAAACACGGATAATGGCGGCGAGCCTTGAAGAATTACTGGCCACTGAAAACCGAAAAGAGACTACTATTATCGGCCCCGTTCCCTGCTTTTTCTCCAAAGTGGATGGTATCTATCGCTGGCAAATTATTATGCGTGGACCAAAGCCGGAGAGCTTGTTGAGGGGAAGAGAGTTGCGAGGATGGCGGGTTGAAGTTGGACCGATAAGTTTGCTATAATTAGTGATATATGCAAGATTAATCGAATAATTTATCTATTGACCAATTAATAATTTAACTTGACAATACCACCATATATAGTAATAATAGAGGCGTATCCCCCGGCAGTAGGTAACGAACCCGGTGCGAAGCCGCCTTTAGGCGGCTTCTGTGTTTAAGGTGGCTTTATGAAAGCAAATATTTACATTGACGGTTTTAATTTTTACTATGGTTGTATTAGGAAGACTCCCTATCATTGGCTTAATATTGCCAAGTTATGTCAATTGCTCCTGCCGAGAGATGAAATTGCAACGATTAAATATTTTACAGCATTGGTTACTCCTCGTCCTAATGATCCAGAAAAACTAATTCGACAAGAAAGATATTTGCGCGCACTAAAAACTATTCCCAATTTAGAAATCATTAAAGGTACTTTCTTGTCTCATACAGTAACCATGCGACTTGCACCACCTCAAACGGGTTTTGCAAAAGTTATAAAAACCGAAGAAAAAGGATCAGATGTTAATATTGCCACTCACTTGCTAATCGACGGTTTTATGAATAAATATGAATTAGCAGTTATTGTTTCAAATGATTCAGATCTCCTCGAGCCTATTCGCTTTGTAAAAGAAGGGTTAAATAAACCTGTTGGAATCCTTAATCCTCAGAAAAACCCAAGTGTTGCTTTACAACCCTTAGCATATTTTATTAAAAATATTCGCAAAGGCGCTTTGTCAAAAAGTTTATTTCCCAATACCCTCTCGGATGAAAAAGGCAGTTTTTCCAAGCCTTCAAGTTGGTAAGTCGACAGGAGTCCCCTCATGGAATCATTCTCACGCGGTTGGCAATTTCTCAAACAGGCCTGGCAGATGGCCTCTGCTGATAAAGACCTGATCAAACCCTCCATCTATACCCTTTTTGCGGGGGCAGTTGTTTCTGTGATCGGCATTATTCCGATTGCCCTCCTTGGCATGGCCTTTGGTAATAGCGGTTTTATTGGGCAGGCGATCATTGTCCTTGCGGGAGCATTGCTGGTCTTTGCCAATTTCATCGTCAGCTATATTTTTTCAGCGATGACGGTCTATCTGATCTATGGCTATCTCTCCGAAGGCGATGGGCGCATGGATAAGGCCTGGGCAATCGTTAAACGCGATCTCTTCGATCTCGCTACCCTTGCTGCTGCATCCACTGCCGTAAATACAGTAAAAAATATGGTCAAAGGCAAGGGGAATAAAGGCGGCCGCAATATGCTCGCCGGCCTGATCGAAACTGTCTGGACAGAGGCCGCATATCTCATTCTCCCCGCGATGGTGATCGAAGATATCGATCTCAAGGATGGGATTAAACGGGCAACGCAGATCATCAAGGAAAATCTGTTATTGGTGGGAATCAGCACCGTTGGGGTGAAGGCAGTGACTGGGTTGATCGGATTTCTGCTTGGTTTGGCGGGAGCAGGCCTGGGGTTCGGGCTTGGCTATAGTATCATCTACCTGGCTGGCGGTCCAACCGTGACCTTTGGCCTGGTCCTGGGGATCGGGCTGGGACTGCTGGTCTTCTTCATCTTCGCCATGATCGCGACTGTGATCAGCACCTACACATCTACTGCTTATCATACCTGTCTCTATCTATGGGCGCGTGATGCAGAGCAAGCTCAGGCGGCTGGGCAATCCATACAGATCGCCGCTCCGGCCCCACTCGCTGCGGTACTCAATTAGGTTCCATTTTAGGGGCTGGCAAGGTTGACCGAAAAATAGCCACCATAGGTGCTGCTGCCAAGATAGGCATAACCGATCCCGATTTCAGATACCTGCTTGCTAATAATTGCCTCACGGTGGGTCTGGTCGTTCATCCACCAGTTCACTGCGTCCTGAGCTGTTCCGCCCGCGTAAATATTCTCGACAATATACAAAGCCGAATAGCCCTGCGCAGCAACCCGTGACACAACCGAAGACCCGTCTGAGCCGGTATGGCTGAGCAGGCTATTACAAGCCATATCCTCAGAATGAGCATCGGTCGCAGCCATAAGTTGAGCGTTCAAACTCAGTGTAGATAATCCATTGTTGGCGCGGGCGTTATTGATCAGGGTCAGGATTTCGCTTTCGTAAGCAGGATTTCGGTCGGGGTTACAGGGTCCGGACAGCGTAGATGTGGGCGGAATGGCAACAGTGCCATCTTCGACGATAATTCTTAGCCAGATATTATCAACTTTGCCAATACTAATAACCTCGCCTAGTGTGTTTTTGAATTGATAGACGCCCGTAAATATTCCGCTCGTTACAGGGGCAACCAACGAAACCGATATTTGAAGTGTTTCCTCCGGAGCAGTTTCATTCAAGGGAACCGTGAGCGGGCTGTTCATTTGATCGCCGCTGACAAATTCCAGGCTATAGAATTCATTCCAGGTGCATGTCCCTGAATTGCGTAATTTCCAGGTTTTTGTAAAAGCCTCTCCCGCAGATAGCTTCGTATCATCCGGAATTGTCATATCTGCAACAAAAACAGCTTCGTCTGTGCAGTATGGGTCCTGGGGTGGCAAGGCGTGAGTTGGAGTACCAGGGATATTTGTTGGTGGGGCAGGGGGGGGAGTGGCGGTCATCACCGGTGGGGTTTCGGTAGGTGCTTGGGTGGACGGAGAGCAAGCTGTGATGTACGTCAGTGTCATGATGACGGAAATCAAGAAGAGGGGTTTAATTTTCATAGCTATTCAACCTCCATAGATCATTTGATTCTCCTATCCACTATATCATGATTCTTGCATTTTATCTCCCTCCTTGACACCCGCCCCCAGGCTTGTTATTCTATTCCCTGGAGAAAATCTTATGCGTTTTGAAGAATTGAATTGGATGGATATTGAGAACTATCTATTAAAAGATGATCGTCTCATGATTGTTATTGGTGCAACCGAACAGCATGGATACCTGAGCTTGCTGACTGACATCAAAATTCCTCTTGCTCTGGCGGATGCTGCTTCTCAACAAAGCGGGGTGCTGGTTGCGCCACCACTTAACTTTGGATCATCGCCCTATTTCCTTGATTACCCTGGAACGATCAGCTTCCGATTAAGCACCTTGTTGGATGCGGTTGAGGATATTGTTCGCTCTGTATTCAATCAGGGATTTCGCCGCATTTTGGTCTTGAATGGTCATGGCGGCAACGATGGAGTCCGGTCTCGCTTGGTCGAATTGGCTAATGAATTACCGGCCCTAAAGTTAAATTGGTATGCATGGTGGCAATCTCATGGCATTGAATCAATCGCACTAAAACAGGAATTAAAGCCTGCTCACGCCAATTGGATGGAAGCATTTCCATTTACCCTTGTTGGTGAGACACCTGAGCTGCCAAAAACGCCACCCTATGTTTCCAGCTCAATCCTGGATGCAAAATCAACACGGGACATTTATGGAGATGGCTCTTTTGGTGGTCCGTATAAAGTTGATCCTGCAATCATGGATGAAATTTTTAATATCACAGTTGGGGATATTCTTGAATTGCTCAAATTCTAGTTGTTTTTACTTGACGGGTTTAATAAATCGTTGGTATAATCTACGACTTGGATGAAAATCTTACTCAGAATATTGAATATTTGCGAGCGCTTGAGAAAATAAACTCAATGCGCTTGCTTTTGTGTGTCTTGCGCAGTAGTTAACACACAAGAAACTTATCTGAAAGGCTCTGGATTTCCAGAGCTTTAGACGACTAGGAGAGTGTCCAGTGGAAACTAAGGGGCTCAAAGCACTTCGTATCAGTCTTGCTTCACCAGAAATAATTCGTAGTTGGTCATATGGCGAGGTTTTAAAACCAGAAACCATTAATTATCGTCGTCTCCGCCCTGAAAAAGATGGTCTTTTTTGTGAGGCGATTTTTGGACCACAGCGTGATTGGCAATGCTATTGTGGAAAATACAAGAACCCGCGCTATAAAGGTATAACTTGCGATAAATGCGGTGTTGAAATTACACGTTCGGCAGTACGCCGAGAGCGAATGGGACATATCCAACTGGCGACGCCTGTTGCCCATATCTGGTATACGCGCCGTATCCCATCTTATTTGGGGTTGTTGCTGAATATTTCCCGCAAAAATCTTGATCGCGTTCTTTACTTTGCACAATATATCGTCACGTATGTTGACGAAGATGCTCGAGAAAAAGAATTAAGCATCCTGGACGAAGAAATCAAAGGTTTTGACCAGGAACAGAGTGCCCTGTTAAATGCCAAGGTAGTCGAGATCAAAGAGCGTGGGGAAACAGCATTAGCGGCGCTTGAGCAACATCGAGCCGCGCTGGAAGAAAAATTTAATGAAAAAACCGCTGCCTTGCTTGAACCGGTAATGAAAGAAGGGCAGCGCCTGGATGATGGCCTGCAGGAACAGATGGGGAAAGAAACGCGCAAAAAAGTTGTTTTTACTGCGACAGGTGATGTGATTGCAGAGGCTGGTACCAAAATTGCTAATCAGCATATTAGCAAAGTGCAGGAAATTGTCAGAGAACATCTGCGTAAGGTCGAAAACGATCTTCGCGAGCAAAAAGAAGGTGAATTTGCAACACTTGATCAAGAGATCGAAACTCTGAAAGCCACAACTGAAGAAGAATTGGCATTGTTGCATGATCAGGTTGATGGTCAAGCGGCTGAAACACGAGAGAAAAACAAACAGACTCGTAAAGAATTGGCAAATTTACAGATTTTTGATTTTCTCAGCGAAATTCGCTTCCGAGATATCAGATCGCGTTGGGGGAAAATTTTCCGCGCCGAGATGGGTGCCGAAGCATTTTTGGATATCCTCCAGCGTATTGACCTTGAGGCCCTTTCGAAAGAGCTCTGGATTGAAGTTCGCACAACTAAAAGCAAGCAAAAACGCAAAAAAGCGACCAGCCGCCTTAAAGTGGTCGAGGCATTCCTCCGTTCCGGGAACAAACCCGAATGGATGATCATGAGCTATTTGCCCGTGATCCCCCCGGATTTGCGCCCAATGGTGCAGTTGGATGGAGGCCGTTTCGCAACATCGGATTTGAACGATCTCTATCGCCGTGTTATTAATCGGAACAACCGTCTCAAACGACTTTTAGAGTTGGGCGCACCAAATGTAATTATTCGCAACGAAAAGCGAATGTTGCAAGAGGCTGTTGACTCGCTGATCGATAACTCTCAGCGTGGAAAAGCCCTCTCAAGACGTGGTCGTCGCGAACTTAAATCACTCAGTGATATGCTCAAAGGCAAGAAGGGGCGTTTCCGCCGTAACCTGTTGGGTAAGCGTGTTGATTATTCAGGTCGCTCAGTGATTGTTGTTGGACCGAAATTAAAATTATATCAATGTGGTCTTCCTAAAAAGATGGCCTTGGAACTCTTCCGCCCCTTCGTTATTGGAGGCTTGGTCAAGAGAGGTTACGCTGCAAATGTTAAGGGCGCTCGCCGAATGATTGAACGCAATCGTCAGGAGGTTTGGGAAGTCCTTGAAGATGTTATTAAAGACCGTCCTGTGCTTCTAAACCGTGCGCCAACCTTGCATCGTCTTGGTATCCAGGCCTTCGAACCCTTGATTATCGAAGGAAGCGCAATTCAATTGCATCCCTTGGTCACCACTGCCTTCAACGCCGATTTTGACGGCGACCAAATGGCAGTTCACGTACCGCTTTCGCAAAAAGCAGTTGAAGAGGCGCGACGGCTGATGTTGTCATCCAAGAACCTGCTGAAACCGGCGGATGGTGAACCGATCATCAGCCCAGGGAAAGATATGGTTCTGGGTGTTTACTATCTGACGATGGAAGATCCCTTTGACTATAAGGGTGAGGGGAGCACCTTTGGTTCAATTGATGAAGTGATTATTGCTTTTGAACTTGAAAAGGTTGAAGTCCATACCAATATCAACCTGAGAATTACTAGTTGGTACGATAAGGAAGGCTCGCGCCTTGATGAAGCTGAAACGCGTATGCATATAACCACAGTGGGGCGCGCGATCTTTAATAATATTTTGCCACCTGAAATCCAATTCGTAAATATAACCCTGGATAAAGGCGGTGTAAAAGATCTGATTGCAGATGTTTACGAAATCTGCGGGCAGGATGTGACAACAACAGTTGCGGATGGCATTAAGAGCATCGGTTTTGAATATGCAATGCGCTCTGGTGTAACCGTAGCCATTTCTGATATTACTGTACCTGAAGCGAAAGAAGAGATTATCCAGAAATCGCTTCAGGCTGTGGAGCTGGTTCAACGTGATTTCCGCCGTGGTTTGCTAACCGAGCAGGAACAGGATGAGCACATTATCCAGATCTGGCAGGATACTACCAATGAGGTTGCTGCCGAAGTGCGCAAGGTGATGGACCCGAACGGGAATCTTGCCACGATGGCCAGCTCTGGTGCAACCAAAGGTGGTTTCGGTCCAATTTCACAGTTGGCTGGTATGCGCGGTCTTATGGCTGACCCCTCAGGACGTATTATCCCACTTCCTATCCGCTCGAATTTCCGTGAGGGCCTGACTGCGTTGGAATACTTCATCTCAACGCATGGTGCCCGTAAAGGTTTGGCAGATACCGCACTCCGTACAGCGGATGCCGGTTATCTTACCCGCCGACTTGTTGATGTTGCACAGGATTTAATTATCAACGAACATGACTGTGAAACCACCAACGGCATCATCATCCGCAGAGATGATGATATTGCCGGGCAATCCCTTGGTGCGCGTATCCATAGCCGTCTCCTGGCGGACCGGATCATTGATCCGCAAACAGGTGAGGTGATTGGCGAACGTAACGATACCATTACGCACGAGATGGGTCGCAGGATCATGAAAGCCGATTTACCAGAGATCTTCGTTCGCTCCGCGCTGACTTGTGCACTCCAGCACGGTGTTTGTGCTAAATGCTATGGTAACGATCTTGGGCGTGGCAAATTGGTTGAACTTGGTTCGGCAGTTGGTATTGTCGCTGCCCAGTCTATTGGTGAGCCAGGCACACAGCTAACGCTACGAACCTTCCATACGGGCGGTGTTGCGGCAGGCAGCGATATCACAACGGGTCTACCGCGTGTAGAAGAACTTTTCGAAGCTCGTAAGGCTCCGAAGGGTGAAGCCGTGATGTCTGAAATCAGTGGCAAGGTACGTCTTTCTCAATCTGAAAAATATGCTGATCTGCGTGTTGTCACTGTTGAACAGAGTGAAATGGTCAGTGATACCTACGAAATCCCTGAAGATTGGGAGATTGGTATTAGCGAAGAAGACGAGATAAAAGCTGGCGAAATACTGGCCACTCTTGATGAAGCAACCATTGCTGCTCAAAATGACGGCAAAGTCCGCATCGAGGGCAGAACAATTCATGTTTCATATGAGCAACGCGAAGCAAGCGAATACGATATCCCTACCACCGCGCGCCTGTTGGTCGTTGATGGAGACCACGTTGAAGCCGGGCAGCCTCTTACTGAAGGTTCATTGAACCCACATCGTATTCTCCGCATTCAAGGTGCTGATATCTGCCAGTTATACCTGATGTCTGAAATTCAGCAGGTTTATCGCTCTCAAGGTCAAAATATCCATGATAAGCACTTTGAGGTGATCATCCGCAAAATGCTCTCCAAAGTCCAGATCACGCACCCGCAAGGTAGTGCCTATTTGCCAGGTGATGTGGTTGACAGACTTGATGTTCAACGGATAAACGAAGCCCTGCTCGAAGAAGGCAAAAAGCCTGCTCGATTTGTCAACGTTCTCTTGGGGATTACCAAAGCCTCCCTGAATACCGATTCGTTCCTCTCCGCCGCATCCTTCCAGCATACGATCAAGGTTTTGGCGAAGGCAGCCATTGGCTCTGATGAAGATCCGCTCTATGGACTGAAAGAGAATGTCATTATCGGGAAGCTGATCCCGGCTGGCTCCGGTTTTGTACCGGGACGTTTCTCGCCAGAAATCGAAGAAGAAGAGGAAGATGAAGTGGAGCTGGATCCCGAAGCCGAACTTGACCCTGAGCTTGTTCCCGAATTGGAAATAGTTGGTGAGGTTCCAGAAGAGGTTTCGGAAGAAGAAAAACCTTCCGGTGACGCCACAGATATCCCGCTTGCTGAGTAGAAAAACGCACACAATTTTGAGACGTCACCTTTTTGGTGGCGTCTTTTTTTGTCTGTAGCCTTAATATCTATCCTAAAATTCGTTATGAAAGGATGTTAGATTTGCATTGCACTTCGCAAGTGCGTACCCAAAGGGCATGCTATTGCAAGTCGGGTTTTCAAGAATATATTTTCTTGCTCGAAGCCGATGTGCAACGCATCATCCAGATGCAATGCACATCTCACTTATTTTTAGGATAGGCTTTTAGTATATTTTGTATAATATGAATTATTCCAACCCAAATTTATATAGAACAAATTTTCGTGGTAAGATAGGCACGCCATAAAAAATCAGGAGAATCCCATGGAACTTGGATTAGTACGCGAAATAGATATCAACGTAGAAATGCAGCAATCCTATCTCGATTACGCCATGAGCGTGATCGTTTCTCGAGCCTTGCCCGACGCTCGCGATGGCCTAAAGCCTGTCCAGCGGCGCATCTTGTATGCCATGTATGACATGGGCTTGCGCGCTGAAAGTCCGCATAAAAAATCGGCCCGTATTGTTGGCGAAGTGTTGGGGAAATATCATCCCCACGGTGATTCATCTGTATATGAGGCAATGGCCCGTCAGGCACAGGATTTCAGTATGCGGTATATGCTTGTCGATGGGCAGGGTAACTTTGGCTCAGTTGATGGCGATCCTCCCGCTGCGATGCGATATACCGAAGCCCGTCTCGCTTTGCCTGCCCTGGATATGCTAAATGAAATCCACAAGGATACGGTTGACTTTACCCCAAATTTTGACGATACCCTTATCGAACCGAATGTTCTCCCGGCATCGATCCCAAATTTACTTGTAAACGGTGGCACGGGTATCGCAGTAGGTATGTCCACATCCATTCCGCCGCATAACCTGTCTGAAATTGTAGACGCGCTGGCATATATGCTCTCAAACTGGGGCAAACTCGACGATATATCTGTCGAACAATTGATGAAATTCGTGAAGGGGCCAGATTTTCCCACAGGCGGACTCATCATCCAGCAGAAGGATGAAGGGGGGCTGGAAGCAGCTTACGGGTCCGGGCGGGGCCGGGTTACTATCCAGGCACGAGTCCATGTTGAAGAGATGGAGCGGAACAAGAATCGGCTGATCGTCACCGAACTGCCCTATATGGTCAATAAATCCAATTTGATCAGCCGTATCGCGAATTTGGTGCGTGATGGCAAGATCGATGGGGTCACAGATTTGCGAGACGAATCTGACCGACAGGGGATGCGTATCGTCATTGAATTGACCAAAAATGTGGAGCCTGAGGCTGTCCTCCAAAAGCTTTACAAGAGCACCCCAATGCAATCCACATTCAGTATTATCATGCTGGCCCTGGTGGAAGGCGAACCGCGCATGCTTTCGCTGAAACAGGCTTTACGCGTTTATGTGGAGCATCGGCTGGAAGTGATCCGCCGCCGTACCGAATTTGATCTTCGCAAGGCGAAGGAGCGTGCCCATATTTTGGAAGGTTATCTGGTCGCGCTGAATAATCTGGATGAAGTGATTGCGTTAATCCGCCGCGCGCCTGATGTACCGACGGCACGTACACGATTGATGAAGAAATTCAAGTTGAGTGAAATTCAGGCACAGGCTATTTTAGATATGCGCCTGCGTCGACTGGCTGCTTTGGAACGCAAGAAGATCGAGCAGGAATATAAGGAGCTTAAGGGGATTATTATAGAGTTGGAAGCTTTGCTCATTTCCCCGAAGAAGATGCGGGCCCTGGTAATGGAAGAATTGCTCAAGGTCAAAGAAGCCTATGGTGATCGCCGTCGCACGCAAATCATCAGCCTGGATGGTGAAGGGAAGAAACAGGTACTGCTGACATCGGCAGATTTATTGCCCGAGAAAACTGTCTGGGTGGGTGTGACCCGTGATGGGATTGTCTCGCGCACACGTGATAACAAATCTCCGCGGCCAAGTGGCAAGGAAGCGCCACACTGGCTGGTAAAGGTTTCGACGAGTGATACCCTTTATCTGGTTTCGGAAAAGGGCGCTGCTGCTGCTGTAGCCGTTCACACCTTACCAGAAGCAGAGAAACTCTCTGATGGAACAGTATGGTATAAGGTATCGCCGCTAAAGCCAAAGGATAAGCTTGCTGCTGTTTTTGCATTGCCCGCAAGGCGGAGTGAGTTGGCTGAAGAAAGCTATGTTTTGACAGTGACGCGTGGGGGGATGGTCAAGAAAAGTGCCATTGGTGAATTGCCCGGTCCTTCAGCACAAGCCTTTAATCTGGTCCGTGTCAACGCTGGGGATGTCCTCGGCTGGATCGTTTTGACGGATGGCAAGAAAGATATTCTCCTCGCTACTGCCAGTGGGATGGGGATCCGTTTTGGTGAAGATGATGTTCGACCGATGGGATTGGTTGCGGCTGGTGTGAACGGTGTCAAGTTGGGCGTCGGTGACCTGGTCGTTGGGGCGGAGGTATTACCGCAAGACGGCACTATTTTCATGGTCACATCTGAGGGAAATGGCAAACGTATCACCGCACAGGATTTCCCGACACAGGGACGTTATGGCAAAGGCGTTATTCTCTGGAAACTGCCCGATGGCGAGCGACTGGCGGGGTTGGCGGTTGGCAAAGATACGCTGAATATCACCCTGCATCTGCTCAGGGCGGCAGCTAAATCCACGAGATTGGATGAGGCCCCTCTGCGCATGCGCTCAACTGCTCGCGGCAAACTCGTTCAGGAAGTCAAACTCGGTGATGCGATCATTGGTCTGACGGTGGGATGGGATGTGGAGCGCTTTGTTGAGAAAGTCAAAGAGAAGCCAAAGCCAAAGAAAAAAGCCGAGCCTCCTGTAAAGAAAAAATCACCGGAAAAGAAAGCCCCAGCCAGGAAAAAGCCAGCGGCAAAATCTTCCGCGAAGGGGAAGAAGAAAAAATAGGATTTAAAGATTTCCGAAGTTTAAAAAACTTCGGAAATCTTTTTAATTGGGCTAAGATTGGAGAATAAATGCCACGCAGAATTATAAGTTTTCTCCCAGATAATTATTACCATCTTTATAATCGTGGAAATAATCGTCAGGCTATTTTCTTTGAACAAGAAAATTATCTCTATTTTTTGCGTGGAATGAAAAAGTATTTATTGCCAATTGTAGATATTATCGCCTATTGCTTAATGCCTACTCATTATCATTTGATGGTGAGGGTTAAAGAAACTTCCGAAGTCTCAAAGACTTCGGAAGTTTTAACAGGGGTTTCTGCGGGAATGAAGAAGCTTTCAATTTCCTATACCAAAGCGATCAACAAACGCTTTGATCGAGTTGGGTCTCTTTTTCAAGGGGCATTCCAGGCAAAGGCGATTAAAAATTCTAAGTACCTTCTTCATTTATGTCGCTATATTCACATGAACCCGGTCAAAGACGGTCTGGTTGCCTCTCCAAACGATTGGCCATATTCGAATTACCTGGAGTGGATTGGTAAACGCGATGGGATAATGTTTGATCGAAATTTTTTGGAAGATCAATTTTCGAATATGAATGAATATAAGAAATTTATTCTCGATGATCAGTTTTCACGACAATTGCCAGAAGATTTTATTTTCTACCTGAATGATTTTGAGAAATAAAGATTTATTGAATATCAGACTTCGGAAGTTTTAGAAACTTCCGAAGTCTTTTTAATAAAAACATATAAATGATCTGGGTGGGTATATCCTTCCAACATGAAATCTTTTTCAAAGACCATAACAATTTTTATTGTCACGTTGACGAAATGATGTTTATCCGCTAAAAAGAGTCTTCACTTCCTTTGTTAACCCCTCCAAAGTTTTCTCCCACTCATCCTGAGTTTTCTTAACTGCCGCTGCAAAAGTATAGGCAAACATCGGTCCTTGCTTCGGGGAGTCGAGATTCATCCAGGCGTGCGAGTCTTTGGGGAGTCGGGGCATCACCAGTTCTTTTAGCATGGGAATGTATGAGAGCAGCTCCAGAGGGTAGTAGAGCTTGCCGGAACGAAGCTCGGGACCCTGGATAATATCTTGATCAGCGTGATCCACTTCAGGCGCGGGCGGAGCGGCTTCTTCATCAAATTGGGCCAGCCAGAGCGGAATGTAATTGCTGTGGGCGTAAAAATCCTGTGCGGTATGAGCAAGACGTCCAAAGGCTGCCCAGGCATCCTCTACTTTTCCTGCTGCCAATGCCGGGAGGATCAGGGCGCGGTTTTTTTCGATATAGGCATAGCTCCTTTCAAAGGCGTTGTTATCGAAATGATATTCATCATGCCCAAACTGGCCGCGGGGATAATCCTGTTTGATATTCGCATTGGTGATAGCTTTTAGCGCACGGGGACTGAGTTTCTTTTCCAAACCTTTTTGCAAGATTTGACGATGATAAGGGATGATCATTTTGGATCCTAAGGAATATAGATGGAATTTCTCCGAATTATACCTTGCCCTCTATAGGCGGGGCCGGGTGTATAATTGCGCCCATGTCAAATTTTTACACTCGTAAAGGCGACGACGGAACGACGGGATACCTCGGTGAAGGCCGCCTGCCTAAATACCATCCACGCATGGAGGCCATCGGAACGCTCGACGAAACGACCGCGGCCCTGGGATTGGCCCGCTCCCTTGTGCGGTCGCCAACCCTCAAGCCGATTCTGATCCAGATTCAGCGGGACTTGTACGGACTGATGTCCGAAGTTGCTGCCACACCCAAAAATGCTGACCGTTTCAGCAGCATCGATGCCTCCCGTGTGGACTGGCTTGAAGAGCAGACCGACTCCCTTAACAAGACCATCGATATGCCATCAGAATTCATTCTTCCTGGCGAAACGCCTGGAGGCGGTGCCCTCTCCCTCGCCAGGGCAGTCACCCGTCGTGCCGAGAGAAGGATCGCAGCACTGCTTGCTGAAGATGAATTAAAAAATAAGGAATTACTGCGTTATCTCAATCGCCTTTCTTCGTTATGCTTTGTCCTTGAGCTGGCTGAAAATCAATATGACGGCAAAGAGACTCTAAAGGCGAAGAAATAAAAATTGCTCTTTGTGAGCGAAACTCAAAAGCGCAGGATTCTCTTCGATAAGACATTATTTAGGAATTTTAATGATCGGAACAATAATTAATGTAATCGCCATCATCGTTGGCAGTACCTTGGGAATATTTTTTGGCTCCCGATTGCCAAAGACCATGAAAAGCACGATTACCGCAGGTTTGGGATTATTTACCATCTCCATTGGTCTCTCCATGTTTCTAAAAACCGAAGAATCATTGATTGTTTTGGGTGGTCTTTTGGTCGGTGCGGTTTTGGGGGAATGGTGGAAAATCGAAGAAGGTTTGGAAAACCTCGGCCGTTGGTTTGAAACCCGTTTTGGTGGAAATAATGCCGAAGAGAGCCATCGTTTTATTCGCGGTTTTGTAACGGCCTCTCTCATTTTCTGCATTGGACCACTGGCCATTTTAGGTTCCATTCAGGATGGCCTTGTTGGTGATTATGAACTCCTGGCTGTTAAATCTGTTTTGGATGCCTTTGCTTCTTTGGCATTTGCGTCTACATTTGGTATAGGGGTGGTATTTTCTGTTTTCCCCGTATTTATTTATCAGGGTGGGATTACTTTATTCGCTGGTCTGCTCAATGCTGTGGTCACCGATGCGATGTTGACGGAGATGACCGCTGCCGGGGGAGTGATTCTGATTGGCCTGGCGATCTCGAGTTTATTGGAGATCAAGAAAATTCGGATAGGCAGCTTTCTTCCTGCGCTGGCGGTAGCCCCACTGATCGTGTGGATTTTAAGCCTTTTTTCCTAACCTTTACCTTCCTTTTAATGAAAAAGCGGATATGGCTGCCATATCCGCTTTTTGAATTTACCAGCCAGCATTTCTTAGTTCAAACCCATTGCTTGAAGTCCATCAGTGATAATTTGTTCAAAGGATGCAAAAGGATAGTTGCCAGGTAGGAGTTGCTTTACTTCTTCTCCATCAAGGATATATGTGATAATGAAAGCAGGTGTTCCGCTGATGCCTTCAGCTTTGGCATCAATTTCGTCCTGAATGGCACGATCATAATAAGTCCCATTATCCATGCAAGCTTTATATTGATCCATATCTTTTACCCCCGCTGTTTTTGCCCATTTTTCCAATTGTACCTTGTTAAATGTCAGGGGTTGGTTGGCATAGATCAAATCATGCAGTTCAAAAAACTTGTTTTGATCTCCAGCACAATAAGAGGCTTCAGCAGCAAGTCGGGGTTGTGCACCACTCAACATTTCACCAACTGATCGATAAGTAAAGTGGACTATACCAGTATTTACATACTCTTCTTCTAGAAGGGGTTCTGTCTCAAGAGCAAAATCGGCACAGTGCCCACATTTATAATCTGCATATTCAACAATTTTAATCGGTGCTTCAGGATCGCCCATTGTATTACCCTGTGCCATCTCACGTGACCTGTAATCATTACTGGTAGGTGGCTGGCCCATTATTAATGCCGCTGTAATTAACCCTGCACCAATAATAATGGCGCCTATGGTCATCATTCGGCGTTGCTGTTTTTGCTTGCGATGTCTCTCGCGAACTTCCTGGCGTTTACTCATACTTTCTCCTAGTTTAAATTTGATTCATAAGTGAATATTTTGCCATGTTAAAGTTCTTTTGTCCAATTAGAGAAAGCTTAGAAAATAAAATTATCAGAAAACGGATTCATCCCTGAGATGGACTTGATCCCATTTAAATGAATTTATCCCCGCCCTGGCCTGGTAACCGCCAGGAAAAAGCTCCCGGCATTATAATCCGGGAGCTTTTCAGCTTTTTGTATTTTCGTTATAACTTTTCCAGCCAATTAATGATCGTTTTGAAAACATCTGCCTGTTCCGGTTCGTTATGGATTTCATGATAAAAACCATCCCAGATTTTCAATTTCACCTTATCCCCAACCTTCTCGGCAAACTCACGACTGGCATCGGCAGATGTCAATCGATCCGCGCTGCCGTGCATTAGCAGGAGAGGGAGGGAAAATTCATCGGCATTTTCCAATGCCCACAATCCAGATTCATACATTCCAACAAAGAGGCGGGCTGAAATTTTATCGTGGACCAATGAATCCTCTTCGTAGGCACGCACCACTTCCAGGTCACGTGAAAGTGCGGCGGTTTCCAATCCCGAAGCCTGGATGAAGGCCGGGTAAATTTTATCCATTGTTTTCCCCATGAATACCTTCACCGCAGGTGGCTCGAAGGCTAGTTTTATCCAGGGACCGGTAGCAATCACGCCCAAAAGTTTGGGCTTCCGTCGGAGCGCATAATTCAGAGCGAGATTTCCGCCCATACTATGTCCATAAAGAATACGGGGCAGATCGGGGTAGTTTTCATCTACTTCGGCAAGAAAAGCCTCAATATCATCAAGCAACGTTTCATAAGAAGGTGTATGTCCGCGGGGTCCATCCGATTGCCCGTGCCCCCGCTGGTCAAAACCGATCATGGAATAATCCGCGTCGTTCAGCGCTGCGGCAAGATTTTTGTACCGTTCTAAATGTTCACCATGCCCATGAGTCAGACAAATTATGGCTTTTGGCGGATTTTTAGATGGAAAAGAATGCGCAAAAAGTTCCAGTCCGTCCTTGCTCTTAAAACGCCATTTAATTTTGCTTCGGTTTTTTTCACTCATCTCTTTCCTCCAAATACTATATCAAATTTTCTCAGCTTTTCTTGCCGGTTGCCAGGCAAATTTATCTTGCCGAATTCAGGGGCATTATTCCCTTCATAATCCTGAAATAGATTGGGAAAAATAATTGGGAAAATCAATCACTATTTATGGCCTCTCCAACTTCAAATCGACAACAAGAATCACCTTTTGCGAGGCAGTCGGTTTCTGTTATGGCATACTCTTTGCCAGTCGCCCATTTAATGGCCTCTCCAAGAGAGCCAAGATAAAGATAGCAGATGGGCTTGTCGCTTTTTCGGCTATGACAAATTGCACAGGATGATTCAGCATAGGCAATCGTCTCACCATCTTCCTCTACCCATGCATCTACCTGCGGGTTAGATTTTTTTAAGGCGCTAGCCATGCTATTCAAAATAAATTTAATGCGTTGCTTCTGCGGCAAAAGCTTTAGGGCTGTTCCCGCAACGCCAAGAAGTGCAGCCTGCTCGTTGACAGCATATTGAAAGGATGCTTTCCCAATCCTTTGCAGCATACCGCGTCCACCACGCCCATAAAACTCTTCAATAGCCTGATTAAAACGAGCATATTCAGAGGCCTCGATGCCTGGCTCAAGATTATCGGGAGGTAGATTATTCACAAAACGGTCTAAATTGCTCACGCGTAAAATGGCATTCAAGCCGTTTGTTCCCATCACCTCTTCAGCAGAAGATAATGCCTGCCGTACAATTGTGTTGACGATTACTGCATCCTTACGATGTCCCATTACGCCTCCTTTCCTTGCCCATTCTTGTAAATCTGAAAAGTAAATAAGGGATACTCTTCCTCCGTAGGCTCAAAACCATTCTTTGTATAAAGGGCTATTGAACGCTTATTTTTGCTTTGTGTGTTTACACTAAGTTGTTTTATGTTTTTTTTGAGTAATTTTTTGAGGAGATCACCGAGAATTGCGGATGCAATCCCCCGTCGCTGTATTTTTGGATGGATTGCCAGCCTTGCAAGATGTGCTCCAAAAGGGCTGTGCGTGCTGATCTGGTAGCCAATGATGCCCTCAGTTGCAACAGCGACTGTTGCGACCACAGCCTGCGAATATGCTTGCTCCAACATGGGTGGCAGATTCTGCCAGAGAGGTTTAAAAGCGGCTGCATCCACCTCTGCCACCTGAGAAAGATCAGCCTCAGTCATCGAGCGGATCGTGACACCTTCGGGTAGGGACCACTCGGGCACCCTCTCTTTCGCCCAGGAAAGCATCAATATTTGCTCATCCTGAACAAAACCGCTTAGCTGGAGTAAATTTTTCATCCACCCTTTTAATGAGATGGATGCCACTTTTACATCGCCTTCTTCGGCTAATTCTTTTTTGGCGTTTTCCCATAGGATATCCCAGGCTTTGAGAGCCGGGATTCTCGCTGCATGCGCAAAAAGTCTTAACCAGATAACATCTTTTTTATCCTGCGGGCATGCCAGAACTGCCACAATACGGGAGTTTTTTTCAAGCACCCAATAAAAGGGTGAACCAAGCCAATCCGTGGGATGTCGCCAGTCCAGATGCCGATGCACATGTCGCTCAAAGAATATTAGATTTGCAATATCTTGATGATCTTTGGCGAGCGCGGGCCGGATCTGGTAACTATTTGTCATTACTGGATAATACGCATGATGAATTTCAAGAAACGTTGAAACAGATTGGGCTTTTGAGTTGCACCAAGTGAATCGAGCATGATATTTGCCGTATCTTGTAACTTCCCTTTGCGAAATTTTATGGCAGCCATAGATTTGAGAACAGTTGCTTCCAAGTCCCCTTCGCCAATTTCTCCAAATAGGGCGGCAGATTTGGCATATTTCTCAAGGGCTTTGTCTGATTGCCCAAGCGCATCCAATGCTGCGGCTTGATTTCCCAGCGCCATTGCCTGTCTAAGCAGATCTTTTGCTTCGGCGAATACCAGATCGGTGCCATGAACAGCTTCAAGCGATTCTTCTGCCCTCTCTGCTTGGAGGAGAGCAACACTGAGATTATTCTTCGCTTCAGCTGCATCGAGAAAATTTTCTTCTTCGGTATAGATCTTTACAGCATTTGAAAAGGATTGTACAGCGTTTTCAAAATCGCCTTTTCCAAAATATTTTTTCCCACTTTCTGAGAGCTTTGTGGCAGTAGTTTCCATACTTCAAAACCTTCCAATTTAAAAAGTAATATCCAGGATCCCTTCAGCAACGGAGCGTAACTTATCTGCGGAAAGATCGCTCAGATTATGCGCCAGTTCAATATAAGGGCGGTTTATTGGTTGACTGACAAACTCTCGAAGCTCCGGAGGAAGGTTGAGAAAATCTTCAATTGCTTTTTGGCGTATCATCCACTGACCGATCGGACCGTTTTTATCGATAAACCTGTCGGTTTGACTGCCAAGAATCGAGATTAATATTTCCAGTACGGGTAATGGGATTGAGCGTTCTCCCAGCTCATAGGCCTTGAGGCGACTTTTGGGAATGTCTCCTTGCTTAGCAAGGGCTTTCATTGAAATGCTGGCATTCATTCGCTCCTGGCGCAATAAAGCGCCAATCATTCGCTGACGCAAGCCCACCAGACGCGGCAAATCAAGCGGTTCTGTAGGGGGAGCATTGTCAGAGATGGCTTCTTGTCCCCAAAAATGTGAGATCGGAAGATTGAGAAAAAAAGCCAAAACTTCAAGTTCTGGTAAAGAAGGTGCTTTAGTCCCATTTTCATATGAGCGAAAAATGCCGCTAGTGACGCCAATTACTTCGGCACATTCATTAATGCTCATCCGTGAAGCTGTACGAGCATCGTGAATGAGGACGCCAAGCGTTTTTGATCGGAGGGTGATTCGAGTCTTGGTTTCCATTATTTCCTCAATAGGCATTAATAATTATTACAGGACTTACGCAAAATACCTTTTTTCTCGCTGCGTTGTAGCTTGTCTACAATACCCCAACGCAGAGCATTGGGACTAGGACTATAAAAATGCGTAAGTCCTATATTATATAAAGATGATGTGATTATAGCAGATGTACAGTTAGTGTCTTCTGCGATTAGAGGCAAGCATGGCTGTGATATTTGCGCCAAAAACTTCTGCGCCAAGTTTAAATCCGGCAGCTTCAAGGCGAGGATAAAACATCGGACGGATACCCGTTGGTTTCATTTCTCCAAGAATCTTATCATTAGCCCCAACCCCAGTTTGAGCAAATTTGAAGATATCGCTTAAGATAATGGTATCCCCTTCCATCCCAGCTACTTCAGAGATAGCAACTACTTTGCGTGATCCATCTTTTAGCCGTGTTTGTTGGACGATTAGATCAATAGCGGATGCAACCTGTTGACGGACAACCTTTATGGGAAGATCCATTCCGGACATGAGAACAAGGGTTTCGAGGCGAGAAAGAGCATCTCGAGGTGAGTTGGCGTGAACAGTTGTCAACGAGCCATCGTGCCCCGTATTCATGGCTTGAAGCATATCTAAAGCCTCACCGCCGCGGACCTCACCAATGACGATCCGATCTGGTCTCATGCGCAGCGAGTTGCGTACCAAATCGCGAATACTTACCCCGCCAAATCCTTCAGCATTAGTCGGTTTGGTTTCTAGACGAACGATATGATCTTGCTGAAGTCGTAGTTCAGCGGCATCCTCGATAGTGACAATCCGTTCAGTTTCAGGAATGAAGCTGGATAAAATGTTGAGCAGGGTGGTTTTGCCTGAGCCCGTTCCTCCTGAGATGATGATATTTAACCGGGCAAGTACACAGGCACGAAGAAATTCCGCCATATTTTTGGTAATTGAGTCGAAATCAATGAGTTGGGAAACTGATAATTTATCCTTGCCAAACTTTCGGATAGTGATCGAAGGACCATCAATAGCAACAGGTAAGACAACAGCATTAACACGGGAGCCATCCGGCAGGCGGGCGTCTACCGTAGGACTGTCTTCATCCACACGACGTCCCAGAGGAGAGATGATCCGTTCGATAATACGACGAACATGGTCATTATCTTCAAAGGTAACGGTTGTTTTTGTGAGTTTCCCTTCCCGTTCGACATAAATATTTTTAGGTCCATTGACCATTACTTCGCTTATATTGGGGTCGTCCAAAAGAGATTGGATAGGGCCAAAACCAAAAAGCTCATCAACAACTTCTTTGAAAATATGATCGCGCATATCAACTGGGAGATTAAGATTGGCGCGTTGGTAAACATCGCTGAGACGCTGCGATACATATTCTTGGCGGTTTTCCGCGGGGGCTTCACCGCTTTCAATTTCTTCTGAAATTGTATTGATAAGATAGTATTTTAGTTTGAGTAAATTAGGAGAAGAAAGTTGCGAGGTACCCGGTTCTAATCTGCTCATGACAGATTCTCTTCTTCCTTGCTATTTATATCGGGCATCACCCAAACAATCTGTTTTTTTTGGACGGCAATGAATTCAGTGTGATATAAAACTTTCCCCTCTGGGTTGAGAACATCGGCTTCGGTAAGAGCCAGAAAGTCAATATCCTGGTTAAGCTCATCTTTTAGTCGGGCATCCTTGCGGACATGAACTGTTCCATTAATGAGATGTGTCGTTGTTTGTACAAGGACAGGGGTAGGGATTTTCGTGATTATATCTGTAAAAAATTTTCCTTTATCGTCAATTTCAATTGTCATGACAACCTCTCTGTGACTATTGGTTATATACGAGCGATTAAGCTTATTGCCAAATTATTATTCGCTTTTCTCCTCAGCGATATTATTATTACCTGACTGATCATCATCTGTTGGAGGCATAAGATACCCTAAGCCAGTGCGTGTAACGATGTGAGTTGGGGCATGAGAATCCTTTTCAAGTTTTTGTCTTAAGCGGGCAATACTGACCCACAGGATTTCTTTCTCGTTGCGATATTCCGGCCCCCAAATGCTGGTGAGTAACTCTTCTGCACTCATGATCTTGCCCACGTTATGGACAAATTGTAGCAAGAGGCGGTACTCGGTTGCTGAAAGCGGGATTGGATCTTTTTCGTTATCTCGCCAGACCTCAGCGCGGGCAAAGTCGACGCGGATTTCTTCATGGGAAAAATAGCGTGTTTGGGTAATATTGGTTGTGACCTCTGCTCGCCGTAAGACAGCACGGACCCGCGCAAGTAATTCGGTGGCAGAGAAAGGCTTAGCCAGATAATCATCTGCACCTAGATCAAGACCGCGAACGCGATCTTTTTCATCCCCTTTGGCTGTAAGCATGATGATCGGAACGTTGGAATACTCCCGGATACGCTGACAGGTTTGAAATCCATCCAGTTCGGGCATCATTACATCAAGCAAAATCAAATCGAAAGGCTGCGAAGAAAATAGTTCAATGGCTTCTACACCATTCGATGCAGTGATTATCTCATATCCATCTGTCTGCAAATTTGCGTCCAACAGACGTTGGTAGCGTATTTCATCATCAACAACAAGGATGCGTTTTGACATGGCTTTATTCTCCTTCACCCAAAAATCTTATGTTATTGTGTAGGTAATTCGATAATAAATTGTGTGCCCTTTTGTTTCTTGGATTCTGCCCAAATCTTACCATGATGTACATCAATAATCCGTTTGCAAATGAATAACCCCAGGCCGGTCCCTGTTTTGCCAGGATGATCTGGAACGCGATAAAAGCGATCAAAAATATAAGGGAGATGTTCGGCTGGGATTCCATCGCCATTGTCCGCAAAAACGACCTGAATGGATGATGAATTGATCGCCTTAATAGTGATCTCGATCCTTGATTGAGGGGCGTATTTCAAAGCATTGCTGAAAAGATTTTCAAAAACTTGTGCCAAGCGCGTATTATCTCCCTGAATGATTTTGGAGGATTCGCTTCTAAATATAACTTCAAGATTTGGATAACGCGCCCTAACGCGAGTGATCATATCCCTGATCAAAGCATCAAGACGTAGTGGTTGAAAACTCATCTCTACTGTGCCGCTTTCAAGTCGTGCCGATTCGAGAATATTATCAATTAACTCGGTCAAATGATCGGTTTCCTCGTCGATGATGGTCAAAAACTCGCGACGCGTATCCTCATCCCAAAGAGTATCCTCGCGCAGCAGAGTGGTGCTGTACCCTTTAATAAAACCCAGTGGGGTGCGAAGCTCATGCGAAATGGTTGCCACAAAGTCATCCTGCAAGCGCATTTGTCTTTGTGCTGCTTCAAGTTCAGCAATGCTTTCTTGCAAGGCACGCTTCTCGAAAATATAGGCGATTACTGCTGCAGCAAGCGTGGCAAGATCAATATGTCCTGGCTTATATTCAGGGCCGCCAAAGCGGACCAGCGTAAGTACACCGATCAATTTCCCTGAAGCTATAAGTGGCAAGCCAATCAGGTAAGGTTCCTTAACTCGGTCTGTTATATTTGTAGCTGACTTTTTGGGTACTTCCAGGGTGATCTCCTCGTTATAGATCACCTTGTTTGCAATCTCTTCCCCCCAACTTGCATCAGCCTCAGCTTTTTTGCCTCTTCCGATTGCCCGCGCATAGGCAATTTCGGAAGTGCCCCCGCTTTTATCTGTGATATAGATTGCAAAATTATCAAAAATAAGTGCATCCCGCAAGGTTGCGATTAAAAAATCAAGAGCAACCTTCCAATCCTCTTCCTGGACGGTATTTTGCCATAGGCTATATCCAATGGATGGGTCAGTATATTTCATTGGAATGCTGCCCTCATTCTTTAATTTCGCTCGCTGCCAATAAGGGGAACTTGATGGTAGTCCCCCTACCTTCGACAGAATTTATGTCGAGCATCGATCCATGAGCCTCTACGATCTGTTGGACCAGAAGCAAGCCCAATCCCATCCCGCCATAGCGTCGTGATGCTGCGTTATCTAATTGATGAAAAGGACGGAATAATTCGTTCAAACGTCCAACAGGGATGCCTATCCCTGTGTCGCTGACTATAATGGATATCAGTTTTTCACCCTCTTGTTCTATGCGCAATTCTACGCGACCACCCGCAGGGGTAAATTTGATTCCGTTATCCAATAACTGACCCAGTACCCAGGTCAATTTCTGCTTATCCGCGTGTATGGTGGGAAGGACCTCATCTAACACCTCAACGACAGAAACTTCACGATCTTCAGCTTTGTTTGAGACTGCCTCTACAGCGAGGTGTGCAATGGGTCGAATATCTATTATTTTTCGATTCAGTGTCAGCTCTCCTCGCGAGGAAATTGAGACCATGATCAGATCTTCAACCAGACTTTCCAGTCGAATTGTGGCCTGTCGACTAATTTCTACAGCCTCTTTTTGTTCTTCGTTAATCCCTCCCAAGGATTCAGTGACCAATAGATCAAGATAGCCTTTGATCACCGTAAGTGGTGTTCTCAATTCATGAGAGATATTTGAGATGAAATTGGTCTTAAGCTCAGAGAGATCAGAGAGCTTTTCCAGGGCATTTTGAAGCTCAGCTGTTCGTTCCAGAACATGCTGCTCCAGATTGCGATTTGTATCCTGAAGCGCACTGCGTAGTTGTAAGATTTGCTCTGTTATTGCCCTGTCGAGCAAGTCTTTTGAAACGATATTTAACTCCAGAAGAGTTTGTCCGATGAGTAAAATATTTCCGCTAGTTTTTCTTTCTTGTTGATAGGCAAGTGCTTTTTTAAGATCATCATCGCTAATATGACCTTGCTTTACCAGATGTTCACCCAGCCGAGGCACCAGCATTTCAGGGATTAACATAAGGTTGGGATTTGTCATGATTTTGCCTATACCGTATCGTTTGCTTTTTGGGTGACCTCAAAAAAAGCTATTGGTAATTTGCATAAAAACAAGGAAATAAAATCAAGAAATTTATAAAAGTTTTTCAAGGAGAGCATCCAAATCTTCATCAGAGGAATAATATAAGGTAATATTACCGCCTTTTTTGGCATAACGCATAGAAACCTTGGTCTCAAATCGCGATTGAAGGCGGTTTTCGATCTCAACCACCTCTGGTGATTTGGCAATCTTTTCTTTAGCGACGGGTTTTTCGCCATTTAGTTTATTGACCAACTGCTCAGTCTGGCGAACGTTGAGCCGTAATGCGATCACTGTTTGCAAGGCTGCCTCCTGTGCCTGTGCAGCAGAAAGCCCCAGCAGGGCGCGGGCATGACCCTCACTGATCAACTTATCCACGAGAGCGGCTTTCACCGGTTCTGAAAGTTTACGCAAACGTAATGTGTTTGTAACGGCCACGCGGCTTTTTCCAACCTGCCTGGCGATGGCCTCATGTGAAAGGTCAAATTCATCGGTCAGCTGATGATAAGCCTCAGCCTCTTCAAGGGGACTCAAATCGGCGCGCTGGACATTTTCGATCAATGCCCACTCCAACTGTTGCTGGTCGCTGACTTGCCGGATCACAACCGGGACGCTCGATAATTGGGCCTGGAGGGAGGCTTTCAGGCGACGTTCTCCGGCGATAAGCGAATAAGACCCATCACCGTTTGGAGTGATAATCAGCGGCTGGATGACCCCATGCTCACGGATCGAAGCAGCCAATTGCTCCAATTCCTCCTCATCAAAATAGCTGCGAGGTTGTCTTGGGTTTGGAGAAATCCTGTCAATCGAAACCTGTTGAATGCCGCTATCAGGCTTTGGTACGCTGGAGGTTTCAGTACTCGTAATGAGCGAGTCCAACCCTTTGCCTAGTCCACTTCGTTTTGCCATATTTTCTCCAAATCCACTTTCCCTGAAAGGGAGAGAGCTTGTGTAAGGGTCAGTTCAAATCCCCTGCCAATAATTCCTTTGCGAAGGCATCATATGCCATTGCCCCAACAGATTCGGGAGCATAAGCGGAGATCGGTAAGCCATAGGAGGGCGCCTCTGCCAGGCGGATATTACGCGGAATGACGGTCTTGAATACCAGCTTGGGGAAGTGCTTATTCACTTCTGTGACCACGTCGTTGGCGAGATTTGTTCGACGGTCGAACATTGTTAGAATAACGCCACGCACGCGCAATTCCGGGTAAAGAGCCGAGCGTACTTTTTGAATCGTCTCTGTCAGTTGACCGAGTCCCTCCAGGGCGAGATATTCACATTGTACGGGAATGATGACACCATCCTGAGCTGCCATTAAGCCATTGATCGTCAGCAACCCCAGAGAGGGGGGGCAATCGATGAGAATATAATCGTATTGATCGTTTAATAAAGTCAGCGCATTTTTCAACCGGGTTTCCCGCCCGCTTTCATCGACCAGTTCGACCTCTGCCCCAGCCAATGCCGGTGAAGAAGGCAAAAGGGAGAGATTAAGGCGTTCATTTTTCAGGATCAATGAGGCGGGAGGTTGCCCACCCAATAATGCCTGGTATGAGCCGTTTTCCACACTATGTTTATCGATACCGAGGCAGGATGTTGCATTGGCTTGAGGATCAATATCCACGATCAGCACTCGCTGTCCATGTAGGGCGAGATATGCGCCAAGATTGATGGCGGTGGTTGTTTTAGCGACACCGCCTTTTTGATTTACGAGTGTATAAATACGTGCCATGAACTAATAAACCTCCATCTGGCATTGTTGAATTTCTTCTTCGGTGGGAATGCCCGCCAGCCCGCGGCGGGAAACAGAATAAGTTGCCAATCGAGTAGCGAAACGCGCTGCCTCCCAGGGGTCTCGGGTGCTGTGCAGGCGGATGAAAAAAGCCGCTGCAAAAATATCGCCGGCGCCGGTGGGGTCGACCACATCCATGCTGGGTGCAGGAAAACGGCGCAGATCATGATTCCAATAAATCCTTGCGCCCGCGCTGCCTTCTGTAAGAGCAAGAATGCGGCTGGCGAGGGAGATCTCTTCGATGATCTCCTCGTCATCCCCTATATCTTCGATGCTCAACACAGCGGCGCTGGCCTGGTTCAGGCTGGCCTCCATTTGTGCCCATTTTTTCGGTTCCACATGCCCATCTGGTCCCCAACTGCGCAACCAGCCCTGGGGTGTCAATCCGAGCAATGCGGGGGCAAAGCCTGCAGGCAGTTGTGAGTCAATCTCCTGGTCGATAGGTCCCAGGTGGATGATCGATGTACGCTGCCAGACCTCTGGCACCTGTTCGTATTGAATTTGCGCGGCGCGCCCTTTCAGCATAAGTTGACGGTATGAGGGGGCATCATCAATCTCAAAACTGGTCGTTTCTTTGGATGGGATCACGTAAACAAGAATATCTTTGAATGCTTCCAGGGAGATATGATCAGGATTGAAGCTGGTTACGACTCCCACACGCAAACCAAGGGCCCGGGCTGTGAGTGCGGCATAGGCCGCTGTCCCGCCAAGCTGCTCGCCCGCCGGGGTTAAATCCAGAGAAATATGACCGATTACAAGGTAATCTATTTTTTCAAAGGTGGAGAGATTGAGCATGGCTAGATTATACCTGAGATGGGTGGCTGTGAAACATATCAGCTTTATGAGGATTTGGATAAAATTAGGCTCTTTGAGTTATCGGGTGGGAAAGGAGCGCGTCGCACCTGACCTTTGAGTTGATTCCCTTTAATCAGGCGATGTTCAAGAGATGGACCAATCTCGTTAATGCTGGTGCGACGCACTTTTCGTCAAGTCACCACATAAAAAAGCCAAAGAACCAAAATTTAATCTAACGGGGGACGCTATTCTGAGGTAATTATGCTATACTTTTTTAACCTACCTTAACCTAGAAAATGAGGATTAAAAAAATGAACAAACGCTATGCTTCAAGCAGATTGACCTCCGGCAATTTTCTTTTCCCAGACGAAGTCACCGTTGCAGAGGATGGAATCCACTTTGTCAAACGCCGTATCTTTGGTTCAGATGAGGAGATCATCTCTTATGGCAAGATCGCTTCGGTTAAATTGAACTCAGGGATCTTTTTTGCTGATATCACCGTCGAGACCACGGGGGGTTCACAGCCGATCTTCATCAATGGACTGATGAAAGGTGGTGCGCAAGAGATCAAGGATGCGATCCGCTACTATCAGGGACAGGAAGAATAATGGTGGAGGCCTCTTTGTTGGTGCTTGGCCATATTAATCATTATGCCCAAAGATATAAGTGATTAATTATGCTGCTTGAAATAATGCAGTCGAAGGCGATTGAAAAAGGGCTTCTCAAAAGGGGTGATGAAATTGATCTAGAGAGAGCCTTTCAGCTGGTACGGGATATCCCCTATACCAGGGCCAGCTCCCGCGAACCAGAAATAATAATAGAGGAGTGGCGCGGGACCTGTTCAGGGAAACATTATCTGCTTAAAGCACTATTTGCTGAACTGGGGTATGTCTCCCGTTTGATCGCCTGCACAGCCGTGGAAACTATCGATCCGAAGAAAACCTTTGGTAAACTGCGAACATTGCTCAAACAGTCAGATGGCCGCTTTGTGGATGTGCATAATTATCTGATCCTTGAATTGCCAGAGGGGGGATGATCGTGGATGCGACCTGGCCCATCTCGACCAAAGGGATGGGAACAGTTGTTAATGAGCACTTTCATTTAGGCGAGGCCCAACAAATTGCCACTGAGCCACTGAAATCCTGGGAGGTTCCTGAAGATCGTGATTCCCAGGAATTCAAGAATGAGATCTTGAAAGAGAGCTTTACAGCGGAAGAGCTGGCGCACAGGGATGAATTTGTCAATACTTTGGGCAAGATGACCAATAGCAGGTTGATCAGGCTTCTGGTACGGTTGGAAAAGCTGGTGAAGAGGGAGAATGTAAGATAAATAAGGAATTTTAAAGAATAGACCTCTTGCATAAGTGCTCCCGGCGGCGTCCCCGCCGCCGCCCTAAAGGATGCTATAGCAAAGGACGGCGGCTAGAGCAGTGTCAAAAAGGGGCTTTTGCTAGCAGTCTAATATAGTTTCAAGAAGATTTTATTGGTAGATATGAAAAACCCAAGTTCCCAGAAGATCAAAATCCAAAATTATTTTTTTATTTCTGCTTGCTTTCTGTTAACTGCTTGCGGATCAAGATCCGTTCCTCTATCAACGCAGATGCCCTGCAAGCCTGAAAGTTTGGGGAGATTGGAAATGCAGGATATGCCATCAATGAGCTGGCAATCATATAATCAGAAGGATGGCTTACCCGCTGATAGTGTCACATCATTGGGGATTGACCCTGCGGGGGGGGTATGGATCGGCACAGGGAGGGGAGTGTCCTATTATGACGGGGTTGATTGGGCAACATTCACCGATCAGGATGGCTTATTGAGCAACCTGACCATGTCTGTGGCTGTAGATCCAAGGGGTACGGCCTGGTTTGGCAGTGATCTGGGGATATCCCGCTTTGATGGCGATACGTGGACGCATTTTACCGAAGCAGAGGACTTGCCTGTCGGATATATTCAGGTGCTATCCATTGATGAGGGTGAAAGGATTTGGGCCGGGATCGTTGGTGCAGGCTCTGATTGGGCATTTGGAAATGGCGCTGCAAGTTTAGATGACAAGAAGACCCCGAATAAAGCGGATGATCTCCTGCAAAACTATTTACCAACCCGTCAACGGATGGCCGGCGATATTGTCAGCGCGATAATAGATCTGGGATCGGCCGGGATCTGGTTCGGGGTCACGCCTGAGGGCACGGTGCGGGCGAATAGCGGCCGGGGTGGGATCTGGCGTCTGTCCGAATCAAATACTCTTGATACGGGTGATGATCAATGGGAAGTGAGAAGGATGACGGATGGGGTTATCAGTAATACAATCACATCCTTTGCCCTGGCCCCGGAGGGTGGTTTGTGGGTGGGGGCTTTGGATGGATTAATGTTCTTGCCACCAGAAGCAGTTCGTAACTTTAGCTTTGACGACCCAAAATGTTACACAACCATCAGTGGCTTACCCAGTGATCGGATTCTCTCTCTGGCTGTCTATGCTGATAATCGTGTCTGGATCGGCACAGATGCTGGATTGGTTCTAATGCAAAACGGGCAAATCACTACCATCACAAAATTGGATGGCCTGGCTGATAATTATATCCGCGCGATCGCGATTGCCCCGGATGGGGCTGTGTGGGTAGCGACACCATTTGGGGTTAGTGTTGGGCGGTAGATATTTGGTGTTAAAGCTAATATACGGACCAGTTATGTAGCTGGTGGGGGTCTCCAAGACCGTTGTAAACTCAAATTCACAAAGGTAAAGTAAATGCTTACTCGTTGCTTATCCCTACAATGCGATCAAAAATCAGGGTGGCAGCATCAATGCATGCTACTTTGACCTTCTGCCAGTTGCGCCAGCGTTTTGCTAAATTTTTATACTCATCCAGATTGAGTTCTTCGAGATCGAAAGGTAGTGGCTGTGACAATTGAATCTGCAATTGTTGCAAAGCTGACTCTTCATTTGGTTGAGGATATAAATGATCAAATGAACGCAAAGCCTCAATCATTTTCTCTGTGCCAATATGGTCAGCCAGGGCTACAAAATCAAGATAGTCTCGAGTTGCGTTACGCTTAAGAATTAATACTCCCTTGATGCGAAGTATTTCGCCCTCTGTTGGGACAGAAATTTTCCCCCCCAAATGTTTGATCTCTGTAGTTTCCAGGGGTTCATCTCGAATCAATTGTCGCACCCCGGTTTCGATTCCATCCAAGCTACCAAGGATCAGGACTGGACGTTTGACGCGAGCAGTTTTCCACCCTGCGACCGACTCTAATTCAGCCAGCACATCATCAAAGCGTTGTCGCAGATCGGTCAAAATATGATCGGCATCCACAGACAGACGATGAGTAGCATATACAGATGCGGCTGTGCCACCAACGAGAACAGATTCAGGCAGAATTCGTTGCAAGTGAGCCGCAGAGGAGAGAACCTGCTCCCACTCAGGCAAGTTGTCGTTCGACATATTCTTTCCAGAAATGATAACGCTGCGCGTAAGGGTCTGATAAATGAGCGCGACAAACCTTAAGAACCTTATCTATCATATTCTTGTCTTTTAGGACTGCCTGACGCAACTCTGCCCAGTCCTGGCGCTTGCCGCGAGCAATGACGTCATCAATGGCAGCCAGCGTAAATTCCTGGTGGGTAAGATGGCGGTGGTACATAGGGTCATTATACCTGAAATGATTTCACCATAAGGTGCGTAGTTTTGGGTGAGGGTTACGTCGCCAGCGGGGTGAGTTAATTGACGCACAGAGCCTAGAGCATCGCCAAGGAAGTATTTGGCAGCGAGGCTTGTTTGCGTAAGTCAAGCGGTTTAATATTGAAGTATTGCCGCTTGATCTCCCCAATGAACTTGCTTAACTGTCAATCGGGTCTTCGGGGTGGGCTTCGTTCCAGAGTGTGATAATCTACGCCTCGCTTGTACCAGTCTTCGAGTTCGGAATGACAGGCGCGCTCATGGTAGAATTTCCGCGTGCAGTTGGAGCGGCGTGCAGAGATCGACCCGTAAAAACTATACATTTACCACCAAAAATGGAGAGGAAACCCAACAATGGATATCGCCATCATGATCGAAGGCCAGAACGGACTGAACTGGCCGCGCTGGAAAAAGATTGTGCAGCTCGTGGAAGATTTGGGCTTTGCTGGTTTATATCGTTCAGACCATTTCACCAATAGCAATCCGCCGGATATCGACTCTCTGGATCTATGGGTTTCCTTCACCTGGCTAGCCGGCAATACCAAACGCATCGAATTTGGCCCATTGGTAACACCATTCTCTTTCCGCCATCCTGTACATACCGCGCGTATGGCAAGCGCCATAGATGACCTTTCCAATGGACGTTTGACACTCGGCCTGGGTGCAGGCTGGCAAGACCGTGAGCATGAAAATTTCGGCTTTCCACTGCTGGATTTAGACGGTCGTTTCCGCCGCATGGAAGAAGGTCTGGAAGTGGTCACGCGTTTGCTGCAAAGTGATCAGCCATCAGATTTCTCGGGTGAATTCTATACCTTGGAGGAGGCTGTTATGGTTCCGCGCCCGAATAGGCCTGGTGGACCACCTATTCTGAGCGGTATCCTGCTCGCTTTAACATGGATTTATCTCTACCGCACCTTGAGTGTTTCAACTGCATCTTATATGACCCTTATGTCGATGATGACGCCGATCATGGTCAGTGTGCTGGCAATGCTCTTTCTGGGTGAGAGGCTTGTGGGGATTCAGCTTGCTGGGGCAGGAATGATTATTCTATCTGCCGCAGTGATTTATCTGAGTGATATTGCATATACATGAGAGTGTAAAATGGCTGATTAGTTTCCTAATATGCTGGCACAATCAACCTCGCTCGCACCATATATTGTTGTCGCTTGTGATTACTTAGCCTATATTTCGCACCTTACAAACTGAATAGAGAGAAACAATAGCGAAGATGCTCCTTTTGTGGCAAAGTTAAGGTAATTCAAAACCAACTTTGCAGAGCATCTTCCTATGAATTTTGCCACGAAACTCACCCGAACGCGAATTAAAATCTGGATTATCTGGCTGGCGGTATTAATTATTGCGCTGCTGTCGCCATTCGCTGGGATAGAAACCCAGACCCTGTCGACGTTGTTGCCGGGCATCGTGACGCATCATGAGGAAGATGGGGCGCTATTTCCCTGGCGAGTGCGCAGAAGAAGATGGAAAAAATGGGCGCTGCGGCGGTATCGTGCCTGGCAGAAAAGCTATAGGCAAGCCAAACAGACAGCTATGTTGGCGAAACTGGCTTTGAAGGGCATGCTGCCAATAGCCTGGGTGGTGGAGCATCTGACAGTTCGCCAACACCGTTACCAAATAGGCGCAATACCGGTGCTGTACGCCTTGCTGGAGACTTTGGAAGTGCGTCGGATCATCAATCGCTACTGTCCTACGCAGGGCGATGTCGATCATGGTGCCGTTTCCTTGGTGCTGGTCATCAATCGACTGACCTTCCCTCTGCCGCTTTACCGAGTGGCGGACTGGGTGGGGCAGACGGTATTGACTGCGGCACTTGGCGTGCCAGCCGCCAAGTTCAACGATGATCGGCTGGAGCGTACCCTGGATGCGTTAGAACCTCATCTGGAAGCCATCTGGATTGAGATTGTGACCGTGGCGCTGCGCAAGGCAGATGTAGATTTGTCAGTCATTTTCTACGACTTGACGGCTTTTGCGGTGCATGGTCGCTATGCAGACAGCAAACTGATCGATTTTGGCTTCGCTCACAATACACCCAATGACAAACGTAAATTCAAGTTGAGCTTGAACACGCTGGCTGACGGCAATCTGCCCGGTCTCTACCGTCTGTGGTCAGGCCGCACGGCTGACCAAGCCACCGTGCAGAGCAATATGCAGAACTTGGCTCAGTGGCTGAAAGACCACGGACAGGATTTGGATCAGACCTTGGTTGTCGGGGACCGGGCTATGATGAATGCCGAAATCGCTGTGACTTATGATCGGGTTGGCTTGCGCCATCTGACCGGATTGAAAGCCCATCAAAAAGAACATCGCGCCTTGCTGAAAACCTGGAATGACGAGCAATTCGAAGCCTGTCCGATTGTGCCTGAGCCAGATCCTCGATACTGGGGGCGGGGATGCACAGTCACATTCACTCACGAAGGACACACGGTCACCCACAAAGGATTGGTTGTTGTGTCTGGACCCCTGCGAGATCAATTCCGCCTAGCCCGAAAGACCCAACTTCAGGAACTGGACAAAGAACTGGCTCAGGTCCGCAACGACATTGGGCAACCCCGCTTACGCACCATCAAGGCGATCAAAAGGCGAGTGAACGCCCGTCTACGAGCATCGAAAACTGGCCACTTGATGGATACCACCGTCTATCAAACCCCCACCGGTCAAGTCAACATAACCTGGCAAATCAACAAAAGCCTGCTCGCACAGGAAGAGCGTTTAGATGGCCGCTACCTGCTAGTCACCAACGACTGGAGCCTTTCTCACCAAGAGATCTTCCGCCTCTATCGGGAGAAAGATGGGGGCGAAAAGCGGTTTCTTATTAGCAAGAGCGACTTGAAAGTCACGCCCATCTATTTGCACAAAGACCGCCGTATTGCAGCCATGCTGATGCTCAATATGGTAGCGCTCTTGGCTTACAGCATTCTGGAGCGTCAAACCCGCCAACAGGGTCTCCAGCTAACCACCCGCCAAATCATCCAACAACTTCAAAACTTGACCCTCATCGAAACCCACTTCATCGATGGCAGTCTCATGCGACGATTGACGCCCATCTCACCAGAATGTTTTGCCATCCTGCAGTTGGTCGCTGCCGCCCTCGAAACGCTCGTGGAAGATGTTTCACCCACTCCCGGGTTGACGCTATCCTTGCCGCCGCCGTTACGCTTGCCAACAAGCCACAGCTAAACTTCGGGGGTCCCAGGCATTATCGCGCCTGCTCATAAATACCCAGTCAACTGGATAACAAACTTACCCCGCTTGCCGGGTCCTTGCCCCTTTGGGGCGGCCATTCCTGACTTTTTCGGGGATGTTGGCCTGTTTTTGCCTCTCTATTCACTTGGTAAGGTGCGAAAAACAGGCTTAGCCAAAGCAATATCAGGAAAGGCGATAGCAGTAGATTTCATGTGGGGGAGTTTACCTAGAGAATAGGGGGAGCGAAGCAGGTTTGAAAGAGGAATATTTTACTGTCAGGGCAACACTTTATAAATCTTTGCATAACCGTCTTCATATACAAGCTCCAGGTTCTCATCGCCTTCAACCTTTTTTATGAAGCGGGTTTGTGAAAGTCCAGTGATGACATAATCGCCGCTAAAATCGTTCTTGATCTTTTCTCCGATCTCAGCCATCTTTCCGCGCGTGATGGCGACCCACTCAGCGTAGAGTGCCGGGTCATAGATCTCCATATAAGTAGGATCCAGCCCGATGGTATAGGTATTATGATGATTGTGGAAGAAAAGTTGCGGGAAATCATCCCAATCTGTTTGGAAAACGCGACTGTCTTCAGGCGTGTTTGCCACCAACCAGGCGGATGCCCCTTGATAACGTTGGTACGGTCTACCGCTTTCCTGAAGTTGTTTCCGCGCGCCGACCATAGCACCCCACGCTAAGGGCATAAATAAGACAAGAACAAAAATTGGAGCCAGGCGCATAACTGGCGATCTCTTTGATTTCTCCTGCTCATTCTGCCGAATCTCTTCCAGCACAGGCTGCCAGGCAAATGCGGCAAAAATCAACATAAAGGGCGGGGCATATTCAATGAAGCGCCGCGCCTCAAAGAGCATAAAACTAAACGTGAGCGTGAGAAAAAGACTGGTCGCAGTGGCTACATTCATCTTTTTTGATTTCAACCCCAATGCCACAATCCCGGATGCGAAGATGAGCAGCGCAAAACCGGAGTTTTCTAGCAGGGTAGCTGTTCTGTAGGGCGACCATTCATTCCCAACTGGGACGGCAGCCATATCAAATAATTTTGGTGTGATATGGCGATAGATAAAGAGTAGATTTTCGGGGAAATATGGATTGATGACCAAACCAAGCACAACGCCAACCACGGCATAGACGAGCGGGGTCCAGACAAGTTTTCGCTCCGTCAACAGGTGGGCAACCAGATACAAGAAAACCACAATGACGATCAGCGGAAAAGCGTTATACGACCAAACATAGAGAAAACCAAGCAGCGTCAACCATTTGTATTCTTTTTGCAAAAGCACATGCAGTGTCCACACCAGCAGCAAAAGGGAGAGCGATTGCGCGCGCGGCATATTCATGCGGTAGATAAAGGCTTCTGAAATGATCAACAATCCCAACGACCAGAGTTCTGCATAGGGAACTTTCTGCTTTTTGAGCAAATACCATATCGAGAGAAATGCCAGCGTCGGAAAAAATACACTCGCCAGTTTAGCCCCAATGCGCAGATCACCAAAGGTGAAAAGGATCATCAGGATGTGAAACAGGTAGTGATGATCATAATAATTTTCGGCATTCAGTATGGTGAGCGGTAGCCAGTTGAAATCAGGTTTGAGCCCTTCTGTCCGCAAAATATAGGCAGCTTTGATATGGTAATAACCATCGTTTCCAACCAATCCCGGTGTCGCAAATTGGATCAGCAGCAGGGCTGCCAAAAACACGGCAAAAAGTATCACGCCGATTTGAAAATCCCTTGATGTTGAGATTATCATCAGTCTTTTTCGGCTGTTCTTTTTAAGGTTTTCGAATGAGCTTGCTGGGAATTTATGGCGTGGAAGAGATATTTTTTTAAACATGGATTCGCCTGGTTTTTGAAAGCCACAGCAGAAATATTTCTGCTGTGGCTTTCTGGAGATAGATAAACTGTCTTTATGAATTAATCATCATCGCTTTTGTCGTCGTCAGCTTTGTCATCGTCGTCACTGCTGTCGTCGCTACCGCCGCCGCTGCCGCTATTGCTGCTGCCGGAGTTGTCGTCGTCAGAATTGTTATTGCTGCTGTCATCATCATTGCTATTGACATTGTCATCACCAGAATTGTCGTTGCTGCTGTCATCGTCATTGCTGTTGGCGTTGTCGTTGCTGGTGTTGTCATTGCTGCTGTCATCATCGTCGGAGTTATCGTTGCCGCTATCGTCGTCAGAGTTGTCGTTGCTGCTGTCGTCGTCGTTGCTATTGGCATTGTCGTCGTCAGAATTATCGTTGCTGCTGTCGTCGTCGTTGTTATTGGCATTGTCGTCGTCAGAATTATCATTGATGCTATCGTCGTCGTTGCTGTTGGCGTTGTCGTCGTCAGAATTATCGTTGCTGTTGGCGTTGTCATCGTCAGAATTGTCATTGCTGTTGACATTGTCATCGCCGGTGTTGTCGTTGCTGCTGTCGTCATTACTATTTGCGTTATCGTCCAATTGTGAGCTGCCGGTGGTCAGGCTGGCTTGCAGGGCGCTCAGATCGAAGTTCGGATTATTCACCAAAATTTGACCAATAAAAGCTGACTGCTGACCCAATTGGGATGCAATGAGGTTGGCCAGTTGCTGCGCAGCAGCGGGGTCGCTCTTTTGCAAAGTTTCGAGCGCATCCAAGGCATCGCTCAGATGATGCTGAAAACGTTCAACACCTACGGCAACTTCTTCATAACGGTTTTGCGCCAACAATTCGTTAATCTCTTCCAAGCGCTGGTTTGCAAGCAGCAAAGATTGCTCTGCTTCGGCAGCAGTATCCCAGGACATGCTGAGGCGCAGGTCCTCAACAGAGGTTTTCACGGCGTAAAGCGCGTCACCCGGAAGGGCGTCCTGTGCGGCGGCTGCCGTCATCGTCGTTCCCGCAAATAATGCGATCAAAACAAGAAAGGTTGCAAATAAAGGTCTACGTAACATGAGATTCTCCTTTGAAAAGAAAATGGTTTTAGAAATTCCTTCAAAAAAACTAGTAAAACGAGTTTTGGTTCTTAAAAAAAACGGTAAGACAAGCGGCGCTTCATCGACTTTATCGACCATTGCCTGAAGCCCTGCCTGCGCGGCAGATTCAGCGCTATTCAGTGGGGGGAGTGTATACAAACTTTGCGTTATTTTGAGTAAAGCCTCCAATTCATTCGCGTGTTCGGGGTAATCTGCGAGGCAGGCATCAAGGCTTTCACCTGCCGCCATTCGCTCAATACAAAGATCTAAAATGCTGTCAAAATCATGCTTCATAGCAAGATTCCTTTTCTAATACACGACGCAGCGAAGTCAGCGCCCTTTGCTGCAAAGACTTAATTGCGCCTTCCGGTTTACCGAGCAGCTTGCCAACTTCCTGATTGCTGCGCCGCTCAACAAACTTCAACAAAACAACTTTTTGCTGCTCTTCGGTCAATTCCTTCAGCGCCTTGGCAAGGCATTCGTGCGTCAGCCCTTTTTCAAGCTGTTTTTCGGGCGCCTTATTGTCGGTAGTCGGTAAATTCTCGTGCAGTGGCTGCCAACCAACCAAACCGGCGCGACGCTGATGGTCGATAATCAAATTTCGGGCGATCGTATACAACCACGGCGCAAGCGGACGTCCCTCGCGCGTTTTGTGGTCATACTTATCCACCATGCGAACAAAAACATCCGAAGTCAGGTCGTCTGCCAAATGCCGGTCGCCAACACGGTAAAAGATATATTTGAAAATCAAAGAGCGGTATTCCTGATAAATTTCAGTAAACATTTCTTTTCTCGTTTGTTTTGTGTGCATTTTTTTTGTCTTTCAAAGAGTATTACGAACAAATCGGATAAAAGATACGGGCTTTGTGAAAATTCGTTGAATTACTACTAATAACTACGAGCAAAAAAGGTGTTTTGGATGTTTGGATATGGAAAACGCCCCTGAAATCTGGCGTGGTCACGTTATCTTGAGATGTGGGCGAAGAGAAATTTCCACCGTTTTCTATTTCTGCCAACAACGATAGCAGCTCAAAATAAATGAAACGCTGATTCTGCGAGGCAACTTCACCACCGAAGCAGTCTCATTGTTAAGGAAATTGCTCTTTATTCGAGGGGATTGCTTCGCTTCGCTCGTAAATTCATAAATAGACTGCTTATTCCGGTGAAACAATCCAGTGATTCCGGTTTATGTCGTCCACTTTAGCAAAAAACAAAACTGGTGAATGGATTATACATCAAGCGGACGACATGCCCTGCTCAG
>JACKQG010000683.1_pt1 | contig 48682 bp, 34 predicted proteins | sample 8237621 | NCBI WGS metagenome assembly JACKQG01 (sample SAMN15677084, study PRJNA649215) | marine metagenome | biome: marine; feature: Black Sea; material: saline water; isolation source: suspended particulate matter (SPM) from the Black Sea western gyre | collected 2013-06-09/2013-06-10 | depth... | reverse complement strand
TCATGACAAGCATGACATAAGATGACTCACTGTCTACTAACTTTGGGGAACCTCAATAAGCTAAGGGGCTTGCTAATCCTGGTCTTCGTTGTGGTGATCTTGTCCAGTCTTTCGCTTTTCGCACGAGTGGTGGCGGTGCTCTACTTTTCGTGAAGGCCCACCATGCCCAGCCAGCCAGACAAAGTGAAGATTACGGAAGAACAACTACGCAGCGTGCTCGGCAAGATGGTCGACCGCGAAGCTGCCAAAGTCTTAGGAGTGCCGACAGACACAGCCCGCTACTACCGAGATAAACTTGGCATTCCACCCTTTCGCATTCATGCCAACAATTGGACTACTGCTGCAGTCGCGCTTGCGGTAATTGCGAACTGGAGTCGCATCGGCATTGCTAAGACATCGCGGCAACTGGCTCAACATTTTCAGTTGACTTGCTCCTCAGATGCAGGCATTCTCGTCACGTACTATTCCATTTCATCCAATGCCAGAGAAACAGAACCCATCCTATGAAGACAATTCGTCCAGTAACGCTCCCAAGGTCCGCGTTAGCGACTATCCGATCGATGTAGCGGGCTGGGAGAATCAGCATACGCGCCGTTCAGATGGCCACGAATTCACGAAGTGGAACTTCGTTCTTTCTCGCGAATACAAGAAAGACGGCGAGAAAGTTGTGGAGAAGATGAGCATTCCCGCTGACAACATCTTGCAAGTAGCAGCGTTGCTACAGAAGGCGTACGCAGAACCCACCCACGACGACACCAACGGGCGAGCGTGGTTCGATCTACCGCTAGGTGAGTGCTCAAGTCGAGCAGCCACCATTCATCCGGTTCGAGCGTCGCGAGTTTAGCAGTGATCTGAGCGCGCTTCGGTTCTGACTGAAGAAGCGGTCACGTTCATTGATCGCAACAAGGAGCGACCGTTCTTCCTGTATCTCGCCTACAACGCCGTCCACGCTCCTGCTGAAGCACCGAAGGAAGACATAAGTGCGTATCAAGCGAAGTTCCCCGGATTGAGCAGGAAACGAACCATCCTGATGGCGATGCTAAAGCACTTGGACGACGGCGTCGGCGAGGTGGTTGGGAAGCTGAAGCAGGAAGGATTGTTCGATAACACAATTCTGTTCATTCTAACTGACAACGGTGGTTCGAAAGCAATGAGCGCTAACAACACGCCGTTACGCGGCTTCAAAAGCAGTCTGGATGAAGGCGGTATTCGCACGCCGTTTATTGTCAGTTGGCCCGCTAGGTTCGAGGGCGGTAAAACTGTCGACACACCCGTGATTTCATTCGACATTTTGCCAACGGCACTTGATGCGATCGACCGTATGCCTGTGAAGCACGAGTTCGATGGTAAGAGCCTGCTGCCATTGATGGCTGGCGAATCGAAGTCGCATCACGATACGCTTTACTGGAGTAAGGGGCAGGAGGACGAATGGGCCGTGCGTCAAGGTGATTGGAAGCTACATGGGGAGCGCGGCCAAATCGAGCTTGTCAATCTGGCTGATGATCCTGCGGAGACGAAGAACGTAGCGGGTAAAAATACAGATGTGGTGAAGCAATTAAGTCTGGCGTTCGACAAATGGATTGATCAAATGGCAGATCCGATTACTGGCGGCGAGAAACGTCCTGATGTCAAGTCGCCGGTAAAGCCACCCACGGAACGCGAGAAGGAGCGGGCGCGAATTCGAGCGAGCAAGAAGAAACAGCGAGATGCGGAAAAGAAGGCAAAGAACGCCCAAGCGGCGGAACGGATCGGAGCGGGCAGTTAGAATACGCTGTTGGGTTTTCTCCATCAGTCGTATCGAACGTTAGAGGTATCATTTGATAGAAGCAGGATCGTTCCGATCTTCACTCTTCACCGCAACGTGGTTTAACATCTCAGCCCAGGGTCGCGGTCTGCCGCGCACCATGGGTTAGCAATACAAGATCTCGATTACGCTGAAAGCGTTACAATGTTGCTGATTAAGTTTCCTGGGGTGCGCGACGAAACGTCGCGACCCCGGGCTTTGGAGTTTAACCGCTTTGCGATAAAGGCCCGGGATAACTCGTTCGTTTGGAAACACACACGTATGAACACCATCACACAGATTCTTTTGCTCTTACTTGGCACATTCGTCGCGGCAAATCTACAGCCGCGACTTGTCGTGGCCGAAACGCGAGTCGTGATCATCGTCGGCCCGTCCAGCCATCCGCCAGGAACGCATGAAGTCGCTGCCGGTGGGAGACTGATGAAGCACTGTTTGGAGACCGCAGACGATTTGCCCGATGTAAAAGTCGACTTGTTTAACGAATGGCCGACTGATCAGAAGGTGCTCGATGCAGCATCAACGATTGTGTTCACCGGCGACACCTTCCCGCCAAATCGTTTGCCGAACGCAAAAAACACGCTAAAGAAGCTCGGGCAGATGATGGAAAGTGGCTGCGGGATCGTGTGCGTCCATTATGCGACGGGATTACGAGCCGAAGACGTTGCTGCGGATGGCGAGCATCCTCTCTTGCATTGGATGGGCGGTTACTTTGCCACACGATGCGCGCACCATCAATCCATTGCGAGAATCTATCCTGCTGCGAAGATCACTCCTGCCGCGGCAATGCATCCAATTTGGCAAGGCTGCCAACCGTTTACGCTGCACGACGAACCATACATCAACAACTACTTTGGCAAAGACGGCAACAAACAAGCGGCGAACGTTACACTGCTCGCATCGTCCTTGCTACCGCCGGAGAACCCAAAGCCCGAAACGGTGTCGTGGTGTATCGAGCGTGCTGATAGCGGTCGTGGCTTTGGCATCGTGATGCCACACTTTTATCGCAGCTGGAAGATCGAAGACCTCCGTCGCTTCATCCTCAACGGCATCGCTTGGACCGCCAAACTGGAAGTGCCAGAACGCGGTGTACATTCAACTCTCCCCAATCTTGCTACGTTCAAGCCCGCATCGGTCGAACCAAAATAGAACACCGAATGCCGAATTTGACGAAAATCATCCTATTAAGCGTACTCTGTTGGTGCGTTGTCACGGTTGGTCAACCGGTTGCCGCCGCAGAACAGCCCAACGTCATTCTCATCATCTGCGACGACCTGAACGACTATGTCGAAGGCTTCGGCGGACATCCGAATGCGCGAACGCCGAACATGGCGCGACTGGCTCGAAGCGGCGTTGCGTTTACACAAGCTCATTGCAACATTCCGATCTGTGGGCCGTCCCGAGCGAGTTTGTTTACTGGAATCGATCCTCACAACTCAGGCTGCTACGGATTTGAACGTTGGGACAAGTATGAAGTGTTGCAGAATTCGCGCACGATGATGGATCACTTTCGTGCCAACGGGTATTTGACACTTGGAACCGGAAAGTTGATGCACCACATGGTGCGCAATGAGTGGAATGAATACGGCAATCCGGCTGACTATGGACCGTTTGCATTCGATGGCACAGACAAAGTCGCCCATCCAGATGTTCCGGCACCGTACCGTGACATTGGTGCCGTCGATGGTTCATTCGGACCGTTCGTAAACCTGTCCGGGCGCGAAACTCCAGAAGGCAAACCGTTAACTTGGAGAAACGGGGACTGGGGAATCAAGTCTCACGCACTGCGTGTCGCTTCGCAAGAAGACAGAGACTTGACGCCTGATGAACGAAACGGAAACTGGGCAGTCGAGAATCTACTACAGCTCGCAGACGACTCGGACGGCAAACCGTTCTTTATGGGAGTGGGTTTCATTCGCCCGCACACGCCGCTGATTGTCCCGCAGCGATTCTTCAAAATGTTTCCCCTCGACTCGATCGAACTGCCTGTTATCCGACCCGGCGACGTCGAAGACACTCATGCTCTCTCGGTTCGCAGCATCCCAAACGATAGGGAACCTGATTCACCACGTACGGCGGACATGGGATCGCGGCTGTTTACGAATCTTGCTGCGTCGTACAAGTCGCGAGACGAAGCGTTGCGACTGTTTATTCAAGCGTATCTAGCGAGTGTTGCGTCGGTCGACGAACAGTTTGGTAGAATCCTCGATGTCGTTGATCGAACAACGCTTAAGGACAACACCATTATTGTTCTCACCAGCGACCATGGATGGGGCATGGGCGAGAAAGACTACCTCTACAAAAACTCGCTCTGGCAGGAAAGCACACAAGTGCCTTTGATTGTCCGCGCTCCGGGAACAGCCGCCGCCGGACGCAAATGCGACCAACCTGTCTCGCTGATTGATCTTTATCCAACGCTGATCGATCTCTGCAGCTTGACCGGTGACACGAAGGAGTCGGACAAAGGCCACGCGCTCGACGGCCACAGTATCAAGCCGTTGTTGGAGAATCCAAAGTCGGGTGAATGGTCAGGCCCCGATGCAGTGTTGACGGCACTTTACAAATGGAGAATGAAGTACGATCCGGCGCAGGAAAGTTATTCGCTGCGGTCGAAGGATTGGCGTTACATCCGCTACTCCAACGGCAAGGAAGAACTGTACGACGAGACTGAAGATCCCTACGAATGGAACAACCTCGCGGACTTGCCAGAGCAAGCATCTCGGCTTGCCGCATTTCGCGAGAAGCTCCAATCGAGACTTCCAAAGCCAGGCACAATACCGACGCAACCTGTCTGGCAGCCGAAGCAAGCCGCCAAGCCAAGGAGCGACGCTGAAGCCTGGAAAGACAAGTACTTCGCCACGCATCCGCATGCCGACGCCAACAAAGACGGCAAGCTGACATGGGTCGAGTTGAAGGCGTACCGAACCAAAATCGGCGAAACTAAGCGAGAGTGACGCTGAACTGGCGATAAATTCCGTTCGAGTTGCGGTCCGAGAAATCGCTCGCGCGCCGCCTTGCTAATCACTTAAAGGATTCTCCCGCTTCACATGGATCAGTTTTAGGGGAGGAGGTCAGTTGAAAAGGGAAATTCGCAGTAGGGCTCAAAGAACTGTTGATGCCCTAGTATGATGGATGTGAGCATCCCCCCCGAGACAGAAGAGAAACAAAACTATGAAAGCCACCTGGCTAACTCTGATCCTGGCGATTTGTTGTGCATCCCTGCTAAAGGCCGCTGAGCAACCTGAGAATAGACCCAACATATTGTGGATTGCGATCGAGGATTGGTCGCCAGATCTGTCCTGTTACGGCACGAAGGGAATTGATACGCCTTACGTGGATGAACTGGCGTCGCAAGGGATTCGCTACGAAGCGGCATTTACTACTTCGCCGGTATGCTCGACGTCACGTTCGGCCATGATGACCGGATTTCATCAAAACTACATCGGCGCGAATCAGCACCGCGAATATGACAAAAGACCCATTCCCTATGGCATCAAACCCATTCCGCATCTGTTTGCTGAAGCGGGATACTTCACCGCGCTGATGAGTTACAAGACGGACTGCAACTTCACACCCAACACGAAGTCCGAACTGTTCACGGGCGAAGACTGGTCCGAGCGTAAATCTGACCAACCGTTCTTCGCTAGGATTACATTTGGTGGCACGCATCGTTCCTGGAAACGCGATCCACAGCGACCGATCAACATCGATGACGTGGAGCTTCCACCCTACTACGCCGACACGCCTTTCGTCCGTCGTGATTGGGCCAATGGATTGGAGCAGATGCAGTTGGTGGATCGCCAAGTCGGAGCGTTGTTGAAACGGTTGGATGACGAGGGGCTGGCTGACAACACGATCGTCTTCTTCATTGGCGATCACGGTCGTTGTCATATTCGCGGAAAACAGTTTCTCTATGACGGCGGCATTCGTATCCCGATGATCATGCGTTGGCCTGGCAAAGTCGCTCCAGGTCAAGTGAGTACGAATCTAGTGACGTCGATTGATATCTGCGCCACGATTTTGGAGGCTGCTGGCATCAAGCCTCCCGTTCCGTTACATGGAAAGAGCCTATTCGGCCAGGATGTCAAAGAGCGGGAGTACGTATTCGCAGCGCGCGACAAGATGGACGAAACTCATGACTCCATGCGGGCGATTCGGTCCAAGGATCACAAGCTGATCCTCAACCTGATGCCGGAGCGCGCATGGTGCCAATACAATCGCTACAAGGAAGGCGCCTATCCAGTTTTGGCGGAGATGAACATCCTGAACTTGAAAGGAAAACTCACTCCCGAACAAGCAGCCTTTTTCGCTCCTTCCAAACCGAAGGTCGAACTGTTCGATTTGCGAAGCGACCCGTACGAGGTCAACAACGTCGCGGATGATCCTCAATACGCGGACATCAAGGTCGAGTTATTGGCCGAGTTAGAAAACTGGCGCAAGAACGTGATTCGCGATCAGGGCGTGTCGATGGAGTTTCGCGCGCAAGATGTTTTCGCTGGTTCCTGTCCGACTGCCACCGTCGATGCCTGGGTTGCGGCCAACGCCGCGAAATACGATTTCAACAAATACGGTTGGCCAGCGTGGTACCCCACCCGAACATTGGCCGAGTGGGAAAAGGCGCGCGAGGCTTGGGGCCCCTATGTCTTCCGAGGACCAACCGAAGAAGTTCCGCGCCCCTCGATTAGCCATTCGAATAAGAAGAGGAAGTCCAGAAACAAGAAGAAGTAAGAATCCGGTGTGTTTCGATCGTTGTATCGAAACTCGCGAAGAGATTCGGCTCCTCCAGTCAACCGCCGAAAGTCTTGGCGACATTCGCTAAGGCTTTATTTCGTGAATACTCGGTAAAAAGACCGCTAGTTGGAATAACTAGCCGGGGTGTATATGGGCCTGCCTGCAGTCCGCGGACGAGAAAGTAGTAAAACACATGGGTCAAACGAAACACTATTTGATGACCGCTCTTCTGCTTGCATTAGCATGCGCCAGCCACGCTGCCGACAAACCGAACGTCCTCTTCATCGCGATCGATGACTTGCGTCCAGAACTGGGATGCTACGGTTCGGGAATTGCAGTTTCGCCAAACCTCGATGCGCTGGCGAAGGATGGGTTGCTCTTCCATCGAGCTTACTGCCAACAAGCCATTTGCCGTCCATCGCGAGCTAGTCTGATGACCGGTGCGCGACCCGAAACGACCGGCCTGTTCCACAACTATGTTTCGTTGAGAGAACTTCAGCCGAACATCCTCACTTTGCCACAACACTTCATCGCAAATGGTTACGAAACGGCTTACTGCGGAAAGATCTTTCATCAAGGCGATACGGATGAGGGGAAGTCATGGAGCCGCAATCGCGTGAAGTGGCTGAAGAACGTCAAGAAGCCTGCCGGTCCTTACGCGTTGCCGGGGAATAACAAGATGAAGGCCGACAACATGAAGCGGATGCTCGCCAAATATGGCGAAGCCGCGCGGCGAGGCCTGGCTGCTGGTCCTGCCTACGAGACCGCTGATGTTGCCGACACCGCTTACCTCGACGGCTACAACACGCAGATTGCCATCGCCACGATGAAGGAGATGGCCAGCAGAGGTGACAAGCCATTCTTTCTCGGCATGGGCTACAAACTGCCACATCTGAATTGGTGTGCGCCGAAGAAATACTGGGACCTGTACGACCCGGAACAGATTCCGATGGCATCCGAAACAGATGCTCCAGAAAACGGAGCCACCATGGGATTGCACGCTTCGTTTGAGCTTCGCACCCGCGCAGGCATCCCGAAGATTGGGCCGCTCGGTCCGGAGTTATCCCGAACACTCAAGCACGCGTATCTGGCCAGCACCAGTTATGTCGATGCACAGATCGGTCTGATGGTAGAAGCGCTCGAAGAAGCTGGTGTTCGCCAAAACACGATCATTATCGTTTGGGGTGATCATGGCTGGCATCTTGGTGACATGGGAGTCTGGGGAAAAGCGACCAACTACGAGGTCGCGACCCGCGTGCCTTTGATGATCTGGACGCCCGACATGAAGACGCGTGGCCAAGGCACGAACGCGTTAGTCGAGTTAGTCGACATGTACCCGACATTGTGCGAATTGGCTGGTGTGCCTGTGCCCCATCATGTCGAAGGCCACAGCTTTGTTCCGCTTCTCGACAATCCAGAACGACCGTGGAAGAGAGCCGCCTTCAGCCAATATCCCAATCCCGCATTGCGAGAGTGGGCCGCGAATCCGTTGTCGCACGGAATGCGTGAGACGTGGTTCGGACCGTTGATCGAAGAAGTCGAAGGGCGGATCATCGAGCAACAAGGCGACAATTGGAACCGCGAGCTGTTCGAGCAACATCTCATGGGATACACGATGCGCACGGACCGCTATCGTCTTGTCGTCTGGCGCGATCATCGCGATTTGAAAGCAGATCCAGTCTTCGTCGAACTCTTCGATCACCAGACCGATCCGCAAGAAACAAAGAACGTTGCCAGTGACAATCTCGAAATTGTGAGTGCGCTGATCGAACAGCTCGACGCTGGTTGGAAGAAGGCGCTGTGACTCCAGTCAGCTCCCCGCTGCGGAGGTGACGTTCAGGAACAGGCAGTTAAACGGAATCCACTTATGGCATGCTCAAATGGGAAACGTCGACGCTATCTCGCAATCGTTGTCGTTCTAATCCTCTGGCCGTTTCGGTCACAGGCTGACGAGATCGACTTCGAGCGCGACATTGCCCCGATTCTGGAAGAACGTTGCTGGTATTGCCACGGCGAAGATGAACAAGAGTCGGGACTGCGATTGGATCTCCGAGTGAAAATGCTGCGGGGCGGTGATTCCGGCTTGTCCGCTGTTGTGCCTGGTAAGCCTGAGAAGAGTTATCTCGTCGAGGCGATCAATCATGCGGGTGAAGACATCGCGATGCCACCGGATGAAGAAAAGCTCCCGGCGAAAGAGATCGAACTGTTGACTCGCTGGATCAAAGAAGGTGCCGTCTGGCCCGGCCAAATGGAGGCTGCTGCGCAAGAAAAGTCAGACCATTGGTCATTCCAGCCGGTCGTACGCGCCGACGTTTCCCGCGTCTCAGGCGGCTCGTCTAATCCCGTCGATGCGTTTTTGCGTGAGTCGCTTGCGAAGCATGATCTGACATTCGCCGAACCTGCTGATGCTCGTTCATTAATTCGGCGAACGTCAATCGTATTGACAGGACTTGCACCGACCGCGGAAGAAACAAACGTGTTTCTTGACGCCTATGCAAAGGACTCCGAGAACGCTTATACGGCGCTCGTTGACCAACTCCTCGATTCACCACACTTCGGCGAGCGTTGGGCACAGCACTGGCTGGACGTCATTCGCTGGGCCGAAACGAACGGGTCGGAGGCGAATCTGTATCGAAAGAACGCATGGATCTATCGCGATTACGTGGTGCGCGCGTTCAACGAAGACAAACCGTACGACCAATTCGTGCGTGAACAGATCGCGGGTGATTCGATGGGCGCGGGCGAGGCAACAGGCTTTCTCGTGGCTGGTCCGCACGTCCCCGCAGCGACCGTCGGGCGCGAACCGGCAGCCATACGTCAAGCGCGGGCTGACCGGATGGATGAGATCATGCAAACGGTGGGTGCGTCGATCATGGGTGTCACCATTGGTTGTGCCCGCTGTCACAACCATAAATTCGATCCGATCACGATCAAAGATTACTACTCGATGACCGGCGTGTTTCAGGACATCGAATTTGGGGGCCGTTTCCCAGAATTTTCGCCTGATCACCCACGACGGCAGCGCGGCGACGAGTTGTGGAGCGAGATTGCCAGACAGCGACGCATCCTCCGGCCAATTGGAGGTTGGGAAGAGAACTGGGGTGCCTTCCGAGAAATGCATTTCAAACCGATAACCACCAGTGCGATTCGCATTCGTTTCAAAATGACCAACGTGGGGTTGGACGAATTGGAGGTGTTTGGCCCGGACGATCGGCGTGAAAACCTTGCGCACAAGAGACGCGGCACAAAGGTCTCGGGGTTCCCGGAGATGGGGACCGATGGGCGCAATCCGATGCGGCGCGTCAACGATGGCGAGTTTGGCACGATGGCTTGGCGGGCGAAGGTGTCCAAGGACGCAGAGGAACAGCCTTGGGTCCGCTTTGATTTCGAAGAGCCCGAAAGTATTGATCGCCTACGTCTCAGCAGCAACCGCGAGTACTACTACGACACGGATTATCTCGACAAAAAGCCCTATCTACCTAGATACGAATACGACGTCGAGGTACTCAAGCGCGATGGCACTTGGCAACCTTGGGTCGGCACCTGGTACGTCAATAGAAAACTGAATGAGAAGCACCCCGAACGCAAAGCGGCCCTCGCCGAGATCCAACGCCAGATCGAAACACTGGCTGAAGAAGGACCGCGGCCCAGCTTTGTTGGCCGCTTTGTCCGACCGGTGGTCACCCGTGTCCTGCTTCGTGGCAGTCCAGAGAATCCTCGCGACGAGGTCATGCCCGCCGGTCCAGCGATCTTCGGTGGTGACCTGAATCTGACTTCAAAGGCTTCAGGATCCAAGCGTCGTGCTGCGTTCGCCAAGTGGATCAGCAGCGCCGACAATCCGTTGACCGCCCGTGTCATGGCCAACCGTATCTGGCACCACGTCTTCGGCAGCGGCATCGTGCCAACCACAAGCGACTTCGGCAGCGCCGGCGCGCCGCCGACGCATCCGAAGCTACTTGACTGGTTGGCGGCCGAGTTCATGCAGCCAAGTGGCGTAGGCTTCCAGCCTGCGGATGCGCCGGATGACGAGTTGGAAGCTTATCCCACGAAGTCATGGTCCATGAAATCAATGATCCGTTTGCTCGTCATGTCCGATGCTTTCCGCCAGTCGAGCCTGCCTCGCAAAGAAGGCCGCGCTGTTGACGCGGACTCCGCGCTGCTCTGGCGTTTCCCACCGAAGCGTATCGAGGCGGAAGTAATTCGCGATTCGATTTTGCAAGCTTCGGGATCACTTGACCGTACGATCGGCGGTCGCAGCTACCGCATTCACAACGAGAAAAAAACCTACGCCCAGTGGGAGGTACTTAATAATCACGGACCGGAAACGTGGCGACGCATGCTCTATCAGGAACGCATGCGTCGCGTCGACGACCGTATGTTCACGGCGTTCGATTTTCCAGACTGTGGTCAGGTTCGAGCGAAGCGACCGGTATCAACGACTCCGCTGCAAGCGCTAAACCTGATGAATAGTGACTTCGTGCTCGAGCAGGCGAAACGTATCGCCGAGCGCGCCAGTAACGAAGCCGGAGACGATGAAGGCGGGTCGATCGATCGCTGCTTCGCATTACTCCTCGGTCGATCGCCGGACGAACAAGAACGTCACGCTTGTCTCATACTGGCCAAAGAAAACGATCTGTCGCTGGTATGTCGAGCGTTAATCAACTCCAACGAGTTTGCCTTCCTTCCATGAGCCCGTTGGAGTACAGGCTTTAGCCTGCCATCGCGAAACAACAGAAGCAGCCTAAAGGCTGGACTCCAACAACTGGATCAAACCATGACCAACCCCGAACAGCTTTCACCACAAGGCCAAAGCCTCCTAGATCGCCGCGGTTTTCTGGGCACTGCAGGACTGTCGACGGCTGGTCTCGCTTTGGCAAGCATGCTCGACTCGGACGGTCTGCTTTCCGGGAGTCCGGCGTTCGCAAACGAAGTTGGTCCGGTTCGTCCAAAAATTGATCCCAACAATCCTTACTCTCCGCGACGTCCACACTTCGATGTGCCCGCGCAGCAAGTTCTGGTCATTTACTGCCCGGGTGCCGTGAGTCACATCGACACGTTTGACTACAAGCCGGAACTTACGAAGCTTCACGGACAAACCTCACCCATTATTCCAGAGGTCACATTTGAGGGACCGCCTGGAAACATCGCGAAACCGTTTTGGGAGTTCCGACCCCGAGGCGAGTGCGGCACGATGGTCTCCGACCTGTTGCCGCATCTTGGCAAGCAGGTTGATGATCTGTGTTTCCTGCACGCGATGACGACGGATACGAGCGCGCATCCGCAGGGCGAGAACTTTATGAACACCGGTATGACGATGGAAGGCTTTCCATCATTCGGAGCATGGGTCACCTACGCCCTGGGAACTGAAAGCCAGGATCTGCCTGCGTTTGTTGCCATTAACGATCCGCGAGGCCTTGCGAGAAGTGGCAAGAACAATTTTGGGAACGGATTTCTTCCCGCGGCTTTCCAGGGAACGGACTTCAACGCGAAGAACCCGCCCAACAATCTGCACCGCCCAGAGGCACTGTCGGCAAACGCCGATCGAGGTACCGTTGAGTTGTTACAGCGGCTGAACGCTAAGCATCTCGAAAGGTATCCGGGCGACGCGAATCTGGCAGGAAGGATTGCCAGCTACGAATTGGCTGGCAGGATGCAAACGTCGGTACCGGAAGTCATGGACCTGTCCGGGGAAACTGAATCCACGTTGAAGATCTACGGAGTCGAAGGCGGCACTGAACTACGTGGCGAATACGCAAAGAACTGTATCCTGGCAAGGCGACTGTTGGAGAAAGGGGTTCGCGTCGTACAGCTGTTCAACGGCAGCGACCCGGCTGGCGGCAACGGCATCACGAATTGGGATTCGCATGCCAACATTCTGAAGACGCACGCCATGCAGGCCGAAATCATGGACCAGCCGACGGCCGCACTTCTCGCCGATATGCGACAACGCGGTCTGCTGGAACACACGCTCGTCGTGTGGGCGACGGAGTTTGGTCGCATGCCATTCCTGCAAGGCAACGGTACCGGTCGCGATCACAATCCGGAGGCCTTCACATGCTTCCTCACGGGTGCCGGAGTAAAACGTGGATTCAGCTATGGCGAAAGCGACGAGTTCGGTTTCAAGACGGCCGCCGACAAGACCACAGTCTACGACTTCAACGCGACGCTGCTGCACCTGATGGGCCTCGATCACGAACGACTAACGTTCTATCACAACGGTCTCGAGCGACGACTCACCAGCGTTCATGGGCAAGTGATCAGCGACGTGTTAGCGTAAAATGGGCTGAGGAGAACAAGCTGCATGCCTCGAAGCGTTCCCAGCAGATCACGTTATACTGGAGGACATGTTAACGTACAGTAAGCTCGCCATGATAACCCCGCCTCTTCGACTCTTCAACTCATGCTCGCGGAGAGTTCACATATCTTTGCCGCTAGTTGCGGTGATGTTGATCGCGGCTAACGACACGGCTGCTAAGGAAGCTGACTTCGCCGATTTGCTACAGCCCACATTCCGCCAGAGTTGTGTTAAGTGCCACGGCGAGAATGAAAATGCGAAGGGCGAAGTGAATCTCGCCGAACTCCAAAACCTCGATGATCTCACAGAGGACCTTGATCTGCTGAGCACTATCATCGACGCCTTGGATTCCGAGGTGATGCCGCCTGAAGACGAACCGCCTTTGGCCCCCGGGCGACGTAAGCAACTTGTGACACAGTTGCGAAAGCTGCTTCGTGAAACTCTCGCTTCGCGGGTGACGATCCCGCAAACACCGATTCGTCGGATGAACCGCTTTCAATACAACAACGCGGTGCAGGACTTGTTTGATCTCAACGTCGTCGTGTTCCCGTTGCCCGAACGCATGCTGCGCGACCATGGCTACTTCGAGCCCGAGACCGGAGCGATGCCGGAGAACCTCAAAGCAGGAAGCCGTCCGCTTGGTAAATCGCAAATGATCGAGAAACGGCTCGCAGGAGTGACGCCGTTCCCGCAGGACCTTCGCGCGGAAAACGGGTTCGACAACCGGGGAGACCATCTTACGCTGTCGCCGCTCCTGCTCGAGTCATTCATGAAGCTGAGTCGGTCGATTGTCGAAAGTCCGGACTTCAATGAGAAGAACTGCGACGTTTGGCCATCGTTTTTCGCTCCACCTCCGGACAGCAAGGAATCGGAAAACGAAACGGTGGTTCGTGCTCGTCTACAGACTTTCCTGAGACGGGCGTTTCGCCGTCCGGTCGAGGAAGAAACATTGGATCGTTATACCGAGCATGTCTTAGCCCAGATCCGCGCCGAGGATTCGTTCACCGACAGCATGAAGAGCGCCGCAGCGGCGGCCATCGCGTCGCCCCGGTTCTTTTACCTCTACGATCAAACTGAGTCCGAACCTAGCGACGGATCACACCAGCTAGAAAATTTCGATCTCGCTTCGCGGCTATCGTTCTTCTTGTGGGGCAGCATTCCGGATCAACTGCTGCTTGATGTCGCTGCAGACGGAAGACTGCAGGATCCCGAGATCCTAACCGCGCAAGTAGAACGAATGCTCCGCGACAAACGCTTGAAGCGATTCTGCGACAGCTTTCCCGCACAGTGGCTGCAACTAGAACGAATCATTTCGTCGACGCCTGATCCAGAGCGATATCCTCAGTTCTACTTCGCCAAGTATCGTGCGAGCATGCACATGATGCTTGAGCCGCTACTGCTGTTTGAAACCGTGTTGATCGAGGATGATTCGATCCTTCAATTCATTGATTCCGATTTCAGCTATCGAAGTGATTTGCTTCGCGCTTGGTATCGCGATGGCTCGCAAGGCAACGCAGGTTCTCCAGTGAGCGTTGGCTTTCGCCGAGTGCCGGTTACGGATCGTCGGCAGGGCGGCGTGATTACCAATGCTGCAGTGATGACTATGACTTCTAACGCCACGCGCACACAACCGATCACACGTGGCGCGTGGGTTGCGAGCGTGATCCTGAACAATCCTCCTGAGCCTCCGCCCGCGGATGTTCCGCCGCTTGCCGACAAGCCAGCTGCGGAAGAGACAGACTTAACGCTGCGCGAGCGATTCGCTGCACACCGCGAGCGGGCTGATTGCGCGGGCTGTCACAAACAGATCGATCCTTTAGGTTTTGCGCTCGAGAACTACGGTCCGGCAGGAATCTGGCGTGATGCCTATGAAAACGGACGACGGGTCGATGCGAGCGGTAAGCTGTTCGGCAAGTACGAGTTTAAAAACATCGTTGAATTCAAGGACGCGTTGCTCGCGGAGAAAGACCGGTTCGCCCGCGCGTTCGCTGCTCATGTACTTGCCTTTGCGCTGGGTCGCGAAGTCGGTGTTGAAGATTCATTGGCGCTGGATCATATTGTGGACGAAACAGCTAAAGACGATTACCGATTCCAGACAATGATCAAACAAGTCGTGTTGAGCGAATCGTTCCGGGGTCGCAGCCGTTGACATGAGGAAATGATGGACACAACCAATCGACGATCGTTTCTTCGCGGAGCCGCAGGCGCGACGCTGTCTTTGCCTTGGCTCGAGAGTCTGGCCGCCGCTATCACTGCGGATACGAAGCCCGCAATTCGAATGGCCTTTTTCTACGTCCCGATCGGCGTGGCCCGGCGTGGCTTCTTTCCCGGAGAACAGGATGCCGCGATCCCGAAGTTTTCTAGCAACCAGAAGGAAATCTCGCGGAACGCACAGATCCCCATCGGTGTCCAGCCGCTCGAGAATCTAACGCCTACGCAGCAGCCGTTGGAACGGGTCAAGCAAAAAGTCACGCTGATCACTGGCATGGACCGCTTTTACCAGCACGGGAGCGACGTGCATGCTCAATGTGCCTCTTGTTTTCTGAGCAGCGCCACGGCGCATGAGGTCGAATCGTCCGTTTATCCGCTGTCCCGGACACTTGATCACATCGTGGCCGATCACGTCGGCGATGCAACGCCATTTCGCACGTTGGAACTCAGCTGCAACAGTCATCGAGACAACAAAGAATCGATCTACTTCGACAACATTTCATGGTACGGAACAGGACACGTCGCCCCTTCGATTCGCGATCCGCGCAAAGCCTATCGCAGAATGTTCGGCACGCAAGACATCCAAGCGTATCGCAACATCACTGACTTAGTTCTTGAGGACGCGCGGTCAATGCGACAGAAGCTTGGCAGCTCCGATCGACAGAAGTTCTCTGAATACTTCGATGGCATTCGCACGATCGAACAGCAGATGGACAAGCTCGAAAAGATGAAAGGCGAACTGGCGCTAGTTGCTATTGACGAGCCAATTCAATCGCACTTGCCGCGTGGAGCTTACATCCGCTTGATGGGCGACCTCATGGTGGCGGCGTTGCAAACTGGGCTGACGAATGTCGCGACGCTCATGATCGGCCCCGAGCGGTGGGATACGCCGTTCATGTACGAATCGCTATTCGACAAACCGATGAGCCATCACCAGATGTCTCACAACCAGAACAAGTTTATGGAACAATTACTGCAAGTCGATCGCTTCCACATGGAGCAATTTGCGTATCTGGTCGAGAAAATGGACGGCATCAAAGAGGCTGACGGTATGACGTTGCTCGACAATACGATTTTCAATTACGGTTCCGGCTTGGGCGACGGAGCGACACATCAATACAGCGAGCTGCCGATCATCGTTGCCGGCGCGGGTGGAGGAAGACTGAAGACCGGTCAACACCTTAACTGCGCTGATGGCACTCCACTCGCAAACCTTTGGCTGTCGCAGGCGCATGTCATGGGAGCGAAGTTTGATCGCTTTGCGGACAGCACTGGACCCACGTCGGAGTTACTGAACTAACCGGCGTCGACTTTTCGGCAGTAAGCAATTTGCTCGTCGACCGACGTGATGTCGTCACGACGACCTCCGCCTTCGCCGGACGACTCGGCCTCGGTCGGTTCGTCCGCAACCGGTTCGTCCACTGCGCTGTCAGCACTCGGAAGTGATTTACGACCTGCTTCGAGGGCAGTCCGAACACTTTCCTTGGGATCTTCTTTCGCTGGAGCTGCGATAGTTGCCGCTGGCGGGCCGCCACCACTCGCTTCTCCACGAGCGGCTGCGAGCATGTCAGCGACGCTCATCGACTTGGGATCCTTCTTTGGTGCCGCCGCTGATGCTGGAGCGGCTTTTGCAGCAGGAGCCGCTCCGCCACCAGACTTGTCACCGCGTGCGGCAGCAAGCATGTCCGCGACGCTCATTGATTTCGGATCAGCTTTTGCGGGAGCCGCGCCGCCACCCTTCTCGGTCCGTGCTGCATCCATGATTTCGGCAACACTCGAGGGCGTTGCCGCTGACGCCGCAGCGCCACCACTTTTGTTTCCTCGAGCAGCGGCCAACATATCGGCAACGGACATTCCGCCGCCACTTGCTGGCTTGGACGCCGCTGCGTCCTTCTTCGCTGCGGGCGCGGCTTTCGGGCTGGCTTTGGCAGCGGACTTCTTCGCTGCAGGCTTTGCATCCGGCTTCCGCAGCGGCTCGTCAATGACTTTTAGGAAGTCGATATCGATATCGTACCAGCCGATATTTGCATAAGCGTCGAACTCAACGAGGGCGCGGCCACTCATATTCACGGTCCGAACAGTGCCCGTCATACCGCCGAAGCGTTTCAGCTCTGGACGCGTCTCGTCGACCGTAACGTATTTGTCCGTATACTCTTGCTTCAGCTTCTCGATATGCTCGAAGACCATTTCGAAACCTCAGATCTCATCGGATTGACAAGCCGCCATTTTTGCGGTGGTGACGCCCGAAATCAAGGCCACACACGGGGTTAAATGCCCAAATCTGAACGACCCCGTTGGTGGCGTTCGCGCGGTGGCTTTGCTAACCCAGTTCAATCGTGTAGCGCCATCGCGTCGTGCCGCCTGAGTTAATCATCGCGGGCTCGATTCGCGTACCCAACTGGTCATCTTTGATCTTCGCGGTCGTTTCTCCGTCGCGATCGCATCGGATCACCATCGTTCGGCCTTCGACGGAAATGATTGCATCATGATCTCCATCGGGAGTAAGCCCATGGGCGACGAGCAAATAACCGCTTCCAAGTTGTTCCGGGGGCTCGCTCGAACGACACGCCACGTCGAACACGAACGCCGCCCGGCCACTGGTTGGCTCGATGCTAATCGAGTAGTGGCTCTTTCCTGCCATACCGACCAGCAATCCGACCAATGTGTCGGGTCGCAGTTCCTCGACGCTCAACTGTTGCAGCGCGGGGCTCGGTGGCCAGTCTTCAACGTTCGATCCTTCGACCGACTCGAATACTGGTATGCGGCGATCGTCGACGAGCAAACTGATCGTATGGCAGTGTCGATCCTGATGCCAAAAGAACTGAACTTGCAAGCCGAGTCCGTCGGTGTTCACTGCGTTTAACGAGATTGGCTCGCGCGCTTCCATGATGCTGTTCCTTCAACGCGAGCCGTCGCTCGATTATTCATCCTGGCCAACACGCCAACGTAGAAATGAATCGAGAAAGTCTTGGATTTGACCGTCGAGAACTTGATGAAAGTTGCCGGCGCTGTGACCTGTTCGCGAATCCTTTACTCGCTGGTCGGGATGCAGGAAGTAGTTCCGAATCTGTGAACCGAATCCGACTCGCGCCTTCGTCCTGTAACGCGCGTCCTCTTCGGCTTCACGTTTCTCTTCCTCGAACCGAGCCAGCTTCGCCCGTAACATCTTCCATGCGTTTGCTTTATTCTTGTGCTGGCTGCGTTCGTTCTGGCATTGAACGACAGCACCCGTTGGTTCGTGTGTCAAACGAATGGCACTGTCGGTCTTGTTGACATGCTGGCCGCCCGCGCCACTGGCACGATAGGTATCCACGCGAACATCCGCCTCGTCGATCTCGATCTCGATGTCATCAGAGATTTCTGGCGATACATCGACGGCGGCAAAGCTTGTCTGTCGCTTCCCTTCCGAATTGTAGGGACTGATGCGAACCAAGCGGTGCATGCCTGTTTCGCCTTTGAGATAGCCGTAAGCCATTGGCCCACGAATCGCGATCGTTGCGCTGTTAATGCCAGCTTCCTCATTATCGCTGCGATCCATCAGCTCAACGCCGTAGTCGCCCTTCTGCGCCCATTGCATGTACATCCGCAATAGCATCTCGGCCCAGTCGTTGGCGTCGGTGCCTCCGTCGCGAGCATTAATGCTCATGATGGCACCAGCTGAATCGTGCGGGCCGCTGAGCAATGCCTTCAGCGACAACGCCTCGACGACCTTTTCAAGCCGTACAATCTCGCCCGACACCTCGCCCACGAACGATTCGTCTTCGTCGGCCATCTCAATCAGCCCAGCCAGCTCATCGATAGCACCGATCGCCTCGCTCATCGGCTTGACCATCGCGTTGAGCGACTTCAATTCACTAACGGACTGCTGAGCTTTCTCCTGGTTATCCCAAAACCCAGGAGCAGCCATCTTGGCTTCGATTTTCGTGATTTGAGCAACTTTTTCATCGTAGTCAAAGACTGTCTCGTAGATTCACAATTTGCTGCTGAATCGATTCGGCTCGGTCTTTGAGTTCGGAGTCCATGTTCGGTCTTTCACGGGGCTGCTTGGAGACAACATGTGGCAATATAGCGTCGCAATGGCGCTACCGGAAAGCCCAGCGATCAAACGACGGAGCGCTGAATTGCGTTCCTTCAGGCAAAAGTCCAGAATAAGCGTCGCGAAGGCGATACCCCGAAACAACTTCACTCAAACTCCTCCTGAACTGGCTGCTATTTAATATGTCTGAAAACTTGTCGAAAACGGAAACTGTTTCCGAGCTATTTGACCTTTCCGGGCGAATCGCCTTGATAACTGGTGCTTCGGGCTATCTCGGATCAGCGATGGCGAGCGCGTTGGCTGAAGCCGGGGCAACTGTCGCTTGTGCGAGTCGCGATCAGGATCGAGCCAACGCGGCGGCGACACAACTGCCCTGCGAACGAGCGCAGGAACATTTCGGAGTCGTGTTGGACCAGCTGGATGAGGGCTCGATCGATGCGGGATTTCAATCGGTGATTGAGCGAACGGGAGCCGTCGACATCCTCGTGAACAATGGCCAGCACGGTGCGCCGAACGACTTAAAGGATGTGAATACCGACCAGTTCAAATCGCAGCTCGCGAATGCCGCTGGATACTTTCATCTCGCGAGGCTTGTCCGCGATCAAGCGGTGAAACGGCAAGCCGGCGCGAGCATCGTGATGATCGGCTCGATGTATGGCATCGTAGGATCCTATCCCGATGCCTATGACGGAGTCTGTTCGGCTAGTCCTGTCGCCTATCACGCGCTGAAAGGTGGCGTGATTCATATGACTCGGCATCTGGCGGTTTATTGGGCTAAGGATCGAGTGCGTGTGAATTGCCTCTCGCCCGGAGCCTTTCCGAATCCGAAGAAGGTGCCGGACGGTTTAGTAGATCGCTTGACTCCGAAGTGCCCGATGGCGCGGATGGGATTGCCGCACGAGTTGAAAGGGGCTGCCGTCTTCTTGGCAGCAGATGCCAGCAGCTATATGACAGGGCAGAACTTGGTCATTGATGGCGGCTGGACGGCATGGTGATTGTCGCTGTCGGCTAAGCCTCCTAACTACATAAGGTGTGTTATAGAAAACACTTGCGAACTATATAGATGTCTACTCGATAAGCTGCAAGATGGCCTCCATTGGGCAGATAAATCCCGCCACTAGCCCGTTGACGCGGCACATCGGAGTGAATACCTTGGTATGTTCTCTGCTAATTCTGCAGCAGCGCTCTATCTATATTTCTTATCTAACTGTTGGCACATGCATCTCAAGTCCCTGAAGGTTTTCTGTGATGTCGTCGGGCGGCGCTCGTTTTCACGAGCGGCCGACGAGAATGGTATATCGCAGTCCGGGGCCAGCCAGATGGTTCATCATTTGGAAGACGATTTGGGCGTCAAGCTGATTGACCGTTCGAAGCGACCGTTCGTGCTAACTCCAGAAGGCCAAGTCTATTACGACGGTTGCCGCCGGCTCGTTCAACGATTCAATGCCTTGGAGGAAGAGGTCCGCACGCTGCATGAAGAAGTTGCAGGTCGAGTCAACGTCGCTTCGATCTACTCAGTCGGACTCAGCCATATGAGTCGCTTCGTCCAAGATTTCATGCGGCAGCACCCCAAGGCGAACGTCCGCCTCCAATATCAGCATCCCGACCGAGTTTACGAACTCGTGCATAACGACGGCGTCGATCTAGGTTTGGTCAGCTATCCCCGCGACACCCGAACAGTTCGGGCGATTCCGTGGCGAGACGAACCGATGGTGTTTGTTTGCGCGCCGGAACACCCGCTCGCCGAGCACTCGACGATCGCGTTGCAACAATTGGCGGGAGAACCATTTATCTGCTTTGACGAAGATCTTCGAATTCGCACAGAAGTCGACAAGGCTCTCGCATCGCATGGCGTGAGTATTCGAAACGTCCTGGAGTTTGACAACACGGAAACGATTAAGCGGGCCATCGAGATCAATACTGGTGTCAGCTTGTTGCCCGAGCCAACCGTCGTGCGAGAAGTCGCCGCCGGCACACTCGTTGCGCGCCCCTTGGGTGACGTCAAGTTGGTTCGCCCCGTTGGGATTATCTGCCGGCGAGGTGCCGAACTTGGCAAAACCGCCAAGCGATTTAAGCAGCTACTGCGGAGTGAACAATCCGCCACCGAAGACGAAGATGAAAACAAATCGAATCATACGCCAACTTCAGCAGCGACTACGGTGACGTTCGGGACGCAAGAAGAAACGGTAGAAGGATGACAGTTCTAAACCAATTTGAATATCCCCAGAAGCACGGCCTATATGATCCGGCCTACGAACACGATAGCTGCGGCGTCGGGTTCGTTGCACATATCAAAGGCCAGCGAAGTCATCAGATCGTCCAAGATGCCTACATCGTTTTGAAGAATATGGAGCATCGTGGCGCGTGCGGATGCGAGTCGAACAGCGGCGACGGTGCCGGCATCATGACGGCCTTACCGCACGAGTTCTTCGCCAAAGTCGCTAAAGACGAATTGAAAGCCGATCTGCCAGAGCCTGGGAAGTTCGGCGCGGGCATCATCTTCTTACCACAAGAAGCCAACGAGCGGTTGCACTGCAAACGCGTTGTTGAGCAGATCATCACCGAACAAGGCCAACGGCTCGTCGGCTGGCGAAAAGTTCCGACCGAAAGCGACGCTGCCGATATTGGACCGACGGCGCGGGCATCGGAACCGGTCATGGAACAGTTGATTATCGCCGCTGCCGATGGGCTCGAGGGTGATGCGTTCGAGCGGCAACTCTACTTGATTCGCAAGCGAGCGAGTCGAGTGCTGCGCAACGACGAGTCGCTCACACAGCGTAAGATATTCTACGTCGTTAGCCTCTCGACCAAAGTCATCATCTATAAAGGGATGTTGCGAACGCTGCAGTTGATGGCGTATTTTCCCGATTTGCGCGACACCGACTTTACGACGCATCTCGCGATGGTGCACTCGCGGTTCTCGACGAATACTTTCCCGAGTTGGGATCGGGCTCAGCCATTCCGATTCATGTCGCACAATGGCGAGATTAACACGCTGCGCGGCAACATGAACTGGATGCGTGCGCGCGAGGGCGTGATGAAGAGCGAGCTGTTTGGCGACGACCTGGGGAAGTGTTTCCCGGTGATGGAGCCGGATTGTTCCGACTCGGGTGGATTCGATAACGCACTCGAATTCCTTCTAATGTCAGGCCGTTCATTGCAAGAAGCGGTCATGATGATGATTCCTGAAGCGTGGCAAAAGCACGACACGATGTCGGAGAAGAAGCGAGCGTTTTACGAGTACCAATCGTGTTTGATGGAACCGTGGGATGGCCCAGCATCGGTCGTCTTCACGGACGGCAAGTACATCGGCGCAGTGTTGGACCGGAACGGATTGCGCCCGAGTCGCTATTACATCACTCACGACGATCGCGTGTTGATGGCGAGCGAAGTTGGCGTGCTGCCGATCGATCCAGCAAACGTCAAGGAGAAAGGACGTCTTCAGCCGGGCAAGATGTTCCTTGTCGATTTTGAGAACGGTACGCTCATCGCCGACGACGACCTCAAGGAAGACCTATCGGCTCGCCAACCATATGCCAAGTGGCTGCGCAACCAACGGATTCAGCTCACCGACTTGCGTCCTAACAAAGAGCCGCATGGGTTCAATCCCGAGTCGCTGCTGCCTCGGATGCAAGCATTCGGCTATACGCTCGAGACGATGAGCTTCATGCTGCAACCGCTGATCCGGGAGAAGAGAGATCCGGTTGGATCGATGGGGAACGATTCCGCGTTAGCGTGTCTCAGCGACCAGCCGCGGATGCTGTACGACTACTTCAAGCAACTCTTCGCGCAAGTCACGAATCCAGCCATCGATTCGATCCGCGAAGAGATCATCATGTCGCTGGAATGTTACATCGGTCCCGAGCAGAATCTGCTCGAAACGGGCGAAGACCACGCACATCGATTGTTGATTCCGCATCCGATCCTGACGAACGAAGAGGTTGGTGCGATCAAGCACATGGATCATCGCGGTTGGAAGTCGATGACGATCGACATCACGTTCCCGCGAGCGGAAGGTGAAACGGGAATGCTCGCGGCGCTCGATCGCATTTGCGCCGAAACCGAACAAGCCATCGAAGACGGCTTCAGCCTTGTCGTCTTGTCGGATCGCGCGATCAGCGCTGATCGCGTGCCGCTAAGTACGCTGCTGGCATCGGCTGGATTGCATCATCACCTTGTTCGCGAGGCCAAACGTACTCGGATCGGCATCATTCTGGAAACCGGTGAAGCTCGCGAAGTCCATCACCATTGCTTGTTGGTCGGCTACGGTGCCGACGCGATTAACCCCTACCTCGCGTTTGAAGCATTGTGGCAGGCGAGGATTGAGGGCCGAATCGATGCGCAAGAGTTCAGCGACGATGACAAGATCGTCAACGCGTATCGAAAGGGTGTGGCCAAAGGCATTCTCAAAGTCATGGGCAAGATGGGGATTTCGACGTTGCAGTCGTACAAGGGAGCTCAGATCTTCGAAGCGGTCGGCTTGAAGGACGAAGTCATCGAGCGCTGCTTTACAAACACCGCAAGCCGTGTGCAGGGAGTCGACTTCAAAGTCTTAGCCACAGAGATCCTCCGGCGTCACACGATAGGCTATCCCGAACGTCAAGAAGATACGTTGCCATCGCTGCCGAACCCAGGCGAGTTCCATTGGCGGGCAGAAGGCGAGAAGCATGGCTGGGAGCCCGATGTAATCGCTGATTTGCAGATCGCCGCTCGCACGAACAACGAAGAGGTATACTCGCGATTCGCGAATCAGATCAACGACGAGAATCGAAAGAAGTACACGCTGCGTGGGCTGCTTCGCTTCAAGGAAGACGCGAACGGCGGGCCCGTTCCGCTCGAAGAAGTCGAGCCAGTGAGCGAGATCGTCAAACGATTCTGCACTGGCGCGATGAGCTTTGGTTCTATCTCGGCCGAGTCGCATGAGACGTTAGCGATTGCAATGAACCGACTCGGTGGAAAGAGCAATACGGGTGAAGGTGGAGAAGATTCCGTTCGTTTTAAGCCGCTTCCTAATGGCGATTCGAAACGGTCCGCAATTAAGCAAATTGCATCAGGCCGGTTCGGCGTCACCGCTTGGTATTTGACCAACGCGGACGAGTTACAGATCAAGATCTCGCAGGGCGCAAAGCCCGGCGAAGGTGGTGAGCTTCCAGGTCACAAAGTCGACGACAACATCGCGCGCATCCGTCACTCGACTCCAGGCGTGGGACTAATCAGCCCGCCGCCGCATCATGATATTTACTCGATCGAAGATCTGGCACAGCTGATTCATGACTTGAAGAACGCGAATCCGTCAGCGCGAGTGAGTGTGAAGTTGGTTTCCGAAGTCGGAGTCGGTACGGTCGCGGCTGGCGTTGCGAAGGCTCACGCCGATCATATCTTGATTTCAGGAGACACCGGCGGAACCGGCGCATCGCCCTTGACCAGCATCAAACACGCTGGTCTCCCGTGGGAGCTTGGAATCGCGGAAACGCATCAGACGCTCGTTATGAACGATTTGCGGAGTCGAGTGGTGTTGCAAACGGATGGCGGAATGAAGACCGGACGCGATGTCGTGATTGGGCTGTTGCTCGGTGCGGAAGAGATCGGATTTTCGACGGCTCCGCTGATCACGTTGGGCTGCATCATGATGCGAAAGTGTCACTTGAACACGTGCCCTGTCGGTATCGCGACGCAAGACCCGATTCTTCGCAAGAAGTTCATGGGCAAGCCTGAACACGTCGTGAATTACTTGTTCATGGTTGCAGAGGACGCGCGTCGGCATATGGCGCAGCTCGGGTTCCGCACTGTGGATGAAATGATTGGACGAGCGGACGTTCTCGACGCGGCGGATGCGATCGATCATTGGAAGGCTGATGGCATCGATCTGACCCCAGTGTTGGCTCCAGCACAGAAGCCACACGACCAGGTCGAAGTCCGCTGCACCATTAAACAGGATCACGGATTAGAACTGGCGCTCGACAATACACATTTACTTGAGCTATGTGCTCCGGCCGTTAATAAGGGCGACGCGGTGCGTGTTGAGCTGCCGATCATTAACACGAATCGTACCGTCGGTACGATCCTGAGCCATAACCTTGTGAAGAAATGGGGCGAAGATGGATTGCCCGATGACTCGATTCACATCAAATTCAACGGCTCGGCGGGACAAAGCTTTGGCGCTTGGTTGGCGCGCGGGATCACGCTGGAACTGGAAGGTGATGCGAACGATTATGTCGGCAAGGGTTTGTCGGGTGGTCGCGTCATCATCTATCCACCAAAAGAAAGCGGATTCAAGCCAGAGGACAACATCCTTGTGGGCAACGTTTGTCTCTACGGAGCAACGGGTGGACGTGCCTTTTTCCGTGGACGCGCTGCGGAACGCTTCTGCGTTCGCAACAGCGGTGCATGGGCTGTCGTCGAAGGTGTTGGCGATCATGCCTGCGAATATATGACCGGCGGACGCGCGATCATATTGGGACCAACCGGGCGTAACTTTGCCGCGGGCATGTCCGGCGGGATCGCCTATGTGTGGGCTCCAGATCGCGATGTGTTCCGGTTGAATTGCAATTTGGCCTTGGTCGCACTGGAGGATGTCGAGTCAGACGACGATATCGGCGAGTTACTGGAGATGATCGAAGACCATCACAAGTTCACAGCTTCCACCGTTGCAGGAGGCATGCTCCAACATTGGCCGGACGTTCTAAAGGATTTCGTCAAAGTCATGCCGCTGGACTACAAACGTGTCCTGCTGGAACGCAAGTCGCACGACGAAGAGCAGGAATCGACAGTGCGTGCAGAAGGTCACAGCGATTGAGGCGCATGAACGTCGCCGTTCGCTCCGCGAACAGCGACTATTCACGAAGCAAGAGAGAATACGAAGAGATGGGTAAGCCAACAGGATTCAAAGAGCATCCGCGCAAAGCCGTTCCGTATCGACTGCCGTTAGTCCGGATTAAAGACTTCGGCGAGATCTATACGAACGCCGATGAGGAGCATTTGCGGACTCAGGGAGCGCGCTGCATGGACTGCGGCGTTCCGTTCTGCCAATCGAACAGCGGTTGTCCGATCGACAACTTGATTCCGGAATGGAACGACTTGGTCTACACCGGACGTTGGCGCGATGCTCTCGATCGTCTGCATAAGACGAATAACTTTCCAGAGTTTACGGGGCGGACATGCCCCGCTCCGTGCGAAGGTTCGTGTGTGTTAGGGATCACTGATCCAGCGGTTACGATTAAGAATATCGAGAACGCCATCATCGATCGCGGCTTTGCCGAAGGTTGGATTCGCGCCCAGCCTCCCGAAAGACGCACTGGCAAAAAGGTGGCGATCGTCGGCTCGGGTCCAGCGGGGTTGGCGGCTGCGGATCAGCTTAACAAAGTTGGCCACACCGTGACTGTCTACGAGCGAGCCGACCGAATCGGCGGCTTGCTGATGTATGGCATCCCGAACATGAAGCTCGACAAGGGCGTTGTCGAACGACGATTGAACTTGCTTCGTGAAGAAGGAGTTACGTTCGTCACGAATGCTCATGTTGGCAAAAAGGAAGAGTTCCCCGCCGGCCACATGACACAGATAATGGAAGAACGCGGATGCAAAGTTCAGTACATCGATCCGAACGAGCTCCTTGAAGAACACGATGCTGTATTGCTGTCAACCGGTGCTACGAAGCCGCGCGATCTGCCGATCGCCGGTCGCGAATTGAACGGCATTCATCTCGCGATGGACTTCCTGACGCGGAATACGAAGAGCCTGCTCGATTCAGAACTTTCGGACAAGTCACACATCTCGGCCAAGGGGAAGCGAGTTGTCGTCATCGGCGGCGGCGATACCGGAGCCGACTGCATCGGGACGTCGATTCGTCACGGATGCACTAGCGTCGTAAACTTCGAGTTGCTCGACCAACCGCCCGTCGAGCGAGCACCAAACAATCCCTGGCCGCAGTGGCCGCGAGTGTTCCGCGTTGACTACTCTCATGCGGAAGCGGAAGGCAAGTTCGGTCACGATCCCCGGACTTACGCTGTTCTATCGAAAGAGTTTCTCGACGATGGAAACGGAAATGTTGCCGGGATTAAGACCGTTCGTATCGACTGGTCGAAACCGGGCGATAAAGCTCCCTTCACGGAAGTGCCCGGCAGCGAAGAGGTCTTCGAGTGCGATCTTGTGTTCCTGTCGATGGGCTTTCTCGGTCCCGAGCAAACCGTCTCGAAGATGCTGGGACTCGACCACGACAAACGCAGCAACTTCAAAGCCGCACACGGCAAGTTCACGACCTGCGTCGACAAGGTCTTTGCAGCCGGTGACTGTCGTCGTGGTCAATCGCTTGTCGTCTGGGCAATCAACGAAGGCCGAGGAGCCGCTCGCGCCATCGACAAATTCCTGATGGGCCACAGTAATTTGCCTGCGCCGGGATAGTACACCACCGGACGCTCGATCCGCGAGCAAACGTCTTACCCTACTCAGAGAAGAGGGAGACATCATCAATACCCGTACAAACGATTCGGAACGGGCAGACGAAGGCCAGCAACTCGTTGCTGGTTATTCCAGATTTGTGCATGTCGCGAGCTATTACGATCAGGCGCTCTGATACAGCTTTTTTGACGCATCGCGGCTGGACTGTCGAAGAAACACTGTAAGAGGAGATCGAATCGCCGACGGAGCGGCATCGGGCCCTGTTTCTTCCAGAAAGGCGAAGCTGATGTATACCCTTCCGCAAGCTCCCGCAGTGGTTCTGGTTATCGACGGAGATCCGTTGACCCTCACTGGCGTTGCCGCTGTGCTCGACATGGCAGGCTACGAATGCCACTGTGCTCGCGATGCCGAAGCCGCCACGAAAGCCGCTCGAACGCTGCCAATCGATTTGATCATCTGCGATGTGAACCTCGAAGGTGAGAGCGGACTCGACCTCGTCCAAGAACTCCGTGATACGCATGGCCAGGAAGACGTGCCTGTGTTGTTCGTCTCCAGCGCCCAAATGCCCGACATCATCCGCCGCACCCACGATGCCGGTGGTACCTATTACCTTCGCAAGCCATTCGATCCCGATGTTTTGATCGAGTTGGTAGGCAAAGCCCTCTGGATGCCGCATCTGGTCAAGTCACGTTTCGAGCGACACGAGCCCGCTCGCTCAACGACTCCACGCCCTTCCGGGCTGCATCGCCAGCGAAGCGATTCGAAAAAGACCGAGTTTCGCGACTAAGCTCCCGTTCGAAGACTCGACTCTTGATCCCGACAATTCAACACGCCGTAAACGTCTGCCGTTTACGGCGTGTTTCGTTTAACGGCAATTCGACGTTTGCGGCCCAGGGTCGTACAAACCATTCGCGGAGGCGCAGACGGCTCGCGAAGACGATAAGCTTAGCCGGACGTTGGCATTCGCTCGGTGAGATAGTTCAAGATCGAACGCACTGAGATAATGCCTTGCAATTGGTCGTCTTTGGAGACGATTGGGAGGTGGCGATAACCTCCTAAATCCATTCGTTGCACGGCAAAGGCGATCTTGGCGGAATCTTCCAATGTCTCGGGATTCGCCGTCATAAACTCGGAGATCGGACGGTCACCAAAGCTTGCCGCTTCCGTATTCAACTTCATCAAGGCGTCGCGTTCGCTGAAAATCCCGACCGGCTTGCCGTCATCGACGATCATCACGCAACCGATTCGATTGGTCGCCATCTCGTGTAGCACTTCTCCGACAGTCGCCGTTGGCGAAACGACACATGGTTGTTTCGGCGAGAGCGCGCTGACGCGGTCCTTGATCAGAGATCGCTCTATTTCGTTTTCTGGGGCTGTGTTCTGGACGTGACTTAAGGGTTGACCACATTCCTCGCAGTCATCGATTCCAGGAATGTTTTCCGCACCGCAAAAAGGGCAATCAATCATGATACTGTCCACGTTTCGCCAGAATTGAAGAGAGCGTTCAAATCGCCGTCGCCTTTTTTCGCCTTAGCCGCGTCAACTTGCTTATTTAGCTCGTCATCATAACGCGGTTTGTCGATGGCTCGGAAGACACCGATGGGCTCGGGAAAACCGTCTTCATGACGCATCCGGCTGAGCAAGTAGGCTAAGCTTGGTTCCGATGCCTTTTCGTCATGGAACAAGAGGTCGTCTTCGGTGATCCCCTTGCCAAGCTCAACGACCTCGGGCTCTAGGCCGTTCAAGCGAATACCCTTGTCGCGATTCGTACCGAAGATCAGCGGCTTGCCATGTTCCAGCTCGATCGTGTTCTCGGCTTTGGTTTGTCGGTCTTTCGTGTATTCCCATGCTCCATCATTGAAGATGTTGCAGTTCTGATAGACTTCGACAAACGAAGTACCGCGATGTTCGGCGGCTCGGTGTAGGGTCGTTTCCAGGTGCTTAATGTGAGTGTCGATCGAGCGGGCGACAAAGCTGGCTTCGCAGCCGATGGCGATCGAAAGCGGATGAAGCGGATTGTCGATCGCACCCATCGGCGTACTTTTGGTGACTTTGCCAAGCGGCGAAGTTGGCGAGTACTGGCCTTTCGTAAGACCGTAAATCCGGTTGTTGAACAGGATGATGTTAATGTCGAGGTTACGACGGATGGCGTGCATCAAGTGATTGCCGCCGATGCTCAGCCCGTCACCGTCGCCTGTGATTACCCAAACCATCAAGTCTGGCCGAACTGATTTCAAGCCGGTGGCGAGCGCGGGAGCTCGTCCGTGAATACTGTGAATGCCATAGGTATTCATGTAGTACGGGAAGCGGCTGGAACAGCCAATCCCCGAGATGAAGACGATCTTCTCGCGAGGTACACCCATCGAAGGGAGCATCTTCTTCATTTGGGCCAAGATCGAATAGTCGCCGCAACCAGGACACCAACGAACGTCTTGGTCACTACCGAAATCCGCCGCCTTCAAAACAGGGAGCTGAGTACTCATGGAACTTTGTTTCTCTTTATCAACCGATGGTTTCTTGGATCTTGATGACGAGTTCTGCGACTGTGAATGGTTTGCCCTGTACTTTGTTATAGCCAATCGCATCCTTGAGATATCGAGCTCGGATCAACTGGCGAAGTTGGCCCATGTTCAATTCGGGAACGAGTACCTGCTTGTATCGATCTAGAATTTCACCCAAATTCTTTGGGAACGGATTCAGATATCGAAGGTGCGTGTGCGCGACCGACAATCCCATTTTCTGGCACTTTTTAACAGCGGTCGTGTTTGCGCCATAAGTGCCGCCCCAACTTAAGACGAGCAAATCTCCGCTATCGGGGCCGTCGACCTCTTGGAGCGGAACATCGTCTGCGATGTTCTCAACTTTCTGAGCACGAATGTTCGTCATGTGCTGATGGTTGTCCGGATCGTAGCTGACATTGCCCGTGACATCCTGCCTCTCCAGACCGCCAACTCGATGCATCAAGCCTTCGGTACCGGGAATCGCCCAAGGCCGAGCCAGGCGTTCGTTCCGCGCGTACGGCATGAACTCCTCGCCGTCCGCTGGCGGTCCAGGATGCTTGACTTCGATCTTAGGAAGCGTGTTGGCGTCGGGAATCAGCCACGGTTCGGAACCGTTCGCGATATAGCCATCGCTAAGAATAACGACCGGTGTCATGAATCGCGTGGCGATTCGCCATGCTTCAATCGCCACGTCGAAACAATCGCCCGGACTGCGAGGTGCGATCACGGGAAGCGGTGACTCGCCATTTCGACCGAAGATAACCTGCATTAAGTCGGATTGCTCGGTCTTTGTCGGTAGCCCCGTGCTGGGGCCGCCGCGTTGGACATTGATGACGATCATCGGCAATTCCAAGATCATCGCCAAGCCCATCGCCTCGCCTTTGAGTGCGATACCAGGACCACTCGATCCGGTCACTGCCATCGATCCGGCGAATGCTGCACCGATCACCGTACACATGGCCGCGATTTCGTCTTCGGCCTGTACTGTGCGAACGCCGAAATTCTTGTGACGGCTTAGCTCGTGCAGAATGTCGCTCGCCGGCGTGATGGGGTACGTGCCATAGAACAAGCCGATATCGCTTGCTTTCGCTGCGGCGACCAGTCCCCAAGCCAACGCTTGGTTTCCCATCATGTTTTTGTAGGTGCCCGGCGGTAACTTGGCCGGAGCGACTTGGTAGTTACTGACAAATGCGTCCGTCGTTTCGCCAAAATTCCAACCGGCGTTCAACGCCTTACGGTTGGCCTCGGCGACGTCCGGCTTACCTCCAAACTTCGATTCGATGAATCGCAAGGTTGGACTCGTATCGCGACCATACAGCCAGTAGATCAAGCCCATCGCAAAGAAGTTGCGACAGCGATCCGCTTCCTTCACACTAAGCCCCAATCCTTCGACGGCACCGCGCGTGAGCGTGGTCATCGGCACTTTGAACAGCGTGTAGCCTTCAAGGCTATCGTCGTCGAGTGGATTGATGTCGTAACCGGCTTTTTCTAGATCCTTCTTGGAAAAGGCGTCTTCGTTGACGATTAACGCTCCACCCGCGTCGAGATCAGCGAGATTCGTTTTGAGTGCCGCCGGGTTCATTGCGATCAGCGCGTTCAACGAGTCGCCGGGTGTGAAGATCTCCTGCGACGAAAAATGCACTTGGAATCCGCTGACGCCGGCCAAGGTTCCTCGAGGAGCACGAATCTCGGCAGGAAAGTCCGGAAACGTTGCAATGTCATTGCCAACTTGCGCAGAAGTTCCTGTCAGTTGCGTACCAGCCAGTTGCATACCGTCGCCCGAGTCTCCGGCAAGTCGAACGGTGGCACCTTCAAGGACGATCGTTTCTTTGGTTGAGGCGGGCTGCCCCTCGGTTGTTGTCGACATGACTAGTTCACGTTCCAGTTCGTTGTAGCTCGAAGCCGGTAGGTTGATTCGCCCCAAAGGCGAACTGTTTAAGACAGAGTAAGACTTATGCCCCTTCGCGATTTTGCGTCGAGTGGTGCGGATTCGGCGGGAGGTTGTACACGACCGACGGGAAGTGCCCGACCAGGTAATGCAGAATGCTCGACACGGTGACGAAACCCTTCGGGCGTCCATCGGGATCGACCATGGGCAAGCGACGGTAGCCTCCTCGCGACATCTTCGTAATCGCTTCGCCAACCGTTTCACTATCCGCGATCGTCTCAGGATTTCCCGTCATGATTTGCCCCACGGCTAGATCGAGGTCCGCTCCTGGTTCCATCAGCTTTAATGCATCTCGCTCGGTGAAGATCCCAGCCAACTTCTCGCCCTCACAGACGAGGACCGCACCTCGACGCTTCTCCTTCATCGCATGAAGGGTTTCGCGAACGGTAGCACCAACATCGACACAAAGCGGTTCGGAAGTTGCAACTCGCTCGACTGTATCCGAATCCAAAGTCAAATGAACATCCACAGCCATTACCTCAATTCCTTGAATCAGCCGCGGACGAAACTCTTCGCTATCCGTTCTTATCGTTCGAGCCGGCCGTTAGGTGCCAACAATTCAACCACACCTCATCCGCGATGTTTGCCGTCGATCCTAGTAAAACGCACAGGCCCGACAACTGCTATAATCCGTTGTGTGATTGAACTTTTGGCTGTTTGGAGCAGGGACGGAAAGTCAATTTTGGGGAGTTGCTTCCCTACCTCAGTCCACCAATCCACAGAATCTAACGCGCCGGTCGGTTTTGGAGAACTCCGGTGTTTCGAAATTCTGCGAGATTTTTACTCTCGCAGGAGATCGGATCACTCCGAGGGCGGCGGAATCGGAAACTTGGGTTGCTCGCCGTAGAACTTGGTGAGGTCCAGGCCGCCTCGTTGCTCTTCTTCTACGATCTTCAGCCGGGCCTCGATTCGCTCCAGCCGCCGTAGTACCATCGGCAAGACCTCGATGGAGTCATCTTGTCGTTTTGGTCGAGGAACTTCGGGGTAACCGAGGTGCCGTTGTAGAGCCGCAAACAGGTAGAGCGGTTCCTTCCCGCGATTAGCAAAAGCGACCTTTCCTTCCTTTTCTCCAAACAAAACAGGTAGTTCCGGCTCGATCGGCCCGCCGTGTCGCGCCGCTCGCCGAACTTCATGTTGCTCACTTCGCATGTACAGCAGATCCGCGAGGTCGATGAATCCCACCTGATGCCGCACCGAAAGGATCCACCGTCGCCAGTCCTCGTCATACAACGGATCGCTGGCGATTGCCGCGAGTCCCTGATCGTATCGCAAACGGTTCCGGCACAGAACTTCGAAGTGGAACAGAAACGACCCTTGGGGCGTCACGCCCTTTGCTCGGTATTCGGCTTCTGATTGCAGAACCTGCAAAGCGACTCGCAAGTCGAAGCGGCCTCGCTCGTTCTCAGCTTCCTGAATTACGTATGTTTGGAACGGCGTGAAGTAGTGCGGTAGGCGAGACATTGCTGGACCGAACACGCCAGAATGCTCCAGCTCGGTTCGCAGGAAATCGATCGCATGGGGCAAGTTCGCCGACGCCAGGAGTTCTTCACGAGTCTGCCGCAGTAACTCCTGGAGCGGCATATTCTTCGGCAACCGCTCGCCAAGCGTCCGGAAGAAGTAGGCTTGTTCGACGTATTCTTCACGTTCGAGCATGAACGGGCTCTCGTTGTGCCAGCATAAATACTGTCATCAGCATACCAGCCGAAGGCAATCTTCGTCAGCAAGCAGGTTCCTGCTGGGTCAAACAGTGGAACGAACCGAGGCCCCGCACGAGATTCAAGGACGTGACGCCGACTACCTCCCGATCTGGGGAAAGATCTTGGAGTATCCGTATCGCCTGTTCGTCCCCGGGGTCGTTGAATTGCGGCACGATGATGCCCCCATTCGTCATATAGAAGTTACAGTAGCAGGCTGGCAGACGGTGCCCTTCGTAAAATTGTGGCGTTGGCAGCGGCAGTCGCACGACCTTGAAGGGCGCGCCGTCCTGATCGGTCATCTGCGAAAGTTGCTCGAAGTTCGCGAGCAGCGGTTCATGGTTCCTATCAGCCCGATCATCTTCCCATCCCGCTACGACCGTGCTTGGATTAACGAATCGTGCCAGCTGGTCAATATGTCCGTCCGTGTCGTCGCCGGCTAGTTCGCCTCGACCGAGCCACAGCACGTTGGTTGCACCGAGATAATCTGCCAGAAAAGACTCGGCCCTCGCCCGAGTCAGGTGTGGGTTTCGGTTCGGATTCAACAGGCACGACTCAGTTGTTAAAACGGTCCCGCGACCGTTGCCCTCGATAGAGCCGCCTTCCAAGACGATGCCGGGCGTGAACCGTCGCCTGTCTTCCAGAGATGCGATTCGGCAGGGGACTTCATTGTCTTTGTCGAATGGCGGGTACTTACCTCCCCAAGCGTTGTACTCCCAGTCGACGATCGCGGATGGGGCGGCGACCTTCTGCGCTCCGCCCAAAAATATCGGGCCGTGGTCACGGCACCAAGCGTCGTTCGTCTCGATATCGTACAGTTTCACATTCGGATGATCGCCAACGTGTTTCGCGGCGTCGGCCATAACGGCTGCGCCACCGGCGAGAATATGAACCGGTTCGAAGCGGGCAATCGTTTTTACAAGTTCAGCGAAGCATCCGGGAATGACATCGAAGTTGCCCGGCCACGTCTCCCGATTGTGCGGCCACGAGACCCAGGTGGCTACGTGTGGCTCCCATTCCGCAGGCCAGCGATAACCGAGGGCGGACGGAATCTCACTCATCGTCGATAAACCGCTTTGCGAGATTTCCGTAAGCATCGACGCGTCGATCGCGCAGGAAGGGCCAGTACGTGCGAGCAGTCTCGATCGAGCTGAGGTCACATTCGACGATCAACGTCTCTTCAGCATCGTGCGACGCGCGGGCGACGACTTGTCCATATGGATCGGCGACGAACGAGGCACCCCAAAACTCAAGTTTGCCTTCGTGTCCGACGCGGTTCGGTGCTGCGACGAAGACGCCATTAGAGATCGCGTGGCTGCGCATCATCGTTTCCCACGCCGAATGTTGACTCGCGCCATACGCTTCCTTCTCTTCTGGCAACCAACCGATCGCCGTTGGATAAAGGAGAATCTCGGCACCGGTTAATGCTGTCAGCCGCGCTGCTTCGGGAAACCATTGGTCCCAGCAAACGCAGACCCCAATTCGACCGAAGCGAGTTGCGAAGCTGCGAAAGCCGAGGTCACCGGGCGTGAAGTAGAACTTCTCGTAGTAAAGAGGATCGTCTGGAATGTGCATCTTGCGATACATCCCAAGCTGGCTGCCGTCGGTATCGAAGACGACCGCAGTATTATGATACAGCCCATGGGCTCGCCGCTCGAACATCGAACCGACGATAACAACCTCGTGTTCTCGGGCGGCTCTCGCCAAAGCCTCGCTGGTCGGTCCCGGGATCGGTTCGGCCTCGGCGAAACGATCGTGGTCTTCACTTTGACATGGATACTGATTGTGGAATAGCTCTTGGAGGCAAATCACGTTCGCACCTCGATCGGCCGCATCGGCGATTCGCGAGAGGGCCTTTTCGACGTTAGACTCCTTTGCCTCGGCGCAAGTCATTTGGACCAAGGCAACGGACACGGGGCGCGTCTTTGCGTTGCTTTCCATGCCATGTTTGTAGCATGGAAGTCTACGTAGCTGAAGTCGCCAAGAATTCAGGGATTTGCGTACTGCGCCTGAAGTCTTGGCGAAGATCCACAGCCTCGGAGCGAAAGCCTACGTCCCTATCGCACGATGATGATACTCGAACCCTTCGAAAGAATGCCGAAGACGTCTCCAGCGTCGCGAGCCGTCAACGCGATGCAACCTTGTCCGGGCGATGCACCATTGGGCGAACTGCCGTGGATCGAGAGGTTGTTTCCTAGATCGAGCCACACGCGCCCATAGGGGTTGTTAGGGTCGTCGATGGGAATTGTCTGGCCATTACCGGCGTAGTAAGTTCGTCCCGCCTGCTTGTCATTGATTTGGTACTGACCAGGAAGTGGTGCCGGATCATTTCCGACCGTGATAGCAAATCGACCGGCGTAAAACTTGTCAACGAACAGTGTCAGCTCGTTCTTACTGAGCGAGACTTCTGCGCGGAACGGCCCTCGAACGACTTTCAGGGCGCGGCCGGCAAGTAATGTTTCCGGATTCTCGATTCCGTTGATATTTGCCAGAAGCTGCCAAGGTACTTCGTAGCGAGCGGCGATGTTTTTTAGCGTGTCACCGGGCTGCGACTGATACGCCGGCTCGACTAGATGTTCCATTGAATAGATCACTTTGCCGGCCAGTGGATCGAGCAAGTCCATCAGTTGTGAAGCTTCTTCGGGACTCAAGTCTGGATCGCCGTAGTAGGAGGAGAGTTTGTGTAACGCATCCTTCCATGCTTCGGCTTCGATCTTTGTATGGATCGATTGCATGGCCGCTTGAAAAGTGTTCGTGTCCGTGCCCGCTGTTGCAGACTCCGCAATGTCATTCACATTAGCCTGTGCGGAGTTGGCTGGTGCGGTCTCGTCACGCAGAGGACCGTAGTCGCTATAACGGTTCGCGACGCTTGATCGATCGGCAGTGGAGTCGATATTATTTGCATCGCTTGCTGGTGTTCGGAATTCGTTTGCCGAGGCATACAGCGAAGGCGTTTCCTGTGCAGAGTCTGGTACGAAGCTCACGTCAGTGGCAGTTTCGGCAGTCGAATTCGCTGTGGGTGAGTCCGTCGCGCCGAGCAGGTCGGGTGCGGCAATTGCGGGAGCGGCAGGTGTGGTCGGTTCTGGAATCGGCAGACTGTGTTGATGGCCAAAATCGTTGCGGCCAGCGAGATCCTGCTCGATCGTGTTCGCGTCTTCGCTCAAGTGATTCGAACTCGAACTGCCTGCTTGATCATAGGTTGCGGAAGGGGATCCCCACGTCGCGAGCGGCAGTGAGGCGTCCGCTGTGGCAGAACTCGCGTCACTCGCTTCTGGCATTCCCAACTCGATTTGAAGCGCGGGATCGGCGGCGCCGGTCTCCCAGGCAAGTTCGTGTGGGTACTGCTCTGGTTTGTTTAGTACGACGTACACGCCATACAAAACGGCTAACAAAAGCACAACAACAACTGCAGTTTTAAGCGTATCCACCGTCGTCCTCCTTGACGAACACAAACACCGCGAAACTTCCGCGCGCGGGAGGATCATAGGAAAACGTCTCGGATGACGGAAGACGAATCGATACGGTCGTGCTAGCACGATTTACGCATCTCGCTCACACATTCTCGATCGGCGGAGCGAAAATCTTGGAAGACAGTGGTGCCGTCACAATCCCGACAAAAGTTCCGATCGAAATAATCCGAATTATTTACGTAGACCCACGCCCACTGTCTTCTTTGCTTTCATCTCGATCGCGACGTTTCATCTAGCAGTTCCAACCAGCGGGAATCTTCGAAATGTTAAGGAGGTTTTTCGACTTACTTTGCATTACCGTCCTGCTATGCGGGACGCTGCAAGCGCAGGAAGCGGAGCTGGAAGGAACACTTCCTCCTGTGGAAGTTCGCCCGCCGGAGGAGCCGGATGCTAGCGGAGACGCTTCCGAGGCGGCGGACGCCTTGGGTGGCTTCGGCTCGCCAGACAATCTTTTTTCGGATTCCTATCCGTTGCTCTCCGATCAGCTAATCGGCCGGGCGGCGCTCGATCCAGCTGGTCTGAACAGCGTTCTTCGGTCAGAGCAATCGTTATTCGAGATGCCGCAATTCGGCACGATCGTGGATCGAGGAACACTCGACGAGCGGATGTCGAACAACATGTTTCGCGCCTTGCAGAACGAAGTTGGAGTGACGCTTCAACAGACGGGCAATGGACAACTGTCTCCATTCATTCGAGGACTGACGGGACAGCAAGTGTTGATCCTGGTCGACGGTGTGCGCTTGAACAACAGTGTCCTTCGCGCCGGCCCGAATCAATACGCTGCTAGTATCGATCCCGGTATGATCGAACGCATCGAAGTTGTCCGCGGCGCTCAATCGGTACTCTGGGGCAGCGACGCCCTTGGCGGAGCGATCAACATCGTCACGCGCGGAGCCGATCCGCTGCGAGGAGATTATTCACAGTTTTCGTTTCAACAGTTCGTCGGGACCGCTGATTCGTCTTCCTACTCACGCGGCAACATCGAAGGATGGGTCGGTGGGACGGGCATCTTCGCGGGCGGTTCGTACCTGAACACTCGCGACTTAGATATTGGGGGAGGCTTGGGACGGCAACCGGGCACCGGCTACGATCAGTACGCGGGCGATATCAAATTCAGTCGCATGGTCAGCGACACGTCGATGCTAACGGTCGCGCTGCAACATTTTGAGCAGAACGATCTGCCACGGAGTGATCGCTTTCTTCCATTCGTCTTAGGTCCGGCTCCAAACGGAAGTTCGCGGACGCAGCGTCCAACATACTTCGATCCACAGCAGCGTGATCTGGCCTACATCCGCTTGCAAGGGGTCGCCGATCTCGACAACGGTCTATACGACACTTACAGCGCGACCGTCTCGTATTCGCGAACCAAAGAAGGCACGACGGTCGATCGTTTTAGCAGCAACGCACCTAGTGCCATTCCGACGCGTCGCGAAGTTGGCGAGTTCACCGACGATATGATCGGTGTGAATCTCACTGCGGCCAAGGAGCTTGCTGATCTCGGCACACTGACCTACGGCGGCGATTACTTCTATGAAGACATCGACGCGCGACGGATTCGCATCAACGATCCGGCGCTGCCCGGAGCAATGCCAATGGCGACGGCTCCGCAGTATCCCGACGATTCTATCGCCGATCGTTTCGGCCTCTTCGTCAATTGGGATGGGCAACTTACCGACCGCTTGAGTGCCAATGCCGGCATTCGCTATGAGAACTTAAACCTGTCAGCGACACCAGACTTTGACATGATCGGTCCCGTTAGTTTTGAGCGGACGTATCAGGATTGGATTGGAAGCATCGGCTTGGGGTACGAGTTAACCGACGAGCTACGCATGGTTGGCGGAATGTACGAGGGGTTTCGAGCGCCCACGCTTGACGATCTAACGGCCAACAAGACGGCGATTCAGAATGTTCAGACAGTTCCGCGGCTAGGCGACTTGGAGATTCAGCCAGAGCATACTCGAACCTACGAAGTGGGCTTCAAGTACGACAACGATCGCATTCGCTTTCAGGTCTACGAGTGGTGGACTGACTTTCGCAGCATCATCGGTCGCGAGTTCGTTGGGACGGACCAGTTCCTGGCTAATCAAGAAGCATACCTCAACGGCACCGAAGCGTACGGTGAATACTTGATCAATCCGTGCTGGTCGCTCTATGGAAATGTTTCGTACACGTACGGTCACAATCGTGTGACCGACGAACCGGTCTCACGAATACCTCCAACACAAGGCATCGTTGGGCTTCGCTGGCGAGACAAAGAGCTTGCTTCCTACTTCGATATCTATACTTGGCTTGTGCGGCGGCAAGATCGTTACGCGTCGGCGAATCTCGGTGATATTCGCTTTATCCCCGGCGGCACACCGGGCTACGCGACGCTAAACCTGCGAGCGGGTACAGCACTCGGCCAATGCCAGCAGCATCGCGTGAGCATCAGTCTCGAGAACATCACGGACAAGTATTATCGCGTGCTTGGATCTGGTGTGGATGGAGCCGGCTTCAATGCGATTTTTGGTTACGAGTTTGTGCATTAACGAAAATCTCGCGATGGGCTGTGAAGCGAACTGAGCTGATGCGTAAGGTCTTCAAGTCGTCTTGCGATCACATGCACCACCTCGTTTTTCCGCTCAAGCTTTCCATGGGCGATCATCGCCGATGACTTGCGTGCGATCTGATCGTAACGCTGCCAAGTGGCTTGATGAATGACGAGGTTGGCAATGCCGGTTTCGTCTTCCAACGTAACGAACGTGATGCCCTTGGCGGTACTCGGCCGTTGTCGCATCAGGACGATTCCCGCCACCTTGACCATTCGATCATGCGGATAGCTGACCAGCTTCTCTGCCGGCGTTACTCCAATGGCACTTAGAGCTTCGCGATGAAACGACAAAGGATGTTGCCGCAACGTGAGTCCTGCTGATTGATAGTCGGCAAAGACTTCTTCTTGTTCGTCCAGTTTCGGCAACATGGGCGTCGATAATTCGCTCGCCTGGAGATCGAACAGTCGCGGACTTTGTTCGTGCTTCGAGTTCTGATCGAGCGCATGCCACAAGGAGTTTCGCCGATCGAGGCCGAAGGATTGAAACGCGTCGGCCGCCGTCAGACGCTCGATGACGGCTTGGCCAAGCTGCGTTCGAGCAGCGAGATCTGCAATCGAATCAAACGCTCTCGTTCTCGCCTGCATCATCGAGTCAACGGCCGCTCGTCGCAAACCTCGCACCAATCGCAAGCCTAATCGCAATGCCTGGCCACCATCCTCTAACGTGCAATCCCAATCGCTGTAGTTAACGTCGATCGGACGAACTTCGACAGGCGTGTCACCCCGTTCGCGGGCATCTCGTATTAATTGCGCGGGTGCATAAAAACCCATCGGTTGGCTGTTGATCAGAGCGGCGGTAAAGGCAGCTTGATAGTGATATCGCAGCCAAGCCGAAACGTAGGCCAGCTTGGCAAAGCTGGCGGCATGGGACTCTGGGAAACCGTACTCACCAAAGCCACTGATCTGTTTGAACAGCCGCTCCGCAAAATCTTCGGTATGACCTCGCTCCAACATTCCATCGTGAAGCTTCTGCCGAAAACGGTCGATCAAACCCGGACGCCGCCAGCCACCCATCGCCTTTCGCAGGCGGTCAGCTTCGCCCGGCGTAAAGCCCGCCGCGACAACCGCGAGCTGCATCGCTTGCTCTTGAAACAAGGGAACGCCCAGCGTTCGTTCGAGCACCTTGTTGACGGCCGGATCAGAACAAATCGGCTCGATCTCTTCGCCATTACGCGCTCGATCACGTCGGTCTAAGTAAGGGTGAACCATGTCGCCTTGAATTGGCCCGGGACGCACAATCGCGACTTCGATCACGATATCGTAGAAACGTTCGGGACGCAGGCGAGGCAACATACTCATTTGAGCGCGGCTCTCGATCTGGAACACGCCAATGGTCTCGGCCCGACTGATCATTTCGTAGACCGCCGAATCGTCTTGTCGGATATTGTCGATCGTCAGCTCGCGTCCGTGATGTTGTTGTATCAGATCGAAACAACGATGGATCGCGGTCAGCATACCGAGCGCCAGGCAGTCGACTTTCAGGATGCCGAGCGTGTCGAGATCGTCTTTGTCCCACTGAATCACCGTGCGATCAACCATCGCGGCGTTCTCGATCGGGACAAGTTCGCACAGTGGACCTTGGGTGATGACCATGCCGCCGACATGTTGGGAAAGGTGGCGTGGAAAGCCGAGGATCTCATTAACAACAGACATCAGTCGACGACCGACTCGCGACTCTGGGTCGACACCACTTTGCCGACAGCGGTTTGCCAGCACGGTATCCTCGCTGCGCCCATCGATGTTCTTCGCCAAAGCATCAATGCGATCGAGTGACAAACCGAGAGCTTTGCCCACATCTCGAACCGCAGACCTCGCGCGATAGGTGATTACCGTCGCCGCCAATCCCGCACGATCACGTCCGTATTTGTTATAGACGTACTGCAAGACTTCTTCGCGGCGCTCGTGTTCAAAGTCGACGTCGATGTCGGGAGCTTCGTTGCGTTCGCGGCTGACGAATCGCTCGAAGAGCAAGTCCGTGTCTGTTGGATCGACCGCCGTGATCTCTAGGCAAAAACAGACCGATGAATTTGCTGCCGAGCCTCGGCCCTGGCAGAGAATGTTCTGCGAACGAGCAAACTTGACGATGTCGTAAACCGTCAGAAAGAACGCTTCGTAGCGAAGGTCTTCGATAATTGCCAGCTCGTGTTCCAACTGTCGCTTAATCGAGTCAGGCACACGGTCGTTATATCGCTGGCGAGCTCCCTGCCAGGTCAGTTGTCGCAAGTATTCAAACGGTGTCTGACCAGCGGGAGCCAGCTCTTCCGGATACTCGTAACGCAAATCATCCAACGAGAAGGTGCAACGATCTGCCACTTCCATCGTGCGACGCACGACATCCGGTACACGAGCGAAAAGTTGTTGTATTTCTTCAAGCGTTCGCAAGTGCCGCTCCGCATTTGGCAGCAATCGGTCGCCCAGTGCTTCAACCGTCGTGTTATGACGAATTGCCGTCAGTACATGCTGCAGCACCATGCGCCCGGCGATGTGATAGTGAACATCGCCAGCGGCGACCAACGGGATGCGAGTTTGTTTCGAAAGCTGAATTAGTTGATCAAGCCGTTCGGCATCATTCGTTCCGTAATGCAGCTCTGCCAATAGATAACAGCGGTCAGCGAAGATGTCGCGATATCCAAAGTAGCCATCACGCTCCACCGTGATGAGCCCTTTATGTTGGAGCTGGTAATGGTGGGCTTTGTTCGCGATTAGAAGCTCGTTCGAAGAGGGCTCATCACTCGGAGAGTGATGGCTACTGATGACTGCCAAAAGCCCTTGACTATGTTGAGCAATATCTTCGAGCTTTAACTCGCATTCGCCTTTCGGTGCCCGCCGGCGACCGAGCGTGAGCAAACGAGCCAGCTGGGCGTAGGCAGCGCGATCAGTCGCCAGCAACACGACAGGTGGTGCATCCGTCGGAATGATCTCCGCGCCAATCAAAAGCTTCAAGTTGCTGCCGTGCTCTTCGGCGTGAGCTTTCGCAGCAGCATGGGCTCGCACGACGCCAGCTAAGCTGTGACGATCCGTGATAGCGAGCGCCGAGTATCCCAAAGCAATCGCTTGGTTAACGAGTTCATCAGCGTGCGACGCGCCTTCTAAGAACGAGAAATTCGTTCGACAATGCAGTTCGGCGTACATGGGAAGAGAGGCAGGAGTCAGAAGACTTAGGAACGAGTCGTTCATTAAATCAGCATCTTGGATGAATGGCATTTAAGCAGACCGTCCTTCGGGCCAAGGGCTTAGTAGTTTGCCTCCTGTCTCCCACCTTCTCTCTACTCAAACGCTCCATGCAAGAACCAACGTCCATCCTGCAAAGAACGAAAAAGCCAGAATCGAAATCCTTCTTCTGTTTCCACGCGATAGTAATCTCGCCGCACGCCACGCTGTCGCCACCAACCGGTTTCGATTCGTTCTGGCCCCCAGTGACGCGATACGGTGTGTTGCTCGCTAGAATACTGAAACCAGCTTGGCGACCCGTTGGCTGCAACTGCGTAGTTCTTCAACGCAACTGGCTTAGCAAGCAAGTGCAACGGGCGATCGAGCAGCGAGAATGGTGAATGGGAATTAGCTCTTCTTGACGACCTACTTCCTCCAACAAGCGGCTCGTAGCGATAAGCTTTCTCCGGCTGCGGGTCACTTTGCAAGATACAACGAACGATTGCTTGACGTCCGAGCCGACTGGTCATGCGGTCGATCAAAGAAGTCACTAGCGGCGAGTCTTGTCGAACGTGACTGTCGTCGAACAGTTCTTTCTGTTGCCGGCTTAAGCGACTATACCGGATGGAACAGATCGAAATGCATATTACTGGGTGGCGTAAAACGAGCCGTTCTAGTTGCGCCTCGGTCAGCTTCCATAGATGGCTGGCATCGGCACTCGGACGATAGCAGCCGACTTCAAACGTAACCGGTTCGCTGTCTTGGCAAGTCAGGCGGTAACTTAGCTGAAGCGAGCCGTTGTCTTGTTTCAGCAACGAGAAACACAAACGCTCGATCAACTGTTTGATGACTTCATGGATAACGCGTTGTTGAGTCACAGGATGTTCGAAGGTCCATTCGGCTGTAAAGTCAGCTGGCGCATGGATCTGAGGAATAATCTCCGCTTGTTGGCCTAACGCCTGATTCAAACGTTGCAACAGGATCGCCCCGAAACGAGCTTTCAATTCATCACGAGGCAACGGCACTAAATTGCCAATGCATTCCAGACCAAGACGATTCAGCACCTCAACCATTGCTGGTGGAAGACGCAATGCTTCGATGGGTAATTCAAGTAAATGCAGGCCGGAATAATGAGCCAGTGCCCACGCTGCACCCACCGTCTCGCCTAAACCAATTCGCACCATTAGATGTTGCTGTAAGAATGAATTTTCGATTTGCTGGTTCATCGCCTGCTCGCCACCAAACAATGATGCGATGCCAGTCACATCCAGCAGCAACGTTTCAGCCGGCTCTTCCTCTGCCAAACCGACGAGAGGACTGAAGCGGTGACACCATGCGGCAAGCTCTTCGAGCGTCTTATGATCTTCGAATGGATCGTGTGTCTCGATATGAAACTGCGTTTTCTTGCTAGATGACCGCCGAGGTCCATCGTACTGATTGCCTAACGCTGTTGCTTCAGGCAGTGGCATATCGACTCGGACGCCCAGTTGCCAAGCTGCGTGCGAACAAGCTGCGACGCTTTGTCTACGCCGTGCGCTGTGATGAAGGAGAATGGGCTGCTGTTTAAGCTCGGGCTTTGCGCGGATCAGGCGTTGTACCGGCCAATTGGGCAGCCAAAGGGCGAGGATGCGCGTCACGGACTTCACCTGTCTGATCGTCGATTTCAAGTTCAATCGGTTTCGTTCCAAAGAGGCCACCACATCGCAGTAGCTCGACACTCAATCGCCAACCTTGTCGTCCAACACTTGGTGACACCAGCATCCGCAGACTTGCCCAGGACGATTCGTTGCGTGCGGTTGTTGGACGAACTAACAGCCCCAAACTGCCTCCATGTTCAGCGGCCAATTGCAAACGGCGAAATGCGTTACTCGTCAGCCGCTTCGGCCAAGCGACAACCGCCGCGATATCCGAGCAACGTAATGCTTGCTCAATCGCCCAACATTCGTCTTTCTCGGTGGTCGGATGAACGACAATCGTGTTTTGCAGATCGAGCTGGTAAGCATTCGCAGCCGGCGGATAAAAGCTCTGCCCTCGATCGACCAAAACCAATGCTCCCCCGCCGCGACATGCCGATCGTGCTGCTAGCATCCCGAGCAGACTGGCTCCGCTGCCAACTCCCCCGCCAATCCATTCAATCAGCGAGCCTCGTTGAAATCCTTGTTGCGGCAAATGCCGATCTAACGGTAAACAGCCGCTGGAAATCGATTGACAGGGCTTCTTTTCACTCTCCTTGCGATTAAGTAACTCCCTTAGCTGTATTATCTTATGGTCCATACGACGCTACCTAAGGTTTCGAGATGAGGGCCTAAAAGTATACATTAGTATACTATCGAAGCAAGTTCGAAAGGACTTGAGAAGAAAGAAGGGAGAAGTCAGCGGTCAGAAGCCAGCAACCAGAATCTGATTCCTGACTCCTGACTCCTGAATTCTCTTTCCGATAGCATGGACCCGATGAGCGAAGACCAACCTGATTTCAACGGCCTGCATGTCGCTGCGTTCGAAAGTCGCAATGCGGGCGAGATGGCTCGCTTGATCGAGCGGCATGGTGGTGTGGCGCACGTTAGCCCTTCGATGCGCGAAGCTCCGCTGGCTGAAAATCGACTCGCGATCGACTTCGCTCATCAATTGATCACCGGCCAAATTAGCATCGTCATTTTTTTGACGGGTGTTGGATTCCGACATCTGGTTTCTGCCGTTGAACGTCATGTCGATCGCCAGCGTTTTCTCGATGCTCTCGCCGACATCACCACGATCTGTCGTGGCCCCAAGCCAACCGTCGTGATGAAAGAGTTCGGCCTGACACCAACACATCGAGTGCCTGAACCGAATACATGGCGCGAGTTGCTCACGACGATCGACCAGAATATTCCCGTTGGCAGCCAGACCGTGGCGGTTCAAGAGTATGGCAAGACGAACCCGAGTCTGATCGCTGGCCTGGAAGCTCGCGGGGCTAACGTGTTGTGCATCCCTGTATACACGTGGGAGCTGCCCGAAGATTGTGGTCCCCTAGAAGCGAACGTTCGCGCTCTCGCTGCCGGCGAGTTGGATGTGATTCTATTTACATCAGCGAATCAAGCGACGAATCTGTTACGTGTCGCCGAACGCCTCGATTTGGTCGCTGAAGTGCGGCGGCGGATGCGCGAGACCGTCGTTGCCTCGGTCGGCCCCACGACAAGCGAAACGCTCCGCGACTTCGAGTTGCCGGTCGACATCGAACCCGAACATCCGAAGATGGGACCGCTCGTAGCAACTGCCGCTCGACGAAGCGCCGAATTGCGACAGCGAAAGCAACGTATTTCCACCCTCTTTTCCGATCCGAGTTCCGACGTGCTCGATAAACAAGCTCCTTGGTACAACAGCCCCTTCATGAAGGCCTGTCGCCTTGAACCGACCGATGTCACTCCGATCTGGATGATGCGGCAAGCAGGACGTTACATGGCCGAATACCGCGAGGTTCGTGCTAAGACAACATTCCTTGAGCTATGCAAGAATCCGCAGCTTTGTAGCGAGGTGATGTGTACCGCGGTGAATCGGCTTGGTGTCGATGCAGCGATCATCTTCTCAGACTTACTGCCGATCTTGGAGCCGATGGGGCTCGATCTTGAATTCGCACAAGGCGAAGGCCCGGTGATCCACAATCCAGTTCGCGAGGGAGCCGACGTCGATCGCGTCTTGGAATTGGAAAGCGTCGACTCGCTGCACTTTGTCACCGAGACGGTTCGGCAGACGCGAGCCGACTTGCCGGAGGATATGCCTTTGATCGGTTTCGCGGGTGCTCCGTTCACGCTTGCGAGCTACGCGATTGAAGGCGGCTCCAGCCGTAACTACCTGCATACCAAGACACTGATGTACCGCGACGAAGGTGCTTGGCGATCTCTCATGGAACGCTTTGTCCGCGCGGTGACGTTGTATCTGAACGCGCAAATCGCCGCTGGTGCCCAGTGCGTTCAGTTGTTTGATTCTTGGGCCGGGTGCCTGGGTCCAGACGATTATCGCCGTTACGCGTTGCCATACGTTCGTGAGATTATCGCGGGCATTGTGCCAGGCGTGCCCGTGATCAACTTCGGCGCGGGCAACCCAGCGTTGTTGCCGTTATTGGCCGAAGGTGGCAGCGCTGTCGTCGGTGTCGATTGGCGAGTCAGACTCGACGAAGCTTGGAAGACGGTCGGGTACGACCGCGCCGTCCAAGGCAATCTCGATCCAACGAGTTTGCTGGCGGACCGCGATGAGATTCGCCGTCGAGCGAAAGACGTTCTCGATCAAGCGGCCGGTCGCCCAGGACACATCTTCAACCTCGGCCACGGCATCTTACAACAAACGCCGGTCGATAATGCGATTGCCTTAGTCGATGCAGTGCATGAACTCAGCACCAGCTAGCCGTTGGATCTTCGCAGATCAATAATTTGGTCAAACGCACACTTTCGCAAGACGGCCGGGTCGTCATCGGTGAAGTCGCGGCTGAAGCCAAGCGATTGCTCATCACTTGGTGCTTGCACCGAATCAACTTTCAGTTGCTCGCCTTTGAGTAGCTGAAAGATGCGTTTTACTTCTGAATCCGAGTCACACTCGATAGTTAGACGAATGGGCATAGAAAATCCAGAAGGAAAACAAGCTGCGAAGAAAGCGTTAAAATAGGAGGTTTGCGGATCAATTCGATCGGTCGAAAACCAAGTCCCAGTATCGTATCGACCACTGCCGGTGTCAACAAGAACGTAGAACGGCTTGCGACACGTTTTTTTGAACTCTTGTGTTCTCCAAGCGTGAGCTGCGTCATAAAGTTCAACGATCGATGACACAGATGCGTGTTTATATGGGTGTTGGCTCTGCGAGAGTTACATAAACAGCCCCCCCCGCCTTCGGAGATTTGCCGTCTACGTGCCCATATCATAAACTCTGGACTGATCGGGTGAAGGCGTTTAGGCAAGTCGAAGCACTGTTCCTTGTGGGGGTATAACCATCGTGGCTCGCAAGTCGGTGTACCTCAAAGAGCTTGGGAATGGGAAGTTCGTTGTCCGTTGGTATGCTCCGCAGAGCGATGATCCAACGAAGTTTCGACACCTGGCGCGGACCTTTGACAAAAAGCAAGTCGCGACGGAATTTAAGGAACGACTTCTGGGGGTATTGAAGGAAGAGCCGCAGTCTCCGATGACGGCGCTGGGCTACCTGCTTACTGAGATCGAACGGGAGGGTCGTACGATCATACCAGTAATTGGTTCTGATTTCGGAGTCTCGGACGTCGCGACGTGCGCGTATTTGCTACGCCAAAGATCCTATATCGAATCGCGATTTACCTCCGAATCCAAGCAAGACTGGTTGCTTCGTCACGGCTGGACGAAGCGACATCGATTGCATTCAGAGGTCGCAATTCGGCGGCGAACTGCGGAGACTCTGGCGCACCGCTGGCGAGATGACCTTTACGATTTGGTCGCCGGAGGTCGCTTGACTCCGCGAGACCAAGAAGAACTCGTCGATTCGTTTCACCGCAATGAAATTGATACCGACTTGCAGCAATCACGCCAACGATTCGTCGCTTTTTTAGCGAGACTTCTGGATTGGAAACTGATTCTGACAGCGTGCCTTGATCGATCAATCGAAGAGGCGCTGCGGTCTCAAGAGTTGTTGCCAAACTCCGTCGATCCGTACGAATTGGACATGCAACGATCCCACTTGGAGCCCAGGCGTGCAAGTGGTAACGAAGTGATGCTGGTTCATTTGCATGGGAACAGTGCATCCCAGATGCTTGCTGATCCGCCGCTGCTGCGACATTACTGTATCGAACGTATCAAACGACTGCTTCCGGAAGATGCGTTGCTGCTGCTCGTTGGAGAGTCAGGGCACGACCAGCGCATTACGCAGCTAAT
>JACKQG010000682.1_pt1 | contig 48696 bp, 47 predicted proteins | sample 8237621 | NCBI WGS metagenome assembly JACKQG01 (sample SAMN15677084, study PRJNA649215) | marine metagenome | biome: marine; feature: Black Sea; material: saline water; isolation source: suspended particulate matter (SPM) from the Black Sea western gyre | collected 2013-06-09/2013-06-10 | depth... | reverse complement strand
CTGTTCATGGCAACACCTTATACGATTGGTGTTGCACTTGGAATTAGAGACTAGCTTGCATAAGTTGATGCATACCCTTTTTAGGGGTGTCGATAGCCAGGGACGGCTATCGTCGAGCGAACAGGGATGTTGTATAGCGCACCCTGAAAAGGGTATGCATCAACTTATGCAACGCTTGATATAATCAATCGATGTCATTGCATTGCGTGATTTTTTCAAGCTTTTTCAGAGGTTCCTAAATTGAAAAATATAGTTGTTCCACAGCTTAGGGTTGGTGTGTTCGGATGGAATAGTGGGTTCCAGGAGAGCAATCTATATCCGGATGATCTGCCTGATGAGTGGAGATTGACCTATATATCCAATATGGTTGATGTGGTGGTTGTTCCATTTGATGAGCTAATGGATGCTGACCAAGATACAGTCGAGGGGTGGGAGGATGATACCCACGAAAATATTGGTTTCTACATCTCCCTCCACCACTCGCAGTTATTGTCCGATCCGGGTTTTCTGGAGAATCAGGTGCTCAAAAAAATTGCTCTCTTACATGACAGGCTGGTTGGGATTTTGCTGTATGAGGACTGTGAGATCCCGCATGATTTATTCTCAAATATCCCACTTTTCCAGATGGCAGATATCGCTACAAATGATTCGTTGATGGAGTCAGTTATCTCTCTACGGGGAGGGGATGGGGTTGCTCTGCTCCATGCGTCACAAGAGCTGATTCCCATGGAGATGAGAACTCTCGTTGAGTTGTTGAAAAAAGAGAACCTCGATACATTGATTTTTATTCCGGGCCCTGGACTGAGTGGTAATATCGAAAATGCGGAGACTATCTCCTCATTATTGGGGTAATATTGACTACAATTAGCCTCTACGTTACAGGTTGGGCATAATTCTTTACCAGATTCAGATTACCTTTTCCATTTAGTGAGCAACTGGTGCCAAAATCATACAGACAGACAAGAAAACCCCAGAAAAGAAGGCGTCCAGATGTGCTGGTGCGTATTCGAGATCTGGAGTTTGCTCACGAAAGTCGCAATGGTGATAATCTGCCGCTGTTTCAGGGGATCAACCTTGATATCCACAGAGGTAAAATTGTTGCCATTATGGGGCCAAGCGGAACTGGCAAGACCACGCTGTTACGTCTTATTGGAGGGCAGCTATCGCCTTTAGCCGGAACAGTTCATGTTGATGGTAAAAATATCTCTGAGCTTGACCACAACTTGCTCTACTCTCTGCGTAAGCGTATGGGAATGCTGTTTCAAAGCAGTGCGCTGTTGACCGATATGACAGTTTTTGAAAATGTCGCTTTCCCGTTACGAGAACATGCCGATCTTCCTGAATCAATGATTCATGATCTGGTGCTGATGAAGCTCCAGGCTGTTGGTCTGCGTGGCGCAAAGGAGCTTATGCCCTCTGAGCTTTCGGGAGGAATGGCTCGTAGAGTGGCTTTGGCACGTGCCATTGCCCTGGATCCAATAATGGTTATGTATGATGAGCCATTTACTGGGCAGGATCCAATCTCCATGGGGGTGTTGATGAAGCTTATTCGTGAGCTTAACAGGACCTTGAGGCTAACCAGTATAATTGTCTCCCATGATGTGGAGGAGACCATGGCAATAGCCGATTATGTCTACTTGCTGGCTGAAGGCAGGATAGTTGGCAAGGGCTCTCCCAAACAGCTTAAGCAGAATAGTTCTGCATGGATAGAACAGTTTATGCAGGGTGAGCCGGATGGTCCGCTTCCTTTTCACTACCCGACAGAGTCCATTGAGGATGAGATGATGGGGTCTATATAATGATAATGCAGTTACTCTCTATTTTCAGAAGAGTGGGGCGTGGGCAACTTTTTTTGATCAGGGTGCTGGCTGGTATGGGGAGCCTGATTGCCCGTTTTGGGTTGGTAACTCGTCAGCTCTACTGGATTGGTGTCCACTCTCTGCTGATTATTGTGGTAGCAGGGATTTTTGTAGGGATGGTGTTGGGGTTGCAAGGCTACAATACACTGGTTGATTTTGGGGCAGAGGAGTCGCTTGGGGTGCTGGTGGCTCTCTCGTTGGTTCGTGAATTGGGTCCCGTGGTTGCAGCACTGCTGTATGCTGGACGAGCAGGTTCCGCATTAACAGCAGAGATTGGACTGATGAAGGCGACAGAGCAGCTCTCTGGCATGGAGATGATGGCGGTGGATCCAGTACGTAGAATTATTGCCCCACGCTTTCTGGCCGGTTTTATCTCGATGCCACTGCTTGCGGCAATATTTACCGTATTGGGTGTGTTTGGGGGGTATTTTGTGGCGGTCCCACTGCTAGGGGTAGATGATGGTGCCTTCTGGTCACAGATGCAGGCGCGGGTAGATTTTTATGATGATATCCTGAATGGGATTATCAAGAGCGTGGTGTTTGGTTTTGTGATTATATGGATTTCCCTGTTTGAGGGATATGATGCAACACCAACATCAGAAGGGGTCTCAAGAGCAACAACTCGTACAGTAGTGAATGCATCTTTAGCAGTATTGGGACTTGATTTTGTTTTAACAGCTTTGATGTTTAGTGCGTAGAGACGGGACATAGAATGGGACAGGAAAGAACAGTAGAAATCTGGGTGGGACTCTTTGCAGGGTTGGGAATAGTTGCCCTGCTTGTGTTGGCCTTCTATGTTGGAAATTTGAGTAGCTACAATAGTGACTCTGGATATCGACTGGAAGCCCGTTTCGATGAGATTGGTGGCCTCAAGGTGCGTGCACCAGTGACCATGGCAGGTGTTCAGGTTGGCAGGGTTACCGATGTTTATCTCGATAATCTGGAGTACCGGGCAATTGTAGAGATGAGGATTGATCCGGAAAAGCTCTCTCTACAGAGAGTGACTGAGTCTGGAGAACAGATACTGGATAAAGATGGAGTGCCAATACTGGTCTTGTGCGGAGATGAGCCACCTGAAGATAGCGAGGCAGTACTGTTTCCTGAGTGTGCTACGGTGTTGTATGAGGATGCGGCAGCATCAATTCTGACAGCAGGCATGTTGGGTGAGCAGTATGTTGGTATAGAGCCTGGTGGTGGGGGCGCAACATTCCTTCTTCCCGGCGATGAGATCAGGATGACGCAATCATCAATTGCTCTGGAACAGGTGATAGGACAATTCCTCTTTAATCAGGTGGACAAGGAGTGATGTGGTTCATGACAATCAGATATGGCAAATTAGCCTGGTTTCTGATGGCGTGGTTGCTGTTCAGTACGTCTGTGTCAGCAGAAGAGGGGCCAGATGTGATGATCAGAAATCTGACCGAACAGGTGATGGATCAGCTTCTGCTGGAGGAGGATCTAATGAAAACAGACCCTGCCCATACGCAGCAGGTTGCCAGAATGTTGGTTAATGAGTTTGTTATTCCACATATGGATATGAAACTCATGTCACGCTGGATTATTGGAAAAAGCTGGCGCAAGGCAACAGCAGAGCAGCGCCAACAGTTTATGGATGAGTTTGCCGGTATGTTGATCCGCACCTATGCGGGCGCACTGGTTGAGTTTCGAGGCAAAAGTGTCACCTTTAAACCATTTCATCGCAATCCAAAACGCAAGGATGCAGTGGTACGTGCAGAATTCTCTGGAGGTAATGGAGGGCCACCGATTCCTGTTCTGTTCCAGGTTCGTCAGGACAAGCAGAAAGAGTGGAAGGTGTTCGATATTATTATTGATGGAGTCAGTCTGGTGAAGAACTATCGCTCCAGTTTTGCGGCAGAGATTCGCAAGGTTGGACTGGATGGTTTGATCAAACGTCTCTCAACTCACAACAATAATGATGGCAATAAAATAGCTGAGGAGCAGGGGTGAGTAGCCTGTCATTTGTTGTCGAATCAGAACACCATATTCTTCTTAAAGGGGAGATGACGTTCTCCACTGCCAGAGAGGCTCTACGTGACTCCACCAACTATTTTGGAAATCATGGCGATCTTGTGGTCGACCTTGGAGGAGTTAGGCGTGTAGATAGTGCAGGGCTTGCACTGTTGATCGAGTGGCTTCGTCAGATGAAGAGAGATCAACGGGTGGTCCGGTTTTTGAACGTTCCTTACAAGCTTGAGGGGCTGGCCCAGGTGAGTGGTGTGGATGGGATCCTGAATGAGTTCTCTGGCACTTGATATAGTTCAGGTTCAGAAGCAGTTTGGTGCTACTAATGCCCTGCGAGGAGTTGGTTTTAGTGTGGAGCAGGGAGAGTTTTTTGGCCTGCTGGGCCCTAATGGCGCAGGAAAATCAACCCTTATAAATATCATGGGGGGGCTGGTTAGGCCTACTGCAGGTCAGGTCAAGGTGATGGGGTATGATGTGGTGACCCAATATCGCCACTCCAGAAGTCAGATAGGTGTTGTGCCTCAAGAGCTGGTCTACGATCCATTCTTCACGGTGTGGGAAATGTTGAAGATTCAGTCTGGATATTTTGGACTGGGAAGAGAGAATAGGCAGTGGCTGGAGGAGTTGCTGGATACCCTCAAGCTGTCTGATAAAAGAGATGAGAACCTGCATAACCTCTCGGGAGGGATGAAGCGTCGTGTGTTGATTGCCCAGGCACTGGTTCATCGCCCGCCTGTAGTGGTGCTGGATGAGCCGACAGCCGGGGTAGATGTGGAGCTGCGCCGGGCACTGTGGGATTTTGCGCATCGTCTCCATAAAGAGGGCCATACAATTCTGCTTACGACTCACTATCTGGAGGAGGCAGAGTCGATGTGTGATCGTATTGCCATTCTGAACAGGGGAGCTCTCGTTGCGCTAAGTGACAAGCAGGAACTGATCTCACAAAGTTCGTGGCAAGTGGCGGTGGTGGGAAAAATGCCAGATCCGAATTATGGGCTTCCGACAAATATTGAGTCTGCTGTCATCTCCAGGAGCAGGAGCCGAACAGAGATCCGTCTCTCCCGTGTAGAGCAGGATAAGCAGCAACTGTTGCAGCAGTTGACAGAGCTGGGAGTCGATAGTCATCAGTTACAGATTCGTGAGCCAACTCTGGAAGAGGTGTTTCTGGATCTGACCGGGGATTAGTGATGATCAATAGAGTTAAACCACAAAATTTATATGGCTGTTGGACCCTGTTCCGCAAGGAGGTGTGGCGGTTCCTCAAGGTTTTTGTACAGACAGTATTGGCCCCAACAGTATCAACTCTGCTCTATCTGCTGGTTTTCGGAGTGGTCTTTGAGGAGGCAGTAGTGGTCTATGAAGGGCATAGCTACAGCAGTTTTTTGATCCCTGGGTTGGTCATGATGGCCTTGGCTCAAAATGCATTTGCCAATGGATCGTCCAGTATTCTGCAGTCCAAGATGAATGGAAATATCATATTTGTGCTGCTGGCCCCTCTCTCATCTTTTGAGTTCTATATTGCCTTCGTTGCTGCTGCAATTCTCAGGGGGTTAGTGGTGGGAATAGGGGTTATGGCAGTGGCGGCACTGTTGGTGGATGTGGAGATCTACTCTGTAGCATTGATTCTGTTATTTGCAACACTCTCAAGCGGAGTGATGGGTGCGATGGGGGTGATAGCTGGAATCTGGTCGGATAAATATGACCACCTCTCAGCATTTCAAAACTTCATTATTTTGCCACTAACCTTTCTGAGCGGTGTGTTCTACTCCATTCAGGATCTCCCACCTTTTTGGCAGCAAATATCCGCCTATAACCCGGTATTTTATATGATTGATGGTTTCAGGTATGGGTTTCTTGGAGTGTCTGATGTTAGTCATATACAGAGTATGGTGGTTGCGTTCATGTTTTTTACCGCACTCTCACTGCTCTCCATTGGAATGCTTCGTTCCGGTTACAAACTAAGGGGGTAGGACTCTGCTGTTATGGATAAGTTAAGAATTACTGGTGGTAGATCGCTTCATGGACGGATCAGGATATCCGGCGCCAAGAATGCAGTGCTTCCGATTCTTGCGGCCTCCCTGCTTGCGAATGAGTCGGTCTCTATCCGTCGAGTGCCCCAGCTGCAGGATGTCAGCACCATGATGAATCTCCTCTCAACCATGGGAGTTGGTGTGGTGGTGGAGAGTTCTGATGGAGTAGGGATTGATCCATCGACCATTTCAAATCCATTTGCTGACTACAGCCTGGTTAAGACAATGCGTGCCTCAATTCTGGTGTTGGGTCCACTGTTGGCAAAGGTTGGGGAGGCAATAGTTTCTCTGCCTGGGGGCTGTGCAATAGGGGCGCGTCCAGTAAATCTTCATGTAGACGGGTTGCGCGCATTGGGCGCGGAGGTTGCAGTGGAAAATGGATATATTCATGCCAAGGCAAGCCAGTTGAAGGGGGCGCATATCCTGCTGGATTCTGTAACTGTAACCGGCACACAGAATCTGATGATGGCAGCCACGTTGGCAGACGGAAAAACAGTACTGGAGAATGCTGCGCGCGAACCAGAAGTGGTGGATCTGGCCAATTTCCTCAACAGGATGGGGGCAAAAATCAGTGGTGCAGGCAGTGCAACCATCAAGATTGAAGGGGTAGAGTCGCTGCATGGGGTAGAGTACAACGTAATTGCTGATCGAATTGAGACGGGTACTTACCTGGTTGCTGCGGCCATTACAGGTGGCAGTGTAGAGTTGGTTGATACCAACCCTGTATTGCTGGAGTCGGTGCTGTTGAAGCTGGAGGAGGCTGGCGCTGATCTTGACATCAGAGAGAATTCGATTGCTCTGGATATGGGTGGTAGAAGGGCGCAAGCAGTTACCTTGACCACATCGCCTCACCCCGCCTTTCCTACCGATATGCAGGCACAGTTTATGGCACTCAACACAGTTGCCAAGGGGGTTGGGATGGTTACTGAGACCATTTTCGAGAACCGTTTTATGCATGTGCCGGAACTTCAGCGGATGGGCGCCAATATCCGGATGCAGGGGCACACTGTTGTAGTTGATGGTGTTGAATCATTGACTGGGGCAAGAGTGATGGCGACTGATTTGAGAGCGTCGGCAGGGTTGGTGCTGGCTGGTCTGGCAGCCAAGGGGGAGACAGTGATAGAGCGCATCTACCATATTGATCGTGGTTACGAGACGATTGAGGAGAAACTTATGCAGCTGGGAGCGGATATTGAGCGCCTACCATAAAATTTGCCAGGCCAATCAGTTACAATAGAGAGATGAACAAGCCATTGACAATTGCCCTCTCCAAGGGGCGCATATACAAGGATACCCTGCCTCTGTTGGAGGCGGCCGGGATTCGTCCTGTTGATGATCCAGTTACCAGCAGAAAATTGATTCTTGATACAAATCTGGAGCATGTAAAGGTGGTTGTAATCAGAGCAACCGATGTGCCGACTTTTGTGGAGAGGGGCGTGGCAGATTTGGGAGTAGCGGGCAAGGATGTGCTGATGGAGTATGGCAGCAGTAATCTCTATGAGCCTCTGGATCTGAGGATAGCACGTTGCCGAATGATGACAGCTGGAGTAGTTGGTGCACCTGCACCTGATGGTCGAATGCGGATAGCCACTAAATATGTAAACTCGGCCAGAAATTATTTTGCATCACTTGGGCAGCAGGTCGAGATTATCAAACTTTACGGAGCAATGGAGCTGGCCCCGCTGGTCGGGCTTGCTGACTGTATTGTGGATCTGGTAGAGACAGGAAATACTCTGAAGGCTAATGGTCTGGAGCCACTTGAAGAGATCGCACAGATCAGCTCCAGGCTGGTAGTAAATAAGGCATCGATGAAGATGAAGAGTCAACAGGTTAAGGATCTTATTCAGAAAATATCTGATGCGGTAGAGCAGCAGCAAGAGGTTAACTAATGAGGCGCTTAAACAAATTAGATAACAACTTTCAGAAAGAGCTGGAGCAGCTGTTGGCCTGGGAAGGCGTATCTAATGAGCAGGTTCATCAGACTGTAAAAGAGGTTCTGTTGGAGGTTCGCAAGCGCGGAGACGAGGCGCTAGTCGAATATACCAACCGTTTTGATCGGCTTTCGGTAGATGATATGGGGGCACTAACTCTATCTCAAGAGAGATTACAGCGGGCGCTGGATGATCTGCCTGATGATCAGCGCGGTGCTCTGGAGCATGCGGCTGAACGGGTGCGTCTTTACCACCAGCATCAGAAGGTGGAATCCTGGAGCTATACCGAGGAAGACGGCACAATACTTGGACAGCAGGTTACCCCGCTGGATAGAGTAGGGCTCTATGTGCCTGGAGGCAAGGCGGCATATCCATCATCTGTGCTGATGAACGCAATTCCCGCCAAGGTGGCCGGGGTTGAAGAGCTGATTATGGTAGTACCCACCCCGGATGGTACAGTCAATGAGCTGGTTTTGGCTGCTGCCGCAATTTCCAGCGTAGATCAGGTCTATACTGTTGGCGGGGCACAGGCTGTGGCGGCTCTGGCATATGGTACAGAGACAATTCCCCAGGTTGACAAGATTGTGGGCCCGGGAAATATCTACGTTGCTACAGCCAAGGGTATGGTATTTGGTAGCGTGGGTATTGACATGATTGCAGGCCCTTCAGAGATTCTGGTGGTCTGTGATGGCAAGACAGATCCGGACTGGATTGCTATGGACCTCTTCTCCCAGGCTGAGCATGATGAGGATGCACAATCAATTCTGATATCACCGGACACAGGTTTTCTGGATGCGGTTGAGCAGAGTATAGAAAAACTGCTGGATGGGATGGAGCGTGCAGATATTATTCGTACTGCACTTGCAGACCGTGGCGCACTGATTCAGGTGGAAAATATGGAGCAGGCACTTGAGGTAACCAACTACATCGCACCAGAGCATCTGGAGCTTTCGGTAGATGATCCACAGGCGCTACTGCCAGGTATTCGTCATGCAGGGGCGATATTTATGGGGCGCTATACAGCGGAGGCACTTGGAGACTACTGTGCCGGCCCTAACCATGTGTTGCCAACATCCAGAACCGCAAGGTTCTCATCGCCACTTGGAGTTTATGACTTCCAGAAGCGCTCAAGTCTGATAATGTGTTCTGCTGAAGGCTCATCAGAGCTTGGTAAAACCGCATCTATCCTGGCGCGAGGAGAGGGATTGACGGCACATGCCCGCTCTGCAGAATATAGAATCAACAAATAATGGCGCTTACTCTTCGTAACAGTCAATTCCCTGTGGCTAGAGCAGCTCTAATTAAGTCACTTCGTGACCCAATCAGATCTCCCTTACAAGTTATTCTATGGGGGAAGGGTTATGGTTCAGTATGTTACAACAACACCTATAGAGCCCTTCCCCCAAACCCCCATCCCATTAAGCTTTTTCAGAGGTTCCCTACTCTGGATAGATCCTTATGAAGCAGTGGATCAGATCAGAGATTCAAGCGCTCTCTGCATACCATGTGCCAGACCCGGGTGACTGGATAAAGCTGGATGCAATGGAGAACCCGTATCACTGGCCAGAACCACTGCAGCAGGAGTGGCTTGATTCGGTCGGTAGTGTAGAGATAAACCGCTATCCGGATCCAGCAGCTCGTGAACTCTCTCTGCAGATTAGCCAGGAGATGGGGGTGCCAGATGGCTGTGAGATTGTGCTGGGTAATGGTTCTGACGAGTTGATTCAGATGTTGTTGATGGCTGTTGCTGAGTCGGGACGGACTGTTTTGGCTCCAGAGCCAACCTTCGTAATGTACAAGATGATCACCAGTTTTGTCGGCATGGATTTTGTCGGCATACCGCTGGATAGCAACTTCAATCTTGATATGGATGCATTGGTTAAGGCGATTGAACAGTATCAGCCGGCTGTTGTATTCCTTGCATACCCAAATAACCCAACAGGGAATTTATGGAGCGCTGATGATATCCGGAAAATTCTTCATGTTGCCCCAGGTTTTGTAGTGGTTGATGAGGCTTATCATGTTTTTGCCGAAGAGAGTTTTATGGGACATATACCGGAGCATGAAAATCTTCTGGTAATGCGCACAGTCTCCAAGATGGGGCTAGCTGGGCTACGTCTGGGCCTGATGGCAGGTGATCCGAAATGGATTAGAGAGATCAACAAGGTACGGCTACCATACAATATCAATGTATTGACCCAGCATGCGGCAAGTTTCATTCTTCAGCACTCATCAGTGCTGCACAGCCAGGCTGAACAGTTACGACATAACCGTGACGATCTGCTTGAAAAGATGGCAGTAATTAAATATATCGAACAAGTATATCCAAGTCAGGCGAACTTTATTCTGTTCAGGGTTGCTCCAGGTTGTGCAGATAAACTCTTTAAGGAGATCAAGGATCGTGGTGTGCTGATAAAGAACATGAGCCCTGCTGGTGGTGCGTTGGCTGATTGTCTGCGGGTAACGGTCAGTACGGCAGAAGAGAATGGCAAATTTATGGACGCCTTGAAGGCAGGACTTGCTGCGATCTGATCACTGCTCTTTTGGGGCAATTGTAATACGCCATGTCGCAGTATCTCCATTGTGTACCCCCCGAAACTCAAGAACAGACCCGGGCTCCATATTGAGTGCAATATTGGCAACATCCTCACCACTCTGAATTGCCTCTCCATTAACATGGGTGACAATATCTCCGGGGGTTAATCCTGATCTTGCTGCAGGACCATTACGGTATAACCCTGCAACAATTGCACCATGAGTTGTACTGACTCCAAATGATGCAGCAAGTTCCGGGGTAAGATTCTGCATCTCTACCCCTATCCATCCTCGCTGTACTACACCATGTTCAATTAGCTGTCTCATTACATGCTGTGTGGTGGACACGGGTATCGCAAAACCAATCCCGTGTGAGGCACCAGTTTTGGAAAAGATTGCTGTATTGACTCCAATCAGATTTCCAGATGCATCAATAAGTGCACCACCAGAATTTCCAGGATTAATTGCAGCATCTGTCTGAATAAAATTCTCCTGGTTACTTATTCCCAGCTGGTTTCTGTTTGTAGCACTGATAATTCCCATTGTTACAGTCTGTCCAACGCCAAATGGATTTCCAATTGCCAGCGCAACATCACCAACCCGGAGAGGAGTGGAGTGACCAAATGTTATGGCGGGGAGATCACTCATCTCAATCTTCAGAAGGGCAAGATCAGTATCTGCATCACTACCTATAAGTTTTGCCTCTCCACTACGTCCATCATGTAGTGAGATCTGGATCTCATCAGCACCATCAATGACATGGTTGTTGGTCAGGATGTATCCATCTCTGCTAACTATTACCCCAGACCCAAGGCTGGTCTCCAGACGTTTGCGTGGTACAACACGCAATCTGTCGCCAAAAAAATGGCGGAAAATCGGGTCATCCAGCAGGGTAATACGGCGCTCCGTTACAACCTTGGCTGTATTGATGTTGACTACAGCAGGTGCGGCGATGGCAACAGCATCTGCATAAGAAGCTGGACCACTTCCAACAGGGCTGTTTTTGCTCTGCTGAATCTCCACTATTGGGCCGGAGTGGATAAAAAGCTCTGGTCGCAGCAACATCAAGAGGAAGGTCGCAGCAAGCGCAAAAGTGAACAATTTTATTAGTGCTGTGGTGGTGGGTTGATTCATGCTGCAGATGATAACCAAACTGTGATACAAATAGCTATTGAATCAGAGAGCATGGAGATGGCATGGAGCGAGATCAACTGGTCACCACACTGGATAACCTCCTGGAGGTTGAGCAATTTCAGGACTACTGTCCCAACGGTTTGCAGGTGGAGGGCAGGGGCGAGCTAGGCTCAGTTGTTACTGCAGTGACTGCATCACTCTATGTAATTGAGAGGGCTGTCGAACGTAATGCAGATATGTTGCTGGTGCACCATGGTCTTTTCTGGAGTGGGGATGATCAACGTATTGTGGGCCCAAGCCGAAAACGGCTTAAACTGTTACTGGAAAATGAGATAAATCTTGTTGCCTACCATCTTCCACTAGATGCCCATCCAGAGCTGGGAAATAATGCACAGTGGGCCGCACAATTGGGGTGCACCACCGAAGGAGTCTTGGAGGCTGCGGAGCTGGTGCAGTATGGCGAGCTCTCCTCGGCAGTTAGCGTTGAGGAGTTGGAGGAAAAGATCAAAGAGGGGCTGAGGGGACGCAACCCATTGGTGATCCAGGGCCATCAGCACCCTATAAAGAGGATTGGATGGTGCAGTGGAGGTGCAGAGAAGTATATTGTACAGGCCGCAGAGGCTGGGTTGGATGCGTATCTTACGGGCGAGATATCAGAGCGTAGCTACCATGAGGCAATGGAGCGCGAGATCTGCTTCTTCAGTTGTGGCCACCATGCTACAGAACGAGGTGGTGTACAGGCTCTGGGCAGATGGATCAGCCAGCAGTTTGGGATAGAGCACCATTTTATCGACGAAGATAATCCCGTCTGATATAATGACCAACTAATATAGTCAGGAAATATGGAGTGTAACAATGGATGTATTGGAGCGTATTGATCAACAGGTAAAAAACAACCCGGTTGTTATCTATATGAAAGGGACACCGATGTTCCCGGTTTGTGGTTTTTCCAGTCGTGCATCGGCAGCATTGAAAGAGACTGGAGTTGAGTTCTCGTATGTAAATGTGCTTGAGGACCCGGAGGTTTTTGAAAATCTGCCAAAATATGCGGATTGGCCCACTTTTCCACAGATTTATGTTGATGGCGAGTTGGTTGGGGGCTGTGACATTACTCTTGAACTGGGTGACAGCGGTGAGCTGAAGAGGATGATGGAGTCAGCAACGGAGAAATAGCGGATACGCTTTTTCAGAGGCTCCTTAACTTGCTTGTGGGGCAAACCTCTGGCTGATCTCATCCCAGTCGTTGACCATCTTGCAGAAAAGTTTTGCTGTCTGTTCCGCATCATATAGTGCGGAGTGGGCAGCCTCATGGTTCCATTCAATATCTGCTGCTTGAGCCATTCTTGCCAATACGGTTTGACCATAGAATACTCCGCCCAGAGTTGCTGTATCAAAACTGCTGAAGGAGTGGAATGGACTGTTCTTGATTTTGGTGCGTTCCACAGCAGCATTAAGAAAGGCAAGATCAAACCAGGCGTTGTGACCAACCAGAATGGCTCGACTACAACCACGCTCTTTGACGGCTCTTCTGACAGGCTCAAATATGGTTTTCAAGGCCTCCTTCTCTTCAACAGCCATCCTGAAGGGGTGCCACGGATCGCTTAGACCAATAAACTCCAGGGCTTTCGGATCGAGATTGGCATTTTTGAAGGGGAGTACATGTTGCTCGTGACTCTCATGGATATCCAGCTTGCCATCTTTGTTGAAGTCGAGAATAACTGCAGATATCTCCAGCAGCGCATCTTTCCTGGCATCAAAACCGCCGCACTCCACATCTACAACAACCGGCAGGAATCCCCGAAACCTCTTTGCAATGAGAGATTTTTCGCTCATCTCATATCTCCCAGGGTTCGAATGAATACCTTTGAGTTTCTCTTGTAGTTATAGAGTGATTGACGTTTTACAGGCAGCTCTGTCAGCTTTGCGGTGCTGTATCCCTGCTCCTGAAACCAGTGTGAGGCATGGGTTGAGAGGACAAAAAGACGCTCTATCTTGTTCGGCATCTGCTCCTTGATGTAACGATCAAGGTATTTTAGAAGAGCCTCACCACGCCCCTCATTCTGGTACTCCGGGTGAATCGCCAGGCCGGCTACTTCGGCAATATGTTGAGGAAGGTCCGGATAGAGAGCGACAACTCCGATAATGGTTCCGTCTCTCTCCATGACTGTGTAGTGGTCAATATCAATTTCCAGCAGTTCACGAGAGCGAGGAACCAGAATTCCATCTCTCTCCAGAGGAGAGATCAGTTCGATAATGCCTCCAATATCGTCAATAGTTGCCGGGCGTATGATGTCATAGTGATCGGAGGTGATCATGGTTCCAATTCCATCCCTGGTAAAGAGCTCTTGTAACAGGCCACCATCTTTTCTGCCATCTACAATATGAGCCCTGGAGAGACCGTCTCTACACGCATTAATTGCACCCATAACAGTTCGTCTTGTCTGCTCGGGAAGTTTTCTTCTGGAAGATACAATCCTCTCTGCCTCATCCGGAGTAAGTTGACGAATCAGCCTCTTTTTACCATCCAGCAGGCCTGGTGCTTCAATCAGCGAGATCATCTTGTCAGCACTTAGTTGGGTAGCTGCAGCAGTCGCAACATCCTCGCTACTCAGGTTAAATATCTCTCCAGTTGGAGATGTTCCGATTGGGGAGAGTAGAACAATAAATCCCTCATCCAGCAGGTTATCAATAGCTGGTTTATCAATGCGTCTTACCTCTCCAGTATGTTGGTAATCAACTCCTTCACGAATACCAAGCGGGCGAGCAGTTACAAAGTTACCGGATACAATACGTATTTTCGAGCCAGACATTGGTGAGTTTGGAAGACTGTTAGAGAGCTCTCCCTCCAACCTGATGCGGATGCTTCCAATAACCTCCTTTACAGCTTGCAGAGCGTTATCATTGGTTATTCTAAGATCGCCAACAATCTCACTCTCTATGCCGGCAGATGCAAGTTGTGCATCGATCTGGGGGCGTGCGCCGTGTACCAGAACCAGACGAACTCCAAGACTATTCAGTAGAGCAATATCGTGGATAAAATCATGAAAGCGCCTACCTTGCATCATGGCGCCACTAAAGGTAATTACAAAGGTCCTGCCACGATGTGCGTTAATATATGGGGCAGCTCCTCTAAATAGGGAGACAAACGGTAATCTATTTTCACTGGTCACGGCGAGATTATAGCAAATGGTCAATTATTCCACTCAGCTTCATACCCTGGAGCTCGGCCCAATGGAAAACTTTATATATCTGATCGAGGATTGTGCTACTGCTACGGCTGCCGTGGTTGATCCTGCCTGGGAGGTTGAAAAGATCATTGATTATGCTGCTGAGAGGAAGTTAAAGATCACTGCAATTATCCTGACCCATGGTCACAATGACCATATTAATGGGGTAGAGTCACTGCAGCAGAAGAGTGGTGCCAAGGTCTATATAAATACCATAGAGGCAAAATTTTTTGGGTTGGAAAACATGGATTGGAGCAGTTTTGATGCCCCCTTCAAGATTGATCTTGGCAGTACCGAGATTCTTGCTGTTGAGACTCCTGGCCATACGCCTGGGGGAGTCTGCTATTACACAGATGGCAACCTGATAACCGGGGATACCCTGTTTGTTTATGGATGTGGGCGTTGTGATCTGGATGGCAGTGATCCAGTTGCAATGTTTCATTCGCTCCATGGGTTGTTGGATCAGTTTGATCCAGAGACCAGGGTATTTCCAGGGCACAATTACTCTATAGACAAGAGCTCAACCCTGAAACAGGAGAGAGCGGGAAATCCGTTTATGCATTTTGATGATGAGGAGTCATTTACTAAGTACCGCATGGAGCTCCATGATCAGACTCGTAGTGCACCATACGGCCCGATGGAAAACTCATGAGACATGAACTCTTGCGATTACTTTCGCAAGGGTTCATGGTTATTTTATTATCATCTCAAGAATCTTGTCGCCACGATAGGCGCGCAGGATTACCATTTTTTTGGATAGTGCCCCAGCCTTTTGTGCGTCACGTAGTCGCCTAACTGGTTGGCGATTGATAGAGAAGATAACATCATCTGGGCGTAGTCCAAGTACCCAGCCGCTCTTCTTTGGGTCCACCGAGTCGACAGATATCCCGCCGGATAGGTAACGGTTTTTCTGTTCTGGAGATAGAGTAGAGAGAATAACTCCACTCATGTTTTTGTTTATCTCCTCTCCTGAAAGTTGCAGGTTTTCCGGTTTTGTAAGCGTTGCAAACAGATGACGGGGGTGTCCGCTGCGTAGTATGGATAGTTTGAGCTGTTTTCCTGTGGGGAATAGCCCCAGAATATTTTCCAACTGTGTTGGATCCTCAATGTCATGTCCATTGATTGCAATCAATACGTCACCCTTCTGAACACGGGCCCACTCTGCGGGGGAGTTGGTTTCAACATTGTCAACCAGTACGCCCTGGTCAATTCGAAGAGTTCGGGCCAGATTGGACGACAGCTGCTTGGTTGTGATTCCAAGATATCCACGTTCAACTGCTCCATGTTGAGCCAGGTGTGTAGTGATCTCACGTACCATATTTACAGGTATGGCAAAACCGATACCGACACTGCCTCCATTCGGTGCAAGAATTGCAGTATTGATTCCAACCAGTTCGCCCTTCAGGTTGATAAGTGCACCACCAGAGTTGCCGACATTAATTGAGGCATCAGTCTGGATAAACTCCTCGAATCTCTCAAGTCCAAGATTTGACCTTCCAAGTGCACTGACAATGCCGGATGTGGCGGTATTGCCAAGACCAAACGGATTGCCAATTGCTATCACAAAATCACCAACCCGGAGCTCTTTTGAGTTTCCCATGGAGATAGCTGTTAGACGGGGAGCATTAATTTGCAATAGTGCGATATCAGTTTCTTGATCAGAACCAATCAGGTTGGCAGAAAAGTTACGTCCATCATCAAGAGTTACATTTATCTCTTTGGATTCACTAATAAGGTGGTGGTTAGTGATGATGTATCCCTGTTGGTGATCAATAATTACTCCAGCACCCAGTCCGGAACTGTTTTTAAGTAGTGGGTCTCGGGGTGGTGAGGGACGAAAACTGAAGTCATCCATGGGGTTGCTGGAGCCAGCAGATGATTTTTCCTGTTCGTTGGTTGCGTTTCGATCTTTTGCGTCAATGACGGATATAGAGACAACACCGGGAATCACCTGTGCCAGCATTGGGGCAAGTGTTGGTATATCTCCACGGCTACTACCAAACCCAGGAGGAATAGTGGTATCTACAAGCGGCCTCGCCTCGGCATATTGAGACAGTGCCATGGTTGTAAGCAGTACTGTTTTGGATACTAGCCGCACCGTTTCTCTAAGGACTCTTCTCATGGCAGGCGATCTTATCATTAACGCTGTTGTGTACGGGGGTTGAATTCACTCTTGTCCCTAAGCTCATTATAGAGTTGTTCAATCTCCTGGTTTTCTGCTGGTGGCGTATGAATCTGTATAGTCAGGGTTTGATCGCCTGGCGGGGTTCCGGGAAGGCCTCTGCCCTTTAGGCGCATCTTCTGCCCGCTCTGGGTGCCCGCACCAATTTTCAGCTCTACGTCACCACCCAGTGTGGGTACGGTGATGCGTTCACCAAGTGCGGCCTCCCATGGAGTGATGACAAGATTCATAAGGATATCACTGCCACTGGCACGCAGTTGTTGGTCTTTCTGAAACTGCACCTGTAGCAACAGATCCCCACGAGGCCCTCCAGAGAGACTGGCCTGCCCCTGTTTGCCGAGCCTGATTTTCTGGCCCTCCTGAATCCCTTTTGGAATGCGAATCTCCAGTTTTCTTCGTGCAGTGCCAATCTCTCCGTTGGGGTTGATTTCCGGTATCTGAATGGTGCGACGAGAACCTTCATACGACTCTTCCAGGCGGATAGAGATGCGCATTGTCTGATCAGCTCCAGGATGGTTTCTGACGTGGCCGCCACCCATGCCTCCGCTCATTCCTCCGCCAAAAACTGAGCCAAAGAAATCACTGAATCCTCCCGGGCCTCCAAAATTGGCTTCTCTGCCGTGAAATGCACTCTCCCATCCTGGAGGGGGACGAAACTCCTCCCCGGCTTTCCAGTTTGCACCGAGCTGATCATAGGATTGGCGCTTCTCAGGATCTTTCAGTACCTCGTAGGCCTCTGCCACCTCCTTGAAACGCTGTTCAGCATCTCCCTCCTTGCTAACGTCAGGATGATACTTGCGTGCAAGCCGTCGATACTGTTTTTTGATCTCATCCTGAGATGCATCCCTTGATACCCCAAGCGTCTTGTAATAGTCGTGATATTCCATATTGTCCCTGGGTTGTCCTGGCTTTTCGGCTAGTCAGCCGTAGTGTCAGATGGAGGATGCCATCTGCTGAATAAAATTCAATCGATTTTGTCTGTTTAGGAAGCGCTGATTGGGTCACGAAGTGACTTAATCAGATCTCTCTCCACAAGTTATCCCATGGGGGCAGAGCTCTTCCTCCAAACCCCCACCACATTAATCTTTTTCAGAGGTTCCGCTATTTTCCATGGCGACAGTATACGGGATATGTTTGTGGATAACTCTGTTAACAAAATGTTTGTAGACACAATATGTAGTGTTTTGTAAAAAAAATGATATTTTCTATCTGTATGAAAAAAAAGGGGTTTTATTTAGAAGGATATGATTAAGTACTATATATAACAGTATGTTACGTAGGTAACACAATTTCTTGCAGCACCTTGACATGGTTTTGATTACTGGTAAGCTGATTTTTCTAAACACAACATATTGTGTTTTTGATGGTCAGAAAAATATCTCTAGTCTCTTGAGATAACAGAAATCCAACTGAGAGACAGAGTGGCACAGTTACACGACCTCGTTAACACCTAGTTCGCCAAAAGGGGGGAGAACTTTAAACATGATGAAAACAGCTCAATTACGGCCGGTACCAACCGACTCAACAGACAGTTTAGTGGCAAATTCTGCCAATTCTGTCCCGTTCCAGCCAGCATCTCTGGATATATGGGACGCCAAGTATCGTCTAAAAAGCAAGGACGGGGATATTGTTGATGAGTCTATCGAGGATACCTACAGACGTGTAGCACGTGCTCTGGCAGATGTAGAAGAGAGTACGGAGCTGAAGAACAGATGGTATGAAGAATTTGTCTGGGCGCTACAGCATGGAGCTATCCCTGCGGGACGAATCACCTCAAATGCAGGGGCGCAGGAGCATAAGCCAGCTACCTCTACCATTAACTGCACAGTCTCTGGGGTTGTGGAGGATTCCATGAATGGGATTCTGGAAAAAGTTCATGAGGCAGGGCTTACTCTGCGAGCTGGTTGTGGAATCGGATATGAGTTTTCAACCCTGCGACCCAAAGGGGCATTTGTTGCTGGCGCTGGGGCCTATACATCAGGCCCTCTCTCATTTATGGATATCTATGACAAGATGTGTTTCACCGTCTCTTCGGCAGGTGGGAGGCGTGGTGCACAGATGGCAACCTTTGATGTTGGTCATCCTGATGTAATGGATTTTGTCCGCGCCAAACGTGAGGATGGTTGTCTGCGGCAGTTTAATCTGTCGCTACTGGTCACCAGGGAGTTCATGGATGCTGTACGTAGTGATGGTGACTGGAAACTGGCCTTTCCTGTCAGTGAGAAAGTCATAGAGGGGGAGATGCTGGACAAAAATAATCCTGAGCAGATTGTGTGGCGAGATTGGTCGGATAGGAAGGGGTATGTAACCAACGAGGAGGGCAAAGTTGCCTGCAAGGTCTATCAGAAGCTCCGTGCACAGAGATTGTGGGATGTCATCATGTCCTCAACCTATGATTATGCCGAGCCAGGCTTTATCTTGATCGACAAGGTAAATGAGATGAACAATAATTGGTTCTGCGAGAATATTCGTGCAACCAACCCATGTGGTGAGCAACCTCTTCCTCCGTACGGCTCATGTCTGTTGGGGTCTATAAATCTAACCAAGTTTGTAGAGAACCCATTCACCGAGAATGCACATTTTGATTGGGATAGCTACCGTAAGGTTATCTCTACATTTACCCGCATGCTGGATAATGTGGTGGAGATTAATGGTCTCCCACTAGGAAAGCAGCGTGATGAGATTCTCACCAAACGTCGCCATGGCATGGGGTACCTTGGACTGGGCTCAACCATGACAATGCTGGGAATGGAGTACGGTAATGACGCCTCACTTGAATTTACCGAAAAGGTTACTCGTGAACTTGCAGTAACAGGTTGGAAAACCGGGGTAGAGCTCGCCAGGGAGAAAGGGGCTGCACCTGCACTGGATGAAGAATATGAGGTTACTTCATCCATGTTGCGAATGCGTCCAGAGATGGCAGAGGATGGCTGGAGTGTTGGGGATACAGTTCAGGGTAAAATTTTGCATGCAAAATATAGCCGCTACATGCAGCAGGTGGCAGCGGTAGAGCCGGAATTGGTTGCGGAAATGATAGAGGTCGGAAGTCGCTTTACCCACCATAGCTCAATTGCACCTACAGGAACCATCTCACTCTCGCTGGCCAACAATGCCAGTAATGGTATTGAACCAAGTTTTGCCCACCACTACTCAAGGAACATTATTCGTGAAGGCAAGAAGAGCAAAGAGAAGGTAGATGTTTACTCGTATGAGTTGTTGGCATATCGAGAGCTAGTCAATGAGAATGCAATGCCATATTCGGAAGAGCCAGAGAATAGCCTGCCTGACTATTTCATCTCTTCCGAGACCATCAATCCAAAGGCGCATGTAGACGTTCAGGCAGAGGCGCAACGCTGGATAGATTCCAGTATCTCCAAGACAGTTAATATCCCAACTGATTTTGATTACGAGGAGTTCAAGGATGTATATCTCTATGCCTACGAGAAGGGGTTAAAGGGGTGCACCACCTTCCGTTTCAATCCGGAGGCATTCCAGGGCGTTCTGGTTAAGGAGAAGGATCTGGAAAATACCACCTACCGTTTCGAAACAGAGGATGGCTCGACCGTTGAGGTTAAGGGGAATGAGGAGGTTGAGTATGACGGTGAAATGCATACTGCAGCAAATCTCTATGATGCACTAAAAGAGGGGTACTACGGCAAGTTCTGATAACTTTCCGAGGGATAATAAAATGACAGTAAAGATTGAAACTAAAATTGTAGGATACCAGGTGGTTGACGAAGACCTTTCAGTAGGGGGGTCTGCGGGTGAGGCGATAACAGAGACCGTTGAAGACAAGGGCAATGTGATCCAGATGCATGAAAAGCTGGAGCGTCCCGAGCAGCTGGTGGGTTCAACCTACAAGATTAAGACTCCGCTCTCAGAGCATGCACTTTACGTGACTGTGAACGATATGATTCTTAATGAAGGCACAGACCATGAGCAGCGCCGCCCATTTGAGATCTTCATCAACTCCAAGAACATGGATCACTTCCAGTGGATCGTGGCGCTGACCAGAATTATCTCTGCAGTATTTCGCAAGGGTGGTGATGTTACCTTCCTGGTGGAAGAGCTACGGTCAGTCTTCGATCCACGTGGTGGATATTTCAAGAAAGGCGGCAAGTATATGCCATCTTTGGTGGCTGAGATTGGTGACTGTATCGAGTGCCATCTAAAGTTTATCGGGATGATTGGTGGTGACTGCATGGAGGATCACCAGAAAGAGTTCCTGGCAAAGAAGCGGGCAGAGTTTGAAAATCAGGGAAAGAGTGAGCCGGTAGCTACAGCAGAGCCTGACTCCGCTTCAACCAGTTTTCCTGCTGGTGCTCAGCTCTGTGCTAAATGCAGCACCAAGGCAGTGATTAAGATGGATGGGTGCATGACCTGTCTAAATTGTGGTGAGAGCAAGTGTGGATAATTTGATTATGTAGTTTTCCTCCACTTACCCAGTCGCTCCGCATGGAGCTCAAGTTGCCAACGGGTGGCTTGATTGAAAATGGATTTTCAGACTGGGTATTTTTTAAGTTGAGGGGAATTTTACCAGCAGGCAAGGAAAGCAAAGGCGAAGGAAGTTAGATGAAACAGAGATTGATTCAAAGAGTGTGGATGATGATCCTGGGCGCAGTGATGGTGATACCGGCAGCTGAGGCAGGTGATTATTACAACCGTTATGGATACCGTTCTCCATACAAGGCACCGGTTCCAATGCGCCGTTATCAGCCAATCCGTAAGGCAACACCAGATCAAATGCTGCGGCAGGGAGTGGAGCAGACATTCTCTTACCTGCGTAGAACTGGGAGTACAGATCTCTCCAATGTATTAGACTTTGTCAACAAGGAGTTGGGCCCATACTTTGATTTTGAACACATGACCAGGCTGGCTACTGGCAAGATGTCCAAGGATCTGAGTGATGAGCAGGTCAAAAAACTCTCCAACAAACTTAAAGAGATGTTTATGACAGCTCTTGGGCAACAGATCGCGACCTATGCATATACAAATCATCGCGTGACCTTCTATCCGGCAAAACGTTCTCGTTTTGGTAAGGAGGTGAGTGTTGCGGCACGGATAACTCATCCACGAGGTTTTCCGGTAAAGATAACCTTTCGTTTTCATCCAACCAAAAAAGGATGGAAAATATATGACGTCTCGGCAAACAACAACAGCGCTGTGATGTACTACAGAAAACAGTTGGCGATGATTGCTCAGCGCTATGGAATTGATGCCCTATTAAAGACAACTGACGGATAAGGAAAAGTAACTTATGAATGGAACAGTAATATTTGTGATTTTTAGCGTGATTGCAGTGATGGGGGTGTTTGCATTGCACTGTCGCACCTACTCAAGAAACACCTGCAAGACTGTATTTGGTGGGGTATTCAGTAAAAAGTAGTTGGCTAGAATACCAGAAGATATAACAAAAAAACCGAAGCCGGACTCTATAACCGGCTTCGGTTTTTTGTGTTGACTCTTTCTGTGTGGAGATTACTCAGGCACCATACTGTTCACGGTACTTTTTTACTCTATCCAGAGATTCAGCCATATCCTCTCTATCCTGCAGGTATGTGACCAGGTCAGTCAGGGTTACAATACTGGCAACACTGACCCCGTATTGAGATTCAACCTCCTGAATGGCAGACATCTCTCCCTGCCCACGCTCCTGTCGATCCAGCGAGATTACAACGCCGGCGAATTTGGCCCCATTTGCCTGAATGATATCGACAGATTCACGTACCGAGGTGCCTGCAGATATTACGTCATCGATTACCAGGATGCGTCCCTCCAATGGTGCACCAACAATCATCCCACCCTCACCATGGTCCTTGGCCTCTTTGCGGTTAAAGGCAAACGGGATGTCACGACCATGATCCTCTGTTAGATATACAGCGGTTACTGCAGCCAGAGGGATCCCTTTGTAGGCAGGTCCATAGAGCAGATCAAATTCAATGCCGCTATCCACAATTGCTTGTGCATAATATTTTCCAAGACGTGCAAGGTGAGTTCCAGTATTGAAGAGACCGGCATTAAAGAAGTACGGGCTAACCCTTCCTGACTTGAGAGTAAACTCTCCAAAACGTAGAACATCTGCCGCAATGGCAAAATCGAGGAAATCCTTTTTATAACTTTGCATGGTACCCAGTGACCCCTTAAAAAATAGCGTATCTGATGGAGCCATTATATACTCAGCGCCACTCAGATACCTTTAGTAGATAAACTCTCTTGAATCTAACGCGACCCCCAGAAACTATTGGCCAAGCTCTCTCCATGTTCAGAGATAGACGGCTGCTCTGGATATTTTTGCTTGGATTTTCCAGTGGATTCCCATGGGTACTGATCGGTTCTGCAATGACTGCATGGTTGCAAGAGGCTGCCCTTACCCGTACAGCGATAGGCTTTTTCGGTTCAGTCTTTGTAGTCTATGCGCTCAATTTTCTCTGGGCCCCTCTGCTTGATCGTCTGCGGGTACCAATATTGGGGAGGAGATTGGGGCAACGCAGGTCATGGATTGTGGTGATGCAGTGGATTATTGCACTGGCTGCGGTTGCGATAGGGTTGACTGAGCCAGAGGTGAGCCTGGTATGGACCAGCCTGTTGGCACTATTGATTGCAGTGGCCTCGGCAACTCAGGATATAGCAGTAGATGCCTACCGAATAGAGATTATAGGTAGTGATGAGACCAGTCGAATACCGTATGCGGCAGCCATTACTACAAGCGGATGGTGGACTGGATTTAGTGTCCCTGGGGCAGTTGCGCTCTATCTGTCAGATATTCCAGGGATGGAGTGGTCAGAGGTGTACGTGGTTTTGGCAGTTATGATGGCGCTACTATCCTGGATGGTCTGGGGGATACGTGAACCAGAGAGCAGAAGAGATCAGGTACAACATGATTCAGAGATCCATTATGAGGAGGAGCTACAGGAGCACCATATCGGTTCTCGACAGAGTCGTCACTGGATGACATGGTGGGCAGTCACAGTGATGGAGCCATTTGCCGAATTCTTCCGCCGGAACGGCTGGAAGCTGGCATTTTCTCTGTTGGCTTTTATCTTTCTCTTTAAGCTGGGAGAGGCATTTCTGGGGAGGATGTCGATTGTCTTTTATAAAGAGATAGGGTTTAGCAATAGCGATATTGCCACCTACTCAAAACTGGTTGGGTGGTGGGTGACCATAATATTTTCTCTGGTTGCAGGGCTCTTTAATGCCCGTTTTGGAATTGTCCGTGGGTTGATGATTGGCGGCATTGCAATGGCATCTACCAATCTTCTCTTTTCGTGGCTGGCACTCTCTGGTCCGGACACCACAATTTTTGCCATAGCGGTAGTTCTTGATAACTTCACCTCCGCCTTCGCAACGGTAACCTTTGTTACTTTTATCTCATATCTTACCAGCAGGGCATATACCGCAACCCAGTATGCACTGATGGCCTCACTGGGGAATCTTGGCAGAACAACTGTTGCCTCTTTCAGTGGAGTGGTGGTAGATGGACTGGATGGCGACTGGGTCACATTTTTTATCCTGACCTCATTAATGGTAGTGCCGGCACTATTATTACTGTGGAGAATCGGTCATCATCTCAGATCAAACGTGACAGGCAATACATAAGGAAATAGATATAGATGGAAGAGCAATTAGTGTATGAGGCAGAGAGAGAGATTAAGTCTCTCTGGAATAGTGAGGATGCCTCAGAGTGCAAAAGTGATCTGGATCTTCGGGTATATAGTTCAAGACTGTTGGGGCGTGACTCCACGCTAGTGTTGCATGGAGGAGGAAATACATCGGTCAAGGTGACGGAGATTAACCTGGTTGGTGAGGATGAGGAGATTCTCTATGTGAAGGGCAGTGGTTGGGATCTGGCCACCATTGAGGCCAAGGGGTTTGCCCCAGTTAGATTGGAGCCGATGAAGAAGCTGGCAAAACTGGGCTCTCTAAGTGATCCAGAGATGGTAAATGAGCTCAAGACCCAGATGACTCTTGCTGGAGCACCATCACCATCGGTTGAGACTATTCTTCATGCAGTTCTGCCGTTTCGTTTTGTTGACCACACCCATGCAGATGCGGTTGTAACCCTGACCAATAGTGTTGGTGGGGAAGAGAGGGTGCGGCAGCTATATGGTGAGCGGGTAATTGTTGTCCCCTATGTGATGCCAGGTTTTGATCTGGCACGCCAGGTTGGGGAGGCATTTGTCCAAGAGGCAACAGAGAAGACGGTAGGAATGGTTCTGTTGAACCATGGAGTATTTACTTTTAGCGACTCTGCAGAGGAGTCATATGAGCGGATGATAGAGCTGGTTTCGATGGCTGAGAAAAATCTGCAGCAGGACGATGCATGGGTAGTTGAGAAGAAGAGCTCAACAGAGGTCGAGGCTGATGTAAGAGTTGATGTGGCAGATCTTAGAGCAGATATATCATCTGCGGCTGGTCACCCAATGGTGGTGCAGATGACGGAAAGTGCCAGAGGGTTTGATTTCTGCCACCGTTCCGATGTTGAAGATATCTCCACCAGAGGGCCAGTTACTCCAGACCATGTATTGCGTACCAAGATGGTTCCAATGGTCGGGAGATCTGTTGGTGGATATGTCAGTCAGTACCGTGAATACTTTAATAGTCATGCACCAAATGCCAGTGAGGATAAGACTATGCTGGATCCTGCGCCACGGGTAGTGCTGGATAAGCAGTTGGGACTGTGTGTGGTTGGCAAGAGTATGCAGGAGGCAAATATTGTCTCTGATCTATACGAACATACTATGGTATGCATCCAGCGCGCAGAGAAACTTGGTGGATGGCGTGCTCTTCCTGCAGCTGATATTTTTGATCTGGAGTACTGGGATCTTGAGCAGGCAAAACTGAGAAAAGGCGGGGCAGCACCGATGTTCCAGGGAGAGGTTGTCATGGTGACCGGTGCAGCATCAGGTATTGGCAAGGCGTGTATAGAGTCATTTCTTGCACGTGGGGCAGCGGTTATTGGTCTGGATATCAATCGGGAGATTGTAGGGCAAAATTCATCACCGGCATTTCTTGGCATCTGCTGTGACCTTGCAGATGAAGATGCGCAAAATAGGGCGCTGGAACAGGGGGTAAGATATTTCGGCGGCATCGATATGGTGGTACTGAATGCCGGTATGTTTCCTGGGGGAACCCGCATTGCAGAGCTCGACAGTGATAGCTGGCAACAGGTTATGCGAATTAATCTGGATAGTAATCTGGCACTGTTGAGATCTTGTTATCCACTGCTGAAAAGGGCCCCAAATGGTGGACGCGTGGTGGTTATGGGGTCGAAAAATGTCCCTGCCCCTGGGGCCGGGGCTGCCTCCTACTCAGCATCAAAGGCGGCACTTGTTCAGTTGATGAGGATTGCTGCACTGGAGTGGGGAGTAGATGGAATACGTATAAATGCACTTCATCCTGATGCAGTATTTGATACTGGAATCTGGACAGATGATGTATTGCAGAGTCGTGCGAACCATTACGGAATGACTATTGAGCAATACAAGACACGCAATGTATTGGGTGTTGAGGTAACTAGCCATGATGTTGCCGAGTTGACGGCGGAGATGTGTGGCCCACTCTTTGCAAAAACTACTGCAGCACAGCTTCCTGTCGATGGGGGTAACGAGAGAGTGATTTAGAGAGTTATTCAGTAATCTTGCCACATAAAAAAGGCTATCCATCCGGGTAGCCTTTTTGCTGGTCATGAATCCTTGCGATTACGTTCGCAAGGATTTATACATGTGTCAGTTATCCGGTATAGAAGGTCTGAGAGAACTCTATGGTTTTTACAGTGCCCCCATTCTCGTGACCCACATTACTCACCCCGGTTCTGAACTGGCTTGGATCGACATGAATCTTGAATTTCAGGGTCTCATTGTTGTCGATCCGGAACTGATCAAGATAGTAGACAGTATCTTTTTCACTTACAGGAAAGAAATGAAGAGTGCTTAGTTGGTTGTTGAGGTTGGTAGTAGAGCCCCAGACCCGTGCAGATACCGGAATGGCTGAGCTATCTTCCTGTTTTTTCATGACGGTTATGTTTATTACTGCCCTATGGCTACTGCGCACAATCCCATGGCGATGTGCAACCTCCGCTGGTATGGAGTCTGAACGGAAGGCGTTGTAGTGGACAGTATAGTCACCGAAGGAGACGGACTGCTCCGCATTTGCCTGAAGTGAAGCCAGTAGTCCGAATATAAGGGCTAACAGGGTAAATCTTAATCTCATTTTATCTTCTCCTTGCGCGTCTGTTTACAGCTGTTCTTATTATTTGACCCTGCTAATAGTGTATCAATTATTGAGGAATATCAAGAGAGATTACGCATGATTTTCTGCTTTCTGTTATGAGTGGTATGGCAATCTTTCAAATCGATAGATGGCAGTCTCACCCAGCAGGTTTGGAGAGATCCTGGAGAGCATCCGCTCACGATGCCTGTTGTCTATGACTGAGCGCTGCAGGATTCGAATTCCCTTTTTCTCACAAAGCTTTTCAAAATCAGACACAGTACAGAGATGTATATTGGGGGTGTTGTACCAGCGGTTGGGAAGCGCCTTGGTTACTGGCATCTTGCCATGAAACATCAGTTGCAGGCGGTTTTTCCAGTAGCCAAAATTTGGAAATGTGATGATTCCCTGTTTGCCAACCCGTAACATCTCATCAAGTAGCTGATCAGGAAAGTTCATGGCCTGCAGGGTCAGACTCATTATCACGTAGTCAAATGAGTCATCATCAAAATAGTCTGACAGCCCGTGATCCAGATCTGACTGGATGACATTTACCCCATTCTCGAGACTGTTTAGTATCTTGCTGTCATCCAGTTCCATGCCATAACCCTCAACATCGAGATGATCCATCAGATACCTTAAGAGGAGACCATCTCCACAGCCGAGATCAAGAATCCTGCTCTTGGGATGAATCCATCTGCATATCATCTCCTGGTCAGGACGTAGAGCGGTCATGGTAAGTCACCACTATCAATTCGTTTCATATAGGTGTGGAAGATATCAATATAGTGAGGGATTGGCATAAGAAAAGCGTCATGTCCCTGGTGCGCAGTAATCTCCACATAACTGACGTTCAGGTCATTATCCAGGAGTGCGCGCACCAACTCCTGTGACCGTTTTGGTGAGAACCTCCAGTCACTGGTAAACGATATAACGCAGAATTTTGCAGTGACTTTGTTGAGTGCTTCGGGCAGGTCATTGCCATGCGTATGTGCAGGGTCAAAATAGTCCAGTGCCTTGGTCATTAGTAGATAGGTGTTGGCGTCAAACTTCCCAACAAAAGAGTCAGCCTGATAACGCAGATAGCTCTCTACCTGGAACTCAACACCATAATCGTAGTTGAGTTGCTCCTCACGTAACTCACGCCCAAATTTTGCCCCCATTGATTCATCAGATAGATAGGTGATATGTCCCAGCATTCTGGCCAGTCTCAACCCTCTCTCTGGAATGGTTTCATGTTCAAGGTAGCGCCCCCCATGAAAGTCAGGATCTGTACGAATTGCCTGGCGCGCAACTTCATTAAAGGCAATATTCTGAGCCGTCAGTTTGGAAGATGCAGCTATGACAACAGCATGTTTAATCCTATCTGGAAAGGTAATGCTCCACTGCAGTACCTGCATGCCTCCAAGGCTGGCACCGATGACGGCGGCCCATATGTGAATATCAAGTTCATCGGCCAGGCGTGCCTGGCTATGCACCCAATCCTCGACAGTGATGATTGGAAAATCTGGTCCGTAAGGGAGCCCAGTCTCCGGGTTGATGGTAGTTGGCCCTGTTGATCCGTCACACCCCCCAAGGTTATTTGGGCAGATTACAAAGAATCTGTTGGTGTCAATTGGTTTGCCAGGACCAATAGCCACATCCCACCACCCCGGCTTGCGATCATCCATGCTGTGATATCCGGCAGCATGGTGGCTCCCAGAGAGCGCATGACAGATGAGGATCGCATTGCTTTTATCGGTATTTAGTTTGCCATAAGTCTCGTAGATCAGGTCATAGGATGGCAGCGTGTGTCCGCTTGTCAGCTTCAGCGGCTGGCTGAAGTTGATTTTTTGTGGGGTAACAAGACCAACAGAGTCTTCTGGAATATGCTCAGGCATGGCAAGAGTTTAATGACACTTTGTGGTTGGCGCAATCACTGCTGGAATATCTGGGTATTGATTACCTTATAAAGATTGCAGCAAGATCCCTTAGGGGTGCAACCAGCATGAACTCGACAAGTTTGATTGCAAACAGCGCCAGAATTGGGGAGAGATCAATCCCGCTTCCTGTTGCCGGCAGGGCTCTCTGCAGAGGTTGCATAATTGGGGCAGTCAACTGGTGCAGAAGAGATATGGCTGGATGGCGTGTCTGTGGTTGGATCCAGCTCATGATTACCAAAACAATAATAGACCAGGTAAATACAGTGGCAGTTAACGAGAGAATCTCTGCCATTGCTACCATAAGCAGTCCTAGTGGATTAATGTCTATGCCATAAAGTGTTGCAATGGATAGCATCTGCATGGCGAGCAACAGAGTAAGGGAGGCGCCATCAATTCGTCTGGTGGCCGGTATGAGTCTGCGTAGTGGCCGCAGTAGAGGATCACTTATTCGCGAGACTGTTTGTGAGATCTGATTATAGAAATCAACACGCATTAACTGGAATAGAAAACGCAATAGAGCAACCAGGGTAATAAGCGAAAATATTGTCTGTAGCAGAAATAGTCCGGCGCTGGAGGTATGCGACATCATAGTTCCTATTTTTCTCCCAGGATATCAGCCAGCTCGATGGAGCGATCTCGTGCAGAAGTTAGAGCTCTTGATACCAGTTCATCAAAGCCACCATCATGAAAAGTGTTGATTGCCTGTTCGGTAGTGCCGCCAGGGGAGGTTACCTTGTTGCGCAGTTCGCTACTGCTTTCAGGGCTCTCCAGAGCCATCTTGGCGGCACCAAATGCGGTCTGAAGTGTCAGCATGCGAGCAGTCTCATCTGGTATCCCCATTTCAACCCCGGCAGCTTCCATCGCCTCCATTAATAGAAAGAAGTAGGCTGGGCCACTTCCAGATAGTGCAGTTACGGCATCAAGTTGGCTCTCTTCACTCAGCCAGGCAGTAATTCCGACAGATCGCATAATGGATTCGGCCAGCTCTTTCTGCTCAGCAGAGACCATAGAGTTGGCATAGAGGCCTGTAGCTCCGCTCTGTAGCAGTGCTGGAGTGTTGGGCATGGTGCGGACTATTGCACAGCCGCCTCCAAGCCATCTTTGCAGGTCGCCCTCTCTGATGCCGGCAGCTATCGAGATAATCAGAGGCGTCCCATTTATGCTGTCACTAATCTCTGCTACAACAGCGCTCATGATCTGAGGCTTAACTGCTAGCACAATAGCATCAACCCCATCTATTGCAGATTTGTTGTCATCAAGAAATGGCACTATTCCAAACTCTCTCTCCATGGTATCCAGAGACTCCTGTTTTGGATCAGATACGTGGATATTGGATCCTGGGCAGTTTCCGGCAACCAGGCCACCAATCAGGCTGAATGCCATATTCCCGCCACCAATAAATGCAATTGTTCTGTTTTTCATAATGGTTGATTCTATCGTTCGCACAAGATCTTGGCCATAGTTTAGTATGCAACATTGTACAGACCAGATTATTTCGCACTAAAATGGTCAGGAAATACTTCATCTTTGTTGATAAGGTGGTACAATCAGCCGATCCTAATGAATTGAAAAGAGGTTTTAGAGTAATGGCAGTAGCAGTAAGTGATGAGTTCAAGATTTCCAGTGATGCTGAGCAGCAGTTAGCAGCTCTTCTGAAGAGTGAAGATAATGATGAGATCAAGGGTGTTCGTATATATGTTGCCGGTAGTGGCTGCAGTGGCACCCAGTGGGGGATGACATTTGCCGACTCAGTAGGGGATGAAGATGCGGTGCTTGAATCTGATGCGCTGAATATCTATGTTGACCCACAGTGCCTGGCAACTCTGGATGGTGTAGAGATTGACTATGTTAATGGCCCACAGGGCCCAAGTTTTGTCTTCAATAACACCAAGGCTCCTGCTGATAGTGGATGCGGAACATGCGGCTCTGCAGGTGGTGGTTGTTCTTAATAATTCATGGCTGGTTTCACAACAACCAAGACAACAATACCAATCAGTAGCAGTGTTGGTATCTCGTTAAATATCCGGTAATAGGTGTGACTTTTCTGATTGTTGCCACTTTTGAACATATTGAGGTATCTCCAACACTGGTAGTGGTAGATTACCAGTAGCAGTACCAATCCAAGCTTGGAGTGGAGCCACCCCGGCATAGTCCACTGCCAAAGCTCTACCATCCAGAATCCAGCCAATAGAGTGAGCACCATGGCCGGGGTCATAATGTAGTAGAAGAGCTTGTGCTCCATGATCTTAAGATTCTGATCCACGGCATCTTCATCTGTCATTGCATGGTAGACAAAGAGACGGGGCAGATAGAAGAGTCCGGCAAACCAGGAGATAAGAGCAAGCAGGTGGATAACCTTGGCAGTAGCAAAACTATCTCTAAAGAGTAGATAGAATATGCCGACAACAACTGCCAGTATTATTGGTTGAACTATTCTCAAAAAGGCTCTATTCATTGATCCATGCTCATCTGTTCATGAGTATCTTAACTGCGCAGAGAGATAATTGGCCACTCTCTCTCTTTTGCCGTATCCATCAATATATTGTCCGGATCAACCGCTACAGGATTATCGACAATTTTCAGTAGAGGAAGATCGTTGTGAGAGTCGCTGTAAAAACAGCTTCCATCCATGGTGACATCCTGCTGTTTAAGCCAGCTGTTTAATCTGTCAATTTTCCCATCCTGATATGACGGAATACCATAAACAGCACCAGTGTACTCTCCATCTATCAACTCTGGATCAGTGGCAATGAGATCTGTAATCCCCAGTATTGAGGCGATTGGTTCTGTAATGAAGCTGTTGGTTGCTGTGATGATCAATAATCTGTCCCCTTTGCGGCGATGAGTATCGATTAACTCGGCAGCCTTGGGTAGAAGAATTGGGTGTATCTCCTCTTCGATGAAATCCTTACGCCACTGTTGCAGTTCTGTGAGCGAGTGGGCAGCAAGGGGTTTGAGCTGAAACTCAAGCCAGTCGTGTATATCAAGACTGCCATGCTGGTACTCTCTATAGAAGCGATCATTCTCTTTTTGATAGAACTCGCCATCTACATAATTGTGACGAATCAGAAATTCCCCCCAAAGGTGGTCGCTGTCCCCACCAATCAGGGTGTTGTCGAGATCAAAAATAGCCAGTGCCATCAGCGCATTGTACAGGAAGCGCCTCCGTTACACTTCTGTGATAGACTCCAATGCAATAGTAAAAACGTTTGATAACAAAAATAATTTGCGTGGTTTGTACAAGTGATTGATGAAAGTGGATATCGTCCCAATGTAGGGATTATTGTCATCAATAGAGAGGGTAAGCTTTTCTGGGGGCGCCGCATTGGCCAGGATGGGTGGCAGTTTCCACAGGGCGGTATTGATGAGAATGAGACACCAGAAGATGCTCTCTACCGAGAGTTGCACGAGGAGATCGGGTTGTTGCCGGAGCATGTTGAGCTGCTGGGACAGACTCGTGGCTGGCTCAAATACAGGCTACCAAAACGCTGTATTCGTGGAGGGCAAAGTCCACTCTGTATAGGACAGAAGCAGAAATGGTTCCTGTTACGCCTGGTTTCACACGACTCGGAGGTGAAGCTGAATAGTGTGAGTCATCCTGAATTTGATGCCTGGCGCTGGGTAGATTACTGGGATCCAATTGGCGATGTTGTCTACTTCAAGCGTAGTGTCTACCGTAATGCACTTTGCGAGCTATCTCACTTGGGTCTACCTAAAGGCGGACGAAGGTTGCCAGACAAGTATCGACTCTCTTGTAGATCAAAAAACAGCAAATCTTAGCCCGCCGAAGATTTAGGGAACCTCTGAAAAAGCTTAATGGGATGGGGGTTTGGGGGAAGGGCTCTATAGGTGTTGTTGTAACATACTGAACCATAACCCTTCCCCCATAGAATAACTTGTAAGGGAGATCTGATTGGGTCACGAAGTGACTTAATCAGAGCCTCCTTAGCTATTACTTAGTGTTGCGGAAGGATGCTCCACAGAACTTTATCATTGGCACGAAGAGGGATCAGGGTGTCATCTCCAAATGGCAGTTCGGAAGGCACAATCCACTCTTTTCTCTCCAGAGTGATTTTCTCCCTGTTTCTGGGCAGATTATAAAAATCTGCACCATGGAAACTGGCAAATCCCTCTAATTTATCCAGAGCTCCAGCCTGATCAAAGGCCTCTGCATAAAGCTCAACCGCTGCGTGAGCCGTATACATGCCGGCACAGCCGCAACTGCTCTCTTTAGCACTGCGGGAGTGGGGGGCACTATCGGTTCCTGAAAAAAACTTTCTATTGCCGCTGGTCGCAGCTTCAACAAGCGCAACCCGGTGTTGCTCTCGTTTAAGAACGGGAAGACAGTAGTGATGAGGGTTGATTCCGCCACTGAATATGGCGTTTCTATTCATTAATAGATGATGTGCGGTAATGGTTGCCGCAATATTTTCCGATGACTCCTGTACAAACTGGACACCACTGATAGTGGTAATATGCTCAAGCACTATACGTAGCGATGGTAGTCTCTCGGCAAGGGGGGCAAGAGTTTGTTCAATAAAGATAGCCTCACGATCAAATATATCAATCTCTGGATTGGTGACCTCACCATGCACGAGCAGAGGCAGATTAACCTCAGCCATCATCTCAAGGACACCCATGATGTTTGAGATATCGGTTACTCCAGAGTCGGAATTTGTTGTTGCTCCGGCAGGGTATAGTTTGGCTGCTGTAATCTGTCCACTATCGACCGCCGACCTGATCTCTCCAGGATCCGTGTTGTCAGTAAGGTAGAGGGTCATCAGTGGTTCAAATGCCATATGATCTGGTATCTGCGCAAGAATTCTATCTCTATACTGGAGTGCTGCAGTTACAGTTGTTACTGGTGGAGAGAGATTTGGCATTATGATGGCGCGACCAAAGCGTTCTGCACTGTCTCGTACCACCGAGCTCATTGCGTCACCATCTCTGAGATGGAGGTGCCAGTCATCTGGGCGTACAATTGTGATGGAGTTGGTCATTATCAAATCATGTCACAATTTACCGGCTTTTTCCTCTAAAAATAATACCCAAATCCCCAGATAGAAACGTAGGATAATGTGCAACAGATTGATCCATAGAGCAAATTTGATTCCGCGCGGTGTACTTATTGATACACCCAAGGAAGCAAATATTGCTATATGGGTCAAGATGTTGTGCAGTATTCATGTTTCTATCTGTGGATTTGGGTAATAGGTTTCCTTGACCTATTCAGCCAAAAAAACGATCATACTATCCATTAATATTGACTTATTCAGGGTGATGCCTTAATCGTCAATTGCCAACTATTTATATCCAAGAGGCTATCAATGTCAGAGATGAGTGATAAGGATCCACAGGAGACTCAGGAGTGGCTGGAGGCGCTGGAGTCTGTTATTGAATTTGAGGGCTCGGACCGCGCCCACTATCTGATCGAGAAGATGATTGACCGGGCTCGCCGCTCAGGGGCAAACCTGCCCTACAGCTCCAATACAGCCTACGTTAATACCATTCCTGTCGCACAACAGAAGAGGATTCCAGGGGATCAATCACTGGAGCATAAACTGCGTGCATATATTCGCTGGAATGCGATGGCCATCGTAGTCAAGGCAAACCACCGCCCCGGAAATGTGGGCGGCCATATTGCCAGCTTTGCCTCCTCGGCCACCCTCTATGATGTCGGTTTTAACCACTTCTTTCAGGGTAACGATGCAGAGAAGGGGGGAGATCTGGTCTTCTTCCAGGGCCATATCGCCCCCGGGGTCTATTCTCGTGCATATCTGGAGGGGCGCATCACCAGGGAACAGCTGGAAAATTTCCGTTTTGAGTCCGACGGCAAGGGGATCTCGTCATATCCGCACCCCTGGTTGATGCGTGACTTCTGGCAGTTCCCGACAGTCTCCATGGGTCTGGGGCCGATTCAGTCAATCTATCAGGCCCGCTTTATGAAGTACCTCCACCATCGGGAGGTGCTGGATACCGAAGGGCGTCAGGTCTGGGCCTACCTTGGTGATGGTGAGATGGATGAGCCTGAGTCGCTGGGTGCGGTGACCCTGGCTGGGCGTGAGAAGCTCGATAATCTCACCTTTGTCATCAACTGTAACCTGCAGCGGCTGGATGGCCCGGTCCGTGGCAATGGCAAGATTATTCAGGAGCTGGAGGCTCTGTTCCGTGGTGCAGGTTGGAATGTAATCAAGGTTATCTGGGGCTCTGGTTGGGATGCCCTGTTGACGAAAGACAAGAGCGGTCTGCTGCTGAAGCGGATGGAAGAGGTGGTCGATGGTGACTATCAGGCTTACAAATCAAAGGATGGAGCCTTCGTTCGCAAACACTTCTTTGGCAAATATCCGGAGCTGCTTGATCTTGTCTCCGATATGACAGATCAGGATATCTGGAAGCTACAGCGTGGCGGCCACGATCCCCGCAAAATTTATGCAGCCTATAGTGCAGCCAAGGCACACAAGGGGCAGCCCACTGTTATCCTCGCCAAGACGGTCAAGGGGTATGGAATGGGTGAGGCTGGTGAGGGGCAGAATGCAACCCACTCCCAGAAGAAGATGGGGCTGGAGCATATGCGCCGTTTCCGTGACCGCTTCAGTATTCCGGTCTCCGATGCAGAGATGGAGGAGATTCCATTTATCTGCCCGGAGAAGGATAGTGAGGAGCTTAAATATCTCCACCAGCGTCGCAAGGAGTTGGGTGGATATCTACCGGAGCGCAGACAGGATGATGAGCCACTGGAGATTCCGGGGCTGGATGCTTTTGAGGCACTTACCAAGGGCAGTGGCAAACGGGAACTCTCTACCACCATGGCTTTTGTGCGCATGCTCTCTACTTTGGCAAGAGACAAGAAGATCGGTAACCATGTGGTGCCAATCGTCCCGGATGAGGCCCGTACCTTCGGAATGGAGGGGATGTTCCGTCAGCTTGGCATCTACTCCTCGTCTGGTCAGCTCTATGAGCCGGAGGACTCTGACAAAGTAATGTGGTATCGCGAGGATACCAAGGGGCAGATCCTGCAGGAGGGGATCAATGAGGCCGGGGCAATGGCGGAGTGGATGGCAGCAGCCACCTCCTATACCAACCACGGCATCAGCATGATTCCATTCTATATCTACTACTCGATGTTTGGATTCCAGCGTATTGGTGATCTGGCGTGGGCGGCTGGTGATATGCAGGCACGTGGCTTCATGATAGGTGGAACTGCGGGCAGAACCACCCTTAATGGCGAGGGGCTACAGCACCAGGATGGCCATAGCCATATCTTCGCCGGAACCATCCCCAACTGTATCTCCTACGACCCAACCTATACCTATGAGCTAGCAATCATTATTCAGGATGGTCTGCGTCGGATGTATGCAGAGCAGGAGAACGTCTTCTACTATATTGCGGTGATGAACGAGAATTATGCCCACCCAGATATGCCGGAAGGGGTGGAAGAGGGGGTCATCAAGGGGATCTATCCACTTCGCAAGATGGAGAGCGGCACGCTCCACGTCCAGTTGATGGGGAGCGGTGCCATTCTGCGTGAGGTCGAGGCAGCAAGCGAGATGCTGCAGTCCGATTGGGGTGTCACCTCTGATATCTGGAGTGTAACCAGCTTTAACGAGCTGGCGCGAGAGGGACAGGATGTGGCGCGCTGGAATCGACTCCATCCAACCGAAACACCAAGAGAGAGTTTTGTTGCGCAGTCGCTGGCTGAAGCCAGTGGTCCTGTCATCGCCTCTACCGACTATATCCGCCTCTATGCAGAGCAGATTCGTGACTTTATCCCGGGTCATTATGAGACTCTGGGTACGGATGGCTTTGGGCGCAGTGATACCCGCGAGAAGCTGCGAGATTTCTTTGAGGTAGATCGAAATCATGTGGTGGTGGCAGCCCTGAAGGCGCTGGCAGATGAGGACTCAATTGATGGCTCAGTGGTTGCGGAGGCGATCAGCAAGTATGGCATTGATGCTGATCGTGCCAATCCAGTGACTCGATAACAGAGGGGATCAGATAATGGCAGAGATAAGAGAGGTCACTGTTCCCGATATTGGGGACTTCCCGGAGGTTGAGGTAATTGAGGTTCTGGTTGCTGTCGGAGATGAGATCGAGCAGGAGGAGTCACTAATCTCCCTGGAGAGTGACAAGGCAACCATGGAGATCCCCGCCCCGTTTGGTGGGGTGGTGAAAGAGCTTAAGGTCTCTGTTGGAGACAAAGTCTCCGAGGGGGCACTGATCATGATGGTGGAGTCAGCTGAGGAGGCTGCCGTTTCGGAGTCACTGGCTGAATCTCCAGCAGAGTCACAGACAGATAGTGGTGCAGAGCATGCTGCAACTGCCCCATCTCCTGCGGCAGTAACTCCTGCCCAGCAACAGACAGCTACTCCAGCGGCACCGGTTGCTCCGGCGACAGGAGGCAAGGCACACGCATCTCCTGCGATTCGTCGTTTTGCCCGTGAACTCGGGGTGGTGCTCTCCCAGGTTGGAGGGACGGGCCCCAAGGGGAGAATTCTTAAGGAGGATGTAAAGCAGTTTGTGAAGGCGGCACTTTCGGGTGGCGCTACTCCACAGGCTACGGGAAGTGCAATACCGGAAATTACACTTCCAGATTTTTCCAAATTTGGTGAGACTGAGAGCCAGCCACTATCCCGGATCAAGAAGATCTCAGGGAAGCATCTACATGCATGTTGGCTCAATATTCCCCATGTCACCCAGTTTGATGAGGCCGATATAACCAAATTGGAGGAGTTCCGCCAGTCCAACAAGGAGGAGGCGGAAAAACGGGGGGTCAGGCTTACTCCGCTGGTCTTTATCATGAAGGCGGTAGTTGCGGCCCTCAAGGAGTTTCCACAGTTTAACGCCTCTCTCGATCTCGACAATGAGCAGCTGATCATCAAGAACTACTACAATATCGGGGTGGCGGTAGATACCCCGAATGGATTGATGGTGCCGGTAGTCAGAGAGGTGGATCGCAAGGGTGTATACGATCTGGCAGAGGAGTTGATGGAGATCAGTTCACGTGCCCGTGATGGCAAATTGAAGGGCGATGATCTGCAGGGTGGTACCTTCTCCATCTCCAGTCTTGGCGGTATTGGAGGTACCCAGTTCACCCCTATTGTGAACGCCCCTGAGGTGGCAATCCTTGGGGTTGCACGCTCCCAGACCAAGCCAGTATGGAGTGGAACCGAGTTTGAGCCGCGTCTGATGCTACCGTTGGCGCTCTCCTATGATCACCGTGTTATCGATGGTGCAGATGGCGCCCGTTTTATCACCAGGCTCAATCAGCTACTGCGTGAATACTGCAAGGTGCTACTCTGATGACTACAGAAGTAAGAGTGCCGGATATCGGTGATTTTGATGGGGTTGAGGTAATTGAGATCCTGGTTTCACCGGGGGATAGTGTTGCCAAAGAGGATTCACTGATCTCGCTTGAGAGTGACAAAGCGACCATGGAGATCCCATCGCCATACGATGGTACGGTGGGAGAGATCAAGGCATCAATTGGAGACAAGATCTCCGAGGGTGACCTAATTCTTGTAATGGATATCACCTCAGCAGATGGTGCGGCAGACGACAGTGTTGCCGATAGTGATGGTCAACAGACAGCTGAGAGTAGTGAGGATGCTGAAGAAAATAACGGTGCGGTAGCACCACAGGCTGCTACTGCCCCTGCTAGTGATGCAGATATCCATGCAGAGGTACTGGTGCTTGGTTCAGGACCTGGTGGTTATACAGCCGCCTTCCGTGCGGCCGACCTTGGCAAGAAGGTGGTTATGGTTGAGCGTCATCCATCAATAGGTGGGGTCTGCCTAAATGTCGGCTGTATTCCATCCAAGGCACTACTTCACACTGCACAGGTTCTCAATGAGGCCAACTCCATGGCTGACCACGGGGTTCGTTTCAGTAAGCCCGAGATTGATCTTGATGAGATTCGCTCCTGGAAGGATGGGGTTGTTACCCGTCTTACCGGTGGCCTGGGGATGCTGGCAAAACAGCGCAAGGTTGAGGTGGTTACCGGGGAGGGTAGGTTCACCTCCCCCAATACCATCGCGGTCGAGACCGCAGATGGGGAGAAGAGTATCTCTTTTGAGCATTCCATTATTGCGGCAGGTTCTCGCTCTGTGGAGATCCCGGTCTTTCCGCACGATGATCCACGGGTCTGGGACTCCACCGATGCACTGCGTCTCAAGGAGATTCCGGGGCGCCTGTTAATTGTTGGTGGTGGGATTATCGGCCTGGAGATGGCGACCGTCTATGAGGCGCTGGGTTCAAAGATCACCGTGGTGGAGATGCAGGATTCACTAATTCCAGGTGCGGACAAGGATATTATCCGTCCACTACAGAGGCGGATCGGTAAAAAATATGAAAACATCTATCTCAAGACCAGGGTGTCGGCGATGGAGGCCACGGACAGTGGTATAAAGGTCAGTTTTGAAGGGGCCAAGGCTCCTGAAGAGGATCTATTTGATGCGGTGCTGGTCTCTGTTGGACGCGCTCCAAATGGAAAACTGATCGATGCAGAGAAGGCGGGTGTAGTTGTTGATGAATGGGGGTTTATTCCCGCAGATGGACAGATGAGAACCAATGTCCCCCATATTTTTGCCATTGGTGATGTTGTTGGACAGCCGATGTTGGCACATAAAGCGACCCATGAGGCAAAGGTGGCAGCAGAGGTGATCGCTGGTCACAAGTCGGTGTTTGAACCGCTGACCATCCCCTCTGTTGCCTATACCGATCCAGAGGTGGCATGGGCTGGGCTGACCGAGATTGAAGCCAAGGCGCAGGGGATTGACTATATAAAAGGGGCCTTCCCTTGGGCAGCTAGTGGCCGCAGTCTCAGTATCGGTCGAGATGAGGGGCTGACCAAGGCATTGTTTGACAAGGAGACAGGCCGCCTGATCGGTGCCGCCATGGTTGGAACCAATGCTGGCGAACTGATTGCCGAGGCTGTACTGGGAATCGAGATGGGTTCGGATATGGAGGATATTGGCCTAACCATCCATCCACACCCAACCCTCTCCGAGACCCTCTGTTTTGCCGCGGAGATGGCTGAGGGGACCATTACAGATCTGATGCCTCCAAAGAAGAGATAGAGCCACCTGGTTCCACAAGTTATTTTCTTCAGTTGCGCGTAATCACTGATACGCGACGCCTTCAGAAAATCCCTTGTGAAACCAATATCCTGCGCGATAATCACGCGAATTTATGAAACATCCAGGTTAGTTACCGGTAGAATATCCAAAAAATTCAGGGAAACAGACAGATGTCAGAAATAAAGAAAGTTGTGCTCGCCTACTCTGGCGGGCTGGATACCTCCATCATTCTCAAGTGGCTGGAGGATGTCTATGGTTGTGAGGTAGTCACCTTTACGGCAGATATTGGCCAAGGGGAGGAGGTAGAGCCTGCTCGTGCCAAGGCAGAGGCGATGGGGGTCAAGGAGATCTATATCGATGATCTGCGAGAGGAGTATGCTCGTGATTTTGTCTTCCCAATGTTTCGTGCCAACGCGATCTACGAGGGAGAGTATCTGCTGGGGACCTCGATTGCGCGTCCGCTGATCTCCAAACGTCTGGTGGAGATTGCGCAGGAGACCGGGGCCGATGCCATTGCCCATGGGGCAACCGGAAAGGGAAATGATCAGGTCCGTTTTGAGCTGGGGGCATATGCATTGATGCCGGATGTGAAGATTATTGCGCCGTGGCGGGAGTGGGATCTCAACTCACGCTCCAAGCTTATGGCCTATGCAGAGGAGCATAATATTGAGGTCGATTTTGCCAAGCAGGGCAAAAAATCACCATACTCGATGGATGCAAACCTGCTCCATATATCCTATGAGGGGGATATCCTGGAGGATCCATGGAATGAGCCTGAGGATGATATGTGGCGCTGGAGTGTCTCCCCAGAAAATGCACCGGACACCCCAACCTATATAGAGATCGATTTCGAGAAGGGTGACCCGACAGCAATCGATGGAGAGGCGATGAGTCCGGCAACCATTATGGAGACTCTCAACAAACTGGGTGGTGATAACGGTATTGGCCGTGACGATATTGTAGAGAACCGCTATGTGGGGATGAAGTCCCGTGGCTGTTACGAGACCCCAGGGGGAACAATCCTGCTGAAGGCGCACCGGGCGATGGAGTCACTGACCCTGGATCGCGAGGCAGCCCACCTCAAGGATGAGATGATGCCCCGTTATGCTGAGCTGGTCTATAACGGCTACTGGTGGTCACCTGAGCGTACCATGCTACAGGCGGCAATTGACGAGACCCAGAAGACCGTCAATGGCACGGTTCGTCTTAAACTATACAAGGGCAATGTAATTGTGGTGGGGCGCAAGTCCGAGAGCAACAGCCTCTTCAGTGAGGAGATTGCCACCTTTGAGGATGATGCCGGTGCTTATGACCAGAAGGATGCAGAGGGCTTTATCCGTCTTAACTCACTGCGACTGCGGATTGGTGCCAAGCAGAAAGGGTGATGTTGGTCTGGGGGGAAGGGGTCATGGTGTTATGAACTCCTCGACAAGTTTTCAACTTCACTTACGGAATTCATAACACCATGACCCCTTCAGTCCGTACAGTATTCACAAACCCGACCCACTTCTTTGCTTTTGGGTTTGGATCCGGGTTGGCACCATTTGCTCCTGGAACCGTTGGTACCCTTGTGGCTGTCCCACTCTATCTGTTGATAGAGCCACTCTCACTCCCTGCCTATCTGTTAGTGATTGTGCTGGCATTTCTGTTTGGGGTCTGGGTCTGCGGACGTGCCGGTGATGATCTTGGGGTTCATGACCATGGAGGAATAGTATGGGATGAGTTCGTCGGTTTATGGGTAACCATGATCGCAGCCCCTGCCGGCTGGCACTGGATTGTGGCTGGATTTCTGCTGTTTCGGCTATTTGATATCTGGAAGCCATGGCCAATCAGTTGGGCTGATCGGCAGGTCTCTGGTGGTCTTGGGGTTATGCTGGATGATCTGATTGCGGGTGGCTACGCTTTTGTAGTGCTCCAGATTGTCTACAATATCTGATCCAGTCTAATCTCGAGATTTTCTCCATCTACCGTAGTTGCAGAGAGATATTCACCATCACTTCTTGTATTCAGATCGGTGAGGTTTAGTAGTTCATCTCTGGACTCGCCAGATTCACCTGTCCAACATATTCTGGTGGGAGTACGGCGCATTATGGCCAACTCATACTCACTATGGATGGCGCAGGATACAGGGGTATATTCAGTCACTGGCCCAGCAGAAATTCAAGTAGCGCCTTCTGTGCATGGAGACGGTTCTCGGCCTCATCCCAGACTACACTCTGAGCTCCATCGATCACCTCACTGCTGACCTCCTCTCCACGATGGGCAGGTAGGCAGTGCATGAATAGGGTATCAGGTTTTGCATGGGCCATCAGCTCTTCATTGACCTGATATCCCTTGAAAACCTCATTGCGGGCGCTACTCTCATCCTCCTGCCCCATACTGGCCCATACGTCTGTGACTATCAGGTCGGCGTTCGTAACAGCCGCAACCGGATCTGTCATCATGGTGATATGTGACTCGGTGGCGGCAATAACCTCAGCTTTTGGAGTGTATCCCTCTGGGGTCGCAATATTTAGATGGAAGCCAAACTGGAGCGCGGCATTCATGTAGGAGTGACACATATTATTGCCGTCTCCTATCCAGGCAACACTCTTTCCATGAATTGATCCACGGTGTTCTACATAGGCCTGAATATCTGCCAACAGTTGGCATGGATGGTAGTCATCAGTCAATGCATTGATCACCGGGACAGATGAGTACTCGGCAAATGTCTTCACTTTTTCATGTTCAAAAGTGCGAATCATGACAGCATCAACCATGCTGGATAGCACTCGTGCACTATCCTCAATAGGTTCTCCACGACCCAGCTGTGTATCTCGTGGGGAGAGGAAGATGGCGCTGCCCCCAAATTGGGCCATGCCAGCTTCAAATGAGACTCTGGTACGGGTGGATGATTTTTCAAATATCATTCCCAGCACCTGGTTCTTCAGGGGTTCATATATCTCACCTGCGTGTTGCATCTTCTTCAGTTCAATAGCGCGCTGAATAATGTTATTCAGATCTTCAGTTGAGAGATCCAGCAGGGTCAGAAAGTGACGTGGAGAAGTTGAGCTCATGATTTGCTCTCCTCTTTATTGGTCGTTGTGAACTGGTTTATTAATAGAGCCACCTGTTCGGCAATCTGGTCAGCCTCATCATTACTCAGGATAAGTGGTGGAAGTAATCTGACTACACTGTCTGCAGTCACATTTAAGAGTAGCCCATGTTCCAGTGCATTGCCTACGATGGGAGCACACGGCTGATTAAGTTCGATGCCGATCATCAATCCCAGATTGCGTATATCGGTAACAGATGAGTTCTCTTTCAGTTTTGTCCTCAGTCCCTGTGTGATCCGCTCTCCCAGTGATGTTGCACGCTCCAGGAGCTGCTCCTGTTCCATAGTGCTAATAACAGCCATGGCGCCACGCGTCACCAGCGGATTTCCACCAAAGGTTGATCCGTGCATTCCAGGCTTGAAGAGCTGTGTAGCATTTCCATGGGTTAGACACGCACCAATTGGCAGTCCATTACCAAGCCCTTTGGCAAGGGTGACGACATCTGGCATGATTGAACTATGCTGGAAACCAAACCATTTTCCGGTACGCCCCATTCCGGTTTGAACCTCATCCAGCATCATTAACCATCCATTTTTATCACAGAGCGCTCTGACTCCAGCCAGATATTCTGAGTCGGGAATTCGTATTCCCCCCTCGCCCTGTACAGGTTCGAGCAGAATGGCAGATATACCCCTTGAATTTGTTGCGATCTCTTGCAGGGCATCCAGATTATTGTATGGGGCACGGATAAAACCGGAGACCAGAGGTTCAAAACCCGCCTGTACCTTGCGGTTTCCTGTGGCCGTGAGTGTTGCCATGGTGCGTCCATGGAAACTGCCTTTGGCCACGATGACAGATGGTGAATCAATCCCCTTGTTATGGCCATGAAGACGTGCCAGTTTGATCGCAGCCTCATTGGCCTCTGCACCGGAGTTGCCAAAAAAGACACTCTCCATTCCGGAGATCTCACACAGTTTGTCTGCCAACTGCTGTTGGTTGGGGATTCCATATAGATTGGATGTATGAAGCAGGGTAGCAGCCTGATCACAGATAGCCTCAGTTACTGCCGGGTGGCTATGTCCCAGCCCGCAGACTGCAATACCACTTAGGGCATCAAGATATTTTTTATCTGCCTGATCCCATAACCAGGCTCCTTCTCCTCTGACAAATGAGACAGGGAGTCGCCCATAGGTGGGCATAATGGTGTTACTCATAACCTTCTAAAACAACCTTCTAAAACTTTATTGCTTTCCAAAAATAAAAAACGGCAGCCTCAAAATGATGCTACCGATCAGTTGAATAGATATTGTAATGATTGTTTGTGGTTTGGCAACAGATAAAAAAAACCCGGCCAGAGCCGGGTTTTATATAGAGCCTGAACCCACGGATCCAGGCAGAGGTTACAGTATCTTCTCTAAAATGGGAGGCCGTGACCAAATCCTGTCATCCCAATTAGCATGGGAAATGAGAGTAGCGTATTGGTGCGTGATGCCATGAGAGCAACCACCTTGGCCTTTGCAATCTCATCTGCAGTAGCCTCTTTCATTCCCAGAATCTTCTGCTGGTTTGGCCAGATAAGAAACCATACATTGAACAGCATGATTGTTCCCAGCCACGCCCCCATACCGATCACCTGCCATCCCTCTGACATGGTGAACGCCCCAACCAGGCCACCCATATGTTGAAGAGCCCCTACTCCTGTAATCCATGTGAGTACAGCAGCCCAGCGAAACCAGAAGAGAGCACGTGGTGCAATATACTTGTTGATTGCGGCAGGCCCAGGATCTCCATCAGCCAGTGCCTCGCCAACACCAGGAACCTGAATAGCATTGAAATAGTAGAGCAGGCCAATCCACGTGATACCAACAATTGCATGGAGCCATACATTAATCTCCAGTGCGTTGACTGCGTAGACAATTACCCCCTCACTGTTTGGGGTTTTTAAAAGTACAACAAGCACCAGTGCCAAGGCTATGCCAGCAACCACAGTACCAATTCGTGTTTTTAGTGGATTCATTTTTTATCTATCTCCAGTCAGTTTAAAGACAATAACGCAGTAATTTTGTCAAGTATTATAGGCTGTTTTAGAGAAATTGCAATAGTTGTGTGTGAATTTATCCGGAACAGATCGATTCGTCACTTTTTCATCCAGCAACCACCTGAACTCCTGGACATTTTTCTAATGAAACTGTAGGTTGCAACCACAATGAATGCAATTGATCTAACAATATTTTCCAGTCGTATTGAGTCTGTCTGTGATGAGATGGGTGCAGTACTGCGTCGCTCAGCATTCTCTCCAAACATTCGTGATCGACTGGATTATTCATGTGCCATTTTTGATGCGGACGGGGAGCTCTGTGCGCAGGCAGCACATATTCCTGTCCATTTGGGCAGTATGGCCTTTGCAATGAGAGATATTGTCTCCAGAATGGAGTGGCAGGATGGTGATCTGGTTATCCTTAATGATCCATTTCTTGGTGGAACCCATCTGCCTGATGTAACCATGATATCCCCGGTTTTGGTGAGTAACGAACATCTTGGTTTCGTGGTCAACCGTGCTCATCATGCAGATATAGGGGCAGATACTCCAGGGTCTATGCCCATATCCAGCCATCTTGATGAGGAGGGAACAGTTATTCCTCCGGGATATCTGCTACGGAAAGATAAAATTCAGCAAACCCTATACTCAGAAATACTCTCCACACTTCGTAATCCAGAGCTCTCACAGGGTGATTTTGAGGCACAGATTAGTGCCAACAGAGCGGGAATGGCCCGTCTGCAGGGGTGGATTTCTCAGCTTGGTGTTGAGGAGTTCAGAGTTGGACTCTCGGAGTTGAATAGTTATGCTGAACGCCTCTCATCAACGGCACTGAAACAGATTCCCGATGGAATTTACAGTTTTGAGGACCGGATGGAGGATGATGGAGCGGGAAATAGAGATCTGCCAATCAAAGTCTCTATCGAGGTGGAGGGAGGTAGAATAAATGTGGATTTCTCTGGTACAACCGAGCAGACGGGTGGAAATATTAACTGCCCACTCTCGGTTGCTGCAGCTGGTGTCTATTATGTTTTTCGTTCTCTTATGCCGCCACAGACACCGGCAGCAGCAGGCAGCTTTCGTGCCATTACGGTGACGGCCCCAAAAGGGTCACTGCTGAATGCTGACAGGCCAGCAGCAGTTGCTGCAGGTAATGTGGAGACCAGTAGTCGTGTGGTGGATGTAGTTATCGGGGCTCTGGTACAGGCAGTACCAGAAAAGATGGCAGCAGCAAGCCAGGGGACAATGAATAATGTCGCCATGGGCGGAGTGGTCAACAAAAGGCACTGGGACTACTATGAGACTATTGGTGGTGGAATGGGTGCCAGCCTTAATGGGAGAGGCCTGTCTGCGGTTCAGACTCATATGACCAATACACTTAATACTCCTGTAGAGGTTCTGGAGATGAGCACACCATTGCAATTAACTGAGTATGCTGTACGTCGTGGTAGTGGTGGGGATGGGGACCATTCTGGTGGAGATGGAATTGTACGAACATTTAAATTTCTTGAAGAGACCACAGTGACCCTGTTGACGGAACGGAGAGAGATATCCCCATGGGGAGTTGATGGTGGCAGTCAGGGGCAGAGTGGAAGAAATATGCTGGATGGAGAGTTATTGCCAGCAAAATGTTCGATATTGGTAGATGCTGGTCAGATATTGTCCATTGAGACTCCCGGAGGTGGAGGTGCGGGTTACGGTTGACTTGATCGTGAGTTAACAGAGTGCCCTAAATTTTTATGTGTGGAATATGTGGTGAATTGAGGCTGGATGGCTCCAGGCCTGAGCAGTCAGTTATGGAGCGCATGTTGCAGTCGTTGCGCCCTCGTGGGCCTGATGATGAGGGCATATGGCATCAGGGGGCACTACAATTTGGACATCGACGTCTCTCTATAATAGATCTCTCGCAAAGGGCTCACCAACCCATGGTTGATGAGATTAGCGGACTTTCGATCGTCTTTAATGGAACCATCTATAACTATATGGAGCTTCGAGCGGAGCTGGCTACTCTGGGCTATCAATTCCACTCCAGTGGAGATACCGAGGTCATTCTGAAGGCATTTCATGCCTGGGGGCGAGACTGTGTGGAGAGATTCACTGGGATGTTTGCCTTTGCCATCTGGGACTCTAATAAAGAGCAGCTGCACCTGGTGCGTGATCGAGTTGGAATCAAGCCGCTCTACTGGGCAAAAGATGGAAATCGCCTGCTTTTTGCCTCCACCTTGCCGGCGCTGTTGGCAGCGGGTGGTGTTAATACTGAATTTGATGCGGTGGCACTGCATCACCATTTTACTCTCCATGCGGTTGTACCGGCACCGAGAACCCTGTTTCGTGATATCCACAAGCTGGAACCGGCACATTGGGTAGAGTGTTCACTTGATGGCGGAGTGACCAAAAGACGCTATTGGGGTCTGCGTGCAGTTAGATCAGCACATACCAAAAGTGAGTGGGAGTGGGCTGAGGAGGTACGAGAATCTCTGAGCAATGCGATAGAGCGGAGACGTGCGGCCTCGGATCTGCCGGTTGGAGTGTTGTTGTCAGGCGGGCTGGATTCAAGTCTTCTGGTAGGGATGCTGGCAGAGGCTGGTCATAAGGATATTAGAACCTTCTCCATCGGCTTTGAGGATTCCCTGGAAGAGAGTGGCAGTGAATTTGAGTATTCCGATGCGGTAGTGGAGAGATTCAGTACCAGACACCAAAAAATTGTTATCTCCAATAGTGAGGTTTTACCTCGTCTGATTGAGTCTGTGGATGCAATGTCAGAGCCAATGTTTGGGCAGGATGCGATTGGCTTTTATCTGCTGGCTGAACAGGTATCAAAAGAGATTAGTGTTGTACTTAGTGGTCAGGGGGCTGATGAAGTTTTTGGAGGATATTTCTGGTATCCATTGATGGAACAGGCATCTGGTGATCCAGTTGACCGTTTTCGTCGTTACTACTTTGATCGAGACCATGGAGAGATTCTGGATATGTTGTCTCCGGAGTTTCATGGAGAGGATTATAGTGCCAGTTTGATGAGAGATATGCTGGAGGCACCGGGAGCGGATAGCTTTATGGATCAGGTGTTGCGTGCAGACAGCACTACACTGGTGATTGATGATCCTGTCAAACGGGTGGACAATATGACGATGGCGTGGGGGCTGGAGGCTCGGGTCCCTTTTTTGGACCACCATCTTCTGGAGCTGGCAGCAAAGATCCCGCCAGAATTGAAGTTGAAACACCATGGCAAGGGGCCGCTGAAGTTGATCTCCAGAGGCCTGTTGCCGGATTCGGTAATTGATCGTCCCAAGGGGTACTTTCCAATGCCTGCCCTGAAGTATGTGAGAGGAGAGTTTCTGGAATTTATGCGTGATATTCTGGGGTCACAGGCCTCTCTTGAGCGTGGACTGTATAGGAGGGAATATGTGGATGCTATGCTGAAAAACCCCATGTCAGACGATAGCTTTACCAGAATAAAGGGAAGTAAATTGTGGCAGCTTGCGTTAACGGAGCAGTGGCTGCAAAGACACATTACTTCATAACTGTTTTGTCCATAACAG
>JACKQG010000681.1_pt1 | contig 48727 bp, 47 predicted proteins | sample 8237621 | NCBI WGS metagenome assembly JACKQG01 (sample SAMN15677084, study PRJNA649215) | marine metagenome | biome: marine; feature: Black Sea; material: saline water; isolation source: suspended particulate matter (SPM) from the Black Sea western gyre | collected 2013-06-09/2013-06-10 | depth... | reverse complement strand
GAAAATGCATTCATTAATACAAATAAAAATGAAGATATCAACGAAATGAAAACCATAAATTTATACGGTTTTACAAAATTTAATATTCTCAAATAAATATTCATAAACTAAATATTCCATCACCTTGTCTAATAATCTCAGGTGAATTTAATGTCATATCAACAATTGTTGAACCTTTCGATTTTATATTTTCCATACCCTTAAAAATATTAAATTGAGGGAAAGTATTCTCAATATTATTAATTTTATTAATTGATTGTAAACCATGAAAATTTACACTCGTAGTTACAATTGGTCGATTTAATTTGTTAACAATTTCAATACAAAATGTATTATTCGGAATTCGAATTCCAATTTTATCACTATTTTGGGTTATTAATGGTGATAATGAACTTTCAATTTTAGAAAATAAAAATGTAAATGGGCCTGGTAAAAAATGTTGTACACTTTCAACTTCTTCACAATTGGCATATTTTTTTGCCATATTTATTGAATCAACAATAATACTCAACGGTGAATTTCTTTTTTTAAATTTATTAAATTTCTTTATAATCATAGAATTATAAGCATCAAAACTAAACCCATATAATGTATCTGTTGGAATAATTATTATTTCACCATTTTCAATTAAATTAATGGCAAAATCTATTGAGTTATTTTTTACAATCATTTTGTTTTATAAATTTTCTTTGGCCATTTCCGATGAAACCAAAAATATTGTTCTGGATAAAGTGAAACTATTTTTTCTAAATCATCCGAAATAACTCGACTAATATCAAATAATTTATCATTTGTATCTTCTTGGAAATTATCTAAATTTAATTTATTCACCATAAAATTATAATTGTAATTACGATCTGCAATGCAATAACATATAAAAATTGGACATTTAGTTTTTATATGAAATATACCTGCACCTTTTGGGACAGATGTATCTTTTCCAAAAAAAGGAACCATTGTACCTTTTTTTCCAGCATTTTGATCACTTGCAAGCCCTAAATATTTATTATTATTAATAATTGAAATAAGCTCTTTACTTGATATCCCCTTTAAAATTATTTTACTATTATGTTTTTCTCGCATTTTTTTAAAAAACTTTTGAGCCCCTTTATTTCGCTGATACTGAGCAATAGCAAAAAAAGGAATATTATTCAAACCAAATATAGGTAAAAATAATTCCCAATTCCCAATATGGCCAGTAACAATTATACCTCCATTATCCTCTCTTAGCATTTTTAAATCTAATTTAGAAATTTCTACCAATTTATTTAATTTTTCTTTATTTAATGTAAAACTTCTAAATAAATCAATGAAAATAATTCCAAAATGCCGATAACATTGTTTAATAATTCTATTAATTTCATTATTTGATTTATTCGGAAATGCTATTTTTAAATTCTGAATTGCTACATTTTTTCGAATAGGAATGATTATTCTCATAAAATCACCGAGCATCATTCCTAACATTTTTGAAATGTACCGTGGTAGGAAATTAATAATGAGTGAAATTAAAGTTAACGAATAATAGGTCGATTTTTCTAATAAAGTAAGATTCATCGCCAGTTTTTTATAGTTTTAGTATTCAAAAAAATCTTAAATTCAAGTAGGTTAAATTAAAGAATATTAGATAATAAATTTATGAACTACTTACATTCAAATTACTCAAAAATTATATTTATTTTAATTCCATTTTTTATGTCCATATTTCTTTTTGGGCAAGAAAAAATATATTCAATTCCAATAAAAGGCGATATCGACATGGGATTACCTTACTTTTTGGAACGAGTAATTTCTGAAGCTGAAAATGATGATGCAAAATATATCATTTTTACAATCGACACATTTGGGGGCAGAATAGATGCAGCAACTAAAATAAAAGATGCAATATTAAATAGTAAAATCCCAACAATTGCATTTATTAATAAAAGAGCAATTTCTGCTGGGGCTCTTATTTCACTTTCATGTGACTCTATTTATATGGCGAGCGGTGGAACAATTGGTGCGGCTACTGCTGTAGATGGTAGTGGTAAAAAAACCTCCGAAAAAGTAATTTCATATATGAGAGAAGAAATGGCTTCTACGGCAGATGCAACGGGTCGTTCAAGAATAATTGCATCATCAATGGTTGATGAAGAGTTAGAAATAGATTATCATTTGACAATAGACGGAGATACATTAACATCAAAAGATATTAGTGGATTTAAAGAATATAAATTAATTACATTATCGACTCAACATGCAGTATTATTAGGTATTGCTCAAAATGAATTAAACTCCGTTGATGAAATTATTAAAAAATTAGAATTATCAAATTATGAAATAATTGAAAAAACACCAAATTGGTCTGAAAATTTTGTTCGCTTTTTTACCTCACCAACAGTTGCACCTTTATTAATGAGTTTAGGATTTTTAGGGTTAATGTTTGAAATAAAATCACCAGGCTTTGGTGTACCTGGAATTGCAGGAGTTATATGCTTAGGATTATTTTTTGGTTCTCATTTATTAGTTGGATTAGCAGATATGACTGAAATTCTAATATTAGGAGTTGGGTTTTTACTCATTTTATCTGAAGTATTTATTTTCCCCGGATTTGGTATCTCAGGTATAAGTGGGATTTTAGTAATGCTATATGGATTATTTTTAATGTTTTTAGGAGATTACCCATTAAGCAATGATTATCAAACTGCTTTTTGGGGATTAAACATTGGTATAATTACAACAATTATTGCGATTTATTTATTTTTTAAATATGTTATCAAAACTAAATTTATGAAAAATGTTATTCCAATTCAATCTCAAAAAAAATCAGATGGATATTCAATTTCTGCTGGTTTTGAAAAATATATAGGTGAATCAGGAATTACAAAAACAGCCTTAAGACCTGTTGGAATTATAATCATAAATGATAAAGAATTTCATAGTAGATCTAATGGTGAATTTATAGAAATGGGTAAAAATGTAATCGTAATTAAAATAGAAGAAAATGAATTAATTGTCAGCCGAATCTGAGTAATAAGTTCCACCACCCATTAAATATGCGATAAATATTATTTCAATTCGTCTATTACATGCTCTCCCATCTGCTGTTTCATTAGTGCAATTTGGTTGAGAATCTGCGTATCCTCTAATTGAAATGGATTCAAAATATTGTTTTAAATTATCATCAATATATTTATTTTCTGTAATTACTTTCATTGTCTCATAGGCACGGGCAGAAGATAATTGCCAATTATTTTCAAAATCCCCACATCCTTTTGGGAGGGGAATATTATCAGTATGTCCTTCAATCGAAATTTCTAAATATAATGAATCGTCAATAAAACTAGGTTTTTCTAAAAATGTCAATTTATGCATTTCGTGTAATAAATCTCTTCCTAATTGCATAATTATTGGTTTTACTTCTTGTGTTATATTATCTTTACATGGTTGAAATAAATCTTCAGAAAGTGTAATTTTAAAACTACTTGCTCTAGGGTAAATTCTTAACAAATTCGTATCAGGGTATGACTCCCTAAATATTTCAGTAATTTCATGAACTTGATCTGCTACCCATTCTGTATCCTGCTCAGATTGTCCCTGTAGAACAACTACAATTGTAATTAATAGACAAATTAATAATGTTATTGTATCTCCATAAGATACTAGCCATGCTATTTCATTATTTTTTGCCATTTAAATATTAAAAATTATTAATGCAACTTCCGTCATCACGGTTTGCTTTTGGATTAAAATTATATGCACTTGGATTTGTACATCCATAAAAAACATAAATTGGGTCCATCGTATAATTCAAATAAATTTCAACCCTTCGATTTTCATCTTTATTTAATTTATTTACAAGTGGTTTTGCTTCACCATAACCACATATTGCAAAGATATTATCTTTAAAAATATTATTCGTTGTAAAGAAATTTTTAACTCCCTCGGCACGCTTTAATGATAAAATCATATTTTGTTCTGCACTTCCATCTGTATCAGTATGGCCTTCAACTCTCACTGAAATTTTCAAATCCTTTGGGTCATAATGTTTATTTTTAAATTTATCTTTATATTCATCATAAGCTGAAATAAACTCAGTACTATCAATAATTGCTTTACCTAAGTGAATTAAATATGGTTTAAATTCATTTCTAATATGGAAACTACCAGATTTAAACATCGATTTACCATCAACTTCACTAGGGATAATAATTCTTACTCCATTATAACCTACATTTTCAACAGTAACCCCTGTATTTTTTAATATGCGATTAAGTGAATTATTAATAACTTCAATTTTTTTAACAATAAATAACTCCGTCGCCGACGCAACTTTTGTTGCAACCAGTACAAAAATAATAAAAAAGGCCATAATAACTGTCATGAAATCTACATAGCTTAAAATCCATGATGAAGGATCTAAACCTTTATTTTCGTCAACATCAGGCATCGCTATCTTTTTTTAATATTAATTTTAATTCTAATGGTAAATATGCAGAGAGTTTATCCTTAATTATAATTGGATGTTCTTTTCGATGAATACATGTTAAACCTTCAATCATTATCTCACGAATATAAATATCTTGTTGAGACATATTTTTTAACTTTCCAGCCATTGGAATAAAAAATAAATTTGCTAAAATTACGCCATAAAATGTTGTCCTTAATGCAAGTCCCATATCAACCAAAACACTATTTAAATCAATTTCCATTGCATCTGTACCCATTTGGGACATCATCATTAGAATCAAACCCATAACTGTTCCAAGCATTCCAAATGCAGGTGCATAAGACCCCATATTAAAAAGTAATTCTTGCCCCTGTGCATGTCTCTCTTTCAAACTTTTTAATTCTGAATTTAAATAATTATTAAATCGTTCATTATTTGTTTCAACTGAAATCATTTCCATTGCATTTCTAACAAATGGCTCATTTACAGTCTTGCTAATCGCTTCTAAACCTTTTGGACCACTATCTTGATATGTTTTTGCAATTTTTAATAATTCTCTAACAGTAATTAATTCCACAGACTCTTTAGTTTTAAATACATTTGCAATCACTTTAAATACACCAAAAATCTTATTAAATGAAAAGTTTACCATTGTAGCTGCGAATGTACCAAGTACAACAATACTAATTGACTTAATATCAAAAAATTTACCAATTTGATCCATTAATGTAATATTACCACCTATTTCACTAGGCTCTATAATTCCAAATAGGATAACTGATAATCCTAATAATATACCGACTATTGTCGCAAAATTCATTTTATTCCCTTATTTTAGTAATAAATATAATTAGTATTCATCATAAATACTGATGGTAAATTAAAATTAATTATCTGATATAACATAATCAATTAATTGAGAGGCAATTCTTGATTTATGATTTAATTCTAATTTTTTTATTTTCTCAGCTTTATTAAAAATAAATAATTCATTTGTTTCAGAATCAAATCCTGAAATTCCTTTCTGAGTTATATTCATTGCAATAAAATCTGCTTTTTTATCTTTTAATTTTCGTAATGCTTCAACTTTATTGTATTCTGTTTCTAGTGCAAATGCTATTATTTTAGTATCTTTTCCTGTTGAAATTGATTTTAAAATATCAGGCGCAGGAATTATTTCTAAACTTGGTTGCAAATCTTTTCGTTTAATTTTATGTAATGAAATATTTTTTAATTTATAATCAGAAACTGCTGAACACATAAATAAATAATCAATTTTGCTTCCTGCTTCTAATTGAATTTGAATTGCATTTAACATTTCATCAGATGTTTCTACCGGAATTGTATGTATTCCTGAAATTTGATTTAATGATACGGGACCAGAAATTAATACAACTTCTGCACCTTTATCTCTTGCAGATTTTGCCAATGCAAAACCCATTTTACCACTTGATCTATTTGATATATATCTTACGGGGTCTATCCATTCTCTTGTTGGACCCGCAGTAATTAATACTTTTTTTCCTTTAAGAGGTAAGGGAATATTGAATAAATTTCTAATTCCATTCATTATTGATAATATTTCAGGAAGTCTTCCAATACCTTTATGTAAGGATGCCAATTGGCCAGATTCAGGATTCATTACCATTTTACCTGATTCCCTTAATAATTTTACTGCATTAATCGTACCTTCATTTCGCCACATTCTAAAATTCATTGCTGGTACAAACAGTGTCGGCTGTTCACAGACAGATAAAGTTGTTGAAATTAAATCATCAGCAATTCCATTTGCTACTTTGCATAAATTATTTGCAGTTGCAGGACAAACAATAATTGCGTCAACATCCATTGCAAGTTCTATATGTTCTAATCCAGCTTTAGGCGTATTTGGAAATATATCCGTTAAAACTTCATTATTTGTCAATGCAGCAAATGTTGCCTTGCCAACAAATTCTAAAGCTGATTTAGTCATCATAACTTGAACGATAGCATCTTCTTTTCGTAATTGACGAACTAACTCACATGTTTTATAAACAGCAATTGATCCCGTTACACAAATTAGAATTTTTTTATTTCTTATCGTATTTAGTTTATTCATAATCACTTATATTTTTTTAAATAACATTATCCCATCTCGAATTGGCAATAATAACTGCTTTACTTTTTTTGAATTTTTTATCATTTTATTCGTATCGTTTATTGCCTTTGATTCATCATCATTTGGATTTAATACAGAACCACTCCAAAGCATATTATCAAAAACACCAATTCCTCCTGATTTTAACAATTTCAATCCCTTTCTAAAATACTCAGGATAATTCAATTTATCTGCATCAACAAATAAAAAATCAAATGAACCAATTTTAAATTCTTCAATTGAGGCTACTGCATCTCCGTTATGAATTTTAATTTTCTTTTCATATTCTGATTTTGAAAACCATTTTGAGGCAGAATCAATGTGTTTTTGATAAACCTCACACGTATGAATTTCACCATCGGGAGGTAATACTTCAGCCATTTTTAATGTACTGTATCCTGTAAACATTCCAATTTCTAATACTTTTTTAGCATGTGAAACTTGAATTAAAAATTGTAGCAATCCGCCAATTAACTGACCGCACATCATTTGAGGAGCAACCTCTGTATCAATAGTATGTTGCTTTAATTGATTTAATATTTTAGAATCGCCAATTGAATGGTTTTTGCAATAAGCTTCAATTTGGGTAGATATAAAATTCACTTTCTAACTAATTCTTCTAATTTTCCAGATTGATTAAGCAATAATAATTTATCATATCCACCAATGGATTTATCATTAATCATTATTTGAGGTACAGTATGTCCACCAGACAATTCTCTTAATTCTTCTCGAGATATACCGACATCTTCAATATTAATTTCTTCATAATTAAAATTTAAAGAATCTAAAAGTGATTTTGCTGCCCTACATGATGGACACCAAGTTGTTGAGTATATTTTTATCATTTTATGCCTTATATTTTACATCTTAATTTACACGGTTGTTGGATTGAACTTAAACTTGTATTCCGCATGAAAGGAAAAAAATCATGTATTTAGAAATTGGAGAAAAAGCTCCACAATTTAAATTAATGGATCAGAATAATAATGAAATACAATTAGATGAATTTAAGGGTTCAAAAATTGTACTTTGGTTTTACCCAAAAGCGAGCACGCCTGGTTGAACTTGGGAGGGACAAGGATTCCGTGACGAATTCAAAAAATATGAAGAAAATAATATCATAATTATCGGAGTTTCCGCTGATAAGGTAAGCAAACAGAAATCATTTGCAACAAAACAAAATTTTCAGTTTTTATTACTAAGTGATGAATCTAAAGAGATGATGAAAGCTTATAAAGTTTGGGGTAAAAAGAAATTTATGGGAAGGGAATATGATGGTATTCATCGCATCACATATATTATTGATGGAGATGGAATTATTGAAAAAGTATATCCAAAAGTAAAAACAAAATCTCATGCAAAAGATATATTAAACGATTTAAATATTTAAATCATTGATTAAAGAAACTCAAAACTTTTTTTCATTATTAGGAATTGCTAAAAATCCACTCCAAAAAAATGGTGTATTAACGCAAAAATATGGGAATGGAAAAATAAAAATCCAAGGGAATGTCAGCTCTGGATTCAGAGAAGGTGTTTGGAAATTTTATTATAAAAATGGTAGTATCTATGCATCAGGTAAATATATAAAAGGAAAAAAACATGGACAATGGGTTTTTTATCATCAAAACAGAAGGATTAAACAAAAAGAATATTACAATGAAAATGTCAAGAATGGGAGGTGGGTTACCTATTACGATAATGGCGAAGTATTAATCGATGGTCACTATAATGAAAATAAAAAAGATGGTTTATTTATTGAATATTATAAAAATGGTAATATAAAAATCGAAAAGAGTTATTCAAACGGGGTAAAAACTAAACCTGATTTATGGTATGACGAAAGTGGTTTAATAAAATTTGAAGGAAAAAGAGATAAAGGAAATGAAAATGGAAAACAAACTGAATACTTCGAATCAAATCGCATAAAAAGCGAATTTTACTATAAAAATGGGAATCCAACAGGGATTTGGTTTTGGTATGATGAGGATCGTAATATTATTCGTAAAAAAAGTTATATTCAAAGATAAGTTTAACTCTAAATTTATCTTATTATTAAATTTATTATTTGTTTAAATTGAAGGGTATTATATAATGGCACCAAGTATTTTATTATTAGTTTTTATAGTTTTTTCCATCTTTTTATTTCTCTACTTTATCCCATTAGGACTTTGGTTTCAATCTGGAGTTTCGATTGGATTTGGTAAAGTTGGAATGTTAAAACTTATTGTGATGAGATTCCGAAAAATTTCACCACGATTAATTGTAGATGGAATTATCAATCTGCATCGAGCAGGGTTAGACTTTGTTTTATCAGAGGATTTAGAATCTCATTTTTTAGCTGGAGGAGATGTAATACGCGTTGTGGACGCATTAATAGCTGCAGACAAGGCAAACATCGAATTATCTTTTCAAACGGCTACGGCAATCGATTTAGCAGGTAGAGATGTGAAAGAAGCTGTGCAAACAAGTGTTTATCCGAAGGTCATCGATTGTCCCAAAGATGGTAAAGTTTCTGCAGTTGCTCAAGATGGCATCCAATTACTAGCTAAAGGTCGAGTAACCGTAAGAACAAATATTGAACAATTAGTTGGTGGTGCAACCGATGATACTGTTATTGCGAGAGTAGGTGAAGGAATTGTAAGTGCAATTGGTTCAGCTAAATCATATAAAGCCGTACTCGAAAACCCCGATGAAATTTCAAAATCTGTACTTGCAAAAGGCCTTGATGCTGGTACGGCATATTCAATATTATCAATTGATATTGCTGATATTGATGTTGGGCAAAATATTGGTGCTCAATTAGAAACAGATCAGGCAGAAGCAGATAAAAAAGTTGCTCAAGCAAAAGCCGAATCTCGAAGAGCAATGGCTGTTGCTTCCGAACAGGAAAATAAAGCAAAAGTAGAAGAAATGCGTGCAAAAGTTGTGGAAGCGGAAGCGGAAATTCCTCTTGCAATGGCTGAAGCATTTAAAAGTGGTAAATTAGGTGTAATGGATTACTATAATATGAAAAATATTATGGCAGATACAAGTATGAGAGAATCTATTGCAAAAGATACAGATAATGATGATAAATAATTTTTACAATCGTAACTCCTCCTTTTTGGAAAAAGGAGGAGTTTGCATTTAATTAGGATTATAAATTGATTTATTCTGCTGAAATGAGTTCAATATTTTTCCAAATTATTATTTTTTGGCTAATTAGCACCTTCTTTTCTAAGAAAAAGAAGGATAAAAGTAAAAAAACAGGACAATTACAATCGATAATAAAAGGAATTGTAAATAATTTATCAGATAAAATTGAAAGTTCGATTAACGAATTAGATATTGTAACCGATGAAACATCTCAACTTCAAACAGATAATATTCCTAAACCTAATAAACCAATTAAACAACAAAAGTATCAAAAAATAAAAAAAGAATCATTTGCTGAATATAATTTTAAACCTAAAACACAAAAAAGAAATAGGTTTGGACTACATTCAAAATCAACTTTAAAAAATGCAATTATTTTAAATGAAATAATTGGTAAACCAATTTCATTAAGAAAATAAAAATAATGAAGAAATTATAATTTTAATGCTCTTAATAATCGTTTGTGTAGTTTATTCGTTGTTCCATCATTTTCAATTATTATATCAGCATGAATTTGTTTTTTTTCATCAGACCATTGAAGAGATGCGCGTTTATTGATTTGCTCAGGTGTTAAATTTTTGCGATTAATCGCTCGTTTTACTCGAAGTTCTTCAGGAGCAGTTATTAATATTATTTTATCCAATTGATTGTGTAAGCCAGCTTCAATTAATAATGCTGCGTCCACAATAAAGGTTGAGTAATTTTTATTTCTTGCTGTTTTCATTGCCTCATCAATTAATATAAATACTTCAGGCCATAAAATTCCATTTAATAACTGCTGGTTAATTTTATTTTCAAAGGCAATTTTACCTAATTTTTTAGGGTCTAATCTTCCACCTTTTCCAATAATTTCTTGACCAAATATATTAATTAATTTATGCTGTAACGGAAGGGATGATAACAAATGTGATTTTGCTTCTTCATCAGCATCAAAAAGATAGGCATTCATTTTTCGTTTTAATATTTTAGATGCCGTTGTTTTCCCTGCACCTATTCCACCTGTTACACCAATTTTAAGCATATTTCAATGCTATATTAATGCGGTTATTAAATTTGCTTTTACTTGGTGAATATCTCCCGAAGCATCCACATGTTGAGTTAAATTCTTAGCTGAATAAAATTCAATCAAGGGGGCAGTTTGTTCGTTATAAATTTTTAATCGGTTTTTTATCGTTTCTGTTTTATCATCTTCTCGCTGATATAATTCATCATCACAAGATCCACATTTATTCTCTTTTTCAGGCGGGTCAAAAATTAAATTATAAACTCGACCACAACCTCTACATGATCGCCGTGAAGATAATCGATTCACAATCGCTTCTTGTTCTACATCTAACACAATAGCATAATTAAGTTTATGGCCAATTTTATCTAATAATTTATCCAATCCTTCCGCCTGTGGAATTGTTCGCGGAAACCCATCAAGAATATATCCATTTTTGCAATCTTCTTTTTGTAAACGAGAATCCATCATTCCTAATATAACCTCATCGGGAACAAGTCTTCCTTCATTCATAAAGTTTTGCGCCTCAATCCCCAATGCTGTTTGATCACGAACATTTGCTCTTAACATATCACCTGTCGAAATTTGCGGAATCGAATATTTATACACTAAAAATTTAGCTTGAGTTCCTTTACCTCCACCCGGAGGACCTAATAAAATTAATTTCATTGTTTCCCTTTAAAGTAAAATACCTGCAATTGTTGCAGTAAGCCAAGAAGCAATTGCACCACCAAACATTGCTCTTAAACCAATTTTTGCTAAATCAGATTTTCGCTCAGGAGCTAAAGCACTAATTCCACCTAATTGAATTCCAATTGATGAGAAATTTGCAAATCCACACAGAGCATAAGTTGAAATAATCATGCCTCGGTCAGTGAGTAAATTTTCATTTATATAAGTACCAAGCGTACCATACGCAACAAACTCATTTAATGATAATTTAATTCCTAATAAGTTACCTACAAAATGTGCATTTTCCCATGGAACCCCCATTAAAAATGCGAGTGGTTTAAGTAAAACACCAAAAAATGTTTGTAATGAGCCTGGGAAATATCCAATATATTCACCAACCGCTGGAGACATTCCTGCTGTTTTATATTTAATATATTCTCCACTAAAAAAATATCCATCAATTACTGAATCTAGCCAGTTTAATGTTAAATCAAGAACTGCAATTAAAGCAATAAAGCCAATTAACATTGCACCTACATTAACAGCAAGTTTTAAACCATCTGTAATACCATTAGATGCTGCCTCAATTACATTTGAACCAACTTTAATATCAGGAAGGCCAACATCCCCAGCCGTTGCTGATTTAGCATTTTCAGGGAAAATAATTTTACCTACCACTAATGCAGCTGGAGCTGACATCACAGAAGCAGCAACTAAATGCCCCGCAGGAATCCCCATTGCTATATAACCGGCTAATACACCACCTGCAATTGTCGCAAATCCACCAACCATTATTGTTGTCAATTCAGATAATGTCATATCTTTAATAAATGGTTTAATCAATAATGGAGCTTCTGTTTGTCCCACAAAAATATTTGCAGAACATGATAATGTTTCAGCACCACTTGTACCAATCGTCCATCTCATAAATTTACTTAAGGAATTAATTACTTTTTGCATAATTCCTAAATAATATAAAACGCTCATAAATCCACCAAAAAACAAAATAGTAGGCAAAACTTTGAACCCAAATTGAAAGCCAAATCCTGGCCATGTTCCCAAATTTGGAAAACCACTCGCCCAAGGGCCAAAATATTTCCCGTCTGCTAAATTACCAAATAAAAACTGTGCACCAAAATCTGATAAGCTTAAAAAATATGCAATTTTATTACTAAAACTTTGAAATATTACTCGTCCTGTATAATCATTTGTAAAGCAGAAAAATAATCCACCGATAAGACCTAAAGAAATAAGCAGTTTTTTAGGATTAATAAAATCTTTATCTTTAAATTGGTATGCTATTATTAACCCCGTAAGAATTCCCATTCCAATAAAACTTAAATAATCTTGCCTTAAAATAATTAATGCAAATACAAATTGAAGACCAATCCCCCAAAATATAATTTTAAATGGGATTGATTTTTTATCATAGGACATTAACCACGCAAGCCCTAATAATACAAATACCCCCACTATACTTATTAAATTCATTTAATTTCTCCATTTTGATTAAAACACGCACGACACCGAGCTTCATATTTATCCGTCTCTCCGACAACTATTTGAGACGATTCTGATGAAGTTCTATAACTGAAATTTGCAGGGTTTCCACAAACAACACAAATTGCCAAAACTTTAGTTACATATTCAGCTTCAACCATTAGCTCTGGCATAGAACCAAATGGTTTTCTCATAAAATCTTTTTCTAAACCAGCCAAAATGATTCTTTTATGATTTGCAGCTAATTCACGAACAACTTGAATAATACCCTCATCAAAGAATTGAACCTCATCAATTCCAATGACTTCTGCATCACCTACTTTATCTAAAATTTCAGATGAATTTTCTACATTATACGATTTAATTTTACGATTATTATGAGAAACAATTTCTTCATTGGAGTACCGATTATCAATTTGAGGTTTAAAAATAGCTGTTTTTTGTTTCGCAATTTGAGCTCTAACAATTCGTCTGATTAATTCTTCTGTTTTACCTGAAAACATTGATCCACAGATTAATTCTATCCACCCTGCATTTCTTGGTGTTAATGTCATTTAATTATTTAATTTATAATCTATTAAAATAGATGTAATTTTTGTTCTAATGATATCAATTGCAACTTTATTTTGACCACCTTCTGGAATAATAATATCCGCAAATTTTTTGGTGGGTTCAACAAATTGCAAATGCATAGGACGAACAGTACTATAATATTGTTCAGTTACAGACTCAATAGAACGCCCTCTCTTATTGACATCTCGTTTTATTCTACGCAGCACTCTAATATCTCCTGGTGTATCTACATAGATTTTGATGTCCATTAATTTTCTAATTTCAGCATCATATAAAGCCAAAATCCCTTCTAGTAAAATTATATAATGGCCTTCACAATGAATAATATCATTTGTACGGAGATGAGTTTTAAAATCATAAACAGGTACATTAACCTGTTTTCCATTCAATAATGAAGTTATATGCTCAATTAATAAATTAAAATCAACTGAATCGGGATGGTCAAAATTAATTAGAGAGCGTTCATCAAAAGATAATTTTTTTAAATTTTTATAATACGAATCCTGTTCAATTAATAATACTTCTTTTCGACCATATTCTCTCGTTAATGCTTTTGCAACAGAAGTCTTTCCTGACCCTGTTCCACCACCAATACCAATTAAAATTGCTTGTTTCATTTAATAGTTTATTTTTTATAAAAAAGGATTTGGTAATAATTCGCTCATTTGAATACAATATTCATTTCCATTTAAATCACCAATATAGACAGGAATATCACCAGCATATTCATAAATTACTTGACGACAACTCCCACAAGGTGTTGCTCCATCCTTAGTAATTACAGCGATTGATTTAAAATTTTTAATACCCTGTGAAATTGCTGAAAAAATCGCTACCCTTTCTGCACACATTGTTGTAGGATATGCTTTAGATTCTACATTACAGCCATGAATAACTTTCCCATTTTCACAATACAAGGCTGCCCCTACTTTATATTCACTATATTTTGCTTTTGCAAAGGATCTTGCTTTTTTAGCTTCTTGTAATAATTCGGTTTGATTCATTAAATATTGTCTCAAATTTTATAGTAAAAAATACGATGATTAAGGAGCTAAACAAAAGATAGATAATTAAAATATTTCTCCTAATTTTATAATAAAATTTATTAGAGTTGTAAAGAGATGAATTCTTAAAAATGGTATTTAATTTTACGTATCATAATTGTCATAATATGCTTTATACATTTTATTTTCAATGGAATCTTTGCTTATTTTATCTGTAACAGATTTTGTTATTGCAGTTGCAATATTTAATGATAATTCACGAATTTTCGTAAGAGGTGGAAAAACTCTACCATTTTCTAAATCATGTTTTGATAAAGAATTAGAAATTATATTTGAAGCAATAAGAAACATTTCATCTGTAACTCTTTTCGTTTTTGATGCAACCACTCCCAACCCAACACCTGGAAAAACATAGGCATTATTTCCTTGACCCGGAATATGAGTTTTCCCATCAAGGTGAACTGGATTAAAAGGACTTCCACTTGCAAAAATACATTTCCCTTCAGCCCAATTATATGCTTGTTCAGCACTACATTCAGATTTGGAGGTTGGATTTGAAAGAGCAAAAATAACAGGTCGATTATTAATTTCCGACATTTTTCGTATTGCATTCTCGGTAAATGCTTGCCCTTGACCAGAAACTCCAATTAATGCTGTAGGTTTTATTTCACTAATTATTTCAGTTAAATCATTCAATTGTTTAAATTTATGAGCAAATGGTTTTTTATCATCAGATAAATTATCCCTACCATTCACCACCAATCCACGACTATCAATAAACCAACATTGTTTTCTTGCATTTTCAACTGAAATTCCAGTTTTTGAAACAGCAAGTGCATATAAATCACCAATACCAATTCCAGCCGCACCTGCTCCATAAAACAATAATTTCTCTTCTGATAAATTTCTGCCTGTTATTTTTTGGCTTCCTAAAATTCCTGCCACACACATACTTGCAGTACCTTGAATATCATCATTCATCATTCTATAATTATTTTGATATTTCTTCAATAGTCGAGATGCATTTCTATTAGCAAAATCTTCAAATTGAATCATTGAATCTGGAAATATATATGAAACGGCATCCATAAACTCATCAATAAATTCATTATATTCATTTCCTCGGACTCGATTATGTTTTACTCCCAAATAATTGGGATTATTTAAAAGATCTTTATTTTCAGTTCCCAAGTCTAACATAATCGGTAATGTTTTAGAGGGGTCAATTCCAGCACAGGACGTATATAAAGAAAGTTTTCCAATAGGGATACCCATTCCATTTGCACCTAAATCACCCAACCCTAAAATCCGTTCACCATCAGTAACAACAATAATATCGACGGTATTACTTTGCCAATTCTTTAAAATAGATTTTATATTCCCTTTATCCTTAAAAGAAATATATAAACCCCTTGGACGACGATATAAATAACCAAATTTCTCACACGCTTCTCCTACAGTTGGAGTATAAATAATAGGCATCATTTCTTCTATTTTATCAATAATAATTCGATAAAATAAGGTTTCATTTCTATCATGTAATCCCATTAAATATATATATTTTTCAATATTATTTTGTTTAGAATTAAAGTTTTTAAGAATCCGAGTTTTCTGCTCATTTATCGTAAGAATCCGTGGAGGTAATAATCCATTAAGGCCAAATAAATCTCTTTCTTTCTGTGAAAAAGCTGTACCTTTATTTAGTAAGGGGTCATGAAGTAACTGCTCAGCCGTCATCATTTTATTTATTTTATTCATCTTAAATAAACTCTTTTTATACAATTTAAAATAAATGTGATAATCTTATTCATTTGAAAATAATTCTATGATAAAAATTAACTACTTATTAATTTACCAAAATTGTTTTTTTTAAAATTATTAACACCATAAAAATATTAATCCTATTGATAAGTATAATATCAAAAAGTTGAATTAATATTATAATTAATAATACACCTTAATAATATTACTAATTTAAATCAAAAATCCAATGGCCATTTAACTCCCTTAAATTGCCGGCTCTATCTTTTAAAGTAATATTAACATAATTTCTGCCATTAATTAAATTTTCATTTAATAAATATTTTACTTCTTTTCGATAGGAATTATACTCATGAATAATTTTCTTGTCATTAATTTTTATTAATACATCATTTTCACCATCAATTCCTGATAAATCATCTTTTATATTAAATGTAAGATAATTCAAACTCTTCGAATTTAATTTTTTTCCAATTTTCGGTTTAAGTCCACTCAATACAGGTGGATTATTCTCTTTTATCAATGCAAAAACTTCACCCGAAAGTGCAGAAGTATTAAATGATTTATTATCCTTTGAATATGTTGTTGGCATAAAATACCATGCACCGTTTTTTTCGTTTAAATAATATATTGAATGTTGTTCTATTAATTTTTCATCGATTTGTGATGAAATAATTTCAATTTCAATTTGATTTCTATATGGAATAAAATCTGGTCCTATTTCCCATGGTCCTTCAATAATTTCACCTTTTTTTAGCTTTGGAATAGAATCCAATTTCCGAATCCATACAAATGAAGAATCATAAAATGTATCACCAGAACCATTAACTCTAATATTTTCAAAATCTAAATCAAATGGCGTTCCTGGAATAGTAGAAATCCCATGTATTAAATAATTTAATTTGATATTTTCAGATTCAATTATAATTCCATTTATCCAATTTAAATCTGTAGAATTAAATACAAAATTATAATTATCAGTGTTTTCAAATGTATGTAAATAAATTTTATTTTTGTGACCTCGAGCTGAATTAAATGAAATTTGGGGAGATTTTGAAAATCCAATTTTAGGGACAGATAAAAAAGTACCATGTTCATACTGATGGATTTCACAGTCCAAACATTTATTATTAAATGCAGTTTTATTTGTCGTTGATTTTGCTAATATTGTTGATGATTGAAATTCATTAATAATAATCTCGCCTCTAATGGTTATTGAATTTTGATTATAATCAAAAGCGGATATTTTAAACCCATGTTTTCCATTACTTAAATTATTTAAGTTATTATTACCTTCTTCATGAAAGGATAATTTTTTTCGGTTTTGGTCTGTAAATAATCGATAAAACTTCCCTTCGCCAGATTGAATTAATGCATAATCTCTTTCAGTATAAACTAATTCGCCTTCATCAAAATCAAAATTTTCGTATTTTATTGAATATTGTTTAATACCATCAATAAATAAATCTAATCCAAAAAGACCAAATCTAAATGGTTGTCCATCTATTCTATCAATAATTTTGACAGCAATTCCAAAGGGACCACTCACATTAATTGGGTTTTCTACTTTATAATTTTGTGTATTTATCTTTTTTAATTCAAATGTAATTGGCTGAATTTGATTATTTATTCTTGACATTTCTTCAAGTGGTATAATTGAAATTTCTTTTGCTTCAGGAAACTGTGTGTCTTTTATATTATAATTTGTTAATAATGGATTAATCGGCCTATTTGATTTATCTCTAATTTCAAAATGAAGATGAGGTCCAGAAATACTACCTGTATCACCTGTATAGCCTATAATGTCTCCCTTTTTTACAAGGTATTTATTGGGATCTAATATTTGATTAATTGAATATGATTGTTCTTTTTCCTGAAACTGTTTTGCGAGTTCGTTTAATTTAGGTGAAAATTTAGACATGTGGGCATAAACAACAATTCGACCATCATTTAATCGAAGATAAAGTGCTTTACCGTAACCAGAAGAACTCACTCGAATTCGTTCAATATACCCATCTTCAATTGCATATAAATCATCGCCAGAACGCCCATAAGTTCGGATATCTAATCCAGCATGGTACCTTCTTGGACGAACATCGCCAAAAACAGTTGTTATCGTTTTGCTCGCATCGGTTGGCCAAAGATATGTTTCATTGCCTAATTCAGTACTCACAAGTATAGAAATTACTATAAAATAAAATATTTTTTTCATTTGTTTTGTTCTCAGAATTCTTAAGTTGCTCATCGTAAATTTAATGATAGATGAATCTTCATGATTTTCAATTAAAATACAAGGTGGGAATTTTAACACTTCGAACCTATTTCAAAAAAATAAATTCCTCACTAACTATCGATAATGTTTCTCGAATCAATAATGATATTCTAATATTTTTTCCATTCGATGAAAATAGTTGTAGAATTGCATCATATTCTTTTCAAACTTTAAATGAATTGAGTTTAAGAGGAATTAATGTGAAAATTTGTCTATCAAAAAATTTAGAAAATCTATTTAAAAATATTTCTTGTGAAAAAATTCTTTATAATAATAAAGGAAACACGATTAAATCATTTCCAAAAGAAATTAATGTAATGAAAAAATATGATATGATTATTGACTTAAATCCAAAACCAAATATTGATATTTCAAAAAAAATAAATCAATTAAATGCAGGTTATAAAATTGGATTTAAATCTAAGTATTCAGATTCATTTTACAATATACAGATAGATATGACTGATTCTAAATTTTTAGAAACAAGCTATGGACGAATAAAAAAAATACTAAAGATATCATGAATTATATATTATTTGAAGACAAATTTGCACAATTTTTACAACCTTTTACAGATATGCATGCCACATTTGAAGTTCGCTGTGGTCAATTTACAAATTTAGAACGATTAATAAATTTATTGGATCCAACGGATTCTCTTACCTTGATAGTGCGAAAAGAAATGGAAGAATTGATATCTCATCGTTTTGAGAATATGACTGTAAACCCTGAATTAATTTCACCTGGAATTTGGTTAAATGGAGCAACGATATGGGATGATAGCATAATTCAGAAAGTTACTGACGGTAAAACTTATGCGAATGATGATATTCTGTTTGCATTTTCTGAAACTGAAAAAATTAGTATTCATAATATAGATGATCTAATGGCATCAAAAATAAAAATTACTTCACAAATAGAATTCCCACATATATCCTTTTTATGGGACGCAATTTCAGAAAGCCACCACCAAATTGAAGAAGATTTTATTAAAAACTTTTCAATACGACAGGGTAATATTCATCATTCTGTCATTATGATAGATGAGGAAAAAATTCATTGTGCTGAAAATACTGAAATTAAAGCAGGGGTAATTTTAGATGCTTCAAATGGGCCAATTATAATTGAGGGAAATGTAAAAATTGATATTGGTGCATTGTTACAAGGGCCAATTGTTATTGGAAAAAACTCAACAATAAATCCCGGCACCAAATTAAGAGGAAATGTGATAATTGGGCCTGTTTGTAAAATAGGGGGTGAGCTTGAAGATTCAATAATTCATGGCTACAGCAATAAACAACATGATGGATTTTTAGGGCATTGCTATGTTGGTGAATGGGTCAATATAGGAGCAAATACAAATAATAGTGATTTAAAAAATACCTATGGTAAAATTAAATTTAAATTTCCAAAAATAGAAATACCAACTGGAGAAATGTTTATTGGAGCAATGATCGGAGATTTTGTCCGTACAGGAATTTCAACAATACTAAATACAGGCACTTTTATTGGAACAGGAGCAAATGTATTTGGTGGAGATTTTCAAGAAAAATATATTTCTCCATTTCGATGGGGAAAATCTGAAATTGTTAAATGGAACCCTTTTATAGAAACATGTACTCGTATGAAAAAAAGGCGAAATGAAAGCATTTCTACACCTGTGAAGAATAGATTAAAATTTCTTTACAAATCGACATAAAATTACTTACTAAAACTATTTGTAACTGATGTTTACTCCTTTTATATTTCCCCACTAATATTGAAGGGAAATATATGAGTTTTGAAGGACTAATTTGTCCAAAATGCTCCAGCTCGATACCTGAGGAGCACTTGGAAAAAAAATTAACATGTTTAACATGTGGTGTAAATCTAAAAGATAAACGATATTTAGGTTTCTTGGAATTTTTAATGATGCAAGGAATTGTGAGTAATATCGATTTTTTTGATGAAACGCTTTATGGTGACGAAATCAAAAAGAATGAAACTGAAAAAGAACAACGAGATGATACTGATCCAAATGAGTATGAAGATAAAGCAGAAAAAATGGATCGTTATGATGATATCAATGTTGATTTACATGAAGTTAGCACTGATGAAAAAGAATTCCGTAAGTGGAAAGGATTAGATGACGATTGGTTAGAATTCAATAAAAAGAATGATTCTAATGTTGAAGGAGAGGCATAGTTTATAATGGATGAAAAAACAAAAAAACAACATCAAATTCAAATTGAATTAGATGAACAAGTAGGTCAAGGTGAATATGCAAATTTAACAATTGCTTCACATTCACAAGCTGAATTTATTTTAGATTTTATTCGTGTTGCACCTGGATTAAAAAAAGCAAAAGTAAAATCAAGAATTATAATGGCACCAACACATTTAAAAACGCTATTAAATATTCTTCAAGATAATGTAAAAAAATATGAATCAAAATTTGGGGAAATTAAAACACAAGCTCCAAAAGGAATGACACAATCTCCCTTTAAGATGCCTGACGATATCCTCCCCAATTAGATAGTAATTTATTCGTTGCCAGAAATACTATTCTGGCAACGCACCCACCTAATACAAACCCACACAAGACATCTCCGGGATAATGAACTCCGATATAGATTCGAGAAAAACCAGCGATAAAAGCGAATATAAATAAAAACCTATACCGCATACCTAAAATACTAAAAAACATCACTGCAATAGCCATTGAATTAGATGCATGATTTGAAGGAAATGAATAATGTTTTCCCCCATTTCCACCTAAATGATTTATCTGTTCATGAGTAACCCATGGTCGATCTCTTAATTCCATTTTTTTAATTTTATATCCCACTTGGTCTGTTATACCAATAACAACAGGTATTAAAATTAATAAATGAATTCGTTTTAATGGGTTTTTAATAATTAAATATATCCAAAAAAACAAAACCGGAAGGATGAATCCGACCGGTTTATCAATAATTGGCATTAAAAAATCAAATAGTGGATTTGATAATTTAATATTTAAAAAATTTAATATTATCTCATCTAATTCAATTATTGAATTAAAAAAAGAATTCATAAATTAAAATGAAGATGTTAACCTAAAAATTACTTGCCTACCCATTTTTGCTCCACCGACAATTTCTCTATGGACATCATTGAGGAAATTCATTGCCGAAAAACTTAATTTTAAATTGTCAGTAACTGTATAATTATAATGAAAATCAAATAAATTATATGGTCCAATCATACCAGCCCATAATCCATCTTGCCATTCAAATTCATCCACATGTCTATAACTTAAAGCCATATCTCCATAAGGTGATGCCCATTTTAAGCCAAAATTCCATTTAAACTTTGGAGCATTAATTGGTTCTTCTTTTTTTGTTAATTCATTATAATATGTCGTTGAATTATACCACGAAAAATTACCATCAAATATTAAATCTTTTGAGAAAATATGGGTAAATCCTGCATCAACTCCTTGCATCCACACACTACCATAGTTCATTGATGCTAATAATATTTGTGGTGGAGCATAAGGTCTTCCCGGAATACTATCCGTTCCAAAGAATGCAACTTTTTCGGCTTCGCTTAATCCCTGTTGAGGATGCCATTCATCAACACCAACAGCTTCCCATAAATAACTCACATCTTGATATTGACCATCAATCGCATTTCCTGAAAAACCAACATCATGCGGTGAATATACCCTAAATGGTTTTTCTTCATATTCACCAGTGTCATAATTATAAACTGTACTTGGAGTGCCAAAATCTACAAATCCCCATTCACCATTATCAATTGGATTATCATCCCCATTTTTATCATCTGTCCAATCGAAATAAGGTGCATAAGGTTGCCAATCAAAATCATTATCTACACCATCCCATGATGTACCATAAGGTGCTTGAAGACCATGTTCATTGGGTGGAATAAACCCAACTAAATCTTCTGTTCCTTTTTTAACAACTACAGGCGTAATAAAAGTTGCTGGACTAAAGAAATCAAGATAATGACTAATATAATAATCAGCTGTCAAAATTGTTTTTTCAGTAACCATACCTTTAAAACCAACTTCCCAAGAATTTATTTCCTCTGATTTTAATGGTTCAACATCGGGTAAATTATAAGTTTCTTCCGGCGAATAGTAAACACCATCACCATTGGCTTCAGGAATAAATATTTGATATACAGAAGTATCTACAGGAATCATATCATTCGGAGCATTTGCATCTTGAAGATTATAAAAATAAGGAGCTCCATCAACTCTTTCAGTATATGAATTTCCAGAGCCATCATCAAACTCATAATATCCAATTTGCTTATAACACCACTCACCAGTAACATCAATACAATCATCGGTGTTATTTACTTCATTAATTGGAACTAAATAGGTTGGAGTTACCACATTCGTTTCCTCTAAATTAACACGAGGATACGGTGTACCATCTTTATTACCTCTTAAAAACACTGGGAAAAATAATTCCTCTCCAATATATAAATCGGTATGAAGGATTGTTGAAGTAGGTGTATTAAATGCCTTTCCAAAAGTAAATCGAATTGAATATAAATCAGACGGATTATAAAATAAACCAATTTTGGGACCAAACTGTAACCCTTCATCTGCTATTTGATCATGATAATCTAACCGAGCAGCAGTGATTAATTCCCATTTTTTATCCCAAGTCAATGCTGTATTTGTTTGGTAATATATTCCATATTGATTTGAATTTACATCATCAAACTCATCAGGCTCATCTACACCCTCACCTTTCTCATCAATTTGTCCATTATTATTATTATCTAAACCATCACAGCATGCATTATATTGTTCACCTGGTTCATCGACATTTCCATCACCGTTATTATCAATTTTATCATTTTGAAGATAATAACTATCACCATCATTATCATATCCATTTGGACCATCATTTAATATAGTTCCAAATGTTTTTGGCATTGATTTATTAAAATCGAATCCCCACACAATTTCAGTGGTAAATGGTTCATATTCTCTTATTTTAAAATTGTTCTGTAATTGAACAGCATAATCCATAGACTGATCTTTAATACGATCTCCAAGATTATAACCTCTTGTTTCACCTGAAAAACTTTTGTTTAAATAAGTTTGAGCAAACCAATTTTTATATCTTAATCGATATTGATAATAAGTGTATTCCCAACCCTCAGTCAAATATCTTCCTATTCCAGTTACTTGCTGAGATTTTATCCATGAATATCCAGATTGAAAGCTCATATTAAAATCTTCATTATAATCATAATCTACTCTTACTTCAACTTTTCTACTCTTCACTTCAAAATCAGGATAATCTTTTATTCCGTCTCCATTTGTATCATCAACGATATCATAATTATGTTTATAATCATCTTCACCACCATAAACACCATCACCCGTATCTAATATTCCATCTTTTTCACCATTATCATATGCATTTAATATTCCATCACCTTCATTTTCATCTGGTCCAGAAATTGTATAATAATCATCAACACCATCATCGTAAACACCATTATTATTTACATCTATATATGTTGAAATATCTCTATTTCCATTACGATTCCAATCATAATATGGTTCACCAATATTATAGACACCATCTGAATTTAAATCATCAAATGGTTCTGCAGGGCTTTGTGGTTGCCCAACTTGCCAAGAATCATTCCAACATAATCCATCATACCCACAATCAATGACACCTTCACCATCATTCCAAATCCCATCAGGTATTGGCCAAACATCAATTGAATTTGAATCAAAAACATAATTATCATTATATAAATCAGGTCCATCATAATTACCATTTGAATTAAAATCTATATAGCTTTCTGCATCATCCCAAATTCCATTACCTACATCTTCAAAAGGTTCGCCTTCATCCCAATTTCCGTTTCCATTTAAATCTGTAAATTCTTCAGCTGGGTCAAAATTTCCATTATTATTGAAATCATAATATTCTTCATGTGCATTCCAAATACCATCACCATTTGTATCATTAAAACCACCTATACAATTCCCTGATAACACCCAACCTAAACACTCTTCGCCTTCATTCCAAATACCATCACCGTTTACATCATGCAACTCAGGTATAAATTCACCCGAAAAATATATACCGTCAGAAAGGTCTGTAAAATCCTCACCTAAATCCCAAACACCATTTCCATTATCATCACTGAAGGATTCATAATCATCCCAAAAACCATTTCCATTATCATCATTAAAATTTTCAGTTGTTAAATCTATATTTCCATTATTATTTACATCTTGCCAATGATCCCCTGGTTGCCAAATTCCATCACCCTCGCCAAAATCATTTGTATTTGGAATTCCATCTAAACCATAATCATTGGTTGTATAAACACTACTCCCATCGATAGTTTCATAATAAACTAAACCTTCACCTTGTTGATATTCACCATCGCCAGACGAATCAAAAAATGGTTCCCCTATTAACCCATCATCACCAAAATCATTTGTATATGTATCAAATAACATATCAAAATTATCTTCATCCCAAATATATGTACCTCTTAAATGTTCATCAATTATTTGTCCATTTTCATCTACATTATTATCCAGATACCACGGATTATAGGTCCAAGTTGTATCTCCAAATGCATTTACCGAAAACCAACTTTCTATTGACCGTCCTTTCCAAACTAATATTTCTTTCTCTTCAAGTCCCCATTGCCAATGAGGTCCTAAATCTTCTTCCATTAGCCGTTCTTCTATTTCATCAATTTCACCATTACCATTATTATCAATCCCATCATACCATTGATCTGTGAAATAATCAATATACTCATCAATTATTGGATTTCCATCTTCATCGAAATTTTCAGTATCCCAAACACCATTTCCATTCCAATCAGTAAATTCTTCTGCAGGAGACCAAGTACCATCACCTAAATCAACTAAACCTTCAAAACAAGTATTTGTAGATGAGTCAAAAATGGTACAATCTTCTCCTTCATCCCAGACACCATTTCCAATATCAATAAAAGATTCTCCTAAATCCCAAATACCGTTACCATTAGTATCAGTATAATTTTCAGCAGGGTCAGGAATTCCATTACCATTAAAATCATTCTGGTCTGGGTCCCATGGCTCAGAATTATTTATTCCATCAGCAAAGAAATAATCTTCATCAATTAAGCCATCGCCATCATCGTCATATCCATTAAACCAATCTTCTCCCGCAACACCATCACCATCAAAATCACCATGGTTTGGCTCACCATCTCCAATTCTAACCCATTGACCATGAATATTTTGTGCAGAATCAATAAATGTAGGTTCAAAAACTCTCCATGGATTATTATCTTTTCCGTCAATTTTTCGACCAGGAACTCCGACCCAGGGAGTACGATGAACTTTCCATTCTTGTTCGGACATATATTCCCATTCAAACGCTCTTAGATAGGTGCTTGAAATTTTAAAGCTCCATTTATTAGAAAGTTTTTTGGCAAACCGCCCATCTATTTTTAACATTGCACGGTCATCAAAACTACCGGAAACATTCATATTAAATCCCTCTGATGTTGCTGGAGATTTTGATGTGATGTTTACAACTCCACTATGCGCATTTGCTCCATAAAGTGCCGTTGCTGGTCCTAATACAACTTCCATTCGTTCTATATCTTCTGCGGATTGTGGAACAGAACTATAATTCATTACTCGTAACGCAGGTACATTTGCAACACGACCATCAGTCAATGTTAATAATCGAGAGCTAAAACTAGAATTAAATCCACGAATTGAAATACTATAATTATCTACACCGCTTGCAGTAAAATCAACACCTTTCATTCCTTTTAAAAATGAGCCTAAATTTGTTGTTGATTCACGGCGAATATCTCTATTACTAATTACTTCCATAGATGCTGGTGCATCGGTTACTTTTTCTTTTCTTTTTGCACCGGTAACCGTAGTTGCTGAATGTTCTAATGCTTGAGGAGTTAATAATAAATCTAATTCTAAATTTGTTTTACTTTTAAGTGAGACTTCTTGTTCGAATTCTTGATACCCAATATATGATACTGTTAACATATAATTACCAAAATCTATATTTTGTATAAGATAAAATCCATTTTCATCTGTTGAACTTCCTAGGGATGTACCCTTTAGCATGACATTTGCACCAATTAAAGGTTGTTTTGATCGTTTATCTTTAATGATTCCTTGTATGATGGCAGAAAAACTAAACGATAAAAAGCTTAATAATAAAATAAGTATTCGATTTCTCGACATTTACACTCCAAAATGGTAATTATTGAATAAAAATATAGCATTAAATTTAATACAAGTTCGAGGAAAAATGATAGGAAAAGAAAAAGCCCCCGTAAGTGACACGAGGGCTTTTAAAAAGATTCAAATATAATGAATCAATATTATTTCATTAAAGAAACCTTTTGAGTAATCACATCAGAACCGATGTACGCTTTAACAAAATAAACACCAGATGCAAAATCTTGTGCATCCCATGAAATTGTATGCATTCCTGCAACCATGTTACCATCAGTTAAAACATCGACTAATTGACCATTAATGTTAAATACTTTAACAGCAACTAAACCATCATTATCAAGACTTAAAAGCATTGAAGTTGTTGGATTGAATGGATTTGGATATGCATTAGATAAAGTAAATTCGTCTGGTGTAACAATGTTAGATTCAATTAACCCATCATTTGTTGCAGCAAGAACTTCACTAATTTCATATTGACCATTAACAGTAAATAACTGTTCAGTTTCTGGCATAACAATAACAACAGTCGTTTTGTTGTCAACTGTTACATATTCAGCAACCATTGCATCATCAGTTAACTCAATTGAGAAATTCTCATCATGAGTTAATGTGAATTGGAAAGCTCCAACAGTTCCATCAGCAGTATATTGAACACCATCTACAGTTTTAATAATATCTGAAGTTGTTGCATCAATAACTAATCCACCAAGAATCAATTGAACCGTTTGCACAACATCAACAACATTGATTAAACCATTACCATCAACATCACCACGGCAAATTTCTTGGAATTGTAATTGGCTATTTAAGATTTCGCTAACCATTAATACAATGTCAGCAACATTTAAGCAATTTGCAGTACCACCAGTACCCCATGTATCAGCACAAGAGTTATCTACATCACCAGAACCAGAACCAGGACCATCAAAACATTCACCAGCACCTAATTCAGTAAAGTCAACATATACTTCTCTCACCTGTAATTCAGGGAAACATTGTGGAGAATATGCCATCACTAAACGACCATCAGTACCATTGAAATCATGGTCACCATCATTCGCACCATATAAAGCACCACAAGTAGCCATATCATATCCAGCCATTAAGCAACCTTGCATTTGAACACCATTTAAAGTAACATAGTTACCATAAGCAGCAAAAGCTGAGTTAAGTGTATAGAATGTATTTCCAGTTCCTTCACCTTCTAAACATCCTTCTGCCCAGCTTGTACCAAATTTAGCACCAAATGTTTCACAGTTTCCAAAACCGACATCACAGTTACACACTTCACCTACACCACATTCAACCGGATTGTCACCAATACCGTCTTCATCTACATCGTCCAAACAACTTGTAGCAAGTGTAATTAATCCACCACAAATTGGAGCTAAACCACCAAGGTCAGCACTAGGAGTAGTCAATATATCAACAGCATCACAACCCCATGTCATTCCAGCAGCTTCAGCAGCTAACGCAGAGTTAGCAGCAACAATATCACATTGAGCTGGTGAAAATAATTCTAATGCATTACATGTTGCAGTGACAACAGCAGTAGCAGCAACATCAGAAGGATATCCAACTACTAATTCATAGTAGTCACAACCTTCATTCATATCTGGTGCCCCAGAACCATCAGCATCAGTTGTAATAGCAAGCATACAAACACCACCAGCTAAAACATCTATACCACCTGCATCTTCACACATACCTACACCACCACCAGCAACATTACCGATTAATGTTTCATTACCACCTAAAACTGGAGTATCAGGATCTAATGTTGTAAAATCAAATGGGTCAAAAGCACCACCACCACATTCATTATTTACATAAGATACTGGAACATAAGGAATACCTAAAATTCTATCTAATGCAGTTCCGTCACCATCTTCATCAACAACTAAATCATCACCAAAACCACTTTGTGAAATTCCACCATCAACCGCATGCCATTCAAGATAAATATCTCCAGGTGCTTGATAACCAGTAACAGTAAATCCACCGCCCAATAATTCTTGTGGAGTTAAAGGTGCACCACCATTTAATTCAGGTAAAAATGGCATATAATGATCTTTAGTCATATAACCGGCTGCAGGTCCAGGGTATGCAATTTGCTCTGGAGAGGCAGCAGGTGAACCTGTATAATCCATGTATGTTGGTACAGCTGGGAAGAAATCAAAGATATCAGCTTGTTGTAAGCTAAAAGATCCAAGAGTTCCACCTGAATATGGACTAAGAGATGGTTGACCTAAAATAGATGTAGTTTGCACTGATAAACCTGCATCTAAATTTGAGGCATAACCTAAAAAGTCTGTCGCTGGTAAAATACCAGGAGCAGACACACAATTTTCCGCATCAAAAACGGCTGTTGGGTAAGAACTACCTTCATAAATATGACCTGTACCATCATTATATAATGATAAGTTCAAATTCACACCAATTGCAGTTAATGCATTTTTGGGGTATGGACCATTAATAAATTGATTCATAGCAGCACCTGGCTCAAAAGTTAGAGCTGGTAAAGCAATACCCATTCCATACGAATCTGTAATATATAGTGCACCTGTTGTAGCACCTCTATACAGACTAGTATATCTTACATTCGTTCCATTTAGTCTATAATCACCAGCAGCGTCTTGTGCATACATAAATCCCATGCCTACGATTGCAGTAATTATTACTATTTTTTTAAAGAGTTTCATCTTTCCTCCGTGTTGTTTTTATTATTAAAAAAACTATTTTTAACTTCTAATGTTAAAATTTGTCTTGCAATTTAACCCCTCAAAATAAAATAATTTAATTATTAAATCAAACAAAAATTTAATTCCTTTTATTTTTGTTAGCTAAATCACCTCTTGTCATTAAAAACCGTCTAAATGACCATACCAAAACGACAATCCCAGCAATCCATAAAACACGAGCTTTCAAGTCAATGGATAAATTATTAAAAGATTCTATTAAATGCTCTATCACAGTCGTTCAGCTATAATTTCCGCAATATCCTGAATCACCATTTCATCTTCTTTCCCTTTCACCTTCATTGCATCATCTAACATAATCATACAAAATGAACATGCTGTTGCTACTTTATCCGCCTTAGAATCAATAATTTGCTCCATTCGCGTCACATTAATTCTATCGCCTTTATTGTCTTCATGCCACATATTTCCACCACCAGCACCACAACAAAAACTCGAAGACTTACTCTGTTCAAGCTCAATATAGTTTGATTCTTCAGTTAAAACAGAATCAAGTACATTCCGAGGAGCATCATAAATATCATTATGACGACCTAAATAACAAGCATCATGATATGTAACATTTCCATCTAACGATTTTTCAGGATTCAACTTACCGTCATCTAATAATTGTTGAATAAATTCAGAGTGATGAACAACATTATAATTCCCACCAAAATCAGGATATTCATTTGAAATTGTATTAAAACAATGTGGACATGCTGTAATTACAGTATTAAATTTATAACTATTAAGTGTAGCAATATTTTCTTGAGCAAGTGTTTCAAATAAATATTCTTCACCTAATCGCCGTGCAGAATCTCCAGTACAGGTTTCTTCTTTCCCTAAGACTGCAAAATTAACTTCCGCTGATTGTAATATTTTAACGACTGATTGAGCAACACCTTGATTCCGTGGATCATAAGTACCTGCACATCCAACCCAATATAATACATCCACTTCTTTTTTATCAGCTAATATGGGTAAATCTAAATCGACATCTGTCGCCCACTTCAACCTATCGGCTTTCTGAAAACCCCATGGATTTCCATTTTGCATGGTTGCCTCTAAACTTTCGCTTGCTTGTTCTGGTGGCATCCCTTCGGATAGTACTAAATGTCTCCTCATATCCGTTATTGCTGGAACATGATCAATAAGAACAGGGCATTCTTCCATACAGGCACCACAAGTTGTACATGCCCAAAGTTCTTCTGCTGAAATTCGACCTCCGACAAGATCTGATTCTTCCCCAAACCCTAACGTATTTTGATATAAATCAGCACGAATATCTGTTATGATTTTCATCGGTGAAAGTAATTTTCCCGTGGAACTTGCTGGGCAAACTGTAGAACATCTTGAACATTCCGTACATGCTACAGAATCTAATAATTGTTTCCATGTAAAATCTGATGATTTACCCACACCTAAAGAGATTTCATCGGGATCCATATTTGGGTCTTCCATCAATGCCGTAACATTCATTGGCCGTAAATGACCTCTTAATTTTCGGTTTGTCAATGCTACATTTATTATTACAGCTAAGGCATGAAACATTTTAGTCATTGGTAATACTGAAATAAATAATAAGGATGCAATTGCATGAGACCACCATAGGTTTGGCTTCATTATGACCCAAGTATCAAAGGAAAGCAAATGTGAAATTGCATACCCAATATAAGAATATTGAGCTGTTTCAGGTCGTTCTACTGCAAGCCGAGCAGCTTCAGCTAAAAAGCCACCAACCCCAAGAATTAATAAAAATAGAAGTATCCCTGTATCGCCAAATAAATTACCTCTTCCTTTAAAATTACTTTGCGGAAGTTTTTCAGGTATATTTAGATGTCTTCTAAAAAGAGCCATTACAACACCTGCAATCAACATTATTCCACCAGTATCATTTAAAAATGCAAACCAAGGTGTATCCATTGTGGGTAAGTAAGTAGCAAACCACCCTCTTGCTGTAAAAAAATCTACTGTTGTAGCAAAAAGTAATTCAATAAATCCCCAACCCATTAAAAAATGCATAATGGATGCGTAAGTAAATCGTTTAGAATATACTTTCCGCTGACCTACACCAAAACTTAAACTATTATATAATTGTCCAAAAAAGTCTAAAGGTCTTTCTTCTGCTTTTCCTATTTGAACTGTAAACAACCGACGCAAGTTATATAAAAGATAGCCCATCGCAACAAATGCCAATACATAAAATAAAGTTGGCGTAGAATGTACTACATGTTCAGCCATTACTTACCTCGCATTTAATTTTTCGGTTAATTTTGGAACTATTTCAAAAAGATCTTCTACAATTCCATAATCAGCAATTTCAAAAATTGGAGCGTTGGGGTCTTTATTAATTGCAACTATACAATCTGAACCTTTCATTCCGACTTGATGTTGAACGGCACCTGATATTCCCAATGCTAAATACATTTTAGGAATCACTGTTTGCCCTGAAGATCCAACTTGTCTTTCATGAGGTAGCCATCCATAATCAACAACTGGTCTAGATGCACCGATTTCAGCATTTAATGATTTAGCCAATTCTTCAGCAATTGGAAGATTTTCTTCTTTTCCAATACCTCGCCCAACGGATACAATAATTTTAGCTCGTGATAAATCTACAGCCCCGGTTGCTTCTTGGAACTTTTCACCAGGCCTAACTAAATCCGTTGATTGAGATAAATCAACACTAACCTGAATTACTTCACATGAACCAACTTGAATTTCATCTGCCCTAAATGACCCTGACTGAAATGATATAAATCCATTATTATTTTCAATTGAAACATCTGACGATATTTTACCCTGATAAATAGATCGAATTACTACAAAATTTGGATCGGTTTTAAAACCAGTGCAATCAGATACAAAAGGTAAATCCAATCGTGCACTTAATCGTGGAATCCAATCTCTTGCTTCATAAGTATGCCCTGCAATTATTAATGTTGAGTTTTCATTTGAGATTATTTGTTCCATCACATTTGCAAAAGTTATCGGATTATATTCTACTAATTGTGAATCATTTATACATACAATCTTATCAAGTTTATATGATTTAAGTTCATTTGCACTATTTTCATCAAAAACACATGCAGTTACAGGCTGATTTAATTTCGCACCTAATTGTTGTGCTCCTGTAATCGCTTCTAATGATAAACGATTAATTTTTCCATTTTCTTGTTGAATAAATACAAGTATTGACATTTTATCTCCTAAAATATTTTTATTTCGTTAGCAAATTTATCCATTAATTGATCAACAATTTCATTCACAGAGCCTTCAATATATACCGTTTCCTTTGTCTTTTCAGGAATATACATTTTCATAACTTTTGATTTTTGCAGAGCAGTGAATCCTAAATCTTCAGCTGATTTCACATCAATTGGTTTCTTTTTCATCATCATGATTCCTCTAAGTGAGGAATATCGTGGTTTATTAATCCCCGATTGAATTGTTAAAGAAGTAGGTAAGGATAAATCCGTCCATTGAAACCAACCGCCTTCAAGTTCTCGTTTTACTCGAATAGAATTATCATCTTGAATTTCGGTCCCCATCACCAATGATGCATGAGATAAATTCATTAATTCAGCTAATAATATTCCAGTTTGACCATTCCCCTTATCATCAGACTGTAACCCTGATAAAACCATATCGATATTTTCATCTTTAATCGAAGCATGAATTAATTTCGCCAAGTCGAGTGCATCTAAGCTTTCTTCATTATCAATTTTAACATGAAGTCCTCTATCTGCACCTTTTGCGAGGCCATCTTTAATTACGGTGAGCACGGAATCGTTTCCAACAGAAACAACAATTACTTCTCCGCCATTTTTTTCTTTTATCTGTAATGCTTCTTCCAATGCATATGCATCACTTTCATTTGTAGATAATGTTAAATCCTCACGATTTGTTAGTACACCATCACCAGAAACATTTATATTTGAGTCCTTATCAAACACTTGTTTGACGAGTACAACTATTTTCATATTAAATACCTGTAATTTTCTTTTATATTATATAGAATTGTAGCTGAATTCTATAGGTAAAATTACAAAAAGTTTAATCATGGAGATAATGGTTAAATTAATAAACTAAATTTTTATATAATTTTAATGAATTTGACAAAAAATAAACTAAATATTAAATTATTATTAACACTAATTTTTCTATTCTCCACATATATTTTAGGAAATGAAGATAATGAACCATTAGCTAAATATAAAATTGGGAAAATTGCAGAAATTACTTTTGTACATGAAAATCCAATTATTGATGGGTACTCAGATGATGAGATTTGGGAATCTGCAATTCCAATTATTGATTTTGTACAAACAGATCCTATAAATATGGGAGTTCCAACTCAAAAAACAGAAGTTTCTCTTTTATATACCCATCAAAATATTTTCATTTTAGCTAAATTATTTGATAATCAACCCAATAAAATTTCAACAACACTAGCATTAAAAGATGATTGGTATGAAGGATTTGATGACAAAGCAGATTATTTTAGAATTGAATTTGATTCAAGACATGACCATCAAACTGCATTTTCATTCTCAGTAAATGCATCAGGTGTTCAATTAGATGAATTTGTATTTGATGATAGTGGTTATGATGGTGACTGGAATGCGGTATGGACTTCGGAAACTCATATTGATTCCAGTGGCTGGACCGTTGAAATTCAAATTCCATTTTCTGTTTTTAGATTTACTAAAAAAGATAATATGGTTTGGGGGTTAAATATTGCACGATATATTCATCGAAATAATGAATATATTTCGTGGGTGGGGTACCCACATGGAATAGGTGGAGTTGCATCAAAATATGGGCATCTCACGGGTTTGAAAAAATTTATGATTCAGCGAAAACTTCAAATCAAACCCTATACAATTCTAGGGCAATCTACTTTTAATAATACCATTGTAAAAATGAATGACTACCATGGAAACCAGGATGAATACTCATCAATGTTACAAAAAAATAATATTGGGTTAGATATAAAATACATATTTAATTCCGATGTATCAATTGAAACAACAATTAATCCTGATTTTGGACAAATTGAAGCAGATCCAACTGAAATAAATTTAACAGCTTATGAAACATATTATACAGAAAAACGACCATTTTTCATTGAAAATGCAACTATATTTGAAACACCCATCAATATATTTTATTCACGACGAATCGGTGAAAACTTAGATAGTATTCTTATTAATGGGGCAATGAAATCAATTAATTCAAATTACGGAGATAGTGTTAGTCAAGAAACAAAAATCATATCGGCATATAAATTAGTTGGTAAAACGCAAACGGGGTTTACTTATGGAATACTCAGAGCAATTACACATAATGAACTTACCAATTTTGATATTCAACGAAATATTAATAAATATACTAATTTGAGAATGATTCAAGATATTTTTGATGGAAATTCTTATTTAGGAATGATAATTTCAAATATGACAAATAGTTTTCAAACATCTTCAGCATATTCACTCGATGGTGTATTTTCTTTATTTGATAATCAAATTTACTCTGATTTTCAAGGTGTAATATCAAATGTTAATGAAACCTCTGGAATAGGGTTTACATCTTCAATTAATTATGAATCTACACATCCATGGGAAATTTGGTTTTTAAATTCTTATTATGATAAATCTTTTAATATCGATAAAACAGGTTATTTATGGCGTAATAATTTAGAAGAATATTCTCTTGGTGTGGGATATAGTCATCGAGAATCAATCTGGAATTTCAGAAAATTATATTTTTCAATCGAATTGGAATATGCGAATAACTTAGATAAAATTCCATTAGAAAAAAAATTATCAATCTCTGCAAATCAACTTTGGCAAAATTATTGGAATACGGGGATTTTATTTGATTATAGTCCACAACATTACGATGATTTATTAACTTATGATTATGAAGATGGTAAAATTGGACTGATGATGACAATCCCAAAATCAAATGGATTGAAACTATTTTTACAAACGGATCAACGAGGATTATTTTCAAGTAGAGTTGAATGGGGTTGGGGAACTAATAATTGGGGAGATGTTGGAACGAATATATTCACCGGATTAAAATGGGCTCCAAATGAAAATCTAAATTTAAATTTGGATTATTACAATGGAAAATCATCTGAAAAATTTCATTGGGTAGAAATCACCGAAGAAAAAATAATTGAAGATAATCAACAAGAAATAAAACAATCACATTTTATATTTAGCCATTCAAAAAATAAAATATCTGTAATGACAGCTAGATTTAATTTAAGTTTTAATCGAAATACTAGTTTACAAGTGTATTCTGAATATTTCATGAGTCACACAGATCATTCTACTTTTTTAGAATTAATTCCCGATTCGTCTAAATATCCAATTTCTAATACAGAATATATTAATAATGTTTATATCGACCCAACACAACCATCATTCAATCCAAATATTGTAATTGATTTTGAAATAGGGAAGTATCTTGCAAGTCCAAATATAGAACCTTCACTTTATCCAAAATATTCCAGCTATTCGACTAATATTGTCTTTCGTTGGGACTATCAACCGGGCTCTAGTTTTTATATTGTTTACACCAATTATAAAGGAATTAATGGGGAATTACTTTCAAATCCGTTTGAAGTAATTACATATAAATTAAAAAATAAAAAATGGATTGAAACCTATTTTGACCACTCAATATTTATCAAAATGGATTATTGGTTTGATATTTAATCTTTAGAATAAATTTTAATAGCCGAACATGGTTCGCCATAAAATATTTGGGATACAACCGAAACTAATTTTGATGCTATAATTAAATATGCCCATGTTGGAATAGGTACAGAACCGCATCCTTTTATTATCACTTTTTTATTTTTATATATTGACCAATCAAAATCATTAACCATTTTACGAAATGGTTTTTCTCTAATCAACCCATCTGATAAAAAATCATCTAATCGAATGGTTTCTAAATTTACTCCCATGAAGTTTGTACCTGATTTTCAGGTGGCTTACTAAAACCTAATTTTTCCCTTGCTACATCTGTCATTAACTCAGGTGTCCATGGTGGATCAAATGTTATATCAACTTTCGCCTCATTCACAAAATTTGTTGCTTCTAATTTTGTTTTTATATCATTCGCCATACTTTCTCCCATATGACAACCCGGTGTTGTTAACGACATTATTATATGAATATTTTTTAAATCATTTTCAGCATCTTTTATTTCAATATGATATATAAGCCCAAGATTCCATAAATCAATTGGAATTTCAGGGTCATAACATTGTTTTAGAATTTCAATTACGTGTTCATCAATTGATAAGCTCATGATTCTTTTCCTTTTTATGAATATGTTTATTAATTTTTGTTAATCGGTCAACCGTTTTTGAAACCACTTGAATTGCTGTTTCAATATCTAATTCAGTATTAAACCTTCCAATTCCAAATCGAATGGTTGCATAAGCGAGTTCATCGGATAAACCAATTGCTTTTAATACATGTGATGGAGCAATTATTGAAGAAGTACATGCGGAACCAGTAGAAACCGAAATTTTACCTAATCGCATTATTAATGCTTCTCCATTAATATTTGGAATACTAATATTTAAATTTCCAACTAATCTATTTTTAATATCACCATTAATAATTAAGTTTGGAATATTTGCTAATAATCCATTTAATAATTGGTCTCTTAATTTTTTTATTTTTGCATTTTCACTTATATAATTTTGAGTCAAAATTTTAATTGCTTTACCAAAACCAACAATTAATGGTACAGGTAATGTTCCTGGTCTAATATTTTTTTCTTGACCACCTCCTGTAAATATTGGTTTTAAAATGATTTTGGGATTTTTCCTTCGAATAAAAAGTGCTCCTATTCCTTTAGGCCCATACACTTTATGAGCAGACATTGAAAATAAATCAATATTTAATTTATTTAAATCAATAGGGATTTTCCCTAAAGCTTGAGCACCATCAACATGGAAAATAATTTTTTTTTCTTTACAAATTCTTCCAATTTCTTCAATTGGCTGAATAACTCCTATTTCGTTATTTGCATGTAAAATCGAAATTAATATAGTATTTTCTTTTATTGCATTTTTAATTTCTTTTAAATCTACAATTCCATTAGATTTTACATTTAAATAAGAAACCTCAATACCATTTTTTTCTAATGCTTCACATGTATCAATTACAGCTTTATGCTCAGTTTTTAAAGTGATAATATGTGGTGATTCAATTTCTGAATTATTAGCCACTCCTCTTATTGCAATATTTATCGACTCTGTGGCACCACTTGTAAAAATAATTTCAGAAGTATTCACATTTAACGCATTCGCAATTTGCTCTCTTGCAATATCACATGCTTCCTCTGCTTCCCAACCAAATGCATGTGTACTACTTGCCGAATTACCAAATTTTTCAGTAAACCATGGTAACATTTTTTCTAACACACTTGGATCCACTTGCGTAGTTGAATTATTGTCTAAATAAATTCGTTTCATTTATATTGTAATATCAGATACAGATAAATTATTAAATACATTTTTTACTGTATGATTTATTTTTTTAATAGGAGATTGAATACTACATGAAACTTCTTGTTCGCAACCCGTATTTTGTAAACAATCAACTAACCCAAGAGGACCTTCCATTGTTTCTAAAAATTCCCACAAATTTACTTTATTAAGATTTACCGATAATTGATATCCTCCCCTTGCTCCAATCACGGGTTCAATCAATTTTTCCTTTGATAAATGTTGAAGCACTTTTGAAAGTAATGATAGTGGAATATTTTCTATATCCGAAATTTCCCTTGCCGTAACAGGTTTACCATCAGATTTTAACTGAAGATGTCGAAGAGAAATAAGTGCATATTCTGTTTTTCTTGTTAATTTTAACATATAATAAAAAAGTTAATTAACATAAATTAATTTATCTGATGGATTATAAACTTGCCCTATAATTGAATAAGCGAGTGCATGATTATCTTTTAATTTTGCAATTAACTCTTGCGAATGTGCCAATGGAACTGAAATTAATAATCCTCCAGATGTTTGAGCATCGGCTAACATTAATTTTTGATAATCAATAAGAATATCTGAAAAATCAATATCATCCTGAACAAAGTTTAAATTTTTCTTTGTACCACCAGGAATTATTCCATTTTGGGCTAATTCAAAAACACCTTCAATAAATGGTACAGAATTAAACTCTAATGTTGCTGAAACATTACTATTTTTACACATTTCACTTAAATGTCCCAATAAGCCAAACCCTGTTACATCTGTGCATGCTGAGATTGAAATGCCTTCCATCGATGTTGATGCACGTAAATTTAATTGTGCCATAATCTCAATTGCTGTTTGAATCATATCACTCGGAGCTTTATCTCGTTTAATTGCCGTAGAAATTATTCCTGTTCCAATGGGTTTTGTTAAAATTAAAACATCTCCTGGTTTTGCTGTACTGTTTTTTAATGCTTTCCCATCTTCCACAATCCCAGAAACAACTAACCCATATTTTGGCTCTTTATCTTTTACCGTATGCCCACCTAATATTGGTATTCCAGCTTCTTTTGCAATTGAAATTCCACCATTTAAAATTTCTGTTAAAACTTCTAATGGTAATTCATCCGATGGGAAACATGCAATATTTAATGCAAATAGTGGTTTTCCACCCATCGCATATATATCTGATAATGAATTTGAAGCTGCTATTCTTCCAAACTCAAATGGATCATCAACAATTGGAGTAAAAAAATCAACTGTCTGAATTAACTTTGAACCATCAGGTAATGGATAAATTGCACAATCATCATGTGTTGAAAACCCCATTAAGCCATCTGGAATGGATTGTTCATCTAATCCTTCAAGTACTTTTTTCAAGTCCGCCGGACCTAACTTACATGCTCAGCCAGCACCGCTACTAAAAGAAGTTAACTTTTGCGGATTTCTATTTTTTGGTTTATTAAACATTTTTTACTTATTATCTGTATGTATAGTTTAAGAAATTTAACTATATGAATTACGGCTTTTTTGTGTACTTTTCCGTAACAAATTTTTAATTATAATTAACATTTTGGAGATATTATGCAATCATTTATTTTAACTGCCTTTGGGGCTGATCAACCCGGATTAGTTTCTTCACTCACTGGACTTATTCAAGAAAATGGTGGAAATATTGAAGAAAGCCGTATGATGAAAATGGGTAATCAATTTGTAATGACTGTTTTAATTACTTTAACTAAGGATGAAGTAAATAATTTAAAAACTAATTTATCTTCTCTTTCCTCATTACATGTACAAATTCATCCTACTCAAAAAACAAAGATTTCAAACACAAACACAAAAATCATTGAATTATCAGGTGCGGATAACGAAGGCATTGTTCATTCATTAACCAAAAAATTAGCACTAAATAAAATAAATATAATCGAATTAGAAACTTTTATAGATATTGCTCCTATTTCAGCAACACCACTTTTTAATTTAAAAGCAACCATTGAATTACCAGGGAATCTAACTAATGATTCATTATACGATATTTTAGAAAAACATTCTTCAAAATTAGGTGTCAATATTGAAATAATTAATTAATCATTTGTATCTGAATGAAGTGCAATTCGATTCCCCTCACTATCAAGAATTACAGACCTAAAACCATGCTCTCCTATTTGGTGAATTGGTTTTAATATTTTTGCACCCTTATCTTCAGCCTTACCCACGGCATCTTTAATCCGTCCTTTTACATTTAAATATAGCATTATTCCCGAATTGGATGAAATTTCATCTTTATTTAAGAATAGACAACCACCATTTCCATCTTTATGATCTAGAATACAAAACTCATATCCATCTACACTTTCTTTAAATACTTCAATATTTAAAACCTCCTCATAAAAATCCTTAGCTCTATTTAAATCTGCAACTGGAATATCAAACCAAACTGCTCTATTATTTTCTGCATTATAATTTTTCATATATCTATTTAATTCCTTTCAAAATTTATTTTAAGATTTTCTAATCCTTTTTTCAAATCAGGACCAAGCATATTATCCATGTTCATTATAATCAGCATGATATTAAATGGGTATTCCATACTTCCATTAAAACCCCATGTAACTTTTGAAATATTTTCATTAATTGGTTCAATAATAAAATATGCGTCATGTGTAGCTTCAAATGGGTTAATAAACCGTAATTCAAAATCAATTCGTGAATTTGGAGATAATTTTTTAATTTCTTGCTCCCCTTTTCCTACATCTTCATTTTTACTGGCCCATGAAGAAATAAATCCAATTTCTCCATCTATACCTTGATAACTTTTTTTCATATTTGGATCAATTTTTGCCCAAATACTATATTCATCTTGATTTTCTAGAAACTTCAAATAATCAAATACCTCTTTTTGAGATTTATTTATCTCAATTGAACGAATTACTGAATATTCCGTTTCAATAAATAAAGCTGAAATTAATACGATTCCAATTAAAATCGTGACAATTGTTATTATTTTTTTAAACATTTAAAATTTATCCCAGTTATTTTTAATAAATAATTCATTTTATATTACAGGTTTATTACCAAACTCATCAATATATTTTTGATTAAATTCTGTTTTCAATGTTGCTGACTTTGTGAATTGTTTTTTCAATTCATATCCTGTAGATAAAAATTTCACTGCATCAATATCAAATTCATTAATATTTAACATTCGCATACCCAATTCACAAAGTGCCTCTGAATCTTTTTTTAATATATATAATTCACCCAATTTAATAAAAAAGCGATAAATCAAATTTTTCAATAATTCTTTTTCGTCTATCGCCCATTTATCATTTAAATCAGGCAATAAATTACTATTTCCAAGTAATTCTGAAACTAATTTATATTGAGTAATTTGGTTCGAATCTAATTTTTTATGATCATCTATTTTTTTAATAACCTCCCAAATTATTTTTAAATCACAGCTATAATTATCGTTTTCCCAATTAAAATAAACTTTCCCTTCAATTACTATATATGGTAATTCGGGTAATTTATTAAACAAATTTCTCACTCGACTAAATAAAGTAGTTCTTCTATTTGTAATCGAATTAACATCATCTATTTCCCAAAAATCGTTTCCAAATTGTTCAATAGAAATACCACTATTACTTTTATATCCTTTAATTATTAAGTAAGCTAAAAAACGTTTATTTTGTAATGTAAATCCTCTTTGATGACCTATTTCATTTCCGTTACAATAAATATTCATTTCATCAAATAATTGAATATAACATGGTGTATTTTGAATTAACTGATGTTTCCCCCTATTATTTGAACTAATTATTTTAAAAATCTTTTTTTTACATTTATGCTTATATAATATAAATGTCCCTATCCCAATAATTAGAATAAATAGAAACCAAAATATCTGTAAAGCAATTGAATTTTTATTTTCATAAATTAATTTATTTATTGGAGGCCAATTCAAGGTAGAATAATTAAATTGAGTCGTAGAATTTGAGGAATCAACAACCGTGTAATAATGTACTAACTGTTGATTCATTTCATTAAATATTATATTTTCATTCGGATAAACAGGAAATTTTAAGATTTCTTCCAACTCCCCTTGTTCAACATATAATTTAGATAAAATATTAATATTTTTACCTGAAGGAGTCAGTTCTTTGAAAATAATATATGCTGTTTTTTCATCCCTCGACATTTGTAATTTGTATATATCCAAACTATCTGAAAGTGTAGAATCTTCCCAGATTTTTATCATTTCTAAATTAGAAATATCCAGTTTCCATAAATCATAATAACTAAAATAACCAAATTCTTGCATTCCAGACTTATTTCCTCTTCCACCCGCTAAATATAAATTATCATTTATAAATCCAGACATATTAATAATAGAATTTCTATAATAAGGTTCATTAATTTTTATATTTAATGTATCCCAATAATTTTTTTTAAAATTATACGTTTGAATATGACCTTTTATTTTAAAATATCCATATCCACCTGAAATATAAAAATGATGATCATTATCTTCAAATTGGCTAAAACCATAATAATGGCGATTTATAGAAAGCGTGTCAAAAGTTGACCAAGATTCATTATTAAAATTATAGGTTGAGATATTACTACGACCCCGATATTGACGATATAAAATAGAATCTTTAATATTGAAAAAATATTTTAATTCTTCATAAGGCTCATGCATTATATTAGAATACAAAGTTTGATTGCCTGTTTTATAATCCCAATGAATAATTTTTTCTTGATTTATTAATAAAAAACTTCCACCAGATTTTTCAGGAATAGTCATGAAAATTTCATGAGATTGAATTGATTTAAATTTTGACCAATCCAAATGCTTCCCTATTTGCCATTCACCTCCAAATTGCTTTCCAGAATATGTAGATTTCATGCTATTCTTTACAATTTCACCATCTGTTTCATTTAGTAACCATTGATGTAAAACATCCTCATTTGATGAAATATTAATGTTTCGGATTGCAACATGGCAGACATCTCCCATTTTATGATCTCTACCAAAAATTAAATTAAATTCATTATTTTGAGGAAGTAATGTAGATTTAACTATCATTCGATTGTCATCAATTGAAAATTGAATTTGATTTTTCTTCTTAGAAATTGATATTGAAAAAGATTGCCATTTTTGAGGTATTAGTTCCGTTTCTGCCACTTTTAATGTAATTAATTTCTTTTCGTGGTTTTCTATTAAATGAAAACTTACAGAATCTTCATTATCCCAAGACTGATTTGTCAAACTAAGTTGATACCCATTTTCAGTTGTAAGATTTAGAATATATCCAAATGTCCAATAATCTTGGAATGATGTTTCAAATGAGAGTGTAAATTCATCATTTAATTTTAATGGTTTATTAGGTGATAAATTTAATTGGGTTCGAGGTCGGTCATTGACTCTCCCCGTAAATAATAATCCAGGATTAAATTCAACTTTGGCAAAAACCAAATTGAAAAATAGGAAAATAAAAATAATATGGTTTGTTTTTATCAAATTTTCAATGGAATAGTTGATTTAATATAATATGGATTATTCGCTGAAATATACCATTTTTTCAATAATAATGTAGGGGAATGAAAATATGAATGAAATCTAAATTTCCCTCCTTTTCATTTCTAATAGAATTCTGGTTTTGAGTAAAACATTAAAAACCATTGGAATAAAAAAATTATTCCTTAATTTTATAGCCTTTTGTAAACATAAGTGTAGCAATTGAGGAAAATACAATTACAAACATTCCACTAATAATAATAGATAAAAACGGTGGAGAATCATGTACACCAAGCATACTATATCGCATACCATTAATCATCCAATAAAGTGGATTTACCAATGAAATATTTCGCCAAAATTCCGGTAACATATCAATTGAATAAAATACACCACCCAAAAAAGTTAAAGGCATAAAAATAAAATTAGTAAATACGGCAATATGATCCCATGTTTGTCCATAAATCCCAACAATAACACCTAATGCTGAAAAAGCCCATGAAATTAAAATAAGATTTAGAATGGTCAGAGGAATATTAACTATCATTACATCTGCCAATAACCACGCTAAACTAATTACAAGAATTCCACTCATTACTCCTCGGATAATTCCACCAATCATATAACCAATACTTAATTCTAAACCATTTAATGGAGTAATTAATAAATCGTCTATGAACTTTAAAAATTTCGCCTGCATAATACTTGAAGATGAATTTTGATATGCATTATTAATTGCATTCATTAAAACTAAACCCGGAATTATATAATGAATATATTCAATGCCTTTAATAGAACCAATTCGAGAACCTAATGATTCACCAAAAACAATAATATATAATCCAGATGAAATGACACTTGGAATTAATGTTTGTTTATAAAGCCCTAAAAATCGCCAAACTTCTCTTTGAATTAATGTCATAAAAGGGCGATTAATCATTTAATGACCTTCCTGTTAATTTTAAAAATACATCTTCTAAACTGCTTTTTGAAATATGAATATCTTCAATACTAATATTGTTTTCTTTTAATTTTTCAATCCACCAAATCATTTCTTTTTCTGGTTTTTCTGCTGGAATATGCAAAGTTTCATTTATAAATGAAAAATCTCTATTGTCATTTATAATATTATCTTTCCAATTTTTAACTTTAATTTCTAACTTAGAACTTCCTGATTTTTTTATTAATGTACGAGGTGACCCTTGTTCTATAATTTTACCATGGTCAATAATTGCAACCGTATCACATAAATTTTCAGCTTCTTCAATATAATGAGTCGTTAACAGAATTGTTTTTCCATTTTTATTTTGATCTTTTAAAAATTTCCAAAGCATATGCCGTAATTCAATATCCACCCCTGCTGTGGGTTCATCAAGAATAATCATTGGAGGGTCATGCATAAGTGATTTTGCTATTTGCAAACGGCGTTTCATTCCACCGGATAATTGTCTTGCATTATTCTCTGATTTTTCTGATAATCCAAATTGATTTAATAATTCATCTGCTCGTTCTCTACCCGTTTTAAATGACATTCCATAATAGCCACCTTGTAAAGCAAGCATATCTCTAATATTAAAGAAAAAATCAAAACTAAGTTCTTGAGGTGCTAATCCAATTAATTTTCGAGCATTACGATAATCCGAAACAGTATCATGACCAAAAATTTTGGCATATCCACCACTCTTATTTACTAATCCTGTCAATATATTAATCGTTGTTGTTTTACCTGCCCCATTTGGACCAAGTAAACCAAAAAAACTGCCTTCAGGAATTTCTAAATCTAATCCATTTAATGCCTGTGTACTACCATAGTTTTTATTCAAATCTTTAATTTGAACAGCCAAATTTGACATTAATTTATTTTTTCCAATGTAACAATATTTTCAACATGAGGTGTATGTGGGAACATATCTACTGGTTTAACTGATTTTATTTCATACGAATCTTCAGTAAAAAATTTAATATCTCTCACTTGTGTAGATGGATTACATGAAACATAAACAATTCGATTTGGAGATTGCTCTAATACTTGTTGAACTGTTTTAGGGTGCATTCCAGACCTTGGGGGGTCAATAACCATTACTTCTGGTTTTGGAAGTTTAGCCAATTCATCATTTGTTTTAAATACATCCATTAAATCACCACCAAAGAACGAACAGTTTTTAATATTATTAATCCTTGCATTTTGCTCTGCATCCTTAATTGCTGAAGGGACAAGTTCAAACCCATAAACATGTTTTGCATTTTCAGAAATAAATATTGAAATTGATCCGGTACCACAAAACAAATCATAAACAATTTCATTTCCCGTTAAATTACACTCTTGCTTTATGAGTTCATATAATTTTTCAGCTTGAATTGTGTTCGTTTGAAAAAAAGAATTTGCTGAAATTTCAAAAGTAAAATCTCCTAATTTTTCATGAATAACAGATTCACCATATAAAATATGTTCTGATTGACCTTGGGTTGTACCCGCATGTCGAGAAGTCACATTATTAATAATTGATTTTATATTAGGAAATCTCCCTGCCAAAACTTGAACAATTGGAATTAATTTATCTTCATCAAATGAGGATGTAACAATGTTCACCATAATTTCATTCGTAATATATCCCTTTCGAATTACAAAATTCCTTAAAAATCCAACATGTTTTCTAACATCCCAAGTCGTCATTCCCAATTCAATTGCCAATGATTTTGCTTCATTTAATATAACATTGCATTCATGATCTTGAATATGGCATTCTGAAATATCTAAGATTTTATCAAATCGTTTAGGTATATGGAGCCCTAATGCCAATGGTAAATTAGGAGATGTTGAATTTTCATACCAAATAGTAGATGAAAAAGTAAATTCCATTTTATTTCGATAATTCCAAATGTTTTCACAACCAATAATTTGATTTATTTTCACATCTTTATATCCACCCATCCTTGAAAAAATATTTTCAATCTGAATCTGTTTTTGATTTAATTGTTCTGCATATTCAAGGTTTTGATGCACACATCCACCACAATATTTAAAATGATTACAAGGAGGTTTTATATAATTTGGAGATTCAGTTAATACCTCTAAGGCCAAGCCTTCTAAATAGGATTTCTTTTTTCGTGTAATAACACTATTTACAATTTGTCCAGGAATTCCTCCTCGTACAAAGATTACTTGATCATTAAATTTTGCAACGCCTTGTCCACCAAATGCCAATGATTCAATTTCTAATTCAACATTATCACCTTTTCGTAACTTACTCATACTGTCTCTTTTCTAGATTTATCTATAATTGTTTTTATTAAATTTAAATGTCTAATTAGATCATTTTCATTTTCAGATTCTGCATAAATACGCATTATTGGTTCTGTATTTGACTTACGAATATGTATCCATTTATTTTTCCAAGTCAATTTTAAACCATCTCTCATATCTTTTTTAGGTTCAAAAAACTCTGAATTAATTAAATTTAAAATTTTATCTGGGTCTAATCCTGATATACTCACTTTATCTTTTATTAATTTATAGTTAGGAAAACTTTGTCGAATTTCTGATGCCATTTGAGAAGTCATTGCAAATCTATTCAATGTTAATACTGTGGCTATTACAGAATCTCTGCCTAAATGAGATTCTTTTAAAATAACACCACCATTTCCCTCACCTCCAATATCTGAATTTTGTACAATCATTTCTTCAACAACATTTATTTCACCAACTTTTGATCGCAATAATTTAATATTATGCTTTTTACATGAATATTCACTTAACATTGATGTTGATAAATTTACAACAACTGCATTTTTACTGTTTGCATTTTGAAAATAACCATCAATTGCTAATGCAAGTGTAAATTCTTCCCCTAATGGTTTACCATTTTCATCAACAATTGCTAATCGATCCGCATCAGGGTCAGTAGCTAATCCAAAATCAGCTTTTTCTTTTATAACTTTTTCTGAAAGTAGCTTTAAATTTTCTGGAATTGGCTCTGGTCCACGAGAAAAATAGCCATCATTATTACAATTTAATTTAACAACTTCACAATTAAGCTCATTTAATAAATAGGGAATTATTGTGGATCCAGCTGAATTTACAGCATCAACCACTACTTTAAAATTTCGAGATTTAATTTTTTTTACATCTATACATGATAAATTTAAAGTATGATTTATGTGGGAAATCCAAGCATTTTCATTATGTAAAATATTACCCATTATTTCATTTTGTGGGTGGATATTTTTATCGGCTCTATCTAATAATATTTTGGTCTTTTCAGGGTTTAGAAAACATCCATCATTGTCTAAAAACTTCAGCCCATTCCATTCTGTTGGATTATGACTTGCTGTAAGTAAAATTCCTCCAGAATATTTATGCTGTTTAACTAAAAATTGAGCTGTTGGTGTCGGAATAATACCACAATCAACAACATTGAATCCTGCATTTTTGATTGTTTCATAGCAAATATTAAGATAGTTTTTTCCATGTGGTCTGCCATCTCTAGCTACTAAAATAGTACCAATTTTTTGTAGGGATAAAAATGCATTTACATGAGAAATAATTATTTCATTATTAAATGATGTTCCAGCTATGCCTCTTAACCCTGAAATGCTTCGTATTAATGGATCCATAATTTCCTGATAAAAAAAAATCCAGGCAAAACCTGGATTTTTAATTTGTTTAAAAAATAATCTTATCTACGATTTTGAAGAACAATTCCTTTTGCCAATAATCTTGCTTCTCGTCGTATTCGTTTTGCAGTTGCTCTTGCAGCCATTCGTTTTAAAATACTTGGTTTAACGAAATTTTTTCGTTTTTTAACTTCTCTTAAAATTCCTGCTTTTTCCCACTTCTTTTTAAATCGTCTTAATGCTTTTTCAAATGGTTCATTATTCTTTACTGTAATTTCTACCAATAGAGTTTACTCCTTTATCCTAAATATAATCTTAATTTTTTACTTCTACTACGATGTCGAAGTCTTCGAATCGCTTTTTCTTTAATTTGTCTTACTCTTTCACGAGTTAGATTAAATTCTTCACCAATTTCATTTAATGTTAAGGCATAATCACGACTAATACCAAAATACATTTTAATTACATCTCTTTCCCGACCTTTTAAAGTTTCTAATGAAATTTCAACTTCTTCTTGAAGTGATTCCATCATTAATACTTGGTCAGGCTCAGCTTGTTTATTATCTGGAATAACATCTAACAAACAATTCTTA
>JACKQG010000679.1_pt1 | contig 48740 bp, 34 predicted proteins | sample 8237621 | NCBI WGS metagenome assembly JACKQG01 (sample SAMN15677084, study PRJNA649215) | marine metagenome | biome: marine; feature: Black Sea; material: saline water; isolation source: suspended particulate matter (SPM) from the Black Sea western gyre | collected 2013-06-09/2013-06-10 | depth... | reverse complement strand
ATCAGCAAACGAATTGGATTTGAAAAACCAAATTTCAACCGATATTGAGCAAATTACGAATCAACTGATAACTGATGGCGTTGTTACGGATCCCGACAAAGAATTTGAACATTTGCAAGAAAAACAAACTGACGCTTTTGATTCACACGGCGGTGAAACCGTAGAAAGAAGGCTTAACGAAGAAGATATTCAAGAAAAGTTTAATACCTTTTGCGCAGAATCTCTTCAACCTGAATTACATCCCGAAAAGCGGTCTGTCGATTATATAAACTTATCAATTGTTAGATTTTTCCAATATGAATTTTTAATGAAATATCAAACGGCGGGTATGGATGAACAAATGGTAGTTTTGGCTAAAAACAACTCACAACAATTTTTAAATGTTATTAATTTGACAAAAGAAAAATATTTGGCTGATGTAAAAGAAAGAGACAAAGAGTTAGCCATTGATGAAAATTGGGAAATTCCAAAATTTATGGGATACTCTGACAATTATGTTGAGAAAGAATTCAGTCTTTCCGTGATGCAACCGTTTTTCGAATATAATAAGGCTTCCGGTGTTGAGAAAAACTTTGCCAAATTTTTGGATAAAAAATATAATGAAATTTACTGGTGGTATAAAAATGGTGAAAGGGACGGGACATTTTTTGCAGTTCCGAGAAAAAGTGGAGAAGACGATGTTCCGTTTTATGTGGATTGGATTGTGAAATACAACGATGGTCGAGTTGGTGTATTCGATACAAAAGGTGGATTAACAGCAGAAACAGCAGGTTCACGAGCAAAAGGTTTAGCAAAATATATTAAAGAACAAAATGAAAACGGGGGAAAATTATTCGGGGGAATAGTCATTGAAAAAGAAGGTTCTTTTTGGATTAATTCAAGTGAAGAATACACTTATGATGAAAACGATTTACTGGGTTCAGGGTGGAAAGTATTTACCTAAACAGAAGATTTCGTACAATCGCACAACTCCAACTCCACCGGACACAAAAAGCGTTCGGATGTGAACTCATTCGTTAGCTGTCTTCCACTGGGAACAAAAAACAACCAAAGTTGTTACCATTTGTAAATTTGACGGACACCTTAGTCGGAAATTGTATCACTACAAAATTCCGGTTTTTCAACTTTTCATTTATCTGTTTCAAGAATATCCTAAATCAACCTAACTTTAGGTATTATTTTTATAATCGCTTAGTTAAATAACGGAGATTCAAGATGGATAAGCAACAATCATTGGGTCATTATGCACGATTACGGCAACGATTTCTGAAAGATGGGATCGAGGGTTTTCTTGATTATGAAGTAGTAGAGTTATTACTCAAACTTGCAGATAATAGGCGCGACCAAAAGCCAACAGCTAAAATTCTCATTAAGGAATTCAAATCTCTAAAAGGTGTGCTAGAAGCTTCACCTGAAAGACTTAAATCAATATCAGGAATAGGATCTTCAAATATTTTTGGACTAAAATTGGTTCAAGCAATTTCAAGAAGATATTTAAAAGACAGAATAATCGGAGAAGATTATATTAAATCAGCCAAAGATGTGTTTACTTATCTTCAGCATCAACTTCGTGATAGAAGTCGAGAAGTATTTTTAGTAATTTTACTAAACGGTCAAAATAAGATAATTGACTCCGTGGAGTTGTTTGAAGGAACATTAACAACAAGTGCCGTTTATCCGAGAGAAGTGATTAAAATTATTTTAGAGCAAGATGCCGCTGCTGTAGTTTTTGTTCATAACCATCCGTCAGGAAATCCAAACCCATCAAATGATGATATAGCAATTACAAAAAAATTGAAAGATGCCTGCACAACGATTGAAGTATCTTTACACGATCATATTATTATTGCTGGAGATAATGTAACAAGTTTTGCAGATAAAGGAATTTTGTGATAAAAGAAAATGAGAAGTGAAAATTTTACTTATGCTATACCGGAAGATCCTGTTATTGTGGACATATCAATCCCGAATTCTTTGGCCGCAGATTCCCATTTAATATCATCAGGAGTATTAAAAATGAAATCTGGAGTTGCTGGAATCACTAACCAGTCTCCGTGTTTAATCTCATCCTCAATTTGTTTAGCAGACCAACCGGCGTATCCTAAAGCAAAGCGATATTTTTCAGGACCTTTCCCATCAACAAGATCGTGAATTATATCAAGGTTTGAAGTTAAAGCAATTTTTTTTGAAATGTTATGCGTTCCATCAATATGATATTTTGTGTCGTGTAGAATAAATCCGTGGTTCATCCCAACTGGACCACCAAAGTAAATCTGAGGGAAAGAATCAGATTCATCTAATCCAGTTTCGTTCAAAATCCCCTGAACACTTTCAGTAGGTAATGGTTTGTTAATAATAATCCCCATTGAACCTTGGTTGTCGTGTTCACAGACATAAATTACACTCTTGCTGAAAATCTGATCGGTCATATGTGGCATCGCAATTAATAAATGATTTGTGTACATACTAGCGTAATTTACAGGAAATATTGTATATATTCCGTGATGAAAATTAGAAACTGATCCTTTTAAAATAAATTTAGAAAATAATTAATGCTTGTTTCTAGCACAACTAACTCCCGAAATTTTGAGGATACTATGAAACTCATTAACCATAAAACAGGCAGTTTTTTAATTCTTACTTTTAGCGTAATGCTAATTTTGCGTTGTGCGGCACTTGGCTCTCCGAGTGGTGGACCAAAAGATAAAACGGCACCAAATATTAAGTATATTATACCAAATAATGGTACGACAAACATTGAGCCAAATCAAAAAATCACTCTAAAATTTACAGAAATGATTGATCCGTTATCTGTTCCTGCGTCAATCAGAATTACACCAAATTGTGATTATGTTGTTAAACCAAGAGGGAAATCCATTTCTATTTATCCAGAAACAATTTGGCCGGAGAACATTCCAATAATTATCCAAATTTCTCGGAGAATACGAGATTATCAAAAAAATGAGATGACGCAACCCATTCAGCTATTTTATTCATCTGGAGATTACATTCCTAATGGAATTATATCCGGGAAACTGGAAAATATCAACAAAGAAACAATTACTGAAGTAGGTTTATATAACATCAAAAATAATAATCCGGATACATTATTTAGAAAAGTAGAAATCTCAGAAGATGGAAGTTTTTCATTTTCATATTTACCAAATGGGAATTATACAATTGTCGCAGTTGAAAATGAGTTAACAGATATTGAACAAAATATACACAAAAAACGATATGGAATGATGACATACGAGTTTATCAATATGAACGATAACGAAGAAGTGCAAAATGTGTCAATAATAATGCAAGATCCAATTGAAAGAGTTGAGATTAAGTCAATTGATTTAATCAATCAAGATTATGGAACTCTAATTTTTAGCGATGGAAGTGAAGAAGAATTTGTTATTCCGTGGAAAATTCAACCAAAAGCAACAAACGAAGACATATCATCACAATCAAAGAATACAGAAAACAATAAATACCAACCGAGAGATTCGGTAACTATTAAATTGTCTAAACAAAATCGGCTCGAAAGATATTCAACAAATTCTTATACATTCATAATGCCAGAGTTACTTGATACGATTCCACCTGAAATTATTTCCAGCTCATTCGTAGATTCTATTTTTCAGATAAAATTTTCAGAACCAATAGTGCGTTGGAAAAATGAAGATGAGTTTAAATCAAATAACTTTGGTTTTCTTGCACACGCACTAATTGATACGGAATATATTGATATTTTAACATCATATAAAGATCCTTTAACTCTCCAAATACCCAAACTACCAAGAGGCACTAAAGAAATTCAGTTTTTTGGGGATTCTATTAAAGACAATTGCAACAATCCAATGGCAGATTCTTTAGTTACTGTAGATGTAAATTGGAATCAATTTCCTAAATCTATAATTGGTGGAGATATTGATGGTGAAATTCTAAATGGAAATTCTCAAACCATTGTTATTGAGGCTGAAAATATAAAAACACACAAAACTTTTAACACTATTACTGAAGAAAATTATTTCGAGTTTAAAAATCTTCCAACCGGAGATTATACTATTTGGGCGTTTGTTCAAAAAAACACATTAAAAAATGAAATTTATTTTTCTGGGAAATGGACACCCTATCAACCATCAGCAGATTTTGCAATTTATCCGGAACTCATTGAGGTTAGAGCTCGTTGGGTTGTTGAGGGAATTCAAATTGATTTTAAACCTAATTTAACGGAGTAAAGATAATGTATCACATAATTTTAGCGGGTGGTTCTGGACTTCGATTTTGGCCGCAAAGTCGCAAAGATCGTCCAAAACAACTATTGAGCATTTTAGATGATGATTCAATGATTCGGATGACTATAAACCGTATCAAAAAAATTGATGATGATCCCTCTAAAATCTTCATTGTTGCATCTGAAAAATTGTGTAAACTAATTGAAAAAGATGTCACAGAAATTCCAAAAGAAAATTTTATTATTGAACCGTCAGGGAAAAATACAGCACCTGCAATCGGACTAGCAGCACTCCATATTTATCACAAAGATCCCTCGGCAGTTATGGGGATTTATCCTTCCGATCATTTAATACAGCAGGAAGATAAATTTGTAGAAGCCATCAAAATTGCTGAAAAAATGGCCTCTGAACAATCTGTTTTAGTTACAATGGGAATTACTCCGACTTACCCTGCAACTGGATATGGATACATTCAATATAATCAGGAAAAAGATGGTGATAAAACTCAAATCTATAAAGTAAAAACATTTGCAGAAAAACCAAATCTTTCTACTGCAGAACAATTTGTTGAAAGTAACGAATTTTTATGGAATGGCGGAATATTTGTTTGGAAAGCGGAAGTAATCTTACTTCTAATGAAAACTTTTATGTGTGAACTTCACGATTCATTAGATGCAATCTACGATTCTATTGGAACTCCGCAATATAATACTGTTTTAGATAGAGAATGGGAACTGATACAACCTCAAAGTATTGATTATGGTATTCTTGAAAACGCAAAAAATGTTTATACTGTCAAAACTGATTTTCAGTGGAATGATATGGGTTCGTGGAAATCGCTGTTTGAAGTAATGGATAAAAATCAAAACAATAATGTAGCTAAAGGTGAAGTTCTTACTTTAGATACAAAAAACTCAATGATTTATAGTCCAGATCGATTGACCGCAATTATCGGTATGGACAATATAGCTGTGGTGAATCTCGAAGACACAACACTGATAATGCCAATTTCAGAAGCTGAAAAAGTTCGAGATATTGTGAAAATGTTAGAATCGATGAATAAAGAAGAATATCTATAAAAGTTAATGAAGAAAACATTGATTTATCAGGAATTTGAAAACCTTGCTGAACAATTAGAAATTCGTTTGGTTGTTGGCAAAGGTAGTTTTTCAGGGGATTATTGTTTGGTTGAAGAAGATAAATATATAGTGGTCAATAAAAATAAACCAATAGAACAGAAAATTAAGCGACTTGCCTTGGCTTTTTCAAAACTGGATTTATCTGATATTTATGTTAAACCAGCAATTAGAGAATTAATTGATGCTGAAAAAAAACAGACTCTGTTTGAATGATAAAATCACCAGTTAGATTATCCCGCTTCCTAACCCTAAACCAAGCAAAATCAACATTATACCAACAATCACCTGAACAGTTTTAAGCGTAATTTTTTGCATTACTCTTTTTCCTATGAATGCACCTATGAATGCCGACAAACTTGCTACGATAACTAAATTTATAACTCCAGATTGAATTTGACCAAAACTCATAGAATAAAATGCAATCCCATAAATTATCAGACGAGCTATATCTACAACTACTGCAGACACTACACCTGTTCCAATAAATTCTTCTTTTGTCAATCCTGATTTTATGAGAAATGCAGAACGCATTGCTCCTTGATGACCGGAAAGTCCACCAAAAAACCCAGAAATTGCACCGCCAATCGGGATATATTTTGAATCGAAAGACAGCTCTCTGAATTTTGGAATTAGATCGAACAGAGCAAATATAATAATTAAAACAGCAATTATTAGTTTCATAGCTGTTATCTGGTGACTTCCTGTGAATAGTTGATATTCAAAAATCGGGGATGTTGTGCTAAAATATTTTAAAATCATTGCACCGAACATTGCAGATATTGCACCAGGTATCGCAAATCGAATTACTACAGGCATTTTTGCATTTCTTCCCACAAGATATACTTTGAAAAAATTATTTACTAAATGCACAACAGCTGTAGCAGCAATCGCCACAGGTAATGGAAAGAATAACGCAAAAACCGGCATTAATAAAGTCCCCAACCCAAACCCGGAAAAGAGTGTCAAGCCAGATACTACTAATGCTACCGTACAAATCAGAAAATATTCCATAATCTAAATTCTCCGTCTAAAGCCACGACCTAAAACTTCGTGAACATTATTGATAATCACAAAAGCATTTGGATCAATATCTTCAATGATTTCCTTTAACATTCCAACTTCTTTTCGTGAAATTACCGTCATTATCATTTCTCGTTCAGTATCAGTATATAATCCTCGACTCTTTACTGCTGTTGCACCACGACTCAATCGTTTGACAATGCTCTTTGAAATTTCTCTGTGTTTTTCCGAAATAATAATTGCTGAACGGGCATAATCGAATCCATCTAAAATCATATCAATAATTCGTGCAGATACAAAAACTAAGAAAAATGCGTAAAGCGTAAGGGAAGCAGCCGGTTTATCTGGTGATAAATCTTTGAAATAAATCACAAAACCAGCAAATACTATTACTACAAAATCAATCGCCATAATAGCTTGACCTGGAGTAATGTCAAAGCGTTTATGTAGAACAGCTGCGACAATATCCGACCCAGCAGTAGTTCCTTTAAATTTAAAAATGATTCCAAGTCCTAATCCTAATAAAACTGCACCAAGCAGAATCATAAAGAAAAAATCGTTTTGGTGTAAGTCTCTAATCGTTTCTGTTTTTTGTAACGCGATAAATGATAATCCAGGAATATCTCCCCTGACCAAATCGATAAAAAATGAGCTGGAAACAAGTCCGTAAAATGTTCGCCACCCAAAACGAGGACCTAGTTCTTTTACACCCCAAACAAACAATGGAATATTTAACATCAACATCATTAATCCGATTGGGAAACGGTTTCCCGATAGATAATGAATTGCCATCGACAACCCAGATACTCCGCCTGGAACCACTTTGGCATCCACCAAAAACACACCAATTCCAACTGCCATTATAAATGACCCGATGGTAATAAAAATATAATCAACTAAATTAAATTTTTTAAAAAGATATCCCATTGTTTCCATTTTAATATGATTTTCAGTTTACTCTCTAGAGATTTTGTTCTATTGCTATATTAGCAAGTTCATCTGCTCGTTCGTTTTCGGGGTGACCTGAGTGACCCTTTACCCAGTGCCAACTTATCTCATGTTTTTTTGATTCTTCTAATAGAGAAACCCATAATGTTTGATTTTTCACAGACTTTCTATTTGCTGTTTTCCAACCGTTGGATTTCCATTTTTCTATCCACTTAGTAATCCCATTTTTTACATAATTGGAATCTGTTGTAATTACAACTTTACAAGTTCGTGTAAGTGATCGGAGTGCTTCTATTACTGCTGTTAACTCCATTATGTTATTTGTAGTATTTTCAGAATATCCTAATAATTCCTTAGTAGTATTTCCATACCTTAAAATTGCTCCCCATCCACCTGGTCCAGGATTACCTTTACATGCACCATCTGTAAATATTTCTACTGTTTTATTATTATCCATTTTTTTGGAGGATATGTAAATATTCTTTTGTTTCACTTGCTTTGTGGTTTCTGTTTTCATCTTTATCTGCTTTAAATCGTTGATAATTTATTGATGATAAGTCATATTTCCCATATTTTTCCATTATATTTTTGATTTTATCAACTGACATTAATCCTTCATTATTATAACTCAAAAATATATACTCAAATTGAGAATATCTAATTAAATATTCCAATTCTTCTGTAACTGTTTGTTTACTGCAATATTTTGATTTTTTATATTCGTTCAATCCAGTTTTACCCTTCGGAACAAAATCTTTATATTCTGCTATTGTGTTTAATATATGATAATTTGCTCCGTATTGTCTAGTATTATAAGGTGGATCTAAATATAGAATGTCTCCTTCAATTTCCTTTATTAGCTGATTACTATCCTTTTGAAATACAAGATGTATGTTTTCACATAATTCAAATTCTGCGGAAGATAAAATTAATATTTTTGAAGCGGATTTTTTCAAATGTTTCAGATATGCGCCATATACAGATGCAGTATTAGCTACTTTATCTGCACTTTCAAGTAAACTTGCTAGTAGAAAGTAATAAGTACAATTGTCAATTTTATTGTTAGTTTTCCAATTTTCAATATTCTGGCGAATAGTATCAATTTTCTTCCCATTTTCATCAGAAAAATATTTACGGTTTTCAATTCCACCGCGACAATAATGTTTAAAAATAAAACCTTCTAAAGACTTAACGGAATTCAATTCAGATATTAACTCATTTTGATTGATTATAGGTTGATGATTACCAATATAATTTTGATTGAGAATATAACTGTAATATTCTAAATCATTACTAATTATTGTTTTGACTTCTGTTTTAAAATTACGACCTACAATTCCAGTCCCTGCAAATATATCGCAGAAAATTTTGTTGGATAAATCTTGTCCAACTACTGAATAAATCGTTTTTTTAATAAACGGTATTAACTTGTGTTTTGAACCAATATAATTCAATTGTTGTAAAGTCCTAAAAATTTCTGAATTTAAGTCAATAAAACAGTTTTGTAATTTCTACATATTTAGTTCACTCCTAAATAGTATGCTGTTTAATGGTCGAAAGTTATTACAATTTGAATAGTTTTATCAAAGGATTCTGACAATGTTTTTATTCACAACGAAAATGCCCACCTGAAAAACATTGGCGGACAAGCCGAAGTTACAAACTTGCTTTATTTCGTCTGTTCGTTGTTTATTTTTTACTTATTACTATTTCAACAACAACATCTTCTGAGTACTTATATAATCACCAGCTGCCATTCTAACGAAATACAATCCACTTGGTTGATTTTCTGCATTCCAAGTTACTTGATGATAACCAGCTTCTACTTGCTCGTTTACCAATGTTTCTACCAACTGACCAGTAATGTTGTAAATTTGTAGAGACAAACGGCCGTTTGTCTCTACCGCATAGCTAATTGTTGTACTCGGATTAAATGGATTTGGGAATGCACTCATTAATTCGTAATTCGTAATTTGAAATTCATAATTAATATCAAGATTGTTTCCAATTGCCTTTTCTATATCTACTATCCCAACACCAACGAGACCTTCAAAATCAGAATCGAAATAATACATGGAAGTATCTGCAGTTTCAATAATTCGATTTTCCAACCAAATATTTGATGAATCCGGATAATAAGATTTAAGCAGGCCAAAGCAACTCGCTACAATAGGGGATGCAAACGATGTTCCACTTGCAGTCAAATAACTATCTCCCATAGCAGTGCTGATGATATTCACTCCTGGTGCGGCTATATCAATTGTTTCGTGATAATTTCCCCAACCACACCAATTTATATTTTCATCTACAGCAGTAGTAGAAATCACATTTTCATAACTCGCAGGATAAAACGGTTCATAAAGTTCATTACCCAGTCCATCACCATTTCCAGCTGCGCCAACAATTACTGCACCATATAAATTATGTGCAACATTTATAACTGATTGCTCATAAGAACTATAAGTATTACTTCCCCAACTACAGTTTATAATTGTAAATGTATTTGTTGTGTCAGCAAAATAACCAACCTTTGATGCATATGTAATCCCCGCATATCCATCATTTATAACAGCTTCATTCCCTTCGTTATCACGAGTACATTTAACAGAAATCACATTGTTGCCAAATGAAATAGATGCAATTCCATTACTATTATTCGTTTCGGCTGAAAGCAATCCCGCAACCATAGTACCGTGAGTCCAGCTGGTATTAAAATCTGAGATTGGAAGCTCCGGATTATTATCATCAGCTCCATCATATCCGGAACAGTCCCAACCAATGAAATCATCAACGAATCCATTTCCATCGTCATCAATGTCATTCACATCGTCTGGGTCAAAAATCCATTCACTTCCAGAAAATACAATCGTTCCGTCACCGTCTAAATCTTCTCCGGGATTTTGCCATAAACTGTTGACTAAATCACTGTGATTCCAGTCCACACCCGTATCAACAGAAGCTAATAATACATTTGGATTTTGCGGAGTATTTCCATTATTGATATCCCAATAATCCCAAGCTGAAATTGTTTTTACAGTTTCTAAGCTCCATTGTTGTTCAAAATACTCATCATTTGGAGTATAAGCCAAGTAGTGAATATTTTCCCTTTCAACACTTAAAACACACGATAATTCTGAAAATTCTTTCATAATTACGGATAGTTGTTTAGTATTATTGTCAGATAAATATACTCGGTAAATTCGATTTAGGTAAATTTCGCCGTCACGATCATTAGTATTTGTTCCGTGAATCCATTGTTCAATTTTAGTGATTGAATTTAGTGATATAACTTTGTCCAATTCATAAATACCAGTTTGGATTCGCCCATCAATATTTTCAATAGTAATCGGATCTATATTAGAATTGAGACAAAATAGAAATTTGGTTTGATAATGTGCGTTAGTTGAAAAAAGTACTGAAATTAGCAGTATAAACAACAAATTGGATTTTAACATAGTTGAACTTTCTCTTAATGAATACGAAGAAAGTTACAAAGAATTTTATATCTTATTGAACTCTTTTTTAAGTAAGTCTCTTGTAGATTTTAGATCCTCAACCATCACTTTTGTATGGCCGAGAACCGGCATAAAATTAGTATCACCTTTCCACCGAGGGACTAAATGTAAATGCACATGTTCATCTATTCCAGCACCAGCAATATCTCCAAAATTTGCACCAAAATTGAAACCCTCAGCGTTCATTATTTTTTTGATAATCTTCATACTTTTTGATACAAAATCCATCATTTCAATTTGAGTCTCTCGATTTAGAGAATCAAAATTTGATGTATGCTTATAAGGTGTAATTAACAGATGTCCGTTATTGTAAGGGTACAAATTTAGAAGTACAAAACTATATTTCCCACGATAAACGATTAGTTCATCACGGTCGTTTTTTGAATGTGCTTTTTGACAGAGAATACATTCTCCGTCGGATTTCCCCGGCGTACGGATATACTCAATACGCCAGGGAGCCCACATTTTATCCATTATTCTTCGCCTTGTCCGCCTTGTCGTTCTTTCTGATAAGCAGAAATTACTTTTCCAGCTTCTACATGTGGCATATCTTCATAATGAGAAAATTCCATTGTGAACATTCCACGACCTTGGCTCATAGAACGAATAGCAGTCGAATAATCATTAAGATTTGCTAATGGTACTTCGGCATTGATAATTTGGAAATGACCATCGGCATCCATTCCGCCAACTTTTCCTCTTCGTTGAGAAATATCACCCATTACATCACCCATTATTTCATCTGGTACTTTTACTTGGATCTTATAAATAGGTTCTAACAGTTTAGGTCTTGCATTTTTAAAAGCATCCATGAACGCTTGTTTCCCTGCCATTTGAAATGCGATATCTTTAGAATCTACGGGATGCATTTTACCATCGTAAAAATCAATTTTTATATCCACAACTCTACATCCTGCAATGATACCATCTGTGCAAGCTGTAGTTACACCTTTTTCTACAGAAGGAACAAATACACGATCAACATTTTGCCCAACTAAAGATTCAGTAAACTCAATACCTTCACCTCGTTGTCTGGGCTCAATCTTCATCCAAACTTCAGCAAATTGTCCTGCACCACCAGATTGTTTCTTGTGTCTATATTTAGCAGAACTTGGTGCTGTAATAGTTTCCCTATACGGAATTTTTGGTGCAATCATTTCGAGTTCCACATTGAATTTTGCTTTAAGTCGTTTCATTAAAACATCAAGATGAAGTTCACCTTGCCCTGAAATGATAGTTTGTTTTAACTCAGGATCAACAATATAATTGAATGTTGGATCTTCTTCGTGTAACATCGATAAACCTTCGGAGATTTTATCCTCATCGCCTTTAGATTTAGGTAAAATCGCAAAACGAATATTTGGATTTGGGAATTTAATTCCAGCTAATGTTACTTGATTTTTTGATGTAGCAAAAGAATCACCAGTATGAGTATTTTTTAGCTTTAGTGCAGCACCGATATCACCTGCTACAATTTCATTTGCATCAGTTCGTTTATTTCCACTCATAAAATAAATCTGACGCATTTTTTCGCTGGAATTTTTATCCACATTAAATATATCGCTACCTGATTTAATAGAACCTGAATATACTCGGAAATATGATAACTCACCAACATGTGGTTCAACAGCAGTTTTGAATACAAATGCAGTAGTTGGCTCGCTGATTGATGTTTTAAGTTTAATTTCATCGTCAGTACCGGATTTTGTTGCTACAATTTCTTTAACATCAGATGCATTTGGAGCATACTTAGCAATCAAATCCATCATTCTTTTTACACCGATGTTGTTTTTCCCTGATACGCAAAATACTGGAATCAATCCACCGGTAGTAATTGCGTTATGTATTCCATTTCGCAGTTGCTCTTCGGAAAGTTCACCTTGATCAAAGTAAATTTCGAGTAGTTTATCATCAGATTCAGCAATTAATTCGATCAATTCGCCATGGAGCGATTCGCATTTATCAGCCCAATCTCCTTCCAAAGCACCTTCGGTATAGTCACCTGAACCATCAGTTTTGAAAGTATATTGTTCTTTTCGCAAGATATCAGCAATTTTGTTAAATCCTTCACCAGGATTTATTGGTATTTGAATTGGGAAAACTTTATTCCCGAATCTACTTTGAGCTTGAGCAAGCACATTATCAAAATTCGCATTATCTCTATCTAACAAATTGACAATCAACATTTTCGGAATGCTGTAATCTTTTTCAGTAAAATCCCAAGCAAGCTCTGTTCCTACTTCAATTCCACCTGTTGCACTAACAACGACAGCTGCAAAATCAGCAACTCTCAGCGATGATTTCACTTCACCCTGAAAATCGAGATATCCAGGAACATCAATCATATTGAATTTTTTCTCATCCCATTCTAAACTAATGAGTGTTGAGAAAATAGAATGCTGTCTTGCAATTTCGTCATCATGATAATCGGACAAAGTATTGCCATCATCAATTGTTCCGATTCTGTTAATCAATTTGGTATTAAAAGCCATTGCTTCAGCTAATGTGGTTTTCCCAGTAGCTGAATGCCCACATAGTGAAAAATTAATAATATTTTCAGTTTGATAACTTTTCATTTTTTATTCCTTTCTTTCGAAAATAATAAAAGCCCAATTTCATCCATTGGACTTTCAAAATTTTAACATACTTTATCCTGCCCAATTTCATCCATAGAAATCGGGCTAAAATTCCTGCCCTTAATTGTGTGTCCTAAAATATACATATCTTTTTCATAATCCCTGCAAAATCGGGGGTGTAAATGTAAACTGTTAATACAATGAAATCCAAGAAATAGAGTATGGAAGCTTGACATCCAACATCCAAATCAATCGCAACTTATCATTTATCTGTTTCAAGAATATGATAAAATAACCTAACTTTAGCACCTGTTACAGAGAAGATAATTGATATGAAACATAAACATTTTGAACGAATAATTACAATTCTTGCATTATTAGGTTTGCTGACAACGGTTCACTTGTGGATAATGACAAATCGTGGTTTTGATAGAGGATGCTTCGGATTTACAACTAGCCCAGCTTTTGAAGAAGTTTTTGACTGCGAATCAGTTATGGACAGCTCTTTGGGACATTTTATGGGAATTTCAAATGTCTATTGGGGAATGATGTTTTATGCAATGTTAACAGTATTTAATTTTCTAATTTTGTCAGTCAAAGGAAATAGACAGAAACTTCTTAGATTTATTCGTTTATTTTATATTACTGTAGGGATTTTATACTCGATATTTCTATCAATCTATCAATACACTTGGTTGCAGGAATTCTGTGCGTTATGTTTGATATCGGCTACAATTTCGACATTATTGTTTTTAAGTTCAATAGTCTATTGGAAGTTCTTCTCTCTAAAAATTCCTCTAGAAAATCCACAGCTTAAATTTTTCTCATCAGCATTAATTATTTTTGCATTTGTTTCAATGGGAGACATTTTGTACTTCAGTTCGATAGAACAGAAAAATACGCTCACTACCACCGAAGATATAGACATTGAATCAACAGATGACATTTCAGAGATTATTGAAGAAGAAATTACTCATCCAGATGAAATTGAAGTAAATTGTGGATATAGTGAAGATAAACCATCCGTAGAAAATTATTTAGAACTAATTACAGATTACGATATCAAAATTGGTAACCCAAAATCAGATGTGGTTCTAATTGAGTATTTTGACCCAAATTGTTTTCATTGCAAGCGATTAAATTCAGTTATAAAAAATGCCATTAAGAAATTCAAAAAGGATGTGTATTTTGTGCTGAAACCAAATCCTTTATACAGCTATTCTGTTAAACAAATACAGGCATTATTTATTGCCGCTGAAGATGACTTATTTTTTGAAATGTTAGACAGGCAATTTGCACTTCAGCAACCAAGAAAAGGTGTTAGCTTAAATCAAATCAAAGCGATTGCGATTGATTTAGGGATGAACGAATCTCATTTAGCTGAACGCATTCAAAAAGGTGATTACAAAGAATTTATTATGGGGCAACGCAAAATTCGCAGAGAAAATGGAATTACGAGTATGCCAACGATTTTACTAAATGGAAAAGTAGTCTCAAAAAAATCTAGAACAATTGAATGTTTTGACAAGTTGATTCAGAAAATAAATGAAAACTAATGATTGAAGGTTTCTGATACCATATTATTTGATTCTATTCAACAAGCGATTACAAAAGCCAAAGTACTATCTCAAAAAATTATTCTATCTCGTTCATTCAAGATTGAATCACACGATATTTTACCTTTGCTTACACATCCATCTGACAAAAAGAAAATACGATTGTATTGGGAACAACCATCAAAGAAATTCGCAATTGCTGGATTAGGTTCTGCAGTAGAAATTGATATTAACTCAGAAATATCATTATTGGATGCGAACAAAACAATAACTGAAATATTTGATAATTCTGTAATTATAGGTGAAGAAGGTTACGCTGAGCCGATGTTTATAGGCGGTCAGTCATTTGATGTGAATTGTAAATCTTCCGGAATTTGGAAGAATTTTCCAAGAGGTAGGTTTATATTGCCAGAGTGTATTGCTGTTCAAAATAACTCCTCTACATTTTTGATTGTTTCACAGTTGATTAAAGAAACCGATGACCCTAATAAAATTAAAAATGAATTTACCAAAACTTGTATTCATTACCAAAATCGTTTACCTGTAACTTTGCCACCAATTCAAAGAATATCAGTTGACAAATTTAAGGATATCCCTGATAGGGTTTCTTACAGAAATACTATTCTAGAAATTTTGGATAATATTCAACCTGGGAAAGTTGAGAAAGTAGTAATATCCCGTTCACATCAAGTTCTAATTGAAAAGGAATTTAGTTGTATTTCTCCTATTCAAGTTTTGAGAAATGCCTATCCGAATTGCACGACATTCCTTTTCAGCTTTCCGAATGAAGGAGTTTTTTTTGGTTCCACACCAGAACGATTGATAATGAAAAATGGAAGCAATATTCAAACAGATGCACTTGCTGGGACAGTTGCTAGGGGTGCTAATATGGAAGAAGATAGATTGCTTACTAAGACACTTTTAGATAGTCATAAAGAAAGTGAAGAACATCAATTTGTTATTGAACTGATTCGAGAAAAATTGGAAACCATCAGTTCGGATTTATCTATTCCGGATGTTCCTCAAATTCAAAAACTGAAAAATGTTCAGCATTTGCTAACTCCGATTACAGGGCAACTTGATAATGGGAAAAATGTTTTAGATTTAGTCGAATATTTGCATCCAACTCCAGCAGTTGCTGGAACTCCAACTGAAAAAGCGTTGGAGATTATCAAGAAATCAGAGCAATATGACAGGGGTTGGTATTCAGGTCCGGTTGGCTGGATAGACAAAAATGGTGATGGTGAATTTTGTGTGGCATTGCGGTCTGCGATGGTCAATCACAAAGAAGCACAAGTATTTGCCGGTGGAGGGATTGTATCGGAATCGGTTCCTGACAAAGAATGGGAAGAAACCGAGCTTAAACTACTTCCGATAATTTCTGCATTATCTGGTGGGCAAGTGTGATGTAGAATGGGAGTGATGCTGACCGTAAAATCTAAAGGGGAGAAAGATTGGAGAAGAAGATAGTCAATATAAATAACATTTGGGCAAATTATACTGTAGATGTTTTACAAAAACTTTGTGTGAAATATGCGTGTATTTCTCCAGGGAATCGAAATTCTCCGTTGATTTCGGCTTTTACACTTCATCCAAAAATAAAATGCACAAGCCATATTGATGAACGCTCTGCAGGTTATTTTGCACTGGGATTAGCAAAATACTCAAAATCTCCTGTAGTATTAATTTGCACATCTGGGACCGCTCCTGCAAATTATTATCCAGCGGTTATTGAAGCGAATTTGAGCAAAATTCCGCTTATCATTTTAAGCGCTGACAGACCATCAAAACTGCGTGGCACAGGAGCTAACCAAACTATCAATCAAAAAGATTTGTTTGGATATCAGGTTCGAATGTTTAAAGATGTTGGACTTCCGGAAATAGATTTTGGAAACTTAGCTCAATCACTAACTAAAGCAGTATGCTTATCATTAGGGCAAAACATAGATGGTAAAATTATCAATCCATCTGGACCAGTTCATCTGAATTTTCCGTTTCAAATAGCAACGAGCGGAGAGAAGGGAGTAGAGAGTAGCAATTTAATTACGAATTACAAATTACGCATTACAAATAGTGATAGAACCAAGTCAAATAAAGCAAATATCAAACCAATTCCTCAACATACTAAACCATTGATTGTTTGTGGTCGAATGGATGATACTTCAGTTAGAATTCCTATATTGAAATTTGCATCCGCAATTGGAGCTCCTATTTTTGCTGACCCTTCATCACAAATTCGGTATGGGATGGAAAGTCCAAATATAGTTACGGGATATGATACATTTCTAAAATGTGTAGATGTTGAACCGGATTTGATTATTAGATTTGGTGCTAAACCTACTTCCAAAACTCTGTGTAATCTTTTGGATAATTATAATTTCAAAACGATGTTAGTTGACCAAACTGGGAGATTTAATGATGATTGTCAGACGATTATTCAAAGCAACATCATTGATTTTTGTGAATTCCAAATAAAACATTTCGATGATAAGCCAATAAATACTGAATGGTTGAAAAAAATTCAAACCATTGAAATTTCAACTCAAATGGCATTGTTCAGTGAGCAGTCTTTCAATAAATTATTTGAGGGAAGTATTGCTAGAACTTGTATTTCATCGCTTCCTTCAAATTCAAATTTCTTTATTGGGAATTCTATGCCAATTCGTAATGTTGATTCGTTTACACCAAACTCAGGGAAGATTATTCGTGTTTTTGTTAACCGTGGAGCAAGTGGAATTGATGGAATTGTTTCGTCAGCTTTAGGGGTTGCATCCGAATCTAATACAAACAACAATTTATTATTGATTGGGGATTTGAGTTTTTACCACGATATGAATGGACTGCTTACTGCCAAACGATATGAAATTGATTTGACGATTGTTGTTGTAAATAACAATGGTGGTGGTATTTTCTCATTTCTACCGATTTCAGAGAACAAAGAAAAACATTTTAAGTCGTTCTGGACAACTCCTCATAATTTAGATTTCGAGAAAATTGCAGAAGTTTATGGGTGTCAGTATTCAAAAATTAAAAGTATAACAGAACTTTATGATGCAATCACAAATTCATTTGAAATGCAAGGATTAAAAATTATTGAAGTCCCGATTGATACTGAAGAAAATGTGAAATGTCACCGTGAAATATTAGAGAAACTATCTCGAAAATTAAGTCAAATCAATTGATTATACTTACTGAAAATATTCAGTTTAACATCAACAAAAATTTCGAAGAATTAACGCATTCTCCACCAATTCTGTTTTTACACGGATTTACCGGAAGTTTGCATATTTGGGATAATATCCGTGATAAACTTCGATATCCGAGTATTGCACTAGATTTGCCAGGACACGGTAACTCGTTCATCGTAAATTATTCAAAACCATATTCGTTTGAAAGTTGGAACCGAGATTTACAATTTGTATTGGATGAACTAAAAATTCCCAAAGTTATTCTTTGTGGTTATTCAATGGGTGGAAGATTAGCGTTATCATTTGCAATTAATCATCCTGAGCGAATCCACAGTTTGATTTTGGAAAGCGCATCACCAGGAATTGATTTTGACGCAGAAAGAGAAAAAAGATATAAAAGTGATTTAGAATTGATTGATAACATAGAAACCAATTTTACTCCTTTTCTTGAAGACTGGTGTAAGTTGCCATTTTTTAAACATCAACAAATTAGAAACCAAGAAGAGTGGCAAAAATTGAAAGAAATCAGAGAATCATCAAATCCAACAGAATTGGCGTATGCCTTGAAACATTTGAGTGTGGGAATACAGCCATCATATTGGGAAATGCTCGACATTATCGAATTTCCAGTTTTATTGATTACGGGTGGCGAAGATGAGAAATTCTGCAAAATTGCTAAAAAAATGAATCATCAAATAAAAAACTCATCTCATAAAATCATTCAAGACTCAGGGCATACAGCAAATTTAGAGAGTATAAACAAATATTTGGTTTGCGTGCAAAATTTCATAAAGTTTCATTAAACAATTATAGGACACTATAATTAACAATTCATAAATTTAGTGCTGAGTTTTAATATATAATTTTATCTATTGGGTTAATAATTTTATTCAAAGGAGAAAAATAGAAAAATGAAAATTGCAATTCCAAAAGAAACAATGCCCGGGGAAACTCGTGTGGCAATGCTTCCATCGGAGGTAAAACGGTTAAAATCAGATGATATTGCCGTTCTCGTGGAAGCTGGTGCTGGGGCAGGTTCATTTGTATCCGATGCGGATTATGAAGCTGTTGGAGCGCAGATTGTCAGCGATATTTATCCGGAAGCGGATGTGGTTGTAAAAGTCAATCCTCCGACCGATGATGAGCTCGGAAAAATTACAGATGGAACTACATTGATTTCATTGCTAGCTCCATTTACAAATCACGATGGAGTTAAATCATTATCTAGCAAAAAAGTTACATCATTTTGTTTAGAACTGATTCCACGAACAACTTATGCGCAATCGATGGATGTGCTAAGTTCACAGGCGACAGTTGGTGGTTATAGAGCTGTTTTGAATGCTGCGAATCACTTAGGGAAATTCTTCCCTATGTTGATGACTCCAGCAGGAACTATAAAACCATCTACAGTTTTGGTTATAGGTGCTGGTGTTGCTGGACTTCAAGCGATTGCTACTGCTAGTCGATTGGGTGCAAAAGTTGAAGCGTTTGATGTACGACCTGCAGCAAGAGAACAAGTTGAATCGCTTGGTGCAAAATTCTTGTATATGGATTTGGATGAATCATCTGAAACTGATAGCGGTTATGCTATTGAAATGGATGATGAGTTTATCCGTAAAGAAATGGAATTACTTCACGATGCCGCTAAAAGAGTTGATGCTATTATTACTACCGCATTGATATTCGGAAAAAAAGCACCGATATTAATCAAAGATTACATGGTTGAAGATATGCACGATGGTTCGTGTATTATTGATATGGCTGCGGAAAATGGCGGAAATTGTGAACTAACTGAACCTGGCAAGGTTGTAACCAAACATGGTGTGGTTATTGATGGTTCACTAAATCTTCCATCTGAAGTACCTGTTCATGCTAGTCAGATGTTTTCAAAGAATATTGCAAAATTGTTATCTGATATTATTAAAGAAGATAAGTTAGAAGTTGACTTTGAAAATGAAGTTACTAAAGGTTGTGTTGTTACGCACAATGGTGAAATAGTTCATGAAATGACAAAAAAAATCATTGAAGGAGCAAAATAATGGAAATGATTGTTTTAGTATTTATAGCTGTATTAGCAACATTTGCCGGTGCAGAGTTAATTGGTAAAGTACCTCCTCAACTTCACACACCACTAATGTCAGGATCCAATGCGATTTCTGGAATTACGATTGTAGGTGCGTTGTTGGCAGTTGGTGCAAGTGGAAATAGCACTTTATTGGCAATACTTGGTTTTTGTGCGATTGTCTTCGGAACGATTAATGTCGTTGGAGGATATTTGGTAACTGACCGTATGCTTAAAATGTTCAAGAAGAAATAGGAGGAAAATCAAATGAAAGAAAGTTTAATTCTTATTTCTTATATCGTTTCTGCGATTCTCTTTATCGTAGGTATTAAGAAACTCGGAAAAGTAGATACTGCAAGACAAGGTAATTTTCTGTCAGCAGTGGGTATGTTGATTGCAATTGTTGCGACTTTATTTATGATGGATGCAATTCCATTTGAATGGGTTGTTGGTGGAATTGTTCTTGGTGCAATTATTGGAGCTGTCACTGCAATTAAAGTTGCTATGACTGCAATGCCGGAAATGGTAGCAATATTTAACGGATTTGGCGGTGGTGCTTCAGCGTTGGTTGCTTCTGCTGAATTTTTCAAAATTTATGGGAAAAATGCTGATAATGCTGATACAACTACATTGATTATCATTATGCTTTCTGTAATTATTGGGTCACTAACTTTCACTGGAAGCTTTATTGCTTGGGGTAAATTGCAGGGAAAAATTAGTGGTCAACCGATTACTTATCCCGGACAGAATATAATAAATGGCTTGATTCTAATTGTGATGTTTGTTGTTGGATATTTTGCTGTAACCAATATGGGTGGATTTTTAGCAGATACAGCCGAAATCAATATGAGGTGGTTTTATATTGTAATTAGTATAGGTCTGTTGCTTGGTATTTTGTCTGTGATTCCAATAGGAGGTGCTGATATGCCAGTTGTGATTTCACTCTTGAACTCATATTCAGGTATCGCAGCTGCAATGACAGGTTTTGTTTTACAGAATCACGCATTAATTGTTAGTGGTGCTTTGGTTGGTGCTTCAGGATTATTCCTCACAAACATTATGTGTAAAGGAATGAATCGTTCACTGGGTAATGTGCTATTTAGTGCATTTGGTAAAGTGGATGAATCAGCTGGTCCTGCTCAAACTGCAACAGGTGTTACTGTTAAGGAAATGAGTGCTGAAAATGCAGCATACACAATGCAAGCCGCTGGTTCGGTAATTGTCGTTCCCGGATATGGAATGGCAGTTGCGCAAGCTCAGCACGAAGTTCGTAAACTGGCTGATGAACTCGAGAAAGAGGGTGTAGAAGTGAAATTTGCAGTTCATCCAGTTGCAGGTCGAATGCCGGGACATATGAATGTTCTTTTGGCTGAAGCGAATGTTCCATACGAAAAATTATTCGATATGGACGAAATCAACGGAGAATTTCAAAGTACTGATGTTGCACTAATTATTGGTGCAAATGATGTTGTTAATCCTGCATCTAGACACGATACTAATAGTCCGATTTACGGAATGCCAATTTTGAATGTTGATTATGCAAAAACTACATTTGTGCTTAAGCGTTCTATGAATCCGGGATTTGCTGGTATTGATAATGAATTATTTGGATATGACAATAACTATATGGTATTTGGTGATGCAAAAGCAACAGTTTCAAAATTCGTAGAAACATTAAAAGAAGGTTAATTCTAACTAAGTATTACACAAAGGGCTGTTCCTAACAGCCCTTTTTTGTAAATATAAATTTTGAATAAATTGCTTTCAAAAAAAATCACTAAGTTATATACTAAGTGTTTGAAAAGTTCAACAGATGTGTTTAATTTTAACTTTGTATTTATTAGTCAGTAAGTCAATTTAATATCGGAGAGAATGCTGTAAAATAGTATTTAGATAGGTTCTAGGATTTTGATTCGTTATAAATTTAATAAAATATTAACTTATTTTGGGATAAATACCGGTTTTGGTTGCGGGAAAATAGCATCATTCAATTTTCTTATTTTAATTATATCATGTTCTACCTCAATACTTTTATCAAATCAGTCAGCTCGAACTGAGTATTTTCAATTTAATATAACAGATAATTATGAAACTATTTTCATAGGTGTATCAACATTATATAATGAATCTCTTGAAGAAGGAGATGAAGTAGGGATATTTTGCGATACAACAATGTATCAAATTGCAGATCCTGATTCAATGTTGTGTGTTGGAGCAGTAGTATTTGTAAATGACAGGACAATTCAGATGCTAGCTTATGCTGACGATTCTGAAACTCCTTATATCATTGATGGATTTTTATCTGACAGAAATATGTATTTTCGTTATTATGATTCAGGTGAAGAACTAGAAATATTCGATTTGACAACTGAATATGTCGGATGGGACTTGAGTGGATTGTTTGATATTGGAGGAATTTGTGCAGTTGATTTGAGTACAGATCCCATTTTTTTGGAGGGTTTATCCAATCAAACAATTAATGAAGGAGATTCGTTTCAAACGATAGTGCTCAACGATTATATTTATGATCCGGATCATTCTTTTGAAGATCTAAACTTGAGTTTTAACAGTCTTGATTTAATAGTGAGTGTCATAGATTCTGAAACCAATGAAATCATTATTGAACCTCCGAATATAAACTGGTTTGGATTTGAAGAAATATCCTTTATATTTTCAGACCCTCACGACGGAGTAGATACTACAGTAGCAGAATTTGAAATTATAAATGTTGACGATGACCCACCTGTTGTATTTGGAATTCCTCACCAAACGATTGGTATAGGAGGTGAATTTCTTCAATTTATATTAGTTGATTATTTGACTGAATATGATGGAGATTCTATAACTTGGTCTCATAGTGGGAATTTAGAATTAATAGTAGAAATGGATGAGTACTATAATGTAATTATACTACCTCCGACAGAAGTTTGGTTTGGTAGTGAATTGATAACTTTTACTGTGACAGACCTTACTGATAATAGTCTATCAGACTCCGAAGAAGTACTATTTTCTGTAATTGACCCTAATGATAATCCGCCTGTTCTTTCAGGAATTGATGATCAAACAATTGAAGTTGGTGAACTATTTCAAGTTATTGATTTAGATGATTTCCTAACAGAATATGATGGCAATGAAATAATTTGGGGATATAGCGGCAACGACGATCTTAGTATTAATATTAATGAATACAGCTTGGCGACAATAATAATTCCAACAGATAATTGGAAAGGCACTGAAACAATAGTTTTTACTGCAACAGATAATACTGACAATGAATATTCTGATTCTGATGAAGCAATATTCACAGTTGTTGATCCAGATGATGATTCGCCAATTGTAGTTGGTATTCCGGATCAGACGATAGATGAGGGTTTAGAGTTTGAGATGTTTGATTTGGACGATTACCTAATTGAATATGATGGAGATGAAATGATATGGACAGTAACAGGATATAGTGAATTGTTAGTAGAGATAGATGATTATAATTTGGTAACAATCATCCCACCAACATTGATATGGAATGGGTCTGAGCAGTTAACATTTACAGCCACAGATATTACAGAGAACAGTTATTTTGATTCTGATGTTGCTGTATTTACAGTAAATCCTGTAAATAATGTGCCGATAGCGGTCAACGACAATTATGAAGTTGATGAGGATATTTTGTTTACAACTGAAAATGTATTAGCTAATGACACTGACATTGACAACGATCCATTGACCGCCGAGCTTGTTGAAGATGTATTACACGGCACACTTACGCTAAATGTAGATGGAACATTTGAGTATTTATCAGATGAACATTTTAATGGTGAAGATAGTTTTTCGTATATTGCGATTGATAATAGTGATACATCAGCAACTGCCATTGTGTCGCTTACAGTAAATGCGGTAGATGATTCTTTAGAAGTAGTTGGTATTCCGGATCAGACGATAGATGAGGGTTTAGAGTTTGAGATGTTTGATTTGGACGATTACCTAATTGAATATGATGGAGATGAAATGATATGGACAGTAACAGGATATAGTGAATTGTTAGTAGAGATAGATGATTATAATTTGGTAACAATCATCCCACCAACATTGATATGGAATGGGTCTGAGCAGTTAACATTTACAGCCACAGATATTACAGAGAACAGTTATTTTGATTCTGAGTCGGTAATATTTACGGTTAATTCGATAAATGTTATTCCAATTGCAGAAGACTTAACAACTGAGACTTCCGAAGGAATTTCTGTAGAAATTGAATTTTCAGGAACTGACATAGATGGAGATGTACTTACTTTTGAAATTGTTGAACAGCCCCAAAATGGTACGGTAGAGGTAGAGTCAGCGATATATACTCCAAATGAAAATTGGTTTGGAATCGATACATTTACTTATGTTGCAAATGATGGGACAAGTAACAGCGATATCGCTACTGTAACTATTACAGTTAATGCAGTAAATTATATTATTAAAACAGCTCCAAATCCTGCTACAATAGGTAATGAAATTTTGATCGAATATAGTGTTCCTGCAGATAATAGTGATAATAAAACTAAGATTGTAATAGTAGATTCTGCGGGTAAAACGGTAAAAACCTGGGATATAGAAAACTCTGTTGGAGAACACGAAAAATGGTGGGATGGGAAAAACGATGATGGTTTCAATATTTCTCAAGGTTTGTATATCATCTTATTGAAATCCGGTGATCAGATTAAAGCAAGCTGGATAATGGCATCGAAATAATTTATGTTAAGAAAATCATATAAAATAATATTAACAATTACTTTTCTTAGTATTGTTTTTTCTGCTGGAGAATATGGAGGTGCTCCAAATACTTTTTATCAGACTCCAATAACTCCACGAGAAATTGCTATGGGAAATACAGGAGTTGCATCTTCTCAAGGAGTTTTTTCTACATATTGGAATCCAGCTGGTTTGAATATAAGTCAATCAAAGTGGGAAGCTGGTTTGATATTTAGATATCCTTCAGCCATTAATATTCCAGATATAAATGATAAGTGGAATTATTGGTGTGGAGGAGTTCGTTGGAATTGGACTCCTGAAAATATAAATTTTGCATTCAATTTTCTAAACTTAGGTATTAGTGAAATTACTCAAACATCAATAGTTAATGGAGATATTGAGGAAATTGGTTCTTTCAATAGTACTGAAACTATGATGATTTTCTCTTCAGCTAAATCTGTTAAGGGGATGAATATAGGTTTGAATGTAAAAACAGCGTACAGATCATATTCAACATTATATAGCAAATTTTATTTAGCAGGTTCAGACTTTGGAATAATTTATTCGATTAAAGACTATTTTGGTGATTTTATAAAGAAAAAGTTTTTGTCATTAGATTTTGGTTCAGTGATTAAACTAGAACGAGATATTTATAATGTACAAAAAATTGTATCGATGGGAATTAGTGGGGAAATATCTAAGTCGGAATATACTAGTATAACAATAAATTTAGATACAAAATCTGGAGATTATATTTTATCAAGTTTTGCATTGGGTTGTGAAGTAACACACAATTTATCTAAAGTAGATTTTAAATTATTTTTCCGTTCTGGAATCGAATTACCTTATAATCAAGTATCAAATATTTCATCTAATAGTTTTGGTATAGGATTTGGAGTATTAGTAAATTATAGAGGTGTCCCATTAATTATAGACATTGCTTACAGCCTTCATAGTAATGAATATAAGTCCCTTATTGATTCTCCCATAAAAATAGGAATGTCGTTCAATTATTAACAGTAGATAGATTTGGAGTGTTACAAGTTAATGAATCAAAATTTGGAAAATTTAGAAACAAATAAGTCTATATTTCAGTCATTGAAAGGTTTCTATTCTAAGTATTTTTATCAAATAAAACAAATCAAGTTAATAACGATTACGATCGTCATGATTTTGTTAACGATCATAATGTCTAAAGCAACTTTAGAAATTGGTAAAACTACATCTCAATTTGGAGCTACTGATCAAAATGCTTTAAGTAGTTTAATAGAGGATGGTGAAGGAGAATTTTCTACAACAGTTTCAAAATTACTTGATCGTCGGAATTCTATTTATGTTTACTATGCGATGATTGTTTTGTTAGTTTTGTTTAACTTCGTAGTTCTTAAAAGGATTTGGTATCTATGGAAGTGCTATAAAGAACAAAACGAAATTGACAAATCAGTTATTCAAGATCTAAATAACAGATTTACAAATTTAAATTTAATATCAACACAACATAATCAAGGGTTTCCAAAAAAATTCATTTCAAGCTTGTATAATTCGTTCAAAATTGAAAGTTCTAAAACATATTTCTCTCAGTTTTATGAAGATTACTTCAATATGGAAAGCGATAACACTTATGCATTTACTGAAAATACAAATAAATCAATGATTTGGATTATCCGCCTTGGAATTTTTGGTACGCTAATCGGATTACTACTTGCGTTTTTTGAAATGTGGATTGCAATGCATCAAGGAATTAATTTTGATGCAAGTAGTGTTTCTTTAAATAAGACATTTATAGATCAAGTAAAACAATCATTATTGGGGAACTCTATTGCTGTAGCAACTAGTATTACAGCACATGGTATTACTCTGATAATAGAATTTGGTGTTACTATTCTTCTTCGTAGTGAGAATAATGAAAAATGGTTACATGAAACTTATTCTGAATTTCTTAAATTTGAAGGATTTGCATCTAATCCTGCTTCTGTTGAACATTCTATTGGCAAAGTTAATTTAGAGATTGCAACATTTTCTGAGAATATTCAAACTGCATCAGAAAAACTAAAACAATTTGGAGTTGAAAAAAGTAAGTTGATTTCGGATATATCTCAACTCAATGATTCTGTTAGAGAGATTGCAGGAAACTTCAAATCATCCAATGTTCAAATTACAGAATTTAATATTGATATTGAAAAATTGAACGATAAACTAAACCCTGTAAGTTCTGTAATTGAATTATTTTCGGATAGAATTCAGCAAAGTGAAAAAGAAATAAACAAAATCAACAAAGATTTTATCTCTTTAGATAACAAACTAAATCCGTTAGATTCTACATTAGGAAATGTATCAACTAAATTAAGTGATTCAGAACAAAACTTGACTGAAGTCAATCAAGATATGAAATCACTTAAAGAAGAACTTAACGGATTAGTTAATTCATTTAGGGAATTATCTGATGAAATCAAACAGTATAAAACAGAAGTAAAGGATTTGAAATATTCAACGAGAAATCTAAAAATGTTTGTAATTAGCACTTTTGATACTCTTAGGATCTTTTCTCAAGAATCGATTAATTCTTTGCAAAAAGGATTCTCAAAAATTAAGGATTCATTTAAATCATAGAATGCTGATTTTATGAAAAGATCGCAAGACACAGGTGAAATTTATCTAATTTCCTTAGACACATTTATGTTGATGGCCGTTTTGGGAATTACTCTCGGGATTTTATTCATCGTTCTCAATCCAACCGCTGGACTTAGTACAAGACTTTTTACAAAAGACGCAGATATAATTGATTCTATTTCAATTTCAGATTTCACTAAGTTACGAGATAAATTGGATGTATATAGTGATATTAAACAGATCAATCAGAAAGTTAATGATTTATCCGAAGGAGAATATTATCGTTACATTTATAATTCTACAACACCTATAAATTCATATCAATTAAAACAAGTTAGAAAAATAAATGGAATTTTAACTGAATTGGTTATCAATTGTTTTGTTACAAAAGAGAAGGTAGATTTTAGCATATCATACTTGAATGAGAATTTTGATTATTTTGAGTGGGATTCTGTAAAAACTACTAATAATGAATTTATTCTAAGGCAAATCAGGAACTGGGATACAGTCGCTGATATTATAATACTTGAAGAATAATACGAAGGAATATAAAGTGAAGTTTTATATTGTATTTATTGTCTTTTTAGTAAATTTACTTTTCAGCGAAAAGATATATAATGAAACAATCATTAAGAGTACTGTTCCTATAAAAATTGCTTACAATATGTTGCAATTGAGTGAGACAGGTGTAACTCTGACAGAAATCGACAGCATAAAATTTACATTAAAATCTTCAAGTGAAATCATTGCAGGTGATGAAATTACAATTTATGGGTCGAATGCTAAATTACCAGAAATAATTCTTGTTAAGGATTCTGATATCAGTCGAAATATAAAGGGTAATAGTGCTAAATGTAAATCGCTGTTTAATAATCACGAATTCAATACTTTCGTTGTCGAAAATATAAAACAATATTATCTTATTGAAACTAAAGATATAATACAATCAGAAGAAATTCAACTAAAATATAATCCAGAGAATAAGCAGTTGTTTCAATTACAACCAGATAATTTTATTGAAACTCATGTTGCCCAAAAGCTAGTGTTAGGGAGCAAATATATCAAAGTAAATTTTATTAAATCCGATGAGGAAATAAATCCTGGACTAATTGAAAAAGAACTTATGATCCTACAAAAAGCTTATTATTTGTATAGTGAAGATTACTCAAAAGATATAACTAAATTGCAAAAAAATAAATTATTAAATAATCTGATTACTGCTAAAGAAATATCTCCACTTTTTACACATAAAAATAAAATATCAGATTTGAAAACTGGAGATAATTATTGGCTACGATATTTGTCAGAAAACTTTATGGAAAAACACAAGAAATATCTATATACTTCCGATAAAAAAATCGAATATGTCCAAACAGTTTATTTTGATAACATAGAATATCCGATATATACAGAATCTGGATTTGAAGGAGAATTGGAAATAAGTGGTGAATCTGGTGTTAAAGAATTGAAAAAGTGGATTATACCTTCAATCAGTAGTATTATTTTAGCTATGTTAGCATTTTAGAATGCTTATTTCAGCAATATTAATTTCTGTGTAGATGTTAAGTTATTAACAGTTAATTTAGTAAAATATATCCCACTTGTATAATTATTAGCATCCCAAACAACTGAATGATAACCGGTTTCTACTCTGTTATCTACCAATTGCTCAATCAACTGGCCATTCATATTGTAAATATCAAGTAGCACGGAACTTGGAGCTTGGAGTTGATAACTAATTGTAGTTGTTGGATTAAATGGATTTGGGTAAGCAGTAAACAATGTAAATTGTGAAAGTTCTACGAAGTTATTTTCGATATTTATAATTTCACAATCTGATATATCTTGCACGCCAATAAAATTTACAAGGCAGTCTGGATATTCAGGACAATAGTTATTATTAAAAATTGTAGATTCTTCAGGAGAATTGTTATCAACTGACCAAACCAAATTTGTTAAATTACAAATGTCTTCGGGAATTTCGTCTGATAGTTCGTTTGAATGCAGTTTCAAAACATTTAATTCATCTAAATTCCATAAACTTGCTGGAAGTGTATTTATTGAGTTTTCGTAAACTAATAGTTTTTTTAGATTACTCAAATTTCCAATACTCTCTGGAAGGGAAGTCAACTCATTTAAATAGAGACTTGCAATCTCCAAACTGTCCAAATATTCTATACTTTCTGGTAAATATGTCAACTGATTAATTTGTAAATATATTTTTTTAAGATTAGTAAGATTTCCAATATTTTCAGGGAGTGATGTCAACTCATTCATATGGAGATAACAAGTTTCCAAATTTATTAAATTACAAAATGATTCAGGTAAATCAGTTAGCTGGTTGTAATACAAAATTAACTCTTCTAGATTAACTATCTGACCAAAGTTTTCTGGTAATAATGATAAGTGATTAGATGATAAATCTAGATATATCAAATTAACTAAATCCCCAAAACTATCGTCCAGATAATAAAGTTGGTTAGATGATAAATCCAAATCCAATAAGTTTACCAAACTTCCGAAGTTTGATGGCAGAACTGCAAGTCGGTTTTCCGATAAATTTAATGTATTTAGCAGACTAATAAATCCAAAACTTTCTGGTAAATAGGTCAATTGATTATGAGACAAATCCAATTCGGTAAGATTTCCAATATTCCCAAAACTGGAAGGTAATTCAAAAAGTTGATTGTAGGATAAATCTAGTATAACAAGATTATCTAGATACCCAAAACTATCTGGGAGGATTGAAAATTGGTTGGAAGACAAATGTAATTCTGTTAACTCATTTAGATTTCCAAAATTATTTGGGATATACGAAAGTAGTGCAAAATTTAATTCGAGATATACTAATCGTCCCTCTGACCATATTTGGTCACCAAGTTCAACTGGATTTTCAATATCTAAACTATTGGTGTTGATAATATCTTGAAGAACAAAGATATCAGATTCCCAATAGCAAATATCATCAATTTCAACGAAATCTGCATCGCAATTAGCCAATAGTATATTTCCAGATAGTAAAATTACAGAAAAAACGATTGTGGTGTATTTCATAAATATCTCTCTAATAACTACCAAAATTTACAAGGAATATTAGATTAAGGCAAAATAACATTAAGAAAGAATATTTTTAACAAGTGATTTAATGCGATGTAAACTTTGTTTTAAGTAGAGTATCCTTTAACTGTCTATTACATTAAACGATTATTATTCAATTCTGTAAGTCATAGTGTATATAATTTTATTCGAATAAAAAACCCCTCAGATTACTCCAAGGGGTTTTGGTTTGTGGCCCGGACCGGAATCGAACCAGTGACACAAGGATTTTCAGTCCTCTGCTCTACCGACTGAGCTACCAGGCCACTCAAAATCAACTAAATTGTTAATTTCAGAGCCTGCAAATTTATAAACAGTTTATGGTATTGAACATACAAAAATTTTATTTTTACAAAATTTAGTTGATTTTATCTAAATTACTTTTCAATATTATTCATTTTACTCCATACTTAATAATGTGTAATTTTGTAGAGTATTTTGGATTTAATAAATGAAAATTGTATTAGCAACACACAATAAAAACAAACGGAAAGAATTACAGCTCCTTCTTAATTCATTAGGATTGCAGATTTTAACTTTGGATGATTTTCCGGAAATAGGTGAAATCCCAGAGGATGGAAAAACTTTGGAAGAAAACGCAAAATTCAAAGCGATGACAGTTAACAGACTAACTGGACTTCCCGCAATTGCTGACGATACCGGATTGGAAGTTGATGCACTAAACGGAAGGCCTGGAGTTTATTCAGCTCGCTATGCTGGTGTTAGTTGTTCTTATAAGGATAATGTATCAAAATTACTTTTGGAAATGCAAGGTGTTCCTTACGATAAAAGAACAGCTAGATTTCGCACAATAGTTGCTTTTACAGATGGTTCTACGGAACTCATTACAGAAGGATGCGTAGAAGGACACATAACCGAAAATCTTAAAGGATTTGGTGGTTTCGGGTATGATCCTGTATTTTATATATCTGTATATGATCAAACTTTTGCTGAAATGACTGAAAATGAAAAAGGAAAAATTTCCCATAGAGGAAATGCTATTAGAAAAATGAAGCAATTATTGCAACGGGAATTTTCTATTTTCACAGACTCAAAAATATCCACACCCAATAAGGAGAATGCCTAGCGATTTACTGCTACAGTGTTTATCTATGCTAAGCTAAAAAATTTCTACATGATAAAATATCTTGCAGGTATGGTGTACCTAGCAATTTTGTTGTTTGGGGAAATTTTATTTGCTGAAACTACGAACGAAGGAAGATCCTTTCCTTTAAATCAACCAGATTTTCTAAATCGTGTTATAAAACCATTTGAATATCATCCTCAAACTTTGAGTTTTGTTACTTCAGATTCCTTGTGGAACACATTTTTATTGGATTATAAAATTAATAAACTCAAAACGGAATATTTAACAGCAATAAACACCGATGCATTCATCATCGAAGAAACTTTTGATGGTAGTATATTCAGAATTCCTATTGTTGTAAATTATAAGTGGTATGCAAAAACATCATTCAAAAGAAATTTCCAAACTGCATTTCGTGAAAAAATTGTCAAAAAATTAACTGATATAAAAAAGGATATAGGACCGAGAGGAGCTGGCAAATCCTGGAAAATTGTTGATACAGCAGTCGCTGGACATGAAGTATCGCTTAGCATCAAAGGTGGAATTGATATGTCGGGGAAGGTTATTTTTCAAGACCAAGAAAAAACACAAACCAGTTTTCAAGAAGGAAAAACTTGGGATTTAGATTTTGAACAGCAACAAAATTTTGATATTGAAGGTAATATTGGAAATATATCAATTTTAGTCAAACAAAATTCTGAATCTACATTTTCTTGGGAAAATGATATGCTAATTAAATACGAAGCAGATGAAGATAGAATTCTTCAATCCATCGAAGCCGGAAATATAAATTTGTCATTAACAGGAACGAAATTTGTAAATCAAAGTGGTAGTAAAAGTGAAGGACTTTTTGGGATCAAATTAAAGAATCAGTTGGGACCTTTGTCTATAACTACAATTGCATCTCAAGAAAAAGTGAAAAAATCAAGAGTGGATCTTCCTGTTGGAGGGACAGCACAAGAATTTACTATTGATGACAATAATTTTTCTAAAAACTTTTACTTTATTGATGAGGATTTCAAAAATTTGTATTATCCTTTGAATTCTGATTTTTCACATTCATATAATCCAAATAGAGTAATTGAAAGATTTGAAGTTTACAAAAGAACATCTGCAAATGTTTCTGGAAAAATTTACGGAACAGCTTATTTAGATCCAACTACCGGACCATATGAGAATAATAGTATTACAGAATCTGGTGATTGGGTGCGTCTTGTTCGAGATGTTGATTATGAGATAAATCAGCTTTTGGGATATATCCGCCTTATTACGGTTGGTAGTACTGATGCTGTTGGAATAGCTTACACTATCGGAACGAGAGATTCCGAATCTCAGGATATTACTCCGAGTGGGTTACCTCCTATTGGTAATATAGATTATCTCCAATACTCAGGTGAACCATACACAGATCTTGATGGAAGTGAGGAATGGGAAGCTGGGGAACCATTTGAAGATTTAAATAATAATGGGATATGGGATACTGAAATCACATTAAAACTTCTTAAATCTGATGGTACAGCCACAGCATCAAAAGCGACTTGGCCGTTGATGATGAAGAATGTATATTCTCTTGGTTCGATGAATATTAATCCCGATGGATTTGAACTTGAAATTGTTCATGAAAAAGGTGAAGAAGGTATTGAAACTTACAGCCCAAACGGTACATCATTTTTGGAATTATTTGGGTTGGATACGCAAGACGAATCTGGCGTAGCTGTTCCAGATGGGATAATAGATAAACAGTTTGTAAATATCATTGATTTTAGTAGAGGATTTTTATTCTTCCCAAATTATTTACCATTCTCTTATGATAACAATCCAAGAACTTATCCAGATGGAACTCCCTACGATAATGGCGACTTATATTGGGGGAATAATAATTCTGAGTTGAACGAAATTTTTGATACTCCTCTTAACGATCCCGATGGTGATTTTTCCGATGACGAGGATTCTGGGCCATCAATGTATTACTCTACAAACACACAAGATATTTCAGCTGAACATGAGTTTATTCTAAAAGTAAAATCTTCTTCGCAACGACCGGCTTCTTTAGAACTTGGTTTTCTATACAAAGAGGGAAGTGCAGAAGTTAAGCTAAATGGACAAACTTTAGTTGAAGGTGTTGATTATACGATCGATGGTTTTTCTGGAACTCTCAATTTTTTAAATCCTGATGCTTTAGACCCAACTAATGACATAGCTGTTACTTTTGAAGAAAATGAAATTGTATCATTTGACAAAAAAATAATGGCTGGAACTCGATTGCAATACGATTTTTCTGACGATGCGTTTATAGGTTTTACTGCCCTGTACTACAATCAGTCAATTACAGATGAAAAAGTGGATATTGGCTACGAACCAATTCAAAATTTTATTTGGGACATAAATGGAAAATATCAAAAGAATTTTGATTTTTTAACTAGAGCTGTAGATTGGTTACCATTTATTGAAACTACTAAAACATCAAGATTTATGTTCGAAGGAGAATATGCTGAAGTTATTCCAAATCCAAATCCTTTAGGGCAAGCATTTATTGACGACTTTGAATCGTCAAAACGCACAACTTCTATAAATCTTCAACAAAAACTTTGGAAAATGGCATCTCCACCTGAAGGTGAATTCATTGATGATAGAATAAAAATGTCGTGGTATAATCCATATTATGAAATTGAAACTAAAGAAATTTGGCCTAATCAACAAACATCAACAGTTGCACAAAATAACACTACAAGAATTCTAGTTTTGAATACTTATATAGAATCTGAATCTGGGAATTCTGACAGCTGGAATGGTATAACTACTTCATTGTATTCCAGCGATTATGATCAAAGTAACAGTAAATATTTGGATATTTGGCTTAATTCTGAAGATGTGCAAAATGATGATTTGACTCTTCATATTGATATTGGATACATTAGTGAAGATATAAACAATAATGGGAGTTTGGATACTGAAGATGAATTGATTTTTGGGAACAGAGGGAATGATGCTCTTGACGAAGGGGAAGATACTGGGCTCGATGGCTGTACTGACGAATATGAAGTTGGAGACGGTGGATGTGATTTTGATAATCCACCCAATTTAACAGGTGATCCAAATGGTGATAATTGGCACTATACCGAAGGCAGTTCTGATTATAGCCAAATCAATGGTACTGAGGGAAATGGTCAATCAGCAGGATACACTCTTCCTGATACAGAAGATTTAAATAAGGATTACAGTCCCAATTTCAGGAATGGTTATTTCACTTATGAATTAAAACCGAAAATTGATTTACCAGTTACTGAAGGCGGTCCTGGATGGAAACTATATAGAATATTGCTTTCTGATTTTGAAAAATCAGATGGAGCTGATGTAGAATGGACAGAAGTTAAATTTATTCGTCTTTGGGCAAATAATTTTGAAACAACAACAGAAGAAGCAATAAAAATTGCAAAATTCGAAATTATAGGTAACGAATGGGAAGAACTTGGTGTAGCATCACTCGATAGTATGATTTTTGTTCCAGACACGACATTTTCTGTTGCTGTAACAAATACTGAAGAAAATACAGAATATAAATCACCACCTGGAGTAGTTGTAGAATACGACGAATACTATGGTGTTTATGAAAAAGAACAATCGCTTGTACTAGATTTTAACGAGGGGGGTATAGGTGCAGACTCATTAGTAGCAATTAAAAAAGTTATTGAAATTCCTACGAGTAAAAGACAGAATTTCTTTGCGTATAAAAATATGGAAATGTTTGTATCAGGTAAACCTGAAGAAACAGGCGGAGATTGGATTGATGACGATTCAGTTTATGTGCAAATGATGTTCAAGTTTGGTCAAGATGAAGATAAATACTATGAAATTATTCAACCAATATATGAAGATGTACTCTTAACAAACGATGGTTGGGATCCTCGCAATCATATCAATATTGATATTGCAGGATTATCCTCTTATAAACTCAGTATAACCGATGCAGAACCATTTTATGACACCGGTTTGGATGGTTGCTTTAGCGAATTTGAAAATGGTTGGGGTGAATGTTTGGATTCTCTAACTTTCGAATATTATTTAGAATTAGGGGAAACTGTTTTGATTGATAAATCAGCAAATCCTGAAGACCCAAATAATGATAATTTTGATTCAATAGTAAATCCCGAAGGTGATGAATTTAATTTGGTTTTTGATTGTAATGATCTAGGTTGCGAAGAATTTGAAGATGAAAATGGAAATGGATACAGAGATGTGCCACCAAATTTTTGTGATGAAATATCAGGCATTTGCGAATGGTATGAGGTAATTGGTAATTCTTGGAGAAAAGTGCGAATTAAAGGGAAACCATCAATTGACAGAATTGAATATGTTATAGTTGGAGTCCAGAATACAGGAGATGATAGAATATATGGAGAAGTCCTAATTGATGAATTGCGAATGACAGAAGTTAAAAGGGAAAAAGGTCGGGCAATGCGATTTTATGGTATGCTAGAAATGGCCGATCTAATGAGTGTTACATCATCATATGAAAAAACCGATGCTGAATTTCACAGACTGCAAGAACATTTAGGAAATGGCAGCACAAACGAAAAATACTCTATCAATACAAAGTTTAATCCAAATTTGTTTTTACCATCTTCTTGGGGCATAAAAACTCCAATTACAATAAATTACTCAAGCAATGTAACTTCACCAAAATATAAACCAGGTTCGGACATTTTGCTTGGTTCTATTTCAGATGCACCAGATTCAGTTAAAACTAAATCAAGTACTGTATCCGTATCTACATCATTTAGTAAAACTTCTAGAAGTGACCACTGGCTCCCAAAATATACGATTGATAAACTTTCTATACATTTGTCAGCTATTCATTCTTTTAGTTCCAATACTCAAATAAGGAATAAATTCAAGCAAGATTATAAAGGAGATATTTCATATTCGTATTCATTCAGTAATGAAAATTATTGGAGACCATTTTCGTTTATGAAAAAAGTACCACTAATTGGTGATGTAATTTCAGATTCAAGAATTTATTGGTCACCAAAAAAATGGTCAGCAAAAATAGCTCTAAAAGATTTTAATGAAATTGAAGAACAAAGAGCTGGTACAATTACAGAGCGACCAAGTTTCAAAATGACAAGGAATTTTTCATTAACACAACAGTTTACTAAGAGTTTCACATCATCGTACACTAAGAATATTGAAAGTGATCTCGTTGAGTATATGAACAATAAAATATTTTTTGCTCAAAAAATGTCTCCAGGAATTGTAACCAATATTTCAGAGAGTTTGAACAATACATTTTCTCCAGATTACCTAAAGTGGTTAAAACCAAAACTAACTTATAACTCATCATACACTTGGAAGCTAAATTCTATAGTAGATACATTGCGTTCATCAAATGTCAGTTCAACAAATGCTTTTAGTGCAAGTGTGAACATCACTCCAAAAGACCTAGTCGAGTTAATCTACAAACCGGGAGGTTCTAGCAGCTCTTCAGGAAGATCGGGTAGAGGTCGTGGGTCATCACAAAGTTCACAATCAAGTGGTGAAGAAACTCAGAATAAAGTTTTAGCATTAATTTTCAAGCCAATTCACTTTTTGGCATCTAAGCTGTCTCCATTATCCGTTAATTACAAAAAGAACTTAAATCATAGTTTTAGTAATCTTGATGGCCATCCAAGTTATGATTTCAGATTTGGGTTAGTAGATTCTACGGATTTACCTTACCATTTATCTGGGATTCCTGGATTTTCGCATAAATACACTAATGACTTGTCATTAAGCTCAGGAGCGAGAATTACATCTAAAATCAATACAACATTTCAATATAAGGATAATTCTACTTTGACTATTCAGTCTGGTGGGCAAGAAACTGAAACAAAAAAGACATCATATTTCCCAATTGGTAATAACGGTGAAGATGGATTACCTTTTATTAACTGGGGAGTTAATTGGTCGGGTATGGAAAAATTACCTTTCTTAAACAAAATTCTAAAATCAATGTCAATAAGTCATAATTTTACCGGAGATAAGGCAACAACATTTCAAGAAGGGGAACAAAAATCATCAGATTATTCTCGAGTGTTTTCTCCGCTTTTTGGCTTAACTGCAACAACTAAAGGTAGAAGACCTGTTGATATTAATTTTAATATTAAACACACACTTAACATTAAAAATAGCGGAACGACAACTGACCGAATTATAAAGAATTCTTTAACTGGGAAAATTAAATATAGTCATAGAGGAGGATTTACAATCCCATTATTTTTCTTTCGTGATTTTGATATTTCAAATGATATTTCGTTTGAAATAAATTCATCTTATAACGATGATATTACACTGAGACCTGATGTGAACGGCATATTTGTAGAACAGTTACACAAAACATCTTGGGAGATTGTACCAAAAATAATTTACAGTTTTACTAGATATGTAAATGGAGGTGTTCATTTTATGTATAAATACTCCAATGATTTAATAAATGGAGCACGGTATGAAAAAGATTTTGGATTTAATGTGCATATCAAGATTCAAGGATAATGATAGTTAAAAATCAAATAGTTTATAATTTTATAAAGTTCTTTGTACTTTTGTTAGCAATGAGTACTGTTTTTTCGCAGGATATCCCATATTTCAGTGGAGCTAAAGCAATAGAATATTTAGAAAAACAATGTGAGTTTGGCCCACGATTCCCTGGTTCGGAAGGACATTCTAAAACTGCAGAATATTTTCAGAAATTTCTTAATCCTCTAGTAGATGAATTGATTGTAATGAACGAAACAACTTTACATCCAATCAAAAATGATACAGTTAGATTAACAAATATCTTTGCTAGATTCAATCCATCAATGGAAAACAGAATTTTATTAATGGCTCACTGGGATACTCGAGAAATTGCTGATAAGGATTTAATAATTGAAAATAGGATCAAGCCAATAATTGGCGCTAATGATGGAGCTAGCGGAATTGCAGTTTTAATGACAATTGCAGAAATTTTAGATGAAAATCCATTGGAAAATATCGGAGTTGATTTATTATTTGTTGATGGCGAAGATATGGGTGAAGCTGGTGATCCATCAGGTTTTGGTATAGGTACGAAATTATTCTCGAAAAAAATTCCAAGACCATACCCGCAATATGCGGTCTGTTTGGATATGGTTGGTGATACTGAGTTGGAAATTCCGATTGAATGGAATTCATATCAACAAGCACCGGATGTTGTGACTAAAATTTGGGCAATAGCTACAAGTTTAGGTTTTATTGAATTTAAGTATTTATTTGGGTCCGCAGTGACTGATGACCACAAAGTTTTGTTTGATAATACTGGAATTCCAGCAGTTGATATTATTGATTTTCAATATCCGAATGCTGATATAAATTATTGGCATACACTACAAGATATTCCTGAAAATTGTTCTGCTCGTAGCTTGGGGATTGTAGGTTCTGTAATTATCGAATTGATTTATCAAGAGGAATTGCAAAAATGATTGGTACAGAAAACAAAAAGTGGTTAATGTTAACAATTACTTCAGAAGAAAGTATTTTAGAAATTCTTGATGCTCACCTGCAAAAATACTATCTCGGAATGATGAAAAATGAAGATAATTGGTCGTTTTATTTTGAGGTTTCAATAAAAGATAAAGTTGAAAATTTGATAACTGAATTTTCACAACAGTTTAAGTTTACTTCAACACAGGTAACTATTAAATCAGAACCTAGGCACCTTGCTTGGCAAGATAATTTTCAACTGATTAGGGTATCTGATGAGATGATTGTTATTCCAGATTGGGATAAAAAGGAATACTCCGAAAAAGTTGTGATTAAAATTCGTCCCGGAATGGCGTTTGGAACGGGGCATCATTTTACCACAAAACTGATGCTCAAAGCATTATCAAATATGTTAGACATTGGTGACTCCGTTTTAGATATTGGTACCGGTAGCGGAATTTTGGCGATTGCATCATCAAAACTTGGTGCAAGAAAAGTGGATGCAGTAGAAAATGACCATGTGTGTAAAGAGAACTTCACAGAAAATCTCCTACTCAACAATATCCACAATTCAGTGGAATTATTTGTTTCAGATGCACTTGAATGGAAAGATTATTCTCAAAATTTAATTTTGGCGAATATCAACAGGAATGTAATTATGAAACTAATTCCCAAAATGATAAATTCCAAAGGTATGATTGTGTTATCGGGATTGCTAGAATCTGATGAGAAAATGGTTATAGATCAGTGTAAAAAATATAATTTTGATATTATAGAAATCCTGCGAGATGATGAATGGATTTGTCTTGTAATTATCCAAAAGGAGCAAATATGAAAAAGCTAATTTTGTTTGGTATGTTATTTTTATGGTGGACCTGCGATACTCCAACCACTCCTGATGCATTGCAGAATCCTGAAATTGTAGATACTTATTTGGATTATAATGTAACTCAAAATTCATCACAATTATTTATCCAAGTAGAAGTTAATGACGCGCAAGGGTTAGACAATGTTGAAACTGTTGAGGTTGGACTTAAATTCATTGGTAATGACTACATTTTGTTTGACTCAACTTTTACTCTTAATGATGATAGCAATTTTGGAGATATTTTACCGAATAATGGAGTATTTTCTTTGTTATCTGATACTGAGATGATTTATGGAAAATATAGAATGATAAGCTTTGCTATGGATTCTGATGGAAATTCTACAACGGTAACAAAATATATTGAAATTGAGGAGAAAATTCCACCAGAAATTATCTCAATAGAAATGCCGGAAGTATTCATTTTAGATCCAACAGAATGGACGAATTTGGATATTTCGGTAACAATTCTTGAATCAAATGGAGCAGACGATATCAAAAATGTTTTGTATTCAATAAATACTGATTTTATGTATTCAAATGTTTCTAGTAATTCTGAATGTGAATTTGAACTATACGACAATCCTTCTGAAGAAAATTATTATCACGATATTTCGTGGGTTCTAGAATATTCTGAATCCATAGGTGATAGTTTATTTGTTTATTCTACTAGTATTCCAATGAGACCGATTTCTGAGTGCGGTGGCTACGGTATTGCTCTATTCAAATTTACTGTTAGAGATAGCGACAATAATTCAGATGAGGATGTATTTGATTTAGAAATTATCAAATGTGGGGATGATATTTGTCAAAATGAATATGAAGATTCTGACACTTGTCCGGAGGATTGCCAATGAGAAATTTAGTTTATATTCTTTTGTTTGGATTTATAATAGCTGGTATTCCTCAAAAATTCACATTAAATCCAAGCTCAGGATTATTGAGAAATGAAAACTCAGTTGAGGGTTTGCTAAGCAATGCCATTGTCAGTATCAAACACAGTGATTCTGCAGTGTTATTTGCGACAGGTAATGGATTGGGTTTCATAAATAAAAGTGATATTGCAGTTAACAATTTGCAGACATTTATTAGTGAACAAATTCCAAATGGTGGGTGTCCTGCTTTAGCGGTAAAAGATAATATCATTGCTGTTTCCGGTGTGGTTGATACTTTGGCATTAGGGCAATTTGAACCAAAAGGCACTGGAATTGGATATTCAACTGATGGAGGAGAATCGTGGTCGTATAAACCTCAACCTGTTGATCCCAAAGAAAGTCCACAATACTTATCTGAATCTTGGGGAGGTCAAGAGTTTAACCGGTTAGCTGTTACTACAGCAATCAATAACATATCCTATGATTTAGCAATTTTAGGAAATTATATCTATTCAGCAAGTTGGGCTGGTGGTATTCAACGATTTGACTACACAAATTTAGATAGTGAATGGGAGCCGATTCCATTACCGATGGATAATCAGACAGAACTGATTTGTGGATATTCTTTTTCTGAGGATTATGAGCTTAATCCAAATGACCCTGGAAATGGTGGAAGCCATAATCATAAAGGTTTTTCTGTGTATGCAATTGGTGATTCTGTATTATGGGTTGGAACAGCAGGTGGGATTAATAAAGGTTTTGTAAACGGTGATTGCATCGATTGGACACACTATTCATCAGTTTCAAGTGGGTTTTCTGGGAATTGGGTAATTGGCTTTGCTCATCAAGACTTTGGAGAATTTGTTAGAGTTTGGGCAATTACTTGGTCAACTGGAGGTTCAGAAACCAACGCATTAAGTTATACAGATGATGACGGTGAGAGTTGGAATATTGTACAAAGGATTGAAGAATTAAACCTGAAAGTGTATGGAATTTCAGCACTAGGAGATACGGTTCTAGCATCCACTGATGATGGTTTGTATATGTCTATTGATAGTGAGTATTGGGGAAAATTTACAAGACCGAAGAGTATTGATGGAGAACAAATTTTATCAGAAATGACTTATTCTGCTACGACAACAGAAAATAGAATCTGGGTTGGAACTCCAGATGGTTTAGCCACAACTGAAGATAACGGTATGACCTGGAATATTTATCGGTTTTGGGAAACTACAAAAATCTCTAATAATGCAGAAGATAAATTTTATGCTTATCCAAATCCTTTTTATGTAAATGATGCATTAATGGTTGAAGGAGATGGACATGTGCGTTTCGTATATTTCTTGGATGGGAATTATAATCCTGTAATTGATATTTATGATTTTTCAATGGAGTTGGTTATTCATTTATCTGATTCTCACTCTGCAGGGAATTACGGAGAGGGTGAGATTATCTGGAATGGTAAAAATGATTGGGGAGATACAGTTGCAAATGGAGTTTACTTCTGCAGACTATCATTAGGGGATGAAATTTATTGGACAAAATTGATGGTGGTAAACTAATGAGAAAAATTATATTACTAATTTTAGTTCTTTCAATCGGTAAATCTGAGTTTGGTGGTGGTTATGCAGGTGCACCAATGCGTTACGGAAGTAATGCTAGAGAAATTGCTCTTGCAGGAGCTTTGATTGCTGAAAGTAATACAGGATTTCATCAATTCTCAAATCCAGCACTATTGCCAAATGTTGATAATATAGAATTTGGGGTTTCCTATTTTCAGATGTCTTTGGACCGCTCTATCCAGCTATTGACTGTTAACAGAAAATTACCACCTAAGGCAGGTGCTGGACTATCAATTTTCAGAGCCGGAGTTGATAATATTCAGGGAAGAGATTACTATGGCAATAAAACTGAAATGTTATCATCAAACGATATTTATGGGATGTTAAGCTTTGGAGTATCATTTACTTCAAAAGTTTCTGCCGGACTTAACCTAAAGATAATGTTTAATGAATTATTAGCAAAATATGATGAACTATCACCAAAATTCAATTCTCAGGGAATTGGACTTGATTTTGGATTTCTATATAATTTTTCTAATAAATTGTCTTTTGGAGGAAAATATTCCAATATCCTAGCAGGGACGACATGGAAAGTGGATTTGGATGATCAACAAAAAAGTTATGAAGAACAGTTACCACAAATTTTGTCAGCAGGAATAAAATATCAAATAATTCCAGAAGCAAAATTACTTGTACAATGGGATGGCATAAGATCTGCTGATCACGAATTTGAAAGTAAATACCGTGTTGGTTTAGAGTACATTTATGATGGCATATTTATGCTTCGTTCTGGATTAAATAATTTTTCACCAACTTTTGGTTTCGGACTTATAATTTCAGCTTGGAATCAGAAGAATATTCAGATGGATTATTCTCTTGATTACGGTAGGAGAGGTGAAGGATTAAGTCATAATTTTAGTTGGTGGATGGAAATGTAAAAGCGGTAAGTTACAAGTGATAATCCGCAAACGGTAAAGGAATAGGGAAATAAAATAATCAAATGAGAAAAATAGTTTCATTATTAATAATGTTTTCAGCAGTATGGACAATAGGATTTCAGGCACTTGACATCACTAATGATGCAGAAGAAATGTCACTATCTGGAGCTGGAATAGCATTAAACATCAATCCAAATGTAAATCCATCTTCAATTTTGTGGTTTGAAAATCCTTACATTAGTTTTTCACAGACATCTTGGTTTGGTGGAGTTTCCGGTCAAAAAATGCAATTAGTTTGGAATAGAAAATCACCAAAACTATTTTATATAGAAAAATTAGGATTGGATGATATCGAACTCAGAGATGAAATTCCTCAAGATGAACCTCTTGGGCAATTCGGAACTTACTGGGTTTCTACCCGCATTACAACTGGTTATCGATTTTCCGGATTTGATTTTGGAGTTTCGCTAAGAGGAAGTTATACCCGTCTTTATCACTATTCTGCAATTGCATTCTCAGCTGATTTTGGAATTACAAAAAAATTGAGCAATTTAGTCAATACAGGACTTATTATTAAAAATTTGGGATATTGCTATTCAGAGAGTTTAAGAAACCATTTGCCAACAACCGTTGGTTTTGGCATCTCAATAGATGAACCGTTTGTTTCGTCAACTGTATTTGCTGATGTAATGTTTAGCGATACACATGGTATAGTTGGGTATTCAGGGATTATAATTCCAATAAGCAAATTGAAATTGATTTCTGCTGTTGAATATTCGTCAAAATTAGAGCATTTGGCGATTTCGTCGGGTTTTTCTTTTTCGCATAGAAAGTGGGGACTTCAATATAGTATTAAGTTGCACAGTAGTGAAGTTCTTGGAATTCCACATTCTGTTGATATCATTTGGTATTATTGATAATAGCGGAATGAAAGTTCAAAAGTAAATAAATTTGAGTATGTTTCGATTGTATCTAATATTAGTAATTAGTTTGTTTGTAAGTTCTTGCAAAAAAGAAATTGAAAAACCAATAACTCCAAAGGGAAATATTTGTTTAATAATTGATGATTTCGGATATTCATATAACGAAACTATCCAATCATATTTATCATTAGAGCCAAATTTTACTTGTTCTGTAATTCCTGGTCATAATTTTTCTTCACAAATAGGGTTGGTAGCTGACAGTCTCGGATTTGAAGTAATGATTCATATGCCAATGGAATCATTTGATTATGATCAAAGCCACGAAAAAAAATATCTGTTAACAGACAAGATGAATATAAATGTTCTTAAAGAGTTGTTAACATCCGCTTTTGATGAAATTCCACAAGCTATAGGGATGAATAATCATCAAGGTTCAAAAGCAACTGAAAGCCTGCAACTAATGAAAGATTTAGCAAGAAATTTAAAAGAAATGGACAAATATTTTATAGATAGCTATACGAATCCAGAAAGTAGAGCATTTATTACTATGCGTCAATTTGGAGTGAAAACTGAGGTTCGTCAGATATTTTTAGACCATATTGAAGATTACGAATCAGTTAAAAACAAACTTTATGAGTTGGCGCAACTATCCCACAATATGCATGTTGCAATTGGGATTGGGCATGCCACAAAACCGATAACCCTTGAAGTCCTACAAAATGAAATACCTAAGTTAAAACAGTTGGGTTATCAATTCCTTAATTCATCTGAAGTTGTAAGATAAGTCATAAATATTTCTTTTCCTTACAGTTAAAATCAACATCAAATCCAAATAAATTTCATTAAATATTTCACTCTAAATTTTTGAAATTTAATTGTTATTGATGAATTTTGAAAAAATGCTAGAGCAAAAAATCCTGTTGTTTGCAGATTATTTCCATTTTTGTGATTTATATCACACCCATATTGTAGAATCCTGTGGTTTTTCAGTAAAATAAATGATTAAATTTAGTCGCTAATAGTGAGTTTTATTTACTCACAAGAAAATTATACTCATAAATTAATTAGCAGAGTATAATCAATAATTCCTTGCTTTTTTGTATAAAAAGGGGAATCGATAAATCAAAAACAACCAAGGAGGAAAAATGATAAATAATATCATTAGAGTAATGATGGTAGTTGGGATTATGCAATTTGTATTTGCAGATGTGCTTATAACAGAGCTTGCAGACCCACAAAATTCATCAGATGCAGGTCGTTTTGTCGAGCTGTATAATAATGGTGATGCAGATGTAGATTTTAGTACGGGTTGGGTTATCCAACGCTGGACAAATGGCAATGCAGATCCAAGTACACCAAAGGATCTAACTGGAGTTATTCCAGCTGGTGGTTTTTACATTGTTTGTAATGATGCAGATAAATTCAGTGCGACCTATGGACTTACTTGTGACCAGGATATTGGAACTGGTGGACCAGCTGATAGTAATGGTGATGACAATGTTGCTATACTTGATGAAACCGGTACACTTACCGATATTTTTGGTGTTCCCGGTGAAGATGGAACAGGCACAGGTCACGAGTTTGAAGATGGTCGTGCAGAACGAGTTGAAACCGTTTCGGCTGCAAATCCTATATGGGATGTAGCAGAATGGTATGTTGACAACGGTTCAGGTGGTGGAGATGGAAATCAATATGCACCTGAGGGTTTTGATCCAGCATCTTGGATTGGTGCAGGTGAAATACCAACTTGCGATGACATTGAAGCTTGTAACTTTGGTGAAGAAGGAGCTTGCGAATATGTAGTTGATTGTGCAGGAGTTTGCGGTGGGGATGCTGTAGTTGATTGTGCAGGAGTTTGCGAAGGAACTGCAGTTGAAGATGAATGTGGTGTTTGTGAAGGTGATGGCTCTACTTGTACAGTTAGCGTAACATTTTCAGTTGATATGAATGTTCAAGGAATTGCAGGCGACATCAAGGTAAGAACATCTACGATAAATGGGGACTACAATCCAAGTGATTGGTTTGTAATGAACGATGAAGATCTTGATCTTGTTTACACTTACACAATGACATTAGTAACAGGAAATGAATATGGTTACAACTTTAATAATAGTGATGGTTCTGGATATGAATCTGGTGATGGTTTAGTAGATTGCGCAGGTGGTAACTATGGGAATGATAGATATGTTACACCAGGAGATGTTGATTTAGTATTAGATGCAGTTTGTTGGGAATCCTGCGAAGCTTGTCCAGAGGTCATTCTGGGTTGTACCGATCCTTTAGCTTTGAATTATGATCCTGCAGCAACTGAAGATGATGGTTCTTGTTTTTATGAATGGCCTGAAGTTGATAATCTGTTCTTCTCAGAATATGCAGAAGGTACAAGCAACAACAAATATTTAGAAATTTATAATGCTACTGAGGGTGATGTAGATTTGAGTGGATATTCACTCTCAAGTTGTTCAAATGGATGTGATTCAACAGATGTATGGGATTATCCTGACAATGTAACCTTTGACGTAGGCACTATCATTACAGCAGGTGATGTTTTTGTTGTTTGTCATGGCTCTGCAGATTCATTAATCACAATTGAATGCGACCAAACATTTACTTATTTGAGTAATGGAGATGATGTTATGGCACTAACTCAAGTAGGAAGTGGAACAGTGCTAGATGTTATTGGCACCACAGGCGATGATCCTGGTAATGGCTGGGATGTTGCTGGTGTTACTGACGCAACTAAAGATCATACATTAGTCAGAAAAGCTGAAGTGCTAACTGGTAATACTGATTGGGCAATGTCAGCTGGAACAAATGAAGATGATTCTGAATGGTTAGTATTTTCACAGAATACTTGGGATTATCTTGGAAGCCATCCACATGATTTTGCATCAATTTGTGATGACGAAACTGCTTGTAACTTTGGAGAAGAAGGTGATTGTGTATATCCTGAACCAGGTTATGACTGTGATGGAAATATGCTATTCAATGTAACTTTCAATCTTGATATGGGCGTAGAAGGCGTTGGTGCTGATGATATTGAGGTTAGATTAGGTTATGGTAATCCTTGGTTTGTTATGACAGACGACGATGCCGATTTAATTTACAGCTACACGATGGAATTAGCAGCAGGTGATTATTCTTACAATTTCTATAATGGTGGATATGAATCAGGTGATGGTTTAGTAGATTGTGCAGGCGGTAACTATGGTAATGACAGATATATTACAGTTAGTGATGCAGATATTGTTCTTGCTCCTGTTTGTTGGGAATCTTGTGATGTTTGTCTCGAAGACATACCAGGTTGTATGGATGAATTAGCATTAAACTATGATCCTGCTGCGACTTATAATGATGATTCTTGCATATATATAGAAGATGCAGGAAACTTGTTCTTCTCTGAATATGCTGAAGGCAGTAGTAATAATAAATATCTTGAGATTTATAATGCAAGCGATGTTACAGTTGATCTAACTAACTATGCATTCCCTAGTGTTTCTAATGCACCTGATGTTCCTGGTGAATATGAATATTGGAATGCATTTTCTGAAGGTGCTGTAATTGAAGCGGGTGGAGTTTATATTATTGCCCATGGTAGTGCAGACTCTTCTATTGTAGCTCTTGCTAACCAAACTCATACTTACTTAAGCAACGGTGATGATGGTTATGCTTTGGTTTTTGGTGTTGAAACTGGTTATGTTGTTCTCGATTGGTTAGGAAACTTTGATGGTGATCCTGGTTCTGGCTGGGATGTTGCGGGTGTTGCCAATGCCACAAAAGATCATACATTAGTTAGAAAAGCTGAAGTGTTAACTGGTAGTACTGATTGGGCATTATCAGCTGGAACAAATGAAGAAGATTCCGATTGGATTGTCTTTGATATTGATACTTGGGATTATCTTGGAAGTCATCCTCATGAATTTGAAGTTGTGAGTACTTGTGATGACCCATTTGAAGCTGTACTTGGTGAAAATTCAGCAAGTGGTGCAGATGAATGGTATGAATACACAGTAACCACAGACAGTTGGTTAACAATTACTTCTCAGAACGAAACAGGCGATGCTCAATGGGATACATATTTGATGCTACTCAACTCTTGTGAAGTTGACGAAGAAGGTAATTTTATAGATGTCTTTGTTGAAAATGATGATTGTTGTGATTATTGGGGACCATCTACAGTTGAATTTTTAGCTACTGCAGGTAGTGTTTACACTATATTCTGGGATGATCGTTGGAGCTCAGAACCATTTACTTGGTTTATAACTGAAGGTACTCCTCCAGAACAACCACCGGCACCATTCAACTTAGTAGCAACAACAGAAGAAGATGACTATGATGGTG